>Ga0074044_10001575_pt1 | contig 20517 bp, 18 predicted proteins | sample BogForMeECP23OM1_FD_94443 | JGI IMG/M metagenome (GOLD analysis project Ga0074044, IMG submission 94443) | Bog forest soil microbial communities from Calvert Island, British Columbia, Canada - Bog Forest MetaG ECP23OM1 | ecosystem: Environmental > Terrestrial > Soil > Wetlands ...
GATGTTCACCTTCAACCTCAAGCTCGACGATTGGGTGCTGCGCCCGGTAGCCAGCGGCTACGCCACCATCGCGCCGCAGCCGGTGCGTGAGAGCGTGGGCAGGTTCTTTGACAACGTCCGGGTGATCCCGCGTTTCGCCAACAACCTGTTTCAGCTCAAGCTGGCCGAGGCCAGCGGCGAAGTCGCCCGGTTTGGCATCAACACGACGATCGGCTTGGCGGGCTTGTTCGATCCCGCCGACCTGTGGTTTGGGCTCAAAGAGCATCCCAACGATTTCGGTCTGACCATTCGCTACTACGACATCCCGACCGGACCGTACTTGATGCTGCCGTTTATGGGACCTTCGACGATTGGCGACACAGTCGGCCTGGTTGCCGACGGTGCGATGGATCCGCTCAGCTACCTGGTTCCGTGGTGGATAACGATCACGGTGGCCACCGGGCAGCGCGCGGTTGAAGCGGTGAACTATCGCTCGCTGCATCTGAACATGTTCGAGGAAGCCGATCGCTATGCGATCGATCTCTACGGAGCCGTGCAGGACGCCTACCTGCAAACGCGCGCGCACGAGGTCAAGAAGCTCCACGAGGAACAGTGGTAGGCTGGTCCCGATTCGTTAGTTAAACCAAGGGTGATTTGACGATCGGCGCGTCGCGGGGCTGATGTTCTCGCGGCGCGCTGCCATTTTCAGTTGGCGTCGACATGCTCCCACGCGTGGTACGAGCTGCGGACCAACGGCCCTGACTCGACATGATGGAACCCCATCGCGAGCGCGGCCGTCTTCAACTCCGCGAACTCCGCCGGCGGCACGTATCTGGCCACGGGAATGTGCTCCGCCGACGGCCGTAGATACTGCCCGAGCGTCAGGATATCGCAGCCGACGCTGCGCACATGGCGGAGCACGTCGAGCAGCTCGCCGTTGGTCTCGCCAAGCCCAAGCATCACGCCCGCCTTGGTGAACATCGGCTTGCCGAGCTGGCGCGCGGAGTCTTTCGCATGGCGGATGACATCAAGCGATCGATCGTAATTTCCGCCCGGCCGCACGGTGCGATAAAGACTCGGCACCGTTTCGATATTGTGGTTGTAGATATCGATTGGCGAGCGCACCACCGTGTCGACGCTGGCGAACGATCCTTGGAAGTCCGGCACCAGCACTTCGATGCGCGCCGGGGTAGGCATCGATTTGATTGCATGCGCCGTGGCCGCAAAATGCGCCGCGCCGCCATCTTGCAGATCGTCGCGATCAACCGAGGTGACGACGACGTGTTGCAGTCCAAGGCGCACCACCGCCTGCGCGATTCGCCGCGGTTCATCGGAATCCAGCGGACGGACTTTGCCGTGCGCGACTGCGCAGTACGGACAATTGCGCGTGCACACGTCGCCCATCAGCATGAAGGTGGCCGTGCGATGCGAAAAGCATTCGCCGATGTTCGGGCAACACGCCTCCTGGCAGACGGAATGCAGCTGGAGCCCGCCGAGAATCGCCTTGGTGCGGAAGTACTCGGGCGACACCGGTGCGCGAACTTTAATCCAGTCGGGATGTTTTCGTTCAACCATCGCCAACCATGAATTGAGGCGCCGACACTATCTGCGACGCGCCGGCAAGAACTATTTCATCGTAGTGGAACACGCGGCGGAAACTCTCGCGCATCACCTCGGCGAACTCGCGGATCGACACGGCGCGATCCGTCAGTTCGCAGATTGATGTCATGCGGCATCCCTCGATACCGCAGGGCACGATCGAATCGAAAAAGCTGAGATCGGTGGATACGTTCAGCGCGAAGCCATGCCAGGTGGCCCAGCGCCGGATGCCGATGCCGATCGACGCGATCTTGCGCGACTCAACCCAGACGCCGGTCATCGCGTCGCGGCGGGCGGCGTCGATGCCGAATTGTGCGAGCGCGTCGATCATCGCCGCCTCGAGACCTCGAAGATACTTCGTGACGTCGCGGGCGCGGCCTTCGAGTTTGAGAATCGGATAACCGATCAGTTGCCCGGGGCCGTGATAGGTCACCTGCCCGCCGCGCGAAACCCGCCGAATCGGCACGCCCGAGGGATTGCCGACGATGAAGCGCTCATCCGCGCCACGGCCCAGGGTGAAGACATGCGGATGCTCCATCATCAGGAGCGTGTCGCCGATTCTTCCATCTTGTCGCGCCGCGAGCATCGCGGTTTGCAGCGCAAGCGCGCCGTCGTAGTCGACCACGCCCAAATCGGCGACGGTGAGTGCTCCGCGCGCGTCCATCGTCAGAAGTCTATCGCTTCGCCGTCGGCGGCCAAAGCCGCTTGCATGATCGCTTCGGACATCGTGGGATGCGGATGCACGGTTTTGCCAAGTTCGGCGGTGGTGGTCTCGAGCGTCTTGCCGAGCACGACTTCGGAAATGATGTCGGTGGCGGCGTGTCCGATTATCTGGCATCCGATCACTTCGCCGTACTGTTTGGTCGCGACGATTTTCACGAAGCCCGCGGCCTGGCCGATCGCAACCGCCTTGCCTATCGCGCGAAACGGAAACTTGCCGACCTTTACTTCGATGCCGCGCGCTTTGGCGTCGGCTTCGCTGAGTCCCACGGTTGCGACTTCGGGCTCGCAGTAGATGCATGCGGGGATCGCGAGCAGGTCGAAACCGGGCTCGCGCACGCCCGCCATGATCTCGACCGCGGCGATACCTTCGGCGCTGGCCTTGTGCGCGAGCAGCGGCGGGCGGACCACGTCGCCGATCGAATAGATGCTTGGGACGGTGGTCTGGAACGAGTCGTTGATCTTGATGAAGCCGCCGGGTTCGAGCTCAAGCCCAAGTTTTTCGAGTCCGATATTCTGACTGAGCGGGGTGCGGCCGACGGCCACCAGCACGACCTCGGCATCGACGGATTTTTCCGCGCTTTCGTTTTCGTTGCCGGCCGAGACCGCGACCGACCACAGGCCGCCCTTGCGCGCCATCGACTTGTAGCCATGCCCGAGCATCACGGCGACCCCGCGCTTGACGAACGCGCGGCGCAGCTCCTCGGCGACTTCCGCGTCGAAGCCCGGGAGCATCTGCTTTTCCAGCTCGACGATCGTCACCTTGGCGCCGAACGCGCTGTAGAAATAGCCGAACTCGAGTCCGATTGCGCCGGCGCCGATTACGACGACGCTCGCGGGCATGGTGTCCAGCACCAGCGCCTCCTTGCTGGTGATCACGCCGTCGCCGACTTTCATTCCCGGGAACAGCCGTTCGCCCGAGCCGGCCGCGATCAGAATGCGCTCGGCCTCGATCGCGGCGGCTTGCGGCGCAGGCTTGCCTTCGACCTGCGCGAGCGCGACGGAATGCGGGCCGGTTACGACCGCGGCGGCCTCGAAGTAATCGATTTTGTTTTTCCTGAGCAGATAGAGCACGCCTTTGGAGAGTTTGTCGGCGGCTGCACGCGAGCGCGCGATCACTTTGGCGAAGTCGAAACGAATCTCGCCGACTTCGATGCCGTGTTCCCTGGACGCGCCGCGAATCGTGTCCATCGCAGAGGCGGAGTTGAGCAGCGCCTTGGACGGGATACATCCCCAGTTGAGGCACACGCCGCCGGGGCGGTCGCGCTCGACGACGGCGACGCGCATTTTGAGCTGGCTGGCGCGAATCGCGGCGACGTATCCGCCGGGTCCGGAGCCGATCACGACCAGGTCATAGCGGGAATTTGTTGCCAAGGCGAAGTCCTTCCTGGGTTTTACTTATTATTCTCCGAACCAGGGCATCGAGGTAAGAGCGAGACGCTTTGTTCGCCGCCGCCATGCGAATATACATGTTGTAGAAATATGCTTCGGACTGTGACATTGCGGCTGGCGCGATCGCTGCTGCCGATTTTCGTTCCGCTGGTATGCGTTCTTGCGCTACCCGCCGTCGCGCGGGCGCAAACCGACCAGGCCGTGTACACGGACGCGCTGGTCAACGGCTGGCAGGACTGGAGTTGGGCGACAGTGAATCTAAGCAACAGCCAGCCGGTGCAATCCGGCACCGCCTCGATCAGTGTCAGCGCGGGGCCGTACCAGGCGCTCTACCTGCATCACGACGCCTTCGACTCCAGCCTCTACACCGATCTGGTTTTCTGGATTGACGGCGGCTCAAGCGGCGGCCAGTTGCTGCAAGTCCAGGCGACGCTCAACGGCACGGCGCAGGCGGTGGTGACTATCCCGGCGCTCGCGGCGAACAGCTGGCAGCAAATCACCATCCCGCTCTCTTCGCTTGGCGTGCAGAGCCAGCCGAACCTGGACGGATTCTGGATCCAGGACCGCAGCGGCACGACGCAGCCGACGTTTTTCGTGGACACAATCTCATTCACCGCGCAGCCGGCGCCCGGCGTGGTGAACGTTACGGTGAACGCGGCGGATGCGGTGCGCGTCGTCGATGCGCGGCATTTTGCCGTGAACACGGCCGTGTGGGACGCGGACTTCGATACCAGCAACACGATCAATCTGCTGAGCGCGATGGGCGCGCAGGCGCTGCGCTTCCCCGGCGGTTCGCTCTCCGACGATTACCACTGGGCGACCAACACTACAGACAGCAACACCTGGCAATGGGCAACGTCGTTCGACATGTTTGCCCAGGTTGCCACCGGCGTCGGCACGCAGGCCTTCGTCACCGCCAACTACGGATCGGGCACGCCGGCGGAGGCAGCCGCGTGGGTGCAGGAATCCAATGTCACTCATCATTACGGGTTCAAGTATTGGGAAATCGGCAACGAGTGCTATGGCTCGTGGGAGACTGACACTAACACTCGTCCCCACGATCCCTACACCTATGCGCAGCGCTTCCAACAGTACTACACCCAGATGAAGGCGGTTGACCCGACGATCAAAGTCGGCGCCGTCGCGATCACCGGTGAGGACTCCTATGCGAACTATACCGATCACCCGGTGATCAATCCGCGAACCGGGCAATCGCACAATGGCTGGACGCCGGTGATGCTCGCGACGATGCGCAGCCTGGGCATAACCCCCGATTTCCTGATCTACCATCGCTATGCGCAGGCGCCGGGTGCGGAGAGCGACCAGGGACTGCTGCTTTCCAACGGTACCTGGAGCACCGACGCCGCCGATCTTCGCCAGCAGTTGAACGACTACCTTGGCGCCGCCGCACCTGGCGTCGAATTGAACTGCACCGAAAACAACTCCGTCTATTCCAACCCGGGCAAGCAGACCACCAGCCTGGTGAATGGGTTATTCCTGGCGGACAGCGTGTGCGCCGCGATGAACACCGAGTTCAACTCAGTTGTCTGGTGGGACCTGCGCAACGGCCAGGAAACCGGCAACAATAATTCCCCGGCTCTCTACGGGTGGCGCCAATACGGCGACTACGGCGTGGTTGACAGCGCAGACCCGGCCGGGCCGGCTGACACCTATCCAACATATTACGTCGAAAGGCTGCTGCAACACTTCGCACGTGGCGGCGACCAACTAGTCAGCTCTGCCAGCGACTATCCGCTGCTTGGTGTGTGCGGGGCCCAGCGCGCCAACGGAGGGTTGACGCTGCTGGTCGTGAACAAGAGCGCGAGCAACGCACTCAACGCGAGCATCACTATCAGCGGCGCGACACCCGGCAGCACCGGCACCCTGTATTCCTATGGCATCCCGCAGGACAACGCGGCGGAGAAGGGCGCCGGCTCAGCCGATATCGCGACCAGTCCCGTGACGGGGCTGTCGACAAATTTTTCGTACAACTTTCCGGCCTACTCGGCCAACGTGATCGCATTTGGCGGCAGCGGAGGACCTTCGCCGACAGCTACTGCGACGACGACACCTACTCCAACTGCGACCGCCACGGCAACCGCGACATCGACAGCCACTGCAACCAGGACAGCGACACCTACCGCCACTGCTACCAGCACGGCCACAGCCAGCGCGACCGCAACGACGACCCCCACCGCCACTGCTACCAGTACGACGACAGCTACCCCGACAAGAACGGCGACACCTACTGAGACTGCCACGCGTACAGCGACGCCCACCGCGACTCCGACGCAGGTGCCTGTGGGCACGGTCAGTCCGACCAGCTTGAGCTTTGGCAAACGAACCGTGGGCACCAGGAGTGCAGCCAAGACGGTTACTCTGAAGAACAGCGGAGTGGCTTCACTCAGCGTAGCGAGCGTCTCCACCACCGCGGGGTTCACCGAGACCAACACCTGCAGCTCGCCTCTGTTGCCTGGGAAGAGATGCAGTATCGCGGTGAGATTCGCCCCGTCTGTCACAGGCGTCATCACGGGGACTCTGAAGATCAACGATAACGCGGCCAACACGCCGCAGGTTGTCAGCCTGAGCGGAGATGGCATCCTGTGAAAGTGGCACGCGCGGTGAAATCTGCACCCTCACCCGCGCCGGTGGCGCGGCCTCTCCCGCAACAACGCGGACGAGGCGGGTAACAAGTGGCGCGGGACGCGGCACCCTAACTGGGGCGAGGTAAGAGACTTCACAGCAGCAGGCTGGCGGGGTTTTCGAGGAAGCGTTTCAGTTCATCCAAAAATCGGCCGGCCACTACGCCGTCCACGATGCGATGATCGAACGACCCCGTGACCATCATCGTCTTGCCGACGGCGAGCTGGCCGCCGCGCACGACGGGGCGATCCTTGATCGCGCTCACGGCCAGAATCGCGGCCTGCGGCGGAACGATCACGGCGGCGAAATGCTCAACCCCGAGCATCCCCATGTTGGAAATCGAAAAGGTCGCGCCCGACAGTTCGTCCGAGGTAAAACCGCCGCGGTTCGACTTCGCGACCAGCCGATGCGCTGCGCGCGAAATTTCGAGCAGCGACAAGCGCTCGCATTCGCGAATCACCGGCATGATCAATCCGTCCTCGACCGCAACCGCAAAGCCGATGTTGATGTTGGGATGGATGGCGATGGTTTTTTCATCCTCGTAGCTCGCGTTGATTCGCGGATAGCGGCCGAGCGCGAGCGCGCAGGCCTTCACGATGATGTCGTTGTAGGTGACGGTTTCCTCGAACACTTCGGTCGCTTCGAGCGAGTCCTTGAGGCGGACCGCGTCGTCCATCGCGACTTCGACGGTGACGTAAAAATGCGGGATCTCGCGCTTGGACAACGCCGTCCGCCGGGCGATCGTCCGGCGCATCGCCGACAGTTCTTCGCGCGAGCCGGGCGCGCCCTCACGCGGCGACACCAGGCGGCGGAATTTGAAGAGCTGCTGCTCGCGGATGAAATTGTCGATGTCGCGCTTGGTCACGCGGCCTTCGGGACCGGTGCCGCGGACGTGGGCGATATCGACGCCCGCCTCCTCGGCGGCGCGGCGCGCCAGCGGCGAGGCGCGCAGCTTGTGGCCGCCGCCCGCGCCGGCGTCAGCCGCGGGGGGAGACGGCTCGGCGCGCGGAGGAGGAGCGGCGATGGCGGTCGGCGCGGCGGAGAGATTCGCGGCCATCGCGGGATGCACGTACAAATCGCCGACGGAGGCGTCGGTAACGACGGCGGCCGGGGCGATCGATTTTTTGGTTTTCTTTTCAGTGATGGCGGCCCGGTCTTTGGCCGCCGCCTCGGGCTTGGGCTCTGATTTGGCCTGGGATTTGGAGTCCTGCGGGCCCGCAGATTTCATCGTCGCGATCACCGCGCCGACCGGCGCGCTCTCGCCTTCGTTCAATTTGATCTGGTCCAGCACGCCCTCTTCGAACGACTCGAGCACCATGTCGGCCTTGTCGGTCTCGACCTCGGCAATCGCCTCGCCGCGCGCGATTTTGTCGCCGGGATGCTTGAGCCATCGGAGGATCTTGCCTTCCTCCATCGTGTCCGACAGCTTGGGCATCGTGATTTCGTTACTCATGATCTTTCACTTTTCACTTTTCACTTTTCACTGCTCCGCGAGTCCCCAGCGGAACTAGGTCAACTGCTCCGCCGCCTTGACGATGTCGCCGGCGCTTGGCAGCGAAGCGTGCTCGAGGTGCCTGTTGTACGGCATGGGAGTGTCGAGCGCGGCGACGCGCGCGACGGGAGCGTCGAGCGCGTCGAAGGCGGCCTCGTGAATCTGCGCGGCGATTTCAGCGCCGGCGCCGCCGGTGCGCCATCCTTCGTAAGCGACGATGGCGCGCCCGGTCTTTTTCACCGACGCGACCACGGTCGCCATGTCCAGTGGATTCAACGTCCTGAGATCGATTATCTCGGCGTCGATTCCGGAATTTTCGAGCACTTCGGCCGCGGCGATGGCGTCGTAAACGCATTTCGAGTACGTGACGATAGTCACATCCTTGCCCTCGCGAATTACATTTGCCTTGCCGAACGGCACCATGAACTCGGTATCCTCGGGAACTTCGCCCTTGACGCCGTATAGTGACTCGTGTTCGAGGAACATCACCGGATCGACCTGGCGAATCGCGGTCTTGAGCAGTCCCTTGGCGTCGGCGGGCGTGGCCGGGATGACCACGCGGAGCCCGGGGCAGTGGAGAAAATACGCCTCGAAACTCTGGCTGTGCTGCGCGCCGAGCTGATGGCCTCCGCCCTGCGGCGCGCGAATTACTATAGGTACGTTGGCCTTGCCGCCAAACATGAAGTGTATTTTTGCGGCGCTATTGACTATTTGGTCCATAGCCAGTAGCGCGAAGTTGATAGTCATCAGCTCGACCACCGGCTTCAGCCCGCCCATCGCAGCGCCGATTCCGGCGCCGACAATGGTCAGTTCGGAGATGGGAGTATCGCGGATGCGCTTCTCGCCATATACGGCGAGCAGGCCGTCGGTGACCTTGAATGCGCCGCCGAAGTAGCCGACCTCCTCGCCCATGATGAAGACCCTCTGGTCGCGATCGAGTTCCTCGCGCAGGGCCTGGTTCAATGCTTCGCGGTAAGTAATCTGCGCCATAGTGTTCGTTTTTCGTTTTTCGTTCTTCGTTGGATCAGCTTGGCGGCTTCACTTCTGGGAGGCGTAAACGCCCTTGCCGAGTTCATCCATGGAGGGCTCGGGGCTTTGATCGGCGAACTTGACCGCGTCGTCGATGGTGGCGGCGACTTCGGTCTCGAGTTGGTCGAGCTGCGCGTCGGTAGCGCGCTTTTCGGCGATCAGGCGGCGGCGCAAATTCTTGATTGGGTCGCGCTCCTGCCAGATTTTTTCCTCGCGCTTGGAGCGGTACTCGGCCGGATCGGACATCGAATGACCGCGGAACCTGTAAGTGACGGCCTCGATCAGAGACGGCCCGTCACCCGCGCGCGCCCGTGCCACGGCCTCCATCGTGGCGCCGTAAACCTCCAGCACGTCCATCCCGTCCACGCGCACGCCCGGCATCTTGTAAGGCTCGGCAAAACGGTACAGCTCCTCCTGGCAGACCGCGTTCTGGACCAGGGTGCCCATCCCGTAAAAATTATTCTCGCAAATGAAAACCAGCGGCAGCTTCCACAGCGATGCCATGTTGAGCGTCTCGTGAAAGGCGCCTTGCGGCAAAGCGCCGTCGCCGAAGAAGCAGCAGACGACTTCGGGGCCTTCGTTGTAGCTGACCGCGAGCGCCAGCCCGCATGCGATTGGCAATCCGCCGCCGACAATCGCGTAACCGCCCATGAAGCGCAGGTCCTGATCGAACAGATGCATCGAGCCGCCGCGCCCGTGCGAGATGCCGGTTGCCTTGCCGAACAACTCCGCCATCACGAGCCGCGGATCGGCGCCCTTGGCCAGGCAATGACCGTGCTCGCGATAGGTCGAAACCACGAAGTCCTTGTCGTAGAGAGCGTAAATCGAGCCGACGGCGACGGCCTCCTCGCCGGCGTACAGGTGGCAAAAGCCGGTGATTTTGCCGCGGCTGTACATCTCGGCCGTCTTCTCCTCGAAGCGCCGAATAAGAGTCATGCGGCGATAAAGGTCAAGCAGCTGGCTCTCGTGAAGGGTCAGGAGGGCGTGCTGAGCAGTGTGCTTGTCTCGTTCCAGCGCCATCGCAGATAAGCGCGCACGAGCGGAGTGCGCATGATCAGAGTGTAAGCCGATCGGGGATTTGGGTAAACTCGCGTTCAACATAAATCCAGTTGGCGGGAGAGGAAAGAGAAGAGATGAGGATTTCGGATACCGAAAGCAGGGGCCAGCCCCTGCACCTGAGTGAGGAGAAAAGATGGGGGGTTTTTTCGGCCAGCGAAGGTCAGAAGAGCAGGCGTTGGGCGCAGGCGGCGACGGGCCAGAACGAGCGCCGATGAATCGGCGAGGGGCCGAGCCTGGCAAGCGACTGCATGTGCTGGTCGGTACAATAGCCCTTGTGTTGCGCGAAGCCGTAGCCGGGGTAGCTGGCGTCGAGCGCGACCATCATGCGATCGCGCGTAACTTTGGCGACGATGGAGGCGGCGGCGATGCAGAAGCTTTTGCGATCGCCGCCAACGATTTTTGTCTGCGGAAGATCGAGGCCAGGGATCAGGCGGCCGTCAACTAGCACGTGGCCGGGCGCCAGACTCAAAGCGGACAGCGCGCGGCGGCTCGCGGAGATCGCGGCCCAATAGATATTGAGGCGATCGATTTCGTTGACCTCGGCGATGCCGACGCCGACCGCGACGGCGCGGTCGCGGATGGGCGTGAACAGTTCCTCGCGCCGCTCGTGCGTCAACTGCTTGGAATCGTGCACGCCGCTGATGAAGGTTTCGGGGGCGAAGACTACGGCGGCGGCGACGACCGGACCGGCCATCGGACCGACGCCGGCTTCGTCAACCCCGGCGACGGCGTCGATGCCGAGTTTCCACAGGCGCCGCTCGTAGCGCAGGTCGGGCCTCTTGCTCATCGTGATAGTTCGTCAGTCACCGGTTGTGTGTCGTGGTTTACGCCATCCGTTTCAGACGCGCCTTGCGAATCGTCTCCGCGGCTTCGTCGGGCGCGCCGATGTCGTTGAGACGGATCGCGTAGTCGGCGCTGGCGGCAGACGCGATGGTGAGGTCGCCAAGCCCGATCATCCGTTGAACGACGCGCTTGCTGACCTCGACCGAGCGGATGTCGGCCAGCTCCATCTCGCGCCGGCGTGACGCAAGCAGCCCGCGCTTTTCGATCAAGCGATCGGAAGTGAGACTCCAGCTGACGGTTCGGGCGCGAATCATGGTGACGATGAAGAACAGCGCGCCGATGCCGATGAGAGCGAAACCGGCCCGAACCGGTTCGAATTTGACGTACAGCAAACGGGCGCCAGCCGCGATCAGCACTGCGCCGACGAAAAAGCCGTTGGCGTAGTACCATAGCGAGGGGCGGAATGTGGCGAGTGCGTATTCGCGCACGGCGGCGGGCTTGGGCGCGTACATCCGCGCACCGCATCGCGAACAAAAAGCGGCGCCTTGCTGGGTGTCGTTACCGCACTGGGGACATCTCATCGCGCGCGCCCGCCTCAAGCCGCCACATGGGGAAGCAGTCGATGCGATTATGATGATGGGTGGCGCGTCGCGTCAATTGGCAGGGGTGACCCCTGCACCCAATGTTAATGAAGATGCCGGACTCCGTTCTGTTTGAACTCTCTTTTTGTGTCATTCTGAGCGAAGCGAAGAAACCCGGTGCTGTGCTCGACGCCGCACTGTTCTCGGTGTTGCAACGAGTCGTACCGACAACCGTAGAGGATTGAATCCATGAAATTCGGACTGTTCGGAATCAACAACGGAGCTTGTGCGTCGCCCAAGTGTGCCGCAGCAGTCGCGCGCGCGGCCGAAGACGCGGGTTTTGAAAGCGTCTGGACGGGCGAGCATGTAATCCTGCCCGACCCGCAGGCGCCGCCCTCGCCGGTGGCGCCGGATTACCCGATGCTCGACCCTGCGGTCGCGCTGGCCTTTATCGCGGCGCATACGACGAAGATTCGGCTGGGAACCGGCATCATCATATTGCCGCAGCGAAATCCCGTGGTGCTCGCCAAGGAGCTTGCCTCGACGGACGTGCTGTCAAACGGCCGGCTGATCTTCGGTATCGGCGTCGGCTATCTGAAGCCCGAGTTCGAGGCGATTGGCGCGCCGTTCGATCACAAGGGTGCGCGTGCGGAGGAGTTCCTTGCGGCGATGATCGCGCTGTGGTCGATGCCCAAGCCGGAGTTCAGCGGCAAGTGGATCAAGTTCAAGGGCGTCAATGCGATGCCGCGGCCGGTGCAGAAGCCGCATCCGGAAATTGTCTTCGGCGGGCATTCGGCCGAGGCCTTCAGCCGGGCGGCGCGGCTGGCCAAGGGATGGTACGGGTTTGCACTGGACCTGGAGGGGACGGCGAAGTGCGTCGAGGGGTTGCGGGCAGCGTGCAAGGCAGCGGGCCGCCGGATCGAGGAGCTGGAGATAAGCGTCACTCCGAGTCCGCGAGTGAAGGTCGATCGCGATGCCGCCACGCGCTTCGCCGACCTGGGCGTGAGCCGGCTGATCCTGCTGCAACGCGGCGCGGACGAAGCGGCGCTGCTCAAAGGCGTTGGAGAGACCGGGCGCGACTTGATCGGCAAGGTGTGAGGTGTAAACCCGCAGTTAGCATCGGTTTCAAAGCGGTCAAAATAGGACAACGGGTGTCTCAGGAGCGCGACGGCGGGCATTGACGAGTCGCGTTCACGGCGTGAGCGGCATTTTTCTGCCGAAGCGCCAAAATTCTACCGCCTGCGGCGCTCAATCGTGGCCGCAGGTCGCTTTATTCGGCTGACATTTCCATCCGCATCCCCTCGGCACGCAGATTGCGTTAACCCTCTTCAAGAGTCGCTTGGATAATCGCACGAATCAATGGAGCGGGTTTGAAAAGGGGAGCAGACAGATGTTGATGAATAACGACAGCAGTCACGTACTGACGGTTAAGGAACTCTCGGACTATCTGAAGGTTCATCCGTCGACGATATATCGGCAGCTCAAGCGCGGACGGCTTCCGGCGTTCAAGGTCGGCAGCGACTGGCGTTTCAATATCGAATCGATTGATCGCTGGCGTATGGAGCAGGATACGTTCAAAGAGATGTAAGCCTGTCCGAGGCGCGCAGCGGAGAAAGGCGGGAGTCGCGGGGGAAAGAGGGAGTCACCGGGGGAAGAGGAGAGTCACGCCGAGGGGCGTCCGAGAGGGCGCCCGGCGTGACTAATTTCGGTCATCATGGCGAAGGCCGACCAATCAGAAACAGATTTGTCAGGAACAAAATATGCGTTTGACTATTGCAGCTGGATTGATCATGGGCCTGGCGCTGGCGATCCAGTCAGCGCTCGGCGCGCATGCCAGGGCCAAAGTCGGTCATGCGGCGAGTGCTGGTCGCGTCCACGTAAGCGCGCCCTGGTATATCGCAATGAATGCCGGGCACAGCGCGGGTACGCGCGGCACTGGGGCGGGGCGGCTTCGGGGAGCTGATTTGATCGCGTTTTCGTAGCCGGCACGTCGCGCGTCGCGAGAGTAAAGGCTGGCCGACATCTGCCGGTGCTGCCGGTACGAAACTTGGGTACTGGCGTTATTTGAACCATGCTGTGCGTGGGTGGCTCACTTCAAATAAGATGCTGGGCAAGCGATGAGTCCGTATCTTCTCGCGGGGGCGATCGTCCTCGGCGCCGCGGTCGTTTTTTTCACCCTGCCGTGGACCTTGCCGCACACGTGGTACAGGGCGCTTTTCTATCCCGGCGGCAGGCCGAACGCGCTCTCCAGACGTCTCAACTCCGGGCAGGCGCGGCTATCCGCGCTCGGAGTTTTGCCGGCACTGATGGTCGCCCTGGAAACGAGAGGACGAAGAAGCGGCAGGCCCTGCCTGGTCCAGCTGGTCGTGGCGCAGGTCGGCACGGAACGGTACCTGGTGTCGATGCTGGGCGAGAACGCCGACTGGGTGCGTAACCTGCGCGCCAGCGCGGGCGCCGCCGTGCTCCGCCATCGAAAAACGGAAAGCGTGAGGCTGGAGGAGGTGCCGGTGTCAGGGCGTGCGCCGATCCTCAAGGCCTATCTGCAACGGGCTCCTGGCGGCCGCCCGCACTTCGACCTCAGTTATGACGCGCCGCTGGCGGAATTCGAGAAGGTGGCGGCGCGCTATCCCGTGTTCCGCATCGTCGCGGAGTGAATCGCCGGCATGGGGCCGAGAGGCTGAGGGGTGATCAGATGGTTCTGATCGCACCTGTGGAAGCCTCATCGGCGGGACCGACGAAATCGAACGCGAGCCATCCGCGCAGCGGATCGACCCGGCTCACCTGCACCATTATCGGCATCTGATTTGGCAAGGTGGGCGCGCCGTGCAAGGTTCCGCGCACGGCGAAATCAGCGAGTTCCGCGCTTTGGCCTTCGCGTGCGACGTAGGCGAGGATTGGGCCGTCAAGGGCGTGACGCTCGAGGTAGCGGAGGATCCAGTAGCGCTTGGCGCGCCGTTCGAGCTCGCGACCGGAAGCCTCTGCATTCTCGGCGCCGGCGAGCACGGCAAGCAATTCATCGATGGTGTATATCGGCGTTTCGTTGTCGCGATTCTTGAGCGCACCCAGCAGTTGTCGCTGCAGGACCAGATCGGCGTAGCGGCGGATCGGTGAGCTCAACTGCGCGTAAAAGTCGAGTCCGACTCCGGCGTGGTATTCCGGGTGCAGCGAGAGGCGCGGGCGCTGCGACGCCAGATCGCCGCCAAGTTGCGGCTGCACCCGGTAAATGATCGGAATCCGGTTCACGGCGGCGTAGCGAGCCGCGACGAAATTGCTCAGCACCATGAACTCCGCGACCAGCGTGCGACCCGGCGACGCGTTGTCGAGCACGCTGATTTCCACGTCGTCGCCGCGCACGCGGACCTTCGCCTCGCGCCGCTGCACGAGGACTGCGCCCGCGGTCCGGCGCCGCTGACGAAGCTGGGTAGCGGCGCCATGCAGTCGCGAGATGGTAGCGGCGGCCTCGTCGGTGCAGGTTCCTGACTCGAGAATGCGATCGACCTGGTCGTAGTCGAGCCGGCGCATGATTGGAATTCGCGCGGGATAAATCGAGGCTTCGACGAGCTCGCCGTCCGCCGATAAGCGCGCGTCGGTGGTCAGCACGGGGCGATCTTCGCCGGCAATCAAACTCGCGGCGCGGCATGAAATCGGATCGGGAAGCATCCTGATGGTGGCTTCCGGCAGATAGACCGTGGTCGCGCGTGCGGCCGCCTCCTGGTCCATCGCGCCGCCCTTGATGACGAAATCGGCAACGAGAGCTATATGCACGCGCACACGCATGCCACCGTCGGCGAGCGGCTGGCAACTGAGAGCGTCGTCAACCTCGACGGTGTCGTCGTCATCCACGGTGACGGCATATCCGCCGTCGGAAATCGCGCGCGGGCCTGGCACCGCCTCGGCCGCCTCCTTCATGACGGCGTCGCTGAATTCGTCCTTGAGCCCGGCGATAAACGCGAAACGCGGCACGCGCGGGTGCGCGCCGAGCCGCTCCAAAATTTCGAAAGCCGCTTCGGCGGGATCGACGTCGGGCGCCGCGTGCGCGAGCATCTGGGTCATATCGCGGCTGCGCGTGAACGGGTTCTTAAGATAGCGCGAGAGCTCTTCGATGAGCGCGGCCGCTTCGCCGGCGGGCGGCATCTCGGCGCCGCCCAGGACATCGCGAAGATGCTTCTGGATTTTACGATAGTCGTCGCTGCGCGCCCGAATCCGATCATTCTGCATCCGCAGCCGTTCGACCTGATTGGGCGTGCGCGGGACAAAATCCATGTGGCGGCGGACGAAATAGGTCCGATCGCCCAGCAGCGCCTCGAGCATCACGGAGGCGGCGGCATTGGATCGCCGGCCGAAGAACAACTCGGCAAGTTCTGCGGCGGAAAAGCTGCGGCCCTGCTCCTGGGCGACTTCCCACAGCAACTGAAGATCGAGTTCGGCGGCCAGGTCGGCGCGCTCCCGTTCCAGGCCGGCGAGGGCGTCTGCGGCGTCTTCACGATCGGCGCGCCGATCCGGATGGCGCATCAGGACCAGATCGCGTGGAACCAGCCGCTCATGTCCGGCGGAATCGATCACGGCGAGATGGCGTTCCTGTTCGCGGGTGACCAGAGCAGCTTTGAGCCGGCCCTGATCGAGGTACTCGACGATAGTGCCGGCGTATTTGATCGGCGATGACACGTCAGAATTCATTTTGACGAGCGCCGTGACCTAAGACTATATGGAAGGGCGAACAATCGCGGGAAAATGGATCGAGCAAGCGGCTTGAGCAAGAGAATTCAGATCGACCTGCCCGACGAGCTCTTTGGGCAGCTGATGCGGGTCGCGGAGGCGCTGGGGATTTCGAATCCCGAGGAGGCCGCGACGATCGGGCTGGCAGAGTGGGTCTCGCGCCGCAGGTCAGAGCTGGACGACCGGGATCCGAACGAAAAATACGTTGTCAACGAGGCACTTGATGAACTTCTCGAAAAGAAAAAGTAGTTTTTCAGTTTTTTCAGTGTTCGCCACCGCGTTGAGTGTCACCGCCCTGGCGATCGCCGCGTTGCCGAGCGTGACCAACTCGCTCGCGCGCGCGGAGAGCAAGGGCCTGGACGTGGAAGTACCGTTCGAGATCAATGCGCTGAAGGCGCCCGGCCTCGTCGCACCGTACTTCCTGCAAGATAACCACGGCGTGATAGTGGTGTCCGACCAGGCGGGGGGAGTCTTCTCGGTCACCTTCGGCGGCAAGGTGAAGGAGCTCGCGGGCAAGTCGAAGATCAAGAACCCGGCCGGAGTCGCGATCGCTCCGATGGGATTCGGATCGTACGCGGGCAATGTTTTCGTGCTCGCCGCGGCCGGCGATATCAAGGCGCCGTGCGAGGTCGAGCGAATCGACGAGTCGGGCGCGGTCAGCACGTTCGCCAAACTACCCGACGCCGGCGCCGCACCGACCGAATGCCGCGATCTGGAATTCGGCGCGGCCGGGACACCATTCGCAGGCAAACTCTACGCGGCGACTACCGGCAACGCGACGATTTATTCGATCGACTCGTCGGGCAAAGCGAGCGCATTTGGCACCTACAACCAAGGGGTCGTATTCGAGCTGACCACCATCAGATTCGCACCGGCGTCTGATTCGAAGGCGCCGAACCTGATGCTGGTCGGGATGCGGCCGAAGCAGGGTGGAGCGTCGAAGATCGGCCGCATCAGCATGGTCGGCGCAGACGGCAAGATGAAAGATGATGTTTACCTGGTCGGATTTATCCGTCCGTCGGGCTTCGCGTGGTCGCCGTCAAACTTCGGCTCATACGGTAACGAGTTGATGGTCGCGGACACGGGCAAGTTTGGATCCGAGAACAACTACGAACGGGACGGCGTGGTCTATCGAGTGGAGAAAGGGATCGCTCGGGAATTCGCCGCGGGTCTGATGGATCCGACGGACATGAAGTTCTTCGGCAGCAAGGCGGTGATTTGCGATCCAACCGAGAAGGGCAAAGGGCAGGGCGCAATCGTGATTATCTCGTCGCTGCTGTAGGGCGCGGACTATCAGTGCCAGGGTTCGCGGACGACTTCGGTGTCGCCGGTCTCGCGATCGACGAGAAGCATCTCGACCTGGTTGTATTGTCCCTTGGGGAAGAAAACGTAGCCGCTCACCGTGAAGTTCTTGCGCACTTCCTCGGGTTTGAGCGAGAGCGCCTCGATCTGCTGATTGGCCTGCTGGTCGGCCCTCGATGGGCCTTTTTCGGCGCCGTGGAGAATGCCCCATCCACCGCCGACCGCGCTGCCGACCAGCGCGCCAGCGCCCGGAGATCTGAAACCCCAGCCGCCGGCTGAACCGGCAGCGCCGGCGATGGCTCCCGTGGCGGCGCCCACGGCGGCGCCGCCGACGCCGCTGACGGCAGCGCTTTGCATCGCTCCTTGTAGCTCCTTGGCGCTGCCGGCCTGTCGGGCAGCCTCGCCCGGTGGGAGAGGAGCGACGCGTTCGCCGGCGTCGTTGAGCGCGAACACCTGGCTTGGCACAACCGCGCGCGGCGCGTCGGTGCCGTTGGCAATCGACACGTAGACAGGGGTTACCTCGCCGACGGTAGGTGCGGCCGCGACGCTCACCGCCAACTGGCCTTGTTGCGGAGTCGCCACGACGTTGGGGGTATGCGCGATGGGCGGCGGCGCGACGGCGCATCCGGAGATTGCGATTGCCGCCGCGAATCCGCCGACTCGGAGTCCGATGGCAAGGCTTCGATTCATCCCGGGCGCGGTTCGATTTTTCATGAGCATCACGAATGAGTCTCATTTCAGTCCGTGGCGCGACGCAAGTCCATACCCACTTGCCTCGCACCTATAGACGCAGCCTAGGGGGCGGAGGTTTCAACGGCGCTCGAACCGCTCGCATAATGGCGCGGCTCGTTTTCAGATTCGATGCGGCTGATCACTTCAAGATCTGAAACAGATTGCTGTAATCGTCGGTCGAGAGCCGCACTCTGCGACGCGAGTCCAGGGGCTCGAGCCTGCGCGTAAACTCGGCGCGGCCAAGGACTGAATTATTGCGCGCCAGAAGTATCCAGTCGCTGGGTTTAACCAGCGGGCCCCCGGATTGATGCACTCGCCCCGACTCCAAGCCAAAGTGATTGGCTATTTCCCGAACCACTGGCTGAAGATCGAGGTACCGGTTGGTGACATGGATAGCGAGGACTCCATCGAGGTTCAATTCGCGCAAGAAGATCGCGAACGCTTCAATAGTCAGTAGATGCACTGGTATTGCGTCCCCTGCGAACGCATCGAGTACAAGCAGGTCGAATGCCTGTGGGGTTCCATTAGCTAGTTCGCGCTCCATCGAAAGCCGTGCGTCGCCCGGCACGATCTCGATTCTCGCGCGCGAGTCTCGCAGATATGTGAAGTATCCATTCTCATCCGTCGCGATCCTGGTGACGGCCGGGTTGATCTCGTAGAAGCGAATGTAGTCTCCGGGCATCCCATATGCGGCGATTGTTCCGACGCCGAGGCCGATCGCGCCCACCCGGAGCCAGCGGTCGCGAGGAATTCGCGCGAGCCGACGCGGATGATTGAGCATGACTAGTCCAATGCCGCTCCCCGGACCGTAATAAGTAGTGGGTTGGCGTCTCTCGTCCGCAGCCGAATACTGCTCGCCATGTATGATTTGTCCGTGCCGCAACATATAGTAATGGCCTTCGGGCTTCTGACTATCGACTGAGTAAACGGCGAGGGTTCCATAAAAATTGCGACTTGCCATCAGATTGTTGACGCGATTTCCCTCGATATCCACCAGCAACACGCCGCCTATCACCAGCAGTCCCAGGATTGCGCACGCCTGCACGATTGAACCGGGCCATCTTCGAGCGAGCTGCGAATGCTTTTGAAACGCCACCGCGGACATCAAAGCCACCGCGACGAACGCTGGCAGCAAGTGAGGGGCCGCCTGACGGATTGCTCCCACAGGAGAATTTACGCCGATCACCTCTGGCAACACGATTGCGCCGGCCAGCAACGCCATCGCAACCACCGGCCTGCGTTCGTGAATCCACGAGTGTGGATCTCGCATCAGTACGATGACGAGCATCAGCAGGCTGGTCCAGATTGCCAGATGGAATTCCCAGTAGCCGGTGAAGAGCCATGGTGCAATTGCGACTACGAAGATGCCACCGAAGGCGCCACCAATCGCGACCATCAGGTAAAACGATGTGAGATATCGCTGATGCGGCTTCAGCCTGACCAACTCGCCGTGACAAACCATGCAGATCGTGAATAGCAACGCCGAGTAAGTGACTATTTGAATGATGATGCTAGCGTTGGGACTGCAGAGAACGACAAGGGCCATGAATACCGTAACGGCCAACGCTGGATGAAAGACACTGCGTCGGTACCATCGTTGATTGTCGAAACAGATGATGAATGAGAGCAGGTAGATCGCCAGCGGCAGCACCCACAGGAACGGAACGACGGCGACCTGCTGGCAGACCTGGTTGGTAGTAGCCAGCAGCATCACGGATGCGACCGTCGCGAGTGCAATCCAAAGAATTCGAGTCGATCGCGCAGGACCTGGGATGCGCAGGTCGTCGGATTCGACAACGTCAACTGCCGAAAAATCGGATAGCGGGACCTGGCGGATGCTCCGGGCGCATAGTCCAACGCCAATCGCGAAACCGACAAAAAGCAGGGACCACACGATCGCCTGCGCTTTGAGAGTCAGGGCAGGTTCCACCAGGAAAGGATAAGTCACCAGAGCGATTAGCGAGCCGGCGTTTGATAGCGCGTACAATCGATAGGGCGAGGGGCCTTCGTGCGATCGCGCGAACCACGCCTGTAGCAGCGGCCCGGTGGTGGACAGGATGAAGAAGGGCAGTCCGATGCTGACCAGCAAGAGGATGAAGATTCTTGTGATGGGGAAATCGGGATTAGGAGGCTTCCAATTCGGCCCGGGCGTAATTGGCGATTGCCATGTCAGTGCGAGAGCGCCCATCAGCAGGACGCATGCGCAGACAATCGCAATATGAACCATTGCCTGCATCCGCGGCTGCAGGCGAGTTGCTATTAAATGCGAATATACGTACCCGGCGACTAATAGCAACTGAAAGAACAACATGCAGGTGATCCATACAGCTGATGTGCCTCCGAACCAGGGAAGGATGTATCTAGCTAAACTGGGATTTCCGTATATGGACCCAGCCCCTGAGCAAAGGGGTCTTGAGCGTGATGACATGATACCGGTTGCATCCGTATATCCGGCCTCTGTAAATGGGGCATTGTGATTGCCCCGGGCCC
>Ga0074044_10001576_pt1 | contig 20508 bp, 21 predicted proteins | sample BogForMeECP23OM1_FD_94443 | JGI IMG/M metagenome (GOLD analysis project Ga0074044, IMG submission 94443) | Bog forest soil microbial communities from Calvert Island, British Columbia, Canada - Bog Forest MetaG ECP23OM1 | ecosystem: Environmental > Terrestrial > Soil > Wetlands ...
GAGCTTGCCGCCTTCGGGCATGGCATCCTTGGCATTGACGACCAGGTTCATAATGACCTGCTCGAGCTGGCCGGCATCGGCGCGGGTGTGTCCGGTATCAGGGGACAGGCGCGTGACCAATTCGATGTTTTCGCCGATCAAGGGCCGTAGCAGGCGCTCCATGTCGCCGATCACGGTGTTGACGTCGACCACCTTGAGTTCGAGGAGCTGCTTTCGGCTGAAGGCCAGCAACTGGCGGGTGAGAGCGGCGGCGCGGTCGGCGGCCTGCTGGATGGACTGGACCTTACGGTGCATGGCGCCGTCCTTTTCCAATTGCTCCAGCAACACTTCGGTGTATCCGTTAATCACCATCAAGAGGTTGTTGAAATCGTGAGCGACGCCTCCGGCGAGGCGGCCGACCGCATCCATTTTTTGCGCCTGGCGAAGCTGCTCCTCGAGCTGACGCCGGTCGGTGATATCTTCGGCTATCAGCTCCATTACTTCTTCGGGTTCATCGGTGGCGGTGGCGGCGCAGCCACTGATGCGAACGATGATCACGCGGTCGTCCTTGCGTTTCCATTGCACTTCCACGCCATTCAGGCTTCCGGTGCGGCGATAGTCCTCGGCCAGCCGCTCCAACTCCTGAGGATTGACGAAGACGTCGCGCCTTGCGTTCAGCTTAAGAAGGTCTTCGACCGATTCATACCCGAGCATAGTGATCAGCGCCGGATTCACGTCCAGAAATCTTCCGCCGAGGGTGCAGCGGCAGATGCCGAAGGCCGCGCTCAGGATCAGAGAGCGGGAGCGGGCTTCGGAGCGGCGGAGCGCTTCTTCATAGCGCTTGTGCTCGATGGTCGTAGCCAACTGCTGCGAAACAAATTTCAGAATCTCGCGGTCGCGTTCTCCGAAGCGGGTATTTGGGTTGTAGCTCTGGACGACCAGTGCCCCAATGCAGCTCGTGCTGCTTTTCAGGGGAACGCCCAGCCAGTCCAACGACGGAGCGCCAATCAGTTCCACTTCGCCGCGCCGCACCAGTTCCTCAAAAACCGCCGGAGTCGCCAGCAGGGACTCGCCGGATCGCAGAACGTACTCCGTCAAACCGCGGCCCAAAGGTTTGGGGACCGGGGTAGGATCCTCCTCATCGACGAAGTAGGGAAAGCTCAACAGCTGAGACTGCGGATCGTAGAGGGAGATGTAGAAGTTGCGCGCATTCATCAACTGACCGACAATGGTGTGAATGGCGGCGAAAAACTGTTGCAGATCTTCGGCGGACTGGCTGCGCGCTGCAATGGCGTACATTGCCGCATTCAGCTCCTCGGCGCGCTTCTGCTCGGTGATGTCGCGATAGGTGGCGTACGCTCCAACTTTTATGCCGTTCTCGGTCACGGGCGAGGTTGAGAGCAACACCTCGACCAGTGAGCCGTCTTTTCGCCGGCGGCGGGTCTCGAGCGAAAGTTTGCTGGCAGTCTTCATGCTCTCGGCGATCCACGCGGTTTCCGCATAGCGATCGGGCGGCACGATGAGCGTGTCGAGCCGTTTCCCCAGAACCTCAGCCTCGGTGAAGCCGAACAGGCGACTGAACTCTCCGTTGATGCGCACGATGTTTACTTCCTCGTCGATAATACTGATCGCATCCGGCGCGTTTTCGATGAGCTGTTCGAAGTAGGACTTCTCCACTGTCGACGGGACTACGGCGGCATGGCCGTTGGTGAGCGAAGTGTCGGGAACCGCGTCGGACATGTGGGTAAGAGTCGGCGGCGCTCCGTACTCAAGAACATTCCGCGGCGCCTTCACCGCCGGCAGTTCGGACGAGGTTGGTGCCGGGGCGATTTCCTCACCCATACAGTCCTTTCCCAGAAAAATGAAGATAGTGCGATGGTAAGCGGGCAGGGTTATCCATCGATAGTTACGGCCGTAATGAAGAATGGGTGGGTCACGGCGGAAGAACTTAGGAGGCCCGACGCTAGGTGGAGGCGTTCGCCAAGACAACGCAAACCTGACGCAGCAGCAGCCTCTGCTCCTCGGTCACAATCAGAAACTCGAATCCGCAGCGCAGACCTTCGCTGTAACGCGCCACAGCTCGCAGCTTCATCTCGTGAGGCGGGAGCGGGATGGGAAACTCCATGGAAACAACTTCGCCGGATTGAAACTCGCCGCTGAGGGTCGCCCCGATGCCATCCAAACTGAGTTCGCTGGTTCGGCCCCAGCACGTGACCGTCTCGCCCTCGCGGAACACCGACACCCGAATGCGCACATCAAAGCGATAGCGCGTGAATCGCCGCATCTGCCGTGGAGACTTGGTTGTCGCTGGTGCGTCGTCGCTCAATTCCGCCTCTCCATTGCAGATGCCCCTTTCACATCTTATCCTTATCCAGCCGTTTTTCTGAGCGCCGGGAAAGAGGGGGATCAACCTTCGCAACTTCCTTCGCAACTTTGCGAGTCTTGGCCCGTGTGAAGCTCTTCATTGTGCTTTACGACACGGCCGGCACTCAACGGCATCAAAGTGCATGTACCAGCGAAATCAGGCGTTCGGGTAGGGAGAGTGGGCGCCGCATGGCTACGATTTGTGCATCTTTTTTCAGTTGCAAGTCCTTGTTCTAAGGCGGGCGAAATGGGTGTAAGAGTGCGCCCAAGGGCTAGGCTAGCGGGTAGTACGCGGCGAACCGCTTCTCTACGGCAGGGACCGGGTGTCCAGCGCCGCCTTTTTAGCTGCCTGTAAAGGTGGGTAAAGACGCGTGACAGATGCGGCCGCGGCATCTAAGATTGAGCATCGACGTTTGGATTCATCTGAATTCTTATGCCTTACCGTTCAAACGCAGCCGAAGCCTGGTATCCCGACCCGCAGTCCACGACGGCGCCGCAGGAGATTCCTCTGGATTTGTTGCCGCCGCCGAGCCTGACGCAGCCGCTCTGGAGGTCGCTGATCGGCAATCTGCGCGATACCTTTGCGCCGGAGAAGCTAGCGCCGCTCGTACTGACTTCGCGGCCATTGTATGTCGGCTTGGCGCTTGGCGAGAGTCTGCGCATGCCTTGGTTTCGCACGGTGTTCACCAACATCGGGGACGTGGTCTCGCCGGAAATTCTGCCGCCGCTAGAACTGGAATCGCGGCCGGTCGACGTCGGTGAACTCCTCACCGATCAACTCAGCCACTTCTGGTGGGGTTCGCTGCTGCGGAATCTGGCCGATCGCGTCGCACCGGAAACGCAGCCGGCGCTCAATCTGACTTCCAAGCCGATTCTGGACATCATTCCGAAGTCATGGATCCTGCTGCCGATGTGGTCGGAAGTGGTGGACACGCCGAAGGTGTTTTATCCGGACCAGCCGAAAGCGGTCGAGGCTGTGAGGCCGATTAATCTGCAGCCGGTGGTTTTGCCGGATGAAAAGCTGGAAAAGGCAATGGTCGGGGAACCGACCGCCGCCGACCTGCTCCGCGACATACGGCGGTCGCGCATTCGGCAACGTATCTGGGTCGGGCTGGCGACCGCACAGGTTGCCTATATGGTTCTGGCCGCGTTCGGAAAACTCTGAGTAGAGACGCGGCTTGCCGCGTCTAAGATGTGCGAGCCCCGTCTCTACTGGCGCAAGCCCATCCAGCCTTCGGCAATCACCATGGAATTTCCGGGATTGCGCGAATCGTACTTCACTGAAGTCGGCAGGCCGAGCCGGCAGGAATGTAGATTGATCCACTGCCGAAGATAGGTGACGTCCTGTGAGGCCTCATAGGAGACGCCAGCTACGTCATACTGGTAAATCAGCATGGTGGCGGGTCGCTTCGTGTCCATCGTAATTTCCTGAACATCGATTACCGTGCCATCGGTGATGCGCCCGATCGTGTTCAGCCAGGTGCGGCGTTCGCGTTCGACCTCGTCCGCGCTCTTGGATTTGCGGCGCAGCAGAGCGTAGGCGACAACGGCCAGGCCGATCGCGGCCAGCACAATGGTGTAGAGACGAAGCGAAATCATCGGCAAGACGAAACCTGAGCCTTTCATTCTACTTTCTACTTTCTACTTTCAGCATAAGCTGTAACCTTGCCGACCGCCAAGGGCACTACGGTGTGGAACGATGTACCGGAGTTGTGGGCCCACGCAGTGAATAGTAGATCGTTGCGAATGGATCCCCATGCAGTATTCATCATTCATCCATCCTCGTTGTTGTTCCATCCCCCACCACGTTCAGTTTTTCTCGCATCGCGACCATCTTTACTCGTCCACTTTACTCGTCACTTCGCTTGTTAATTGACAGGAAAGTGACATTCTCTTGACAACTCGACAGAGGCCATCATCTAAGTTTCTTGTTTGCGGGGCTGTGGTTTTCAGCCAGGGACAAATTGGAGTTGCAGGAAACGGCTTCAACGAGCTCAACGCGCCCTACGACGCCCAAGTCGAGGGCGACTATACGGGGCTAACGCCACCGTTTTGACAACTTGAGCTCGTAGAACAGGGGCTGGTCCCACACCCGGCCCCTGCGTTGTTTTCTTCTGTTAAGCGCGGCCCCGGCTGCGGCTTTCATGGTCCTGCCACGGAGTCAGCACCTTGTAGCGCGGTGTGGCAGTCACGGTTTTCTTGGTCGAGGCCAGCAACTTTCTTTTGATAAGCCAGCCGACGGCGGACTGCGCCGAACTTTTCGACACTCCGATGGACTCGGCAATCTGCCGATAGCTGGCCTCCACGACCGTTCCTTTTCGCTGCTCCCCCGCAAACCAGAGATAGACCAGAAAGCTCACGACGCGGCGGTCATGGCCGACGAGGTCGCGCATCAGAACGTCGATTATGTAGTCATCGAGCGGGATCATTGGGTCGCTGGTCTTTTGTCGCTGGTCGCTTGTCGTTGGTCGTTCGCGATGAGCGTGTCGACCAACGACGGTAGCACTATACCGACGTTAAATACAGCATTAAATAGGTGATTGCATCTCCGCGCGCGCTTTCTTATGCTCCTTTTCTGCTGTCGTTTTATTTGTGACCGGCTTCGTCACTTCAACGTCGTTAACTCAACAAGGAGACTGCAAATGATTCGTGGTATCAAATTCGCCTGCGTTCCGGTTCGCGATCAGGATCGCGCCTTGAAGTTCTTCACGGAAAAACTCGGCTTCCGCGTAATGACCGACCAACCTTTCGGAAAACAGCGCTGGATTGAACTGGGCATTCCCGGCGCCGAATCGCAGCTCGTTCTGTTTACCCCCGAAGGGCATGAAGACCGCATCGGCGGATTTCAGCCGGTCACGTTCTGGACTGATGACGTGTTCGCCACCGCCAAGACGATGAAGTCCAGGGGAGTGGAGTTTGCGGTCGAACCGAAGAAGGAACCGTGGGGAACGACGTCTATCTTCAAGGACGCCGACGGCAATCAGTTCGTGCTTTCGAGCAAGTAAGCGCGGGCCGATCTGCCCGCGTAGGGACGGCCGCCTTCGGCCGTCCCGCGGAGCGAGCTCCGCAGCCCATGGATACCCCGACTGTAAAGCCGCTCCAAATCGCCGGGGTGGGTGGTGAAATTGGATGTTTCGCCGTTTGACGAGAGGTTGGCACTATGCGTTGTGCCTGGATCATCTCGGCCCAAGACCGCCTGAAACGGGCTGGGTTCGATCCCTCTGCTGCGGCGACAGTCATCCTGCGTAACCTGACCATTGATGGCGCCGGGACGGACACCGATGCGATCTTCATCGCCAGCTCCGGGACCACCAACGTATTGAATGTGGTCATCGAAACGGCTGCCTGATCACCGGCTTTTCGCAAATCGGCGTTGGCCTCGGCAGTGAATCCCCGATGTATGTGACGATAAAAAACACCACTATCCAGGGCGGAACCCCTGGCGTCCGCACCTTTCAGAACGGTACGACAGCACCGGTAACCAGCTACGACCATGTGTCTCTGGATCATGTGACTGTTCGGGGAGCCACGTCGGCCGGCGTTTTCACCCGCAACGGAAACGTGGATATCAGCAATTCCAACATCACGGGAAGCGTGGGAACAGGCGTGGTTGCTATCGAGGCCGACACCTACGCCACGGTGAACGTGCAAAATACTACGGTCACTAACAATACCGATGGGGTGTGCGTCTTCACGAATTCTACGGCTATCCTCAACAATACCGACGTCTTCAACAACACAACTGAGATCGAGGCTTGCGGGGGGACGGTGGAGGGACCCGGAGGTGCAGGGCCGTCGCCGGTCGTTCCGAGCGGAGGTCGAAGCCGGCTGCCGCCGGACAAGCCTCGACGATTACCGAAACGGTGAGGGGGCTACCGGCCGGCTTTCTCATGGAAGGCGATTCCGCTAAGAACCCAAAGAAGACCCGCTCTACGATCTGCGCCGATAATAAATGTTGAATTCAAATCCCGGATTCGGAGGGAAGATCTCCGCGATCTTGCGCAGTCGCTCCGCCATCGGAGCCGGCGCCAGCAGCGGATAGTCGCGCTCGCGCAAATCGTAGTAATCGACGTCGAGATAGAGCGAGAGCAGGTAGATGGAAATCGCATCGGCGAAGCCGGCGGTTAGATAATCGTTCTTGAATTTCTCCGCGTCGGGGCCGTGGGCGGTGGCGAGTTTGCGCGCCTCCCATGCGTCCAGTGAAGTTTCGCCGCGCACTCCAGACTCCACTTGCTGCCAGGCCAGGTCGGCGAAATTCTGGGATACGCCGGCGCGTTCGACGAACGCGTGTCCGACGTTGATGTAGAACTCGAACGCCACCGAAAATCTGTCCTCCATCAAGCGGGTCGAGATGAAGACGCACTGCGAGTCGCCGAGATTCAGGTTGCGATGGCAAACCGCGTTGTCACTGAGGGCAACGTCATAGCGGTCGGCAATCACGGTCTCATCGCCCTGGGTGACGGTAAGCGGCACGAAGTAGTAGGCCTTGCGGCTGAGCGCGGCCGCCACCGGCACGGGCACGGCGGCAATCAAGCGCTCGAGGTCATTATCCGTGATTGTGATCTCGCCCGAGCGGGCATAGCAGATGCCGTTCGGCGACTGTGAAACCGGGCTGTTTTGCACGATCTCCGCGGGGCTGCGGGTGATGGCGGAGGCGGTTTGCGACATGACGCTATTGTAGCGTAGTCGCAAGGCGGCGAAACCTGGGCGCTCGCCACGGGTCGGAGACCCGTCATCACACGAATTCGCCCCTCTACGACAATTGGGAAAGCTAGCTTGTATTTTTTGCTTGACATATTCCCATATAGGAATGTATATTCTTGATCGTGGCGCGGGCTAGGACGACTTCAGATGCGTTTAACGCCGTGGCCGAACCGCGGCGGCGGGAGATCCTGGATTACCTGGCGCTGGCGGAGCGGCCGGTGGGTGACATTGTGGCCAGTCTTGGCCTGGAGCAGCCCTCGGTATCGAAACATCTGGGGGTGCTGCGGAGGGTTGGGCTGGTGAGGGTGCGGCGGCACGGGAGGCACATGCTATATCGAACGAACGCGGAGGCAATCCGGCCGCTGCACGAGTGGACCAAAGAGTTCGAACGCTTCTGGACGCACCAGTTAACCCGCGTCAAAGAACGTGCCGAGGCGAAAAGCAAGGAAACAACAACAACTGAATAGAGGAAAACGAGGGAGAAAGTTATGAGCACGATTTCAACACCAGCGTCGACCGGACTAGGAATCGAGAGTTTGACATTAAGCGTGACCCAGGAAATCCACGTGCGCGCATCGTTGCAGGACTCATTTGCGGCACTGCTCGAACAGATCGGACCGGAGAATGACACGCCGGAAGGCAAGGCGATGCCGATGAAGATCGAGCCCTGGCCGGGAGGGAGATGGTTCCGCGATCTGGGCGAGGGCAGCGGGCATCTTTGGGGGCACGTGCAGGCGATCAAGCGGCCGACGCTGCTCGAGATCACCGGGCCGCTGTTCATGTCCTACGCCGTTGTTTCGAACGTGCAGTACCGGCTGAGCGAGGCGGATGGCGGCACGCTGATCAAGTTCCACCACAAGGCGTTTGGAGTCATTCAGGACGAACATCGGCAGGGTGTGCAGAGAGGCTGGGGACATATTCTGTCGCGCATCCGCGCCCGGGCGGAAGGCAGTTCGCGGTAAGGCTGAACGAGGAGGGGTTATGTGTCCAGCATGTCTGGCGAGCGCGGGATGGATGGTCGGCGGGGCGATGTCGACCAGCGGGTTGACGGCGCTAATGGTGAAAGTTCTTCGCCCGAAGAAAACGACGGATTTAAACCAAAGGAGAAACGATTATGGCTACGACGATGAACGAAATCTCAAATGCAAAAACGGTTCCGCACGCGGAGTGGCTTGCGGCACGCAAGGAATTACTTGCGAAGGAGAAGGAATTCACGCGCCTGCGCGATGAGCTGAGCCGGCGGCGCCGCGAACTGCCGCGGGAGAAGGTCAATAAGCAGTATGTCTTCGATGGACCGAAGGGCGAGCTGACTTTGGCCGATCTGTTCGACGGACGGAGCCAGTTGGTTGTGTATCACTTCATGCTCGGTCCCGGATGGAAGGAGGGTTGTCCGGGCTGCTCATTCCTGGCGGATACGTTCGACGGCGCGAGGGTTCACATGGCGCAACGCGATGCGACGCTGGCGGTGGTTTCGCGAGCAACCTTGCTGGAGATCGAAGCTTTCCAGAAGCGCATGGGGTGGGGGTTTCCGTGGGTGTCTTCATTTGGGAGCGACTTCAATTTCGACTATCGAGTGTCGTTTTCGAAAGAAGAGAAGGCGCAGGGCAAGGTGGACTACAACTACGGGATGACGGAGTTTCAGTCCGAGGAACTTCCCGGCGCGAGCGTGTTCTACAAGAATGCAGATGGGGAGATCTTCCACACCTATTCCACTTACGCGCGCGGGCTTGACATGCTGCTCACGGCATACAACTTCCTCGACCTTACACCGAAGGGACGTGATGAAGACGGGTTGCCCCATCCCATGGCCTGGGTTCGCCATCATGACCGGTACGGCGATGGCAGAATTATCGATGCCGGGAAGATATCGGCTGCGCCGGCGAGATCTCCGCGCGAATCGCCATCGTCCAAAACGATGGTGTAGCCTAAGAGCATGGCGAAAGCGAGTGCAAGCGCGCCAGGTTGGATGGGGATTCCGGCCCGCGTGGCCTTGGTGACATTTCTATTGACCCTACTGTCGTTCGCGGTCGCGCTTCTGCTGAGCATCATCGGAACGGTGGCGTACGCGCAGCTAAAGCACGTCGCGCCCAACCTGACATTCGCGTACCGGCACATCGCGTTTCGGTTCGCGATCGCGGTGGGAACGATCGTGTTGGTGCTGTCACTCGGGATGGAAATTCGGCACTACCGGCAGCGAAAGACGCTGGAAGGGATCGAGCGGGTGAGTTGAAGATGGCTGAACTGAGAGAGACTGCGCCGCGTATTGCGATTCCCGTGCCGCACTCCGGCGATCGGGACTACGCCGAGCGCGCTCTGCCGGCGTATGAAGAAGCCGTTCGCGGGGCCGGCGCCGAGCCGGTGCGCATTGACCTGGATCAGGCACCGGCTCAGGTAATGAAGCAGATCGAGCGCTGCGACGCGGTTCTGCTGCCGGGCAGCCGGGCCGATCTTGATCCGCAGAAGTACGGAGCGGAGCGTCACGAGAAGACAGCACCCGCCGACGTTAAACGAGACTTGGTGGACGAGTTGCTGCTGCGCGATGCCTACAACGCGCGCAAACCCGTGCTGGGAATCTGCTATGGACTGCAGTCGTTGAACGTTTATCGTTCGGGATCGCTGGTACAGCACATCGAATCGGCAATCAACCACAGTCCGGGACGCACGGTCGCGAAGGCGCACACGGTAATCATCGAGCCGGGGTCGAAGCTGGCGGAGATTGTGGGATCGAGCGGAACTGTCGCTGTGAATTCTTCGCATCACCAGTCCGCGGACGCAGCGGGCGATGGGCTGCGCGTGGTAGCGCATTGCGCCGAAGATGGGGTGATTGAGGCTCTGGAAGGGACTGCGCCCGGCCATTTTGTGCTGGCGGTGCAGTGGCATCCGGAGCGCAGCGTGAATGATGGGCCAGAGGTGGCGGAATCGGCGCGCGCTATCTTCGGGGCATTTATTGAGGCGGCGAGGGCAAAGCGGGCGGAGCTGGCGCGAGAGGTTGAGTCGCCGCAAACTGCAGATCCCTCGCTTCGCTCGGGGTGACAATTCTGCAAAAGTATCGCGAGCACTTCAGCGGCGCTGAGTCCCAATCGCCTTCAGAACGTCTTCCAAATCTTCGGCGTCCTCCGACTCGCGCCTCAGCAACACCGCCACATTCGCAATCGCGGCGTTTTCCGTGCCCATGCCTTCCGGCGTTTTGGCTTTGATCCCTATACAGTCCGCGGGAATTCCACACAACTCGGCGACGCGTTTTCGAATCGCTTCGGCGTGTGGGCCGATTTTTGGCGTGGACAGGATCAACGTGGAATCCAGGTTCACCAGTTCGTAGCCCGCGGTTTTGACGCGCTTTAACGCCTCTTGCAGAAACACGGCGGAGTCGGCGTTTTTCCATTGCGGATCGGAAGGCGGAAAGAGCGACCCAATGTCGGGGCCGGCGATGGCGCCGAGCAGCGCGTCGGTGATGGCGTGGAGCAGGACGTCGCCGTCGGAATGGCCTCCCAGGCCGTAATCGTGCGGCAGAGTCACGCCTCCGATCTTGAGCGGAATGCCGGGCTTGAATTCGTGCGAGTCCCAACCGTAGCCGATGCGCATTTCAGGTTTCAAATTTTGTTCCCGTCTTCGTGTTTCAAATAGAACTCTGCCAGTTCCATATCGGCTGGGGTGGTGATTTTTATGTTGCGTGGCGAGCCCATTACGACCATGACCGGCAGGCCGGCGCGCTCGATCAGCGAAGCTTCGTCGGTGCCGAGGAAACCATCGGCGACCGCGTCGTCAAGGGCTTTTTTCAGGATGTCGTAGCGAAAGCCCTGCGGAGTTTGCGCCATCACGATGCTGGCGCGCGGGATGGTGGCTTTGATGAGTGCGCCCTCGGCGGTTCGTTCGACCTGTTTCACCGTGTCCACGGCGGGCAAGCCCGCGATGGCGGCTCCATATTTATGCGCGGCCTCGATTACGTGGCCAATGATTTCGGGCGTAACCAACGGGCGAACGGCGTCGTGCACGAGGACGATGTCTTCGGGATCGGCGGCGACACGGGCCAGAGCGCTCGCCACCGAATCTTGGCGATGCTCGCCGCCTTCGACCATTTGCAGGCGCTTCGTCAGGATTTCCGGGTACTGCTTTTCGACCTGGGTGCGAAAACCGGCAATTTCGTCCTTGCGCAGAGCGACGATGATTTCGTAGACGGCCGGGGCGGCAGCGAACTTGCGCAGCGTGTGGATGAGAATGGGCACGCCTCCCAACTCTTTGAACTGTTTGGTGGGCGTTTTTTTCCTGGACTTTACGGCCGAGGGCGCACCCATCCGCGTGCCCAGTCCGGCCGCCGGAACAATGACAAACACCTTCATAGGGGCGATCAGTATAGTACAGAGTTCAATCGGAATTTTGTTGGATTTCTGGTGATGGGGCGACGGGCTCGCGTCGGCAGCGTCGTGGCCGGGCGGGGGCGCTCGGCGCTCCACTGGCTACTGGCCGATTCCTGCTCGAAATGAAGAGGGCACAGCGGATCGTCTCGGCTGTGCCCTTTTTTTCCGCTTACTCGCTACTATTTTTGTTTGGCTTTTGCTGCGGTTTTTGCCGGGGCTCTTGCTCTTTTTGCCGCGGGTACCAAGCTCAGATCCCCCTGCTGCTCGATGGAGCCAAGGGCTAGACTGAAGTTATCTTCGTCCACCCAGAACAATTGTGTGCCACTGGCCTGATACACGACCACGTTGAAAGGAATCGAGGTCGTCGCGGGAGGGTTAGACGCCGGGACTGGGACAGTGACGACAAAAGGATTGGGTGTCGCATTTGTCGTAAATAGAGAATATCGCCCAGTGGTACTCTCGTAAAAGTCAGGAAGCGGAGCTGCCATGAATGTAACCCCTGGGTACTGCTGGTTGCCGCTGCCGAACAAGCCGACCGGGTCGTTGAGGAGTCCCGTTGCTGTGGTTCCGAATGAAAGATTCGTAACCGCTCCCTGCCCGACAAAGTCGAATTCGCAAATGTTGCAGAAGAAATCCTGCGATCCAAAGGCATAGTTACCGGTGAAGGCGGTAGTTGCGGTGGCGGTTTGCTGAGCCACAACTCCGGTGCCTTGAAGAGCATCGAGTTCCGCAACCACTGCTCCTCCCAATCCGCTCGTCGTGTTATTTGGATCATTCAGATTGAGAGTTGGGTCCGTTAGATACACCCCCAGGGTTTCGACGTCTTGAAAGTTTCCGGAGGTAATCACCATGCTTCCGTATCCATCTACACCAGGGAAGTTAACGGTGCCTGAGATAACTGGAGGAGTGGCGCCGCCAACGACAGAGCCCTCTTCATCGTTATCCCCTACGCCTTCGAATGCGCCACCGACTGTGTCTGTGATATCAAAGTAGCCTGCCGCAGCGTAGAGAAATCCGAAGTTGTTGCTTATCAGGCCAAACACTCCGCACGACTGGCTGGGGTTGCCGGCACAAGGTGCCCCGAGCGACGCGATAGCGCCAGCAGTGGCGTTTGTGCCTTGCCCAAACGCCGAGCCAGAGCCCGAATCGGCGACATCCACATCGATGAGCCGCAAAGCTTCCGGACCAACTGCGTAGTAGTTGAGTGCGGCTGCGTATGGGTTCGCTCCGTTGTCGACGAAGCCGGTTCCGGTGATCGTACCCCGTCCGAAGGCATCAGGCGCTGACGCCGTCACTATGGGGGCGGTTGGGGGAACGGTGACCGGAGGGACGGGGAAAAGTATTCCACCCGGCGGGGAGATCGTTCCAGCATCGTTCTGGTCGTACTCACCGGCGGTCAGGCCCCCACTACTGAGGGTAAATACGCCTCCGAGCACAATCGGAGCATAGGCATTTGCATCCACGCCAGACAAGGTGAAGGCAAAGCTCCCGTTGGGCACGCTCGGTAGTGAGACCAAGTCCATGGTTCCGCTGGATGTTGCCGTCCCGTCGAACTGAGTGATGAGCGCGTGGTTGTTATTCACAAACTGGACGCCGAGGGTTTCGGTCGCGTTCCCGTTCGGGAAAAGACCGCTCGCGTTACCAGAGGTCAAAGTGAGCGTCCCCTGGCCGTTGGTCAACACCAGCGCGAGGGCTTCCGGCGCGACTATGTCGCCGCCAGGCTGAGTTGACGTGAATCCAAAAGCGTCGTTATAGTCTTGTTCGCCCGCAACGTTGGCGGTGGCGCTGAGGCCGTTCGGAACGAGGTCGCCAGCCGCGTCAATTACCACCGACCCTGCGAGAGCGTAAGAGTTCGGGCCACCGTTTACAATCTCCGTCCCGCTCAGAGAGAACGCGTAGACCCCTCCTCCGTTTGTCAGACTGATACTTGCCACCGCCGCAGGCAATGTCGTAACACTCACGGTAAAAGCGCCGGGCACATAATTCGCCGTACAAACCGACGAGGTAGCCACGCCGCTCACCGCTGTATCCGTTTCCGTATTCGTTCCATTCGCGAATGTGCAACTCGCTCCCGTTGACGGAGCCGTGAAAGTCACCGCCGGCTGCGGGGAGAGGATGTTTGCTATTCCGTCCAAGGTCACCGTCGCCGTGAACGCTCCATATGCTGTGGTGACCGTTGCGGTTGCCGCTGGGCTCGTCGCCGTGATCCCTACGACCGGAGGTGCGGAGCTCGAACTGCAGCCCGTTAGGAAAACTATGGCCATTAAAGTAAAAGCGAGAATGCTCGCGTAAGTTTTGCGGTTCATAGTCCCTCCCCTGCCGTCTTCCGGCTTGCACGCTCACGTCCGTGCGGCGACACCGGAACCCCGTGCTCGTTTCGGATGGTATAGACTTCGTCGCCCACTTTCACAGTGCGGACCAAGAAGACTTGCTTATCTTTAATCGTCTTCATGATGCCCGTTACCTCAATCTGCTGTCCGGAAGCGACGGGGGCCGCGCCCTTGCCTCGCAAACCGAAACTCGCCAAACTTGCATCCACCGGACCGGAGGAAGTTGAGAGCAGAAGATGGGAGCCCATTATCATTCCCTGAGCCGGCTTCTCGAGCACACTCGACACCGTTCCGTTGAGCGTGACTTCTTTGCTGACGTCATAGCTGAGAGGTTTCTTGTCATTTGCCGCCGTTTGTACTGGCGCCAAGAGTGAGACTGCTAACAGTAGGGCCAATACGCATAGCCCCGAGGATAGTCGTTTCATCATCGCCTCCATGTTGAATTCGTGAACCGAAAATTTCGACGGATCTTTTGAACTCGGAAGCGTACGCCTTTTTTGTCCCGAAAACAACGGATTTTTCACACTAGTAAGGTTTCTGCCTAGAGTCCGGAGCTTAATCAGCCACGCGGTCCGGCGTCGCGGTGGGCTTTCTTAGCGGGTCAGAGGGTGGTCCATTAGTTGATGCCGACGGCGGCACGGTCGGAAGCACGGCCACCGGAGGCGCCGATTTGGAATCGTGACGGCTCGTTCCGCGTTCATCCCACTTGCCGAAGATCATCTTGCCCGCTGTGGTCTGCAAAACCGAGGTCACCGAGATATCGATAGTTTTGCCGATCATCTTGCGCGCGTTATCGATTACCACCATGGTGCCGTCATCGAGATAGGCCACGCCCTGGTTGTACTCTTTGCCTTCCTTGAGGATGAAGACGCGCATCACTTCGCCGGGCAGAACGATTGGCTTGAGCGAGTTAGCCAGTTCGTTGATATTGAGTACGGCCACGCCTTGCAACTGGGCGACTTTGTTGAGATTGAAATCATTGGTGATGATCTTGCCTTCATACAGCTTGGCTAGTTCGATGAGCTTCATATCGACTTCGCGGACACTCGGGAAGTCGTCTTCCACGATCTGGATCTGGACCGAGGCGGTCTTCTGGAGACGCTGCAGGATGTCGAGGCCACGGCGGCCGCGATTACGTTTAAGCGAATCGGCGGAATCGGCGACCAGTTGCAATTCGCGGAGCACGAATTGCGGGATCACGATCAGGCCGTCGAGGAAACCGGTCTCGGCGATGTCGGAGATGCGTCCGTCAATAATGACGCTGGTGTCGAGGATCTTGTAACTCTTCTTACCCGTTTTTTCACCGCCGAAGATTCCGCCGAGCGCCGCCAGATTCAGCAGGTCACCTTTATTAGCGCCGACCACCAATCCCACATAGGCCATGATCATCATGACCATGATTTGCAGGAAGCTTTGGGTAGGACTCGCCGGGATGCTGTTGCGAATGACGAGCGCGAAGAGATAAGCGCCCACGATGCCGAGCACGCTGCCGATCGCAGCTCCAATCAGGCGCTTCAGGCTCATCGCGCGCAATCTCCACTCAAACACGATGATGGCGGCGCCGATCAACAGACCGACAGCAGTAGCATAGTTTGGTGGCAGGTTAAACGGATGAATCAGCCTGCAGATGACACCGACGATGAGGACAAAGAGAAAACGTATAAGTACGACGTCCACGGGTAGTACCTCTCTCGGGGAAGGCGCCGCTTGCGCGATTCCTGCCCGCGCCGGTTTTCAGGGCGAATGATATTAAGAGCCCCGTGCCAGCGTTCTATTCACGGAGCTCTAAGAATTAATGAACCGCGCTCCGTGCCCAGCCAAAGACTGCAAAGACTGAATTCCGGGGGAAAATAACTCCCAGAGTATACACCCGAGGTAAAGGTCCAGACAGTGCAGGGCGCGCGGGTCGGCGGGCTGATGGGAACCTCTTAATCGTAATGCTGGTTGTGGCAGCGGACTCGCTCCTCCGTGACCGTTCCTCTGTGACCGTTGCGCTGGTGCATCGGGAACTGCGGCGTTAGACTGTCGGGTTATCCGGAGACATGTCTGTATGAACTGGCCGGGACGAGTCGTCCTGCTCATCGCCATCTGCGTTTCGGTGTTTCTATTTTGGCGGAAGTTCGGCGCAGCGGTACGTACGATCCTGGCATCGAAGCCGGACGCCGACTTCCAACTGCGACCCATTGGCCCACGCATCCGCAAAGTGCTCTGGGAGGTGGCGGCGCAGGGGCTCGTCATTGCCCAGAGGCCGCTGCCTGGCCTGGCGCATGCCTTTGTGTTCTGGGGCTTCTGCGTTTTCGCCCTGGTGACGCTCAACCACTTCGCTGAAGGATTCGGCGTCGGCTTCCTTTCCCATGGCGGCTTCTCGCGTTTTTACTTTCTGTTTGCCGGGGTATTCGCCGTGGCCGTGGCCGTCTCGATCGCGGCGCTGGCCTTCCGCCGGTTCGTCGTCCGGCCGAAATGGCTCGAGCCTCTGTCTCCGGAATCTGGCCTGATCGCATTCCTGATTTTCGCGTTGATGATCACCTACCTGGCCAGGTTCTGGGTGCCGGAGGGAACGGCGGCGGGTTGGACGCTGTGGTGGGCGCATACGCTGGTGCTCCTGATTTTTTTGCCGCTGATTCCCGACACCAAGCATCTGCACCTGGTGCTGAGCCCATTCACGGTATTTCTGGAGCGCGACGGCTTCAGCAAAATTCCGCCGTTAGTCGGCGATGAAGATTTCGGTCTCGACACCGGCAAGGATCTGACCCGGATTGCCGGTCTGCAGGCCTACAGCTGCGTCGAGTGTGGCCGTTGCACCGAACAGTGTCCGGCCTATAACACCGGGAAAATTCTGAATCCCAAAGAGATTATTTTGGGCACCCGGCATTATCTGCAAGAGTTCGGACCGCAGAGCAGCGAACCGCTGCTGGGCAAGTTCCTTTCCATGGAAGCGGCTTTCCAGTGCACTACCTGCGGAGCCTGCGAGTTCCAATGTCCGGTGGGCATCCAGCACCTGCCGTTGATCGTTGGCTTGCGGCGCGGCGCGGTCAATACCGGCAAGTGGGACAACAGTCATGGCGGCGACCTGTTCAACACGCTCGAACGCAACGGTAATGCACTGGGGTTCCCGCCCTCCGAACGCGGAAAATTTATCGAGAAGAACAGCCTGCCCTACTTCGACGGGACTCAGGAATACTGCCTGTGGATGGGGTGCCTGGGATCATATGATCCGAACGGCCGAAAGATTCTGCTGGCGCTGGTCGAGGTGCTGCGTTACCTGGGCATCAGCTTCGGCGTTCTGCGCCAGGAGAAGTGTAACGGCGATCCGGTGCGGCGGCTGGGCAACGATTATCTGTTTGGCGAATTGGCGCACGGAAACCTGGAACAGATACGCGAGGCCGGTGTGAAGAAAATGGTTTCGATCTGTCCGCACTGCGTCCGCACCATGGGCGTGGATTGGAAGGAGCATGGCGACACGGTTGACATCGAGCACCACAGCGAGTTACTCGCCCGCTACCAGAACAAGCTGCCACTCGAGACCGCCGCGCAGAAGACCGAGCAGAAGACGATGGTGTTTCACGACGCTTGCTACCTCGGGAGATATCGCGGCGTGTATGACCAGCCGCGCGAGGTGATTGCGCGCTACGGGCAGGTCGTGGATCCGCCGCGGGCGCGCGAACGCGGCTTCTGCTGCGGCGGCGGAGGTGGCCTGATGTTTCTGGGAGAAGAGACGGGCAAGCGCGTCAACCTGGAGCGCGCCCAGGAGTTGGTGGCCACCGGCGCAAGCGTGGTCGCAGCGGCCTGTCCGTTCTGCAACTCGATGCTGCGCGATGGATTGGCGGCGGCGACTGAAAATCCGCCGGAGTTACTGGACGTTGCCCAGATCGCGGCCGCGGGCATCGCGAAAACCAGTCCGCAAAAGACAGGCGGCGGGGACTAGCAGATCAAGGCTAGCGGTCCCGGTCCTCGCGAATCAGAGTGGCACTATCGGAAAGAACGCCCACCCTCTGCCGGATTTCCTCGCGGCGCTCGCATGCGGGCGACCTGATCACGCGTCAGCGTGGATGGTTTTGGCAGGCTCCGGCCAATCTTTGCGGAGTTACTGGCGGCGCGCTTGGATCTTCTTCGCATGCACACTATTGTACGACAGTACATATTGGGGGCCGCTCTACTCACCATTTCTTGAAAATGACGGCGCCGGCGCCGATCATCATGGCAAAGCCCACGAGATAGTTCCACTTCAGCGGCTCACGAAGATTAGGACCGAGAAAATCGAAAACACAGTTAAAGTGATGACCTCCTGGATGGTCTTCAACTGCGCCGTCGTGAATTCGTAGGAGCCGATGCGGTTGGCGGGCACCTGGAAACAGTATTCGGCCAAGGCGATGAGCCAACAGAGGGCGATGACCTTGAACAGAGGTGCGTGGCGATATTTCAGATGGCCATACCACGCGAAGGTCATGAAGATGTTGGAAAGGGTCAGGAGCAGTATCGTGGTCATGCGGATATGTTGCCCGATTCTGGGCTTTGTTTGCACGCTTGGGGCCGGTGGAGCGACGGGCGCCTCGCCCGTCCCATGTGCGCCCGCGGAAGCATCGCGGCCGGGGCGGGACGCCCGGCTTTCCACGATCAAGAGCGGCGGACATCCGCGATCGCCTCGCGAATCGCCTGCACCACTCCATCCATCTGACCGCGAGTCCCGACGGTGATTCGCACGCATCCGTCGCAGCCTGGGCTGGCCGATGAATCGCGGACCAGAATGCCGCGGTGCCGGATCGATTCTACGAAGCTTTGCGCGGGCGCGCCGACGCGCACTAGAACGAAGTTCGTCCGACTCGGCCAGAAGCGCAGACCCAGTTCGCTGAACAATTGGGTCAGCCGCTCGCGGCCCTGCTTTACCTGGGCGACGTGATCGCGCACGAACGCCTGATCCGCCAGCGCCTCTTCCAAGCAAGCGAGCGCCACGGAATTCACATTGAAGGGCAAGCAGAACCGCCGCAGGTAGTCGATCTGCTCCGCCGCGCCGGTGAGCACGCCCACGCGAAGGCCGGCGAGTCCATAGACTTTCGAAAAGGTGCGCGCGACGAACAGGTTCGGATGACTGGCCAGGTCTGGGATGAGTGTCTCGCCGAAAAAATCGAAGTAGGCTTCGTCGATCAGCACTGCCGCGTCGGGCGCGGCTTCCACAATCTTCAAAAGGTCCGCGCGCGGAGCCGCCAGGCCGGTGGGATTGTTGGGGTTCGCGATCACGATCACCCGGGTGCGCGGCGATATGCGAGCCATGAAATCGGCAACGGGAAGCGTCAGGTCTTCGCCCGACCACAGGCGCACCACTTTCGCCCCCAGCGCCGCGCCCAACATTGGATACATCACGAACGTCGGGTCGGCGAAGAGCAGTTCGTCGCCTGCGCCATCATCATTCGGACCGAGGTAGCTCGCAAAGAACACCGACAGCGCCTCATCGACTCCGTTGGTGAGCAACACCTGCTCGGGCGCGAGGCCGAGGAAATCCGCGACCAGCCGCTCGCCAATTTCGCGCTGCGGATACAGCGACACGTCGGCAGCCGAGAGCGAGCGCAGCCGCGCCAGCACGCGTGGCGAGCATCCGGCCATGCTCTCGTTGAGATCGAGACTCAGCCCAGAGCGGCTCACGATGGGCGAATGGTACGGACTCAGCCCGGCAATCGATGCGCACGGCTTCAGCATGGAGTGCACCTGAACATCACGATGAGTTTACTGGATGAGTTCACCGGAGCGCAGCCGATCGCAACATGGCCAATGGGAGCAGAGTCCATTGCTTCGCAGGCGTGGCTCGCCCGCTCCGCCTCTCGGCGCTATAATCACTGCGGAGATGCGCCAATGATTTGGCATCTGCTGATTTGGATCACCGCCATAAGCATTTGTAGGGGTGATGCTTCTTTGGGATTTGGTGGTGTTGGTTGTCCTCGGTCTTCTTGGTATTAACGTTCCTCTGCGTCTCGGTAGAAGAAGGTGCGAGACTGATGGTGCACTCCGACGGCTCGGGAAGCTTCGGTATGTTTTCATTTGCGGAGTATTGCTGTTCGGTCTGCCTTTTTTGGCGGGTTAGAAGCCTACGACTACATTGTCGCCAATTACCTTACGCACTCGTTTCGTGCGGGGACTCTGAACCACCTCGTCGGGACATTGGTGGGTGCCACGATTGCTGGCATTGTTTACGGGATGTGGACGTGGAAAAAACCGGCACCTGCCGACAATACCGCTCATTCCTAACAGGTCGCCCAGTCCCCTGCTGACATCGCTTAGCTCCCAGACGCGGCAAGCCGCGTCTACCAATCATCCCTCACGTCTTCTCGCATATTTCACCGCTGCAAAGATCACGGTGCAGATCGCGAAATCCAGCAGCAGACCCCAGTCTTCGCGGAAAAGCGTGTGCCTCGCGACTGCGGGCAGATGGGCATGAGCAAATAGTAGATCGCGTTGCCTGCGAGCACCGCCGCGAGCGCGTCGAGAAAATTCTTCATCGTGGTTCTTCCCGTTGCTTTCCTATCCCAGCACTCCTGCTAACATTCGTTACCATGCTGGACCCGTCCACTCCAGTGCAGTTTGTCAAAGGCATTGGCCCGCGCCTGGCCGAGATCCTTGCCGCCAAGGATATTCGAACCGTCGACCACCTGCTGCACTACCTTCCCTTCCGCTACGAAGACCGGTTGAACCCGCGTTCGGTCGCCGAACTGCGCGCCGGAGAAATGGCGACGGTGATTGCCGAAGTTCGCAACTCGGGACTGTTTCGGACACGCCGCATGCCCATC
>Ga0074044_10001577_pt1 | contig 20506 bp, 14 predicted proteins | sample BogForMeECP23OM1_FD_94443 | JGI IMG/M metagenome (GOLD analysis project Ga0074044, IMG submission 94443) | Bog forest soil microbial communities from Calvert Island, British Columbia, Canada - Bog Forest MetaG ECP23OM1 | ecosystem: Environmental > Terrestrial > Soil > Wetlands ...
AACGACAAGCTCATCTACACTCACGGCTACGGCATCACTATGAACCCGGTCAATGGCTTCACGCCGGAAGGACTGCCGACGCTGATGCTGAGCAACATGCCGGTCCAGAGCACGGTGCGTGGTCTTCGTGTCTCGCGCCCGGAAATTTATTTTGGCGAGCTGACCGATACCGACGTCTACGTGAAGACGCGGCAGAAGGAATTCAACTATCCACAAGGTGCGAGCAACAATCTCACGTCCTACGAAGGCAGCGGCGGCATCGTCCTCGGCGGTTTCCTGCGCCGCATCATTATCGCGCTTGATCGCGACGACCTCGCGAAACTGCCGTTCAGCGATGACGTGAACCAGGATAGCCGCCTGCTGATGCGGCGCAACCTGCGCGAGCGCGTGTCGACATTGGCGCCGTTCCTTACTTACGATCCGGATCCTTATATCGTGCTCGGCGACGATGGCAGGCTGTCATGGATCATGGATGCGTTTACGGTTTCCGACAGCTATCCGTACTCCACCCATTACCGTCTCGGCAACGATCTGATTAACTACATGCGGAACAGCGTCAAGGTAGTTATCGACGCCTACGATGGCACGACAACGTTCTACGTGTTTGATACGGAGGATCCGATCATCGCGGCCTACCGGCGCATCTTTCCGAGTCTGTTCAAGGATGCGTCCATGATGCCACCCGGGCTGCGCAAACATGTGCGCTATCCCGAGTTGTTGCTCAAACTGCAGGCGGAAGTGTACGGCCTGTATCACATGACGGACCCGGAAGCGTTCTACAACCGTGAGGATCTGTGGACGGTCGCCACCGAAGTAGGCATGGGCGAGGGCGGCGCGCAAACCACACAGGCGATGCAGCCGAACTTCGTGCTCATGAAACTGCCGGGCGAAACCGGCGAGGAGTTCGCGGAAATTCTGCCCTTCACGCCAGCCAGCCGGAATAATCTGATTGGCTGGATTGCCGGGCGCAGCGACGGCGCGCACTACGGTACGTCGGTGGTCTACAACTTCCCCAAGACGAAACTGGTTGACGGACCGTTGCAAATCGAGGCGCGCATCGATCAAAATGCCGAACTTTCCGGACAATTGACGCTGTGGAATCAGCAAGGCTCGCATGTGCGGCGCGGGGCGCTGTTGGTGATTCCGACTGGTAAGGCGCTTTTGTATGCGGAGCCGATTTATCTGCAGGCGGAGCGCAGCCCGATGCCGGAGTTGCGTCTGGTCGTGCTTGCACTGCAAGATCGGTTGGCGTACGGACCAACCTTCGAGTCGGCAATGGCGGCGCTCTTTGGCGGTGGGGCTTCGTCGTTGAGTGCACCGTCAACGAGCGCCGCCGCAGTCCCGACAGAACCCGCGCAACGCACGGCGGCATCCGCCGCGTCGCCCCCGTCCGCAGCAGATCTCAACGGGCTCATCGCGGAAGCTGCCAAGGATCTTGCCGATTACCAGCGCCTGACCGCGGAAGGGAAGCTTGGCGAGGCTGGTCAAAAGCTTGGAGAGTTGAAGCGCGCACTCGACAAACTGAACACACGGCGCTGAACAAGTGTCGCCAGGCTCGGTATCGCTGGAGGACGTTCTGTTGGCACGAACGCTTGAGGAGAGAGCCTCATGATCGCTCGAATATGGCACGGAATGGTTCCCGTTTCGAAGAGTGACGAATACCTGGATCTGATGCGGAAGATTGCGCTTCCCGAGTATCTGGCGACGCGCGGAAATCGTGGCGCCTGGTGTTTGTGCCGCATGGAAGCAGACGTAACCCATTTCGAGATGCTGACGTTCTGGGACGATACCGACGCCGTCAGGCGTTTTGCCGGGGACGACCACGGCATGGCTAAGTACTACGACTTCGACTCCGACTATCTAATCGAGCAGGAGGCCCGAGTCCGGCACTATGAGGTGTACTCGGAGACCTCGGCCGGTCCATTACGTGGTGAGTAGTGAAGTGAAAACTTAGTCTTCGATCTTTATCCAAGTCTGTCGCCGGCGCATTCCCAGTCGTCAGTGCCGATCGGATCGCCATCAGGGGGCGAAGCCGGCGCCGTCAGATGGATCTCCGCCGGATTCCTTTGAAAGTGATCGATTTGGCTTGCGGCAAAGAAAAACTGGGCTCGCACGCTCTCATCTCTTGCCGACGGCGCTTGCGTTCGGATCCATTTTTTCAATTCGTCGAGCTTGAGCGCAGCGATGCCACGCACCTGTGCGGAAGCTTGGTCGTCTGCTGCCAGCGTCATGAGATGATCCAAAACGACGGAATTAACCGTACGCTGAATTGCGCCTTTGTAGCCACTCTTATCGCCAGAAGACTTCCACGTTGCCGCGAGCAGGTCGGACACCAGTTCGTCAAAACCGGGATTGCCGGCATCGAGCGCGTGATACTCGATCATGCGTTGCGCGCGTTCGGGCTGGAGAAGCAGGTTGGTGACGATTTCCGCCACTGCTTCGGCGGGAGCAAGCGCATCAAATGCTGGCGACGTCCGGCGCGAGAAATTCTCGCGACCGCTGGGATACTCCGGTGGGCGCGGCGGAATCAGCTTGAGCAGAGGCTCGGGCAGAGCGAGCACCTCGGACGAGAGCGTGTCGAGAACCGCACGAATCGAATTTCGCTGCTCGGCGGCAGGAACAATTTCCGGAGTTTTATCTTTAATCCCGCGAAGATTGAACGCATAGTCGAGTCCGCCGATCGACTTCGCCACCGCAGCCACTTGATAGCGGTGGTAGAGATACATGGGAACGAGCACATCTTCGAGGGTGGCCATCGGAGTGTGTTCGGGAATCGCACTCTCCGACAGATTTTTCAAAGCCGCGGCGCGAATGGCCATCACGCGACTCAAGCCGTCGAGGTCATTGCTGCCCGTATCCCAAAGATGCGCGATGGGGCTCGCGGAGCCCAACGGACGCGCGTCCTGATCGGTGAGGTATAAGAGCCCTCGGGAGAAGGCGTCATCGAGAATCTTGTCGAGCGCCGGTGTCTCATTCTTTTCTTGAGCAAGCTTGGCCTGTGAAAAATCGCTGTAGCCGTAAGCAATTGAAACTTTGTCCCACTCGCCAATGCCAACCGCATAGGCATCGGAAACATCGGGGCGGCCATCCGCGCCGAGAGTTACGGTAGGCGGAGGATAATCCATGACGGAACTGCGATTCACGATGCTGGCAGCGTAATTGTGCATGAGGCCGAGGGTGTGGCCCGTTTCATGCGCGGCCAGTTGTCGAATGCGGGCGAGCGCCATTTCGTTGGCTCGCCGGAGCGCGGTGGGGTCACTGTCGTTGTTCTTGTGCCTGCCGAATGGGTCGAGGAGACCTTGCGCGATTAGAAATACCTGGCGGATTCTCAATGCGTCGAGATTCACATGGCCGTTGATGATCTCTCCGGTGCGCGGATCGTAAATCGCGTTGCCGTACGCCCAGCCGCGTGTTGCGCGCGGAACCCATTCGATGACGTTGTAGCGGACGTCCATGGGATCGACGCCTTCAGGCAGCAGCTTCACCTGGAATGCGTCCTTGTATCCGGCGGCTGTGAAGGCTGTGTTCCACCACGCGGTTCCTTCGACAACGGCGGAGCGAATCGGTTCTGGAATCGCGCGATCCACGTAGTAAACGATTGGCTTCACCGGCTCGCTCATCGCGGCTGAGGGGTCTCTCTTGGCGAGACGGAAATGCGCGATGTAACGCTTCACGATTGGCTGGTCAATCGGCGTTGCAAAATCCATGTAACTGATGCCGAAGAAGCTGGAACGTGGATCGTAGGCCCGTTCGTGAAATCCCTCCGCCGGCGCTTGAATGAAAGAGAAGTGCTCGTGCACGGTGATGGCGCGAGGATCGGGCGTGACTTGTTCGACCCAGTGGCCGGGATTCTCTCCGACGAAAGTCAGGGTGGATTCCACGTCCGTGTTCTCCGGGAAATTCTTAGTGCGAGGAAGGAAGATCGCGGAGCGCGATGGGTCGACTTTGTAGCTTCCTTGCTTGAGAGCAGCGAGCCTCGCGGCGACCTCGTGCGCGTCACTCAGGAAGAAGGGCGTAGCGTCAACGAGAACGGATTGACCATCATCACTCTGGGCAGCGGCTTCAAAGCCCCAGAGAACGGATTCGGCGAAGGCCTGCTGCACCGCCGTTTGTTGGTCGAGGTCGTCCGTGACCGCGCGATAGCGTTCATTTTCGGCGACGAGCAGAATTCGCGGGCCAATGCGTTCGAAATGGACGACATCTATCTTGCCGGGCTGGCCGCGATCGAGGCCAACGTCATTGGACCCCACGCCATTCGGAAGCGATTCGTAATAAAGGAATGGCGTGTTCAATTTGTCGATTTGCAGCCAGAGTTTTCCCTCGCGTGCGTCCCAGTAATAGGTGAAAAAGCCGGGCAGCTTCTGCATGCCGGCGGTTTTCACATCGATGGTTGGTGGTGTTTTGTGCTGCGTTTCGGGCGTGGAATTCTGAGCAGGTGCGGCCGTAACGACCATCAAGAACGCCAGACACGCGATCGCGGCGTGTTTCATCTATGTTGCCTCCTTGGACCCGTTACACCTGGAAACGCACGCCGCTATGGTAAATGTAGCGAGGTCTCGGGCATCGAAGAGTTTAACCCACGCACTGCCCGACCAGCGCCGGGTTTGCCGACCTTAGGTTTGCCGACCTTATCATGAGTGAATTGGCCTTCACAAAACCCGCGCGTAGACGAACGGCCGGGTTTCGCTGCTTCTCCAAAAGTAGACGAGGATGATCACACTTGTGATCGCCGCGTACGCACACCACAGCGAGGTGAAAGCGTAACGTTTGACCTCCATTACAACCAGGAGAATTGCCAGGTTTGCCGCGCCGAAGATTACCATCATCCTGATCTTCGAGAAAAACAGCGAGCCACAAGTTGCAATCACATACAGCACGGCAACCGCTGTATTGTTGGTCGCTTGATTGATGTACACGATACTATTTCCCCTGACGTACAGCTGCAAAGGGTACGCCGTCAACGCCCACAATATATAGAGCGTCGTTGCTCCGCCGAGCACGAGGAACGGCAGCATGCGCCTGCGGCTCTTTACGTTAGGCTCGAACAGCACCACGCTGAGCGGCAGCAGGAAAGGCAGAAGTCCCTGCGCATACAGCATGAACGCCGCGCCCATGTCGTGTGCCACCACAGGCGATAGAATCCCATCCAATCCCAGCCAGACGAATCCCTCGATGAACTGATGCACGGCGAATAGCGTGGGCAGAGCGGCGAAGAGCAGTTCGCGCCGGTGCTTCACTTTCGTTAATGTGACGACACCGATTGCGCCTAGAACTCCGCTGCCAACAAAGTTCGCGGTTGCCGAAAAACACATGACTCGTCTTCTCCATTGCGAGGATTACCCCTGCGAGGATTACACCTATCATCGCGTATAGCAAAGCATTTCCTTATGATGCCGGGACATCCTCCATACCCTGTTTCTCAATGTCCCGCGTTTGCGACTGATGGATATTTTTTCGATTGACTGCGGCGCTAAGCAGGCAGTTGCGAAACGACTTTGAACTAGGCGGTCTTGAGAATCCCTCGAGGCCCGCCGCTGCTGTGTCCGAGCATGTCCGCCAAACGTTCCCCCAGAACTGCGGCTTGGACGCGAATCTCGGGCACGGTCGTGGTTTCCCAGAGGCACCCCTTGCGCGTTGGCCCGATCGCGTACAACAGATGTGAAGACGTTCCCTTGTAATCAGTCAGCGCGCCGTGCTCGTCGACGTCGAGCCCGAGGAAGAGAGGATCGGGCCGCGCAAGTCCCTGCACGAACAGGCTGGTGATGAGCGAATCATCGATACGGCGGCAATCGGTTTCCGAGCCCGTGCAATTGATCACGCGATGAGCGCGCAACGCCTTCTCGGTTCGGCTTTCCCGGTCCCAGTAATGGATCTCGGCATCGTCGTGATCTTCGGAATATCGAATGATGGCTCCCGTATGCAAGCGGACCTGGCCTTCGGTCTGCATGTCGGCGAGTATGTCGCCGATCTCCGGCGCGAGGCGGTGACGGTGTACATCCCAGTAGACACGGGCATGACGCAGGAATCTCTTTTGCTCTTCCAGCGGCAGTGAGCGCCAAATGTCTTGCGTCACCGGCCGAAGGCTGTCGATAACCCCGCGCCAGTCGATGCCCTTTTCGGCAGCGGCTTGCACTTGGACGCGAATCAATCGCAGCAAACCGCGCACGGTTCGCGGAGATGTCTCGTCCCAGAACAATGGCCAGGGCTCGTCCTGACGTTGTTGGCGACGCGGTCGCGGAAACAGTCCCTTGCGCGAAAGCACGTGAATGATGCCGCGGAAGCCCTTCGACTTGAGCGCCATGATGAGGTCGACGCTGGTAAGTCCTGAACCAACCAGCAAAACGCTGCCGCCGGGTGGAAGGTTCTCCAGTGCATCGCTCGCCCAGGGAAAGTGGAAATACAACGAGGTGGAGGTTTTGAGCCCGGGCATTCTCGGGTTCGCCGGCGGAAAATTTCCGGTGGCCAGCACCACCACTCGCGACCGCAGTTCGGCTCCTACTTTTGTTTGGACGGCGAGTTTGCTCTTCCGGCGATGCAGTGACAGCGCTTCGTCCTGAATCCACTGAAAACGTTCGCGGCCACAGTTGGACAGAGTTGTTTCCAGCAAGCTGCCCACGTAGGCGCCGTAAACGGAGCGCGGGGGGAAACTGCGGGTTTGCACCGCGGCATCGTAGTGGGTTCGCGCCCAGCGCAGAAAATCGTCGGGTGCGTCAGGCCATGCGCTCATCTCGCCCGTGGGTACATTGATCAGGTGAAATCGATGCGGGCTGCTGTAGGCGAGGCCACGGCCCGGCAGCGCCGCCCGGTCGACGATGCCAACGGACAAGGACGAGGAGTTGCGCAGCAGGTGAACGGCCAGCATCGTCCCGCTAAACCCGCCACCAACGATCAAAACGTCAAACTCTGACTCACTCACCGGGGGGTCTCTTAATTACTAGTATTATAATAGACATTATTCTATTGCCATCTGCAAGCGGAGGGCCTTTCCTGAATCTGCGGCCATGTCTCCAGCGCCTGTTACGCTCCCCACGTGACGCGGTGCAAGCGCTTTCCCGTTTCTGTGGCCCACACAAGGAACAGAGCTAGATCATCCCTGCGATGGATTTGCCCCTCCAGAGCAGGCATGCTGGACAAAACTGCCCGCCTGTCTAAAGGCTCCGCAAAACTCCCGCTCTACGCAGAGGCCTCCGGGGTCGGTTCCCCGATCAAAACAAACAATTGTTGCAACATTATCAGGATTTTGTGCAATAATCTGCGCATTGTGGAAACCTCAAGTCTCGATTTCGCCTATTTAGACAGTGATCCGCGAACCCTGCAGCCGTCCGCCTGCGTGTACCTGAAGACAGACGGCAAAGAAGATTACGCCGGGATCAAGGCGGGCAAGTTGATTAGCTCTCCGTGCTTGAGCTTTATCGAACTGGATGCCGAGATCAGACGGTTGCACGCGGAACTCGAAGAAATCCGCGCCCGGGCTAAGAAGAAGTTCTACCGGGCCCTCAGCGCGGCAGCGGGCGCGTAGCGGTTTGAGTCACGAACGAAAAGCGTGGATGCACGCTATTCACCAGAATGTCCATCTACACACTTATATTTTCACTTGACACCGCGCATCCGAGCAGGTTAAATGTCTGCGTAACTCCTTATCAATCTATGCGAGTTTCTCCTACGACCGTTACGCATGAGCGTCGTGGCGATCACTACCGCGCTGAGAGATTGAACACTCTCGTATGAACGGTGTCACAGACTGGTCTCGTAATCGCGGTTACATTTTGCTGACAGAAGGAAAGTACACGCTCTTGCAAGATTCGCTCACCGAACGCTGCATATTCCGTTCTAACATTTTTTCCCTATTTCACTGAGGAGCAACTGCTATGGCTGAGAAAGCCGAAGTCCGTCATACGCTGAGCGAGCAGCAGGCGCGCCAGCTCGCGAATGTCACCAAAACCGTCCCGATGATGGACCAGATCACGCCGCGCTGGCTGGTGACTTTTCTGTCGTGGGTGCCCGTCGAAGCCGGCACCTACCGTGTCAACAAAGTGAAGCCCACTCATCCCGGCACCCGGACGATCGAGTGCAGTCCTGATGAAGAAATCGATCTACCTGAGATTTACGTGGACTATGAAGAGAAACCTCGCGAGTATACGCTGAACGCGGTCACCACCGTGCTCGACGTGCAGACCCGCATCTCCGACCTGTACCGCAGCCCGCACGACCAGATTCGTGAACAGTTGCGACTGATGATCGAAAAGGTGAAAGAGCGCCAGGAAAACGAACTGGTCAATAACGCCGAGTACGGCTTAATCAATAACGTCGCCTCTGAGTTTCACCTCAAGACCAGAAAAGGAGCGCCCACGCCTGACGACCTGGATGAACTTATCGGCAGGATCTGGAAAGAGCCAGGCTTCTTTCTGGCACATCCGCGGGCGATTGCTGCTTTCGGCCGCGAATGCACCCGGCGCGGCGTTCCGCCACCGACAGTGAACCTGTATGGCTCGCAGTTTTTGACGTGGCGCGGTATTCCGCTGGTTCCTTCCGATAAACTGGCGATCAAGGGCGAGAAGACCAACATTCTGCTGCTGCGCACGGGCGAGAAGAAGCAGGGAGTGATTGGGCTCTTCCAGCCGGGCCTCCCGGGAGAAGTCACGCCCAGCTTGTCGGTTCGCTTCATGGGCATCAATCACAAGGCGATTGCTTCGTACCTGATTTCGCTCTATTGCTCGATTGCAGTTCTCACGGACGATGCAATCGGTGTGTTGGAGGGCGTCAATGTCGATCAATATCACGAGTACAAGTGATCCGTTAGCGACCGACGCACCGACATCGTCTTCCACGCAAGCAGCGGCGCAAGAAGAAGGTACCCAGAAGTACAGTGGCGTTTCCGGTCTGATGTCGGCAGTGCCCGATCCGGCAATGATTGCAAAACTCGCCAACGAGTTTTTCGCGGCGCTGCCGGGAGTGGCCTCGCCTGCAAGCGTGGCGGCGCCTTCGCCCAGCGAGGCGGGCGCGATTCCCGCCGCACTCGGAGCGGCTGTTCCGGATTATCCGCGGGAGACGTTTTCGACTCCTGCAGTACCCAACCAACGCTCAGTTCCTGGTGGTCCGCAACTGCCTTCTTCGCCCCCCAGCAGCGTGTTGACTGAGGCCGACTTCCGTGCGATTGCCGCTTCGCTGGCGGGCGCAACGCCGCTCGCGCCGCAGGTTTCGACCGCTGCTCCTCCGCCTGCTGTAACTGGCTCATCGCCGTCTTCCACTGACGGAGGTGGACCTTGGGCGACCGCGCCGCAGATTCCACCGGCCGCAGAGATGTATTCCTTTCCCGGCGTCCCGGCGATGCCCACATCACCGCCGACTGCTCCGCCGAGCGGGTCGGATCTGGCCGCGGTTCCAGCCTCACCTGTGGCTGCGACGGCAGGCGAATCTGCTAACGGCAGAACTGACCCATGGGCCGCAGCTCCCCACTTTGTGGGGCTGAGCGACGTCTACTCGTTCCCGCGCGTACCCGGCGCTTCAGTGCCTGGTGTTCCGCAAGTGCACGCCACGCAGCCGAGCATTCCGGGCTCTCAGCCCGCTCTTGACGCAATCCCGTCATCGCCTTCCGCTGCAGCTGGGACGAACGCGCCAGAATCGACTCCTGCAACTCCTAAGTCCGCTCCGTCATTTGCAGTTCCGGGAGCCAACGCCGATTTCGCCGATGCGGGAAAAGCTGTATACCCGGGTGCTGCGGCGAAATTTCCGACCGTCGGTGAGATGTTTTCGTTTCCCGGAGTTCCGGGAGTGCAGTCGCCTCCCGGTGTTCCGGTTCTGCCTGCGTCGATGCCGACGAAGCCTCCGGCTGAATCCGATCTCCCCGCGTCGCAAGTTCCGGGCTTTCGGCCGACTGCGATTCCAGGTTCGCCCGGCAACAACCCTAATGCGGAAGGAGCAGCGCCGCCGGGCAACTCTCTGCCAGAAGGCGTCGAATCCTTCGAGTTCCGCCCCGATCTGGAGCCGGCGGATCTCGGGGTCGCCAAGCGTCCGCTCGATCCGCGCTTGATCCGACAGGACTTCCCTATCCTGCAAGAGCGTGTACACGGCAGGCAGTTGATCTGGCTTGACAACGCCGCCACCACGCAGAAGCCGAATGCAGTCATTGATCGCCTGTCGTATTTTTACCGGCACGAGAATTCCAATATTCATCGCGCCGCGCACACGCTCGCAGCGCGGGCCACCGACGCTTATGAGAGCGCGCGGGAGAAGACGCGCCGCTTCCTGAATGCTTCCTCAACGCGTGAGATCATCTTCGTTCGCGGCACCACAGAGGGAATCAATCTCGTCGCCAAGAGTTGGGGCCATCGCAACGTGCAAAAAGATGACGAGGTGGTCGTCACCTGGCTCGAGCATCACGCCAACATCGTGCCGTGGCAGCAACTGTGTTCGGAGAAAGGCGCCCGCCTGCGTGTAGCGCCCGTAAACGATCGCGGCGAAATTATCCTCGAAGACTACGAAAAACTTCTCAGCCCGCGCACGCGTATCGTGTCATTCAGCCACGTGTCGAACGCTCTCGGCACCGTCACGCCAGCGCGCGAGATGGTCGAGATGGCCCACCGCCATGGGGCGCATGTGCTGGTCGATGGCGCGCAGGCCGTCTCCCACATGCGGACGGACGTGCAGGCCCTGGACTGCGACTTCTACGTTTTTTCCGGCCACAAGGTCTTTGCTCCTACCGGCATCGGCGTTGTTTATGGGAAGCTCGATCTGCTTGAAACTATGCCGCCCTGGCAAGGCGGCGGCAATATGATTGTGGATGTCACCTTCGAGAAGACCACTTACAATATAGCTCCGGCGCGCTTTGAGGCCGGCACTGGCAATATCGCGGACGCGGTTGGGCTCGGCGCCGCGCTCGACTACGTCGAACAGGTGGGCATGGAGAGCATCGCCGCTTACGAGCATGAGCTTCTGAACTACGCCACGGCAGGACTGCTTACTGTGCCCGGCCTGAAACTGATCGGCACCGCGCGTGAGAAAGCCGGCGTGCTTTCGTTCGTTCTCGATGACGTTCGCACCGAAGATGTGGGCGTTGCGCTCAACGAGGAGGGCATCGCGGTCCGCGCCGGTCACCACTGCGCGCAGCCGATTCTGCGCCGCATGGGCGTCGAGAGCACCGTGCGCCCATCGCTGGCTCTTTACAACACGTACGAGGAAATCGACGCGCTGGTCGCTGCGCTGCTGCGGCTCCAGGCGGGCCGGGGACATCCGAATTCGTGATTTGAGCGGGGGCGCAATCCGCGTCTCTACCGGCAGGTCCGGAATTACTCTAATTCCAATGCAATTTTCTTTGCGGTCGCGTCTAGCTTTGCGATCCTGAACTTGCGGATCTGCCCTGCCCGCAGCGCTTCCGGCTTAGCTTCGTCGGCGGTCGCGCCGCTCTTCCAGCGCGCCTGTAGCATCGAACCCAGTGACGACAGGTCGGGCTTTGACAAAGCTGACGGCTTCGGTTCCTCGCTCTGGTCTGCCTTCGCTGAATTCTCGTGGGGGATCCGGCACGTCGCGGTGACGCCTTCGCCAAGTTCCACGCGGGCGCTTCCTCCGGAAACCTCGGTCATGCGGCCGGTAACGATATCACCTTCTTTGTGTTCGGCGAGGTATTCATCGAGTCTGGTGGGAACGAGCTGCTTCATGCTCAGCCGTATGAGCCGCTTTTCCGTATCGAGGGCGAGCACCTGCGCCTTGACTACTTGCCCGACCTTCAGGACTTCTTGCGGGTGATTGATGCGCTTTTCCGCGCTGATTTCGCTGATGTGAATCATGCCTTCGACACCTTCGGTGAGTTGCACGAAGGCTCCGAACTTCGTCAGGTTTGTTACCGGGCCTTCGATCACGGTGCCCGGCGCAAATTTCTCTGTGGCCCCGGCCCAGGGGTCGCCCAGCGCCTGCTTCAAGCCGAGGGAGATGCGCCGTTCGGTCGCGTTCACTCCGAGAATCACGGCTTCGACCGTCTCGCCCGGTTTCACTACATCCGCCGGAGTTCTTATTCTTTTAGCCCACGACATTTCGGAAATATGAATCAGACCTTCGATGCCCGGTTCAATCTCTACGAACGCGCCGAAATCCATAAGCCGCGTAACCGTACCTCGCACCCGTTCACCGGCCTTGTATTTTTCAGCGACGGAATTCCACGGATGCGGCTGCAGTTGCTTCATGCTGATGGCAGTGCGCCGCTTTTCGGAATCGATTTTGATAATCCTGGCTTCGATCTGCTGGCCTACAGAGAGCACGTCAGAGGGCTTGTTGACGCGATGCCATGAAATTTCACCCACGTGAAGCAGCGCGTCTGATCCAGCGATATCGACAAACGCACCGTAATCGGTAAGGCTGCGGACCTCGCCCTGCACGGTATCGCCTTCTTTGAGTTCGGAGAAGCGGCGCTCTTTGCCGGCGCGTTCTTCGTCTTCCGCAATGGCGCGGCGATCGACCACCACGTCTTCTTCTTCCACATCGAGCTTGATGATGCGGCAGCGGATTTCCTGCTCGACCAGTTTCTCCATTTCGGAGGCGTCGCGGGTCCCGCTGCGCGACGCGGGCATGAAGGCTCGCACTCCGACATCCACGCTCAAGCCGCCCTTGACCACTCCCGTCACCGTGCCGACGATGGTCGCCTTCTCGGTGAAGGCCTTCTGCAGCGATTCCCAGTCCGTGGGACGCTCGACCTTGCCGCGGGTCAGTTCGTAGTAGCCTTCCGGATCGCGCCCTTTGATGGTGACCTGAACCTTGTCGCCGGCCTTCGGCGGCTTGTCCGCCGGAAACGCGGTGAGCGGCAGAACGCCTTCGGTCTTGAATCCGACATCGAGAATGATGGAGTCGGCGGTCACGGCAATTACCGTTCCCTCGCGGCCCTGAGCGCCTGGTTCCCTCTTGCGGGAATGACTTTGTTCATACTCGGAAAAAATGTCTTTAAAGGACTCGGCCGGCGGGTTCGCTGGCGTGGAATCCGGAGCGGTCGCGTCGGACGTGTTAGGGTCAGATGCCTTGGGATCGGGCATGTTGGGATTGGACGTTTCTGGGTTAGACATTTCTGGGTTAGACGTTTCTGGGTTAGACAATTTTGGATTAGACATGGAGAGGTTAGAGCCTCTGCGGCGTGATCCCGTTTAGGATAACACTGGCGGGCTGGTCTGGCGGCGGGGACTGCACTCTTGTTTGCGGTGCTTTTCTCGGGCCTGTAAGATCAATGATTCATCCTTACTGTTGAGAAATCTGCTGAGCTTCGCTCGGCTTGGACACCCCGGGGGTTGCCTTCCCTACGGAGCGCTGGAGCTGCACAACACAACATGCCGCACGAATTGCCGAAAGCTTACGAACCGGGCGCGATTGAAGCGCGCTGGGCCGAATATTGGGTCCGGGAAAAGCTGTTTCACGTCGAGACGCCCGCGCCCAGCTCGTCCGAACCTAGCTCGCCCGAAAAAGACGCGCGCCCGGTGTTCACCCTGCTCTTGCCGCCTCCGAATGTGACGGGGCGGCTGCACATGGGGCACATGCTCAACCAGACGCAGATGGACATGCTCGTGCGCTGGCATCGCATGCGCGGGTTTATCACGCTCTGGCTGCCGGGCACCGACCATGCCGGCATCGCTACGCAGATGATGGTGGAGCGCCAACTGGCGAAAGAAGGCAAGAAGCGGCGCGAGATGGGACGCGAGAAATTCGTGGAGCGCGTCTGGGAATGGAAGCGCGAGTATGGCGGTGCCATCCTCGACCAGATGAAGCGGCTGGGCGCGTCCGTCGATTGGGGACGCGAGTACTTCACCATGGACGAGAACCTTTCGCGCGCGGTGCGTGAGGTGTTCGTCCGGCTGTATGAAGAGGGATTGATTTATCGCGGAAAGTACATCGTGAACTGGTGTCCGCGATGCGAGACGGCGATTTCCGATCTCGAAGCGAAGCACGAAGACGTGGCGGGCAAGCTTTGGGAGATCCGGTATCCGGTAATCGGAACGAGCGAGTTCATTACGGTGGCGACGACACGTCCGGAGACGATGCTGGGGGATACCGCGGTCGCGGTGAACGGGGCCGATGAGCGCTACACGCACCTGCATGGGAAGAAAGTGCTCCTGCCGCTGATGAAGCGGGAACTTCCGATCATTCTGGACGAGATTGCGAAGCCGGAGTTTGGCACGGGCGCGGTGAAGATCACGCCGGCGCATGATCCGAATGACTTCGAGGCGGGGAAACGGCACGGCCTGCCGCAAATCGACGTGATGGATCTGCACGCGCGCATGAATGAAAACGCGGGTCCGTATAAGGGCCTCGACCGTTACGCGGCGCGCGAGGCCGTGCTGGCGGATTTGAAGGAACAGGGCTTCCTGGTCGCCGAGAAAGATTACACGGTGCCCCTGGGAAAGTGCGACCGCTGCGGCACTGTGGTCGAGCCGCGACTGTCGGAGCAGTGGTTCGTGAAGATCGCACCGCTCGCGAAGAAGGCGATCGCGGCGGTGGAATCGGGCGAGATTACGATCACTCCGGAGAACTACAAGCAGATTTATTTGAACTGGATGTACAACATCCACGACTGGACGATCTCACGGCAACTGTGGTGGGGGCACCGGATTCCGGTGTGGCACTGCGGCAACTGCCAGGACTTGATCGTGGCGCGCGAAACGCCTGCGAAGTGTCCGAAGTGCGGCAGCGCGAAGCTGGAGCAGGATACAGACGTACTCGACACCTGGTTTTCGTCTGGCCTGCTGCCATTCACGACGCTGGGATGGCCGGAGAAGACGCGCGATCAGGCCGTGTTCTATCCCACAACTCTCCTGATTACGGCGTACGAAATCTTGTTCTTCTGGGTGGCGCGCATGATTATGTTCGGCTGCCACTTCATGGCCGGGCATGAGCAGGATGCAGCGACCAAGAAGGCTAGCGGTTGGGCGGAGAAGAAGAACGACAGCGTTCCGTTCCGCAATGTCTATATTCATGCGCTGGTGCGCGATGCCGATCGGCAGAAGATGTCGAAGACCAAGGGGAACGTGCTCGATCCGATCGAAGTGATCGAAAAGTACGGAACGGACGCGACGCGTTTCACGCTGGCGGCGATGGCGGCCCCGGGAACTGATATTGCGTTCAGCGAGAGCCGCACGGCAGGCTACCGGAATTTTGCCAATAAGATATGGAACGCGGCGCGCTTCATGTTTATGAACGTGGACCGAGCGGAACCGGGGCTGCGGCCCGCTTTGAGCGGGTCTTTGAGCGGATCAAAGATCAGCCCATATACCCGCATTGACAGGTTCGAAACGCAGACTCTTGAAGACCGCTGGATATTCTCGCACTTCAATCGCGCGGTAAAGGATGTGAACGAGTCTCTGCAGACTTATCGCTTCGATGAGGCGGCGAATCGCATCTACGACTTCTTTTGGGGCGACTTCTGCGACTGGTATATCGAACTGATCAAGCCGCGGCTTGCGCCCGAGAGCGAAAAACCAGAAGTGTTCGCCAAGACTTTGGCGAACCTAACCACGCTCTTTGAAGCTTCGCTGCGGTTGCTGCATCCTGTGATGCCATTCATCACGGAGGAAATCTGGCATGCGATGTATGACGGCAATCCGCCCGGGAAGTCGATTGCGCTCGCTCCGTATCCCCAGGCGGACGAGATGCAATTCGACACGGCTGCGGAAATACAGATGGCGATCCTGCAAGACCTGATCGTCAGCGTGCGCAATCTGCGGGCGGAACTGAAAGTCGAGCCCAAGGTGAAGGTGCCGATTGAGATATTTTCACACGATCCTGAGACCTGGAATGTGATTCACAACAACCGCGAGGCGATTGAGCGCATAGCTGGCGTGCAAAGCATCAAAGGTGTGACGGAGTCGCAAGCGCGGAACGCCCCTTCTCGCAGCACGTCGCGGTTCGATGTGCACGTCGTGTTCGAGAAGAAGATAGACGTGGCAGCAGAATGTGAGCGCCTGGCGAAGGAGTTGGAGAAGATCGAGAAGGAGATCGCGAACGGGCAGCGGCAGCTTTCCAATGAACAGTTTCTGGCCAAAGCTCCGGCCAAAGTGGTGGGGGGGCTTAAGACGCGGGCTGAGGAGTTGACAGTGCTGCGGGAAAAGATCCTCGGCAAGATGAAGGAGTTGGGGTGCCCATAGCATATTAAGCTGCGGGCCTTCAGCCCACACGGACGGACGAGGGCGCCCGTCCCTACACAAGCCATGGACTGGAATTCACGACGCATTACCGCGATTCTTGAGAACGCGCTCAACGAAGACCGGGCGACGCGCGACGCCACCAGTTACGCCTGTATCGATCCCAACCAACGCGCTTCGGCGACGATTATCGCCAAGCAGGAGTGCATTCTGGCCGGCCTCGGATGTGTGCCGCGGATTCTCGACGTCTATGCGGCGCTCGATGGTGCGGTCATTTCGCATTACGAGGTGACGAGCCATCCTTCGGTTTTTGATGGCATCCGCATGCACGCGGGGCAGCAGATCGCGGTGATCCAGCATAACGCGCGGGTGATTCTGTCGTGTGAGCGGGTGATCCTGAATTTTCTGCAGCGCATGGCTGGAATCGCGACCACTACGCGCAGGTTTGTGGATGCGGTCGAGGGCACGCACGTGCGGATTCTCGATACCCGCAAGACGGCGCCGGGACTGCGCTTGATTGACAAGTACGCGGTGCGTTGCGGGGGTGGGCAGAATCACCGGCTGGATCTCTCCGACGGAGTGTTGATCAAGAACAATCATATTGCACTGGCCGGGGGTGCCGTGCAGGCGCTGGAGCGGGCCATCCACAACCGGCGCGGCCGGCAGCCGATTGAGATTGAAGTGCGGTCGCTCGAAGAACTGCAGCAGGTGCTGGAACACGGAGCGGAGGCGATTCTGTTCGACCATTTGAGCGTCGAGAATGTGCGCAAGGCGGTCGAGATCTGTTCGCGACAACCGCGGCGAATTCCGCTGGAGTGCGCCGGCGGAATCACTCTTGAGAACGTGCGGTCGTATGCCGAGACAGGCGTGGATTTTATCTCGGTTGGGGCGCTGACACATTCCTCGACCGCGGTGGATATGAGTATGCGGGTTACGCCGGCTTAGGGCCGAGGGCTGCCGAACCGCGCTCGGCTGGGACGGGCTTGGCGCCCGTCCCACGTTCGACATCCCTTTACGGCTGTCGCCTGCCGGCTTCACTCAGTGATGATCGTCCCAATTGTGCTCAGTCTCCCAGCGATGGTCTTTTCCATTCCACCACTGGTGATAGGAATTCCAGCAACGCTCCCGTTCGGCGTTCAAGTCTCGCCGCCGGTCCTCGGCTTCGCGGCTGTGATCGCCTTTGTCGCGGATCGCTCTGTCTAATCTTGCTTCCGCCTTTTCTATTGCATGCTGGCACTTCCCTCTGTCATCGGCGTGCACGCGGGGTGCCGCTACGAAGAACCAAAGCGCGCACGCCATTATGGCTGCCACGGCTGTTTTTCCAAAACGTCGATTCAAGGCTTTCTCCTTTCATTTTTCGATGATCCAACCAACCTAGATCTAACCACCCCTGGTCTAACCAACACTGGTCCAACTAAAACTGGTCTAGCCAAAACTCTATAACATCTTGGCGCAGTTTGATCCCGGCTTTTCGATTCTTTGCATCCAGGATTTCCCAAAAGTGAACGAGGCAAATACAGCGCTGATTCGCCGGGGACAGCCGCGAGTCGACCAACGATTGTTTATAATCCCTCCATCCACGCTTCCGCAAAATCTCGCAGCCTTCCGTCGGCGCACCAGGCTACCGATATTCGCCTCGGCCGCATCGTTCGCCTGCTCATGAGCCACGCTACCGTGGTGGTCAGCGGCACGAAGGTTGCGGAAGAGATGGGGACGAGCCGATCAGAAGTCTGGCGGCTGATTCAGCAGCTGCGCGGTTTGGGCGTGGATGTCGCTGGGCATCCGGCGACTGGCTATCAACTGCGCACGGTTCCTGACTTGTTGCTGCCGGAGATGTTGGCACCATCGCTGAAGAGCACGATCTTCGGTGCTGCGAGGCAGATCCATCACTATTACAAAATCGGCTCGACCAATTCGGAAGCGATGCGGTCCGCGTCCGAGGGCGCACCCGAAGGCAGCGTTTTTCTCGCCGAAGAACAGCTCGCCGGGCGGGGACGGGGAGCACACACCTGGCATTCCGCGCGGTCGGCGGGCATTTACTGCTCGGTGATCCTGCGTCCGGCGATGCCTCCCTCGGATGCGCTGATTTTTTCGCTGGCGGCGGGATTGGCGGTGCGCGCGGCGGTTGCCGAGATTGCGCCGCAGCTTCGGGTGGATCTGAAATGGCCGAACGACGTTCTGCTGGGCGGCAAGAAGTTCTGCGGCATTCTTACCGAGATGAATGCCGAGGCAACGAGGGTGCGCTATCTGGTAGTCGGAGTGGGAATCAATGTAAACCAGGGTAAGTTTCCGGCTGAGCTGCGCGAAATTGCCACTTCGTTACGGATTGCCACCGGCACGGAATGGTCGCGCGTCGAGCTCTGCGTTGCCTTACTGAAAGCGCTCGACCGGGAGTATCGAAGCCTGGCGGAGGATGCGGGAGCGCGAGATGCGATCTTGCACCGGTTCGAGGAGAGTTCTTCGTCGGTACGGGGCACAAAAGTGAGCATCGAAGTTAGCCCCGAAGTAAGCCCTGACGAAAACGGCCGCCTGGCAGGCGTTACCGAGGGATTGGATGAGCGTGGATTCTTGCGGATAAGAACCGCAGAGGGTTTGCGGACGGTGGTGAGTGGGACGGTGAGGATCGTCAACAATTTGTAATTGGTAATTTGTAATTTGCAATTGGAAAACGAGTGGCTCTTAGATTACAAATTACAAATCACCAATTACAAATCCTCCTATGCTTCTAGTCATTGATGTCGGAAACACGCATACCGTGCTGGGCGTTTTTGAGCGAGTACCGCACCGTCCGGGTGAAGATGTGACCGGAACGGAAGCGGCGCGTTACGATCGCCTGGTCGCGAATTGGCGCGTCGGTTCGCATCTGACGCGCACGGTCGATGAGTACGGAGTGATCTTCCGCAATCTTTTCTCCATGGACAATCTGGAAGTTTCGGCGGTGCATGGCATCGTGATTTCATCGGTTGTACCGCCGCTCGATTCGGTGCTGCGGCAGGTGTGCGAGCGCTATTTCAACACCAAGCCGCTGTTCATCGAGCCGGGAGTGAAGACGGGCATGCAGGTGCTGTATGACAATCCCGCGGAAGTCGGCGCGGACCGGATCGTGAACGCGGTGGCGGCGTTTGAAAAATATGGCGGACCCTGCGTGATTGTGGATTTTGGCACGGCGACGACTTTCGACTGCGTTTCAAAGAAGGGCGAGTACATGGGCGGCGTGATTTGCCCGGGGATTGGGATTTCGGCGGACGCGCTGTTTCAGCGCACGGCACGGCTGCCGCGAGTGGAGATTCGCAAGCCCGCCCGCGTGATTGGATCGAACACGGTCGGCAGTTTGCAATCCGGACTTTACTACGGGTATCTCGGCTTGGTCGACGGCATTCTGGAGCGGCTGTTGGATGAGCTGGGCGCGGAAACTCGCGTGATTGCCACCGGCGGACTGGGATCGCTGATTGGCACCGCTTCACACCTCATTAAAGAGGTGGATGAGTTTCTGACCCTGGAAGGATTGCGCATCATCTGGGATCGGAACCAGTCCTTCCGCCGCGAAACCACGCCGAAAGCTGCAAAGGCAACGACGGCGGCGCCGGCCAACCCCGCCGATGCCGATGCGAAACCGTGGCCCTCGCCAAAGTCTCCAAAATCGCGCTGAGCCTGCGTTGAACGATCGTGGAAAATTACTTCAATTACTTCACCGAGATCGAACAGCACTATTTGCGGCGACGGGGGACTCATCTGCTGCTTTCAACCCTCGATTGGGCTTTGATTGAGACCTGGAAAAGTGCGGGCGTGCCGCTGGAAGCGGTGCTTCGCGGCGTGGACGACGCATTTGACAAATACGATCAGCGTCCGTCGAAGTCTAAAAAGGTGAATAGTCTAGCCTACTGCTCGCAAGCCGTGCTGGCGGCGGCGGAAGATATGAAAGAAGCGGCGGTAGGTGCGGCCAGCCGTGCGAACGACGAAGAAAAAGCTCAGCGCGAGCCCGGATTTGAAGCGGCCCAGATTGCAGCGTTCTTGCGCGAAAACGCCGAGCGGCTGGAAAAAGCGAAACTCCCGGAGCGCGCGGGATTTGCGACCGGAGCGCTGGCTCGGGAAGAAGCAGCTTCATTGCGCGAGATGGCTGCCGCAATCGAGAGCAATGGCAAGAACAACGACAAGCTGCCACGCCTGGAAGACTTGGAGCGGCGGCTGACGGTGCTGGAGGAAAAGCTGTTCGCCGTGCTGATGGCGGCGACTCCAGATGAAGATCTGGCAAATGTTCGTGAGGAAGCGGATCGGGATCTCGCTCCCTACCGGCGGAACATGACAACGGCGCAGGTTCAGCAGCTCCAGAAACAGTATGTGCACAAGCGGCTACTGGAGCGCTGCGGCGTGCCGCGGCTGAGCTTGTTTTATATGCA
>Ga0074044_10001579_pt1 | contig 20493 bp, 17 predicted proteins | sample BogForMeECP23OM1_FD_94443 | JGI IMG/M metagenome (GOLD analysis project Ga0074044, IMG submission 94443) | Bog forest soil microbial communities from Calvert Island, British Columbia, Canada - Bog Forest MetaG ECP23OM1 | ecosystem: Environmental > Terrestrial > Soil > Wetlands ...
AGGCGGGGCGTCAATTGACGCTTCAGCCGCGAGCCCTACACTTCGCGATGGGCGGGCGTAGTTCAGTGCTTGAATGCCAGTATCAGTTCGGTCTTCGAAGCTCCGGCGCCGAAGATCAAGACTTGCATAAGATCGAGCTAACCACTTATGCGCTCGAGATAGGCCAGAAGGGCTTCGCGGATCGGCAGTTGATTCTTGTAGTCGCGCATCTCTGGCGGCAGCTTTTCAAGGGCCTGTGAAAGCCCTTTGGCGACTGCGGGAAGGCCTGCGAGTACGGATAGCGGTCGGATGTAGGTCCGAATCGTGAAGAGAACGTCACCCGACTTCGGCAACTTTCGCAAGGTCTGGCGCTCGCACCTGATCCACAGTTTAGCGCCGGCGTTGTCGCCGGTGATGCCGTTATCGATCCCGGGCTCGGGCGTGCGCTGCCGCAGGTAAAGATCGGGGGCGTCGACGACGTTCCAGTTGCATCGCCACGACGGTTTGTTCGGCTTGAGCCCGACGACGTAGCGGTCCGCAGGGCTGGCCAGCTTTTCATCGTAGCCCGGAACCGGATGATGAATCGCGGCCATCGGCAATCCCATCTTGTCCCTGAGCTCCCATCGGAACGGGAAGCATACGGACCCCGCGCTCAGCGCGTAGGTGTCGGCGCCGCCGGGACTCATCAGGCAAAGGTCCTCCTGGATCAGCCGGGCGGCCAGGTCCAAAGGCGCCTCGACGAAATCGGCGATCCGCCAGCTCTCGCCATTGATGAGATTTTCGATGCGGCCGGATGGGTCGGGGCCATTGGTTGTGTCAGAAGCCGCGGCGCGGCCCGAGATGCGAAAAAAATCTGGATAGTAGGCGGTCAGATGTTGGAGCAGAAGCTCAAGTGTCTCTGCCTGGCCGCGTTTACTCCCCGGCAATGCCAGGAACACGGCAGCATACTCGTCGCGCAGACGGCGCGCCTTTTCACGCATCTCCGCCCCATAACGATCATCGACATCCAGCCACGTCTCTTCGCGCATCGGCGTCAAGCCCAGGCCAAGGCTGTAGTTGCCATCGGCGAAGGGATAGCTCATGTGCTTGCCCAACAATGGCGGGGAAGCTTTCCTGATTTCGATCTCGCTCATCTGCGGAGAGGTTCAATTCTAGAGGCAATGCCTTGAACGGTCGAGCGCTCAGCGGACTAGAGCATCTGCCTGCGAATCAGAGGGTCGGGGATTCAAATCTCTCAGGGCGTGCTAAATTCTTCAACACTTTCAAGGACTTAGGGACCGCCTGAGACAAGGTGGTGGGCGATGTCTCGATGATTCCAGCGCCCGGCAAGGCCATCGACGCGAATCTGTGCCGGGTACCACTCGAAGCACCCTCCGTCTACCGCAACGGTGTTGAGCCGAGGTGGCGACATATGCGCGCAAATGGTCTAAGCGTCCCTCGGAAAACAAACTTTAGAAGCGAGCGCGATTCGTATGGCTGGAATCATTGTCGAACCGCTCCCGGGTCAAGGTGATTTGGCAGACGGCTTTGTGAGGGCGTTGAACCTGCTCAAGGATGGAGGGTTCAAACCTGGCGCCGGAACCAGGCTGGTTTCCAGGTACGTCGTCATCGTGGTGGAAGACGCCGCTGGCCCTCCAGCGGTTGCCTATTTGCAGGCCGGCCATGTAGCTGCCTTCGTCGAACGCTAAGCTCCGCGTCAGGGGTTCCCTATGGAGATTCCATTTCCGCCGTTTTCATATCACGAAGCGCTGCTAATAAGTCAGTGTCTCCTGCAGGACCTGGGGCTGAGGAGGTTGTACGATCAGCCGGAATCTTCTCGTCCTGGCGATGACACGGAGCAGGCTGCGGCAAATATATTTGAAGAGGATCGACAGGCTATAGTCTCCGCCGTGGGCGAGGCGATCTCTTCGTTCAGGTACTCGATGCCGGAAACGTTCGAGCAGACCTTTCTATTCGATGTCGACAAAGAGGCGCTGCTGAAGAAGCTCGAGGGATTAGAGGATTTAGCGCGAACCCGGTTGTTTTTTTCGGTCGGCTGGCTGTTCTGGCACTCCCATGAATCTGAAACAGAAGTGGACGGTCTCTGCAAAGCGGGCCTTCTGGACGAAAGGCACAGAGAGATCTATCTAATACAGGATCGACTCGACAAAAAATTTCAGAAGTTTAGAAGGCGCGCGCGCGTCACTTTCCCGAAGGCAAAGAAATAGCAAGCTGCGCTCTGCTCATCCCGCCACGCCGTCTACTGATAACGCGGTCTTATTGGGCGGCGCGCGGTCAGCTACGCTCGCCCATCAACGCGGCGCGCGCGCTCGCGCACCAGGGCCAGAATTGCCCCGCACATCGGCATTTTGTGCCCGGTTAGGGTGCCGAGCTCGACTACTGCGCCCAGAAGCGCGTCGATCTCCATCGGGCGGCCGCGCTCGAGATCCTGCAGCATCGAGGTCTTATGCGCACCGACTTCAAGTGCGCCGTCGATTCGTTTTTCGAGATCAACACCGAATTTCACGCCCAGCGACTCCGCGACAACTTGCGCTTCCCGCATCATGGTTCGGCTGATATCTCGCAAGTCCGGCTCGCCGGCCAGGCGATCCAGCGTTGAGGTAGTCAGAACCGAGAGCGGGTTGAGGCAGAGGTTACCCCACAGCTTCAGCCAGAGCTCGTCGCGGAGTTGCGATCTGATCGGAGCTTTCAGACCGGCCGCGATCAATTGCTTCGACAGCGACTCAACGCGCTCGCTCTTCGACCCATCCGGCTCACCCAGCGAAAAGCGATTACCGTAGGTGTGCTCGATTACGCCTGGCTCGATCACTTCAGCTGCTGGATAGACTACGCATCCGATCACGCGCGAGGGTGGCAACGTTCGCCACACCGTGCCGCCGGGATCGACGCTGTCGATCGTGCGATCGCGCCACTTGCAGTCGAGACCATGGAAATACCAGTAAGGGACGCCGTTCACGCCCATGACGAGCGCGGTGTCGGGCCCCAGAAGTGTGGCAATCTGGGGCGCGGCCGCCGGCAGCGAATGCGCCTTGAGAGTTACCAAGACGTAGTCCTGCGCACCGATCTCTTCAGCTGCGGAAGCGCAACGCGCTCTTACCGTCACCCGCTTGCCCGCGCTGATCACCGTGATGCCGTTGTTGCGCATGGCATCGAGATGCGGACCGCGCGCAATGAACGTCACCTCGGCGCCCGCCTGCGCCAGCTTGACGCCGAGGAACCCGCCGATTGCTCCCGCACCGAAGATCGCGATCTTCACGGTTCCAGACCGAGAACTTTTGCCAACCCGATGCGTTGTAGCTTGCCGGTGGGCCCCTTCGGGATCGCATCGAGGAACACGATCTTGCGCGGCACCTTGAAATGCGCGAGGCGTACCGAGACGAACTCGCGCAGCTCGTTTTCGTGGGCGCTCACACCCGCGCGCAACACGATGGCCGCCGCAACTTCCTCACCGAGCATCGGATCCGGCATCGCGAATGCCACTGCCTGCGCGACCAGCGGATGGTCCAGTAGCGCGGCTTCGATCTCTACCGGGCTGACTTTCTCGCCGCCGCGGTTGATCATTTCCTTGAGGCGTCCGGTGAGTCGCAGATATCCCGCCTCGTTGAGATAGCCCTGGTCGCCGGTCCGAAACCATCCGTTGGTCCAGGCCTTGGCATTCGCTTCAGGATTGTTCTCGTAGCCCGCGGTCACGTTGCGGCCGCGAATCACCACTTCACCGATATCATTCGCTTTTAACACGGCGCCCGCATCGTTCATGATCGCGATCTCTGGCCCCGATGCGATGCCGACGCTGCCTGGAAAACGCCGGCCCGCCGGCAACGGGTTGGACGCCATCTGATGCGCCGCCTCCGTCATGCCGTACGATTCGAGGACCGGCACGCTGAACACTTTCTCCAGCTCCTGCATCACTTGCGGTGGCAGCGAGGAAGACGAAGAACGAATCAGGCGCAGGCGGCTCGCCGCGACTATCTCCATGTTGCGCGGAGCGCGCCCCAGGATTGCCTGGTGCATCGTTGGAACCGCCGTGTACCAGGTGGGGTTCGTTTCGGCGAACCATCGGAAGAACTTCAGCGCGTCGAAGTTCGGTGCACAAGCGATCGACGCCCCGGCGGCAATGCTGGACAGCACCGCGCCAATCAAGCCGTGGATGTGAAACAACGGCATGATGTTCAGACAAACGTCCTCGCGCGACAGGCGCAGCGTCCGGCGGATGTTAACCGCCGACGCCGTAACATTGCGATGAGTGAGCGGGACGATCTTGGGTCGTGACGTGGTGCCGGAAGTATGAAGGACCAGCGCGATGTCGTCCGGCCCGGCGGGGCCGAGACTGCCCGGTCGAGTCGCTGCTGAGGTGAACGGCTTCAGAGAAAACTCGCCGGCGGGTTTCACCGGGTCAACCTCCAGCTCGATGATTGGAATGCCGCGCGCGCCCGCGACCGCGCGCGCGGGACTGTCCATGCCCTCGAAGATCACCAGTGCCTTGGCATTGAGGTCGGAGAGGTAGAAATCGAACTCGCCCTGCCGGTAGCCAGGATTCAGCGGCGCGGCGGTCGCGACGCTGCCAACCGTGAGAAAAGCGCTCGCCATTTCGGGACCGTTGGGCAAAACGATTGCAACGCGATCGCCGAGGCCGATGCCGATGGCGTTAAGGGTGCGTGCCGTCCGCTCTCTGAGCGCGCGCAAGGCCTCATAGCTGAGCGCTTCGCGGCCGGGGGCACCGAGCGCCGGATCAAGCGCATCGCCGCATTCGACTAACTTAGCGATAGTATCGGCAGCATACATGGCCGCGGACTATCGCGCCGGAGAAGTGCGCTTGCCAGCCACCGGAGCGCCGTGCGCAGACACCATCCGCCATTCGCTCCGATCCTGAACGTACCCGTGCGTACAGGTGGGCGCCTCGAAGAATCGGCGCTCCGCGCCAAGGACTTCGAATGTATGATTCATCGCAACTTTCAGTTTATCACATATTAAACCGAATGATTTAATTTCCGCCGATCCCCCTACGGCGTGGAGTTCACTCGGTACGCTCGGGGGACTTTCGTTAAGACAAATTATGGTGGGGTATTCCTTTGTCGACCGAGTGACGGTGCCCGCCGCCCTCTTTATCCGGAAGCCTATTTGCGCGCTAAGATTCAGAGTTTACAAGTGGGATACCGAAAGGGGTAAGGCCGTGCGTGCGCAACGATTCGCGCCGCGGAGGCGGGAATGACCGGACCAAAAATTGTCATGGAACTGGATCCGCCGCGGCCGTGGACCGAGACGGTCGAGCGGGGCGTCGATGAGCACAACGTGGCGGCAACCGGCCTTCCGCAGTACTACCCGGTCGGATTTTTCATCAAAGACCCAGGCAGCGCCGTGCGCGGAGGATTGCTCGGCGATATTTGGGGCGGATGGCTCCACGTGGGATCGCTCTGGGTCGATCGCAAGTGGCGCGGGCGCGGCTACGCAACAGGCCTCATGGCAGCGGCGGAGAAGTATGCGATCGCGAAGAAATGCACCAATGCTTTTCTGCAGACCGGCAGCTACGAGGCGCGCCCATTCTATGAACAGCTTGGTTATCGGCTTTTTGCGGAATTGGACGACCATCCGATCGAGGGCCACCGCCGGCATTTCTTGTCGAAGTCACTGGCCGCTGGGCCGAGCATCAGACCCAAGGACGTCCGCGGCAAAATCGTCATGGATGCGTATCCGTCGGTGGAACTGCAAGGCCCGGTGCGGCGGGGAATCAACCTTCACGCGGCGGCGGCGTTCGGGTTGCCGGAACAGGCTTGGTCTTCGGTAAATTTCTTTCTGCGCAGCGGCGACGGCGAGATCGTGGGCGGCGCCCTGGGCAATAGCTGGGGCAGGTGGTTTTATCTCGCTTTCATGTGGGTCGATACGCCGCTGCGCGGACGCGGCTACGCGACAAAATTAATCGAAGCTGCCGAGAGGCGCGCGATCGCAAACGGATGCACCGATGCGTTGCTCGGCACGTTCAGTTTTCAGGCCCGCCCACTGTACGAAAAACTCGGCTATCAGGTCTTCGGGGAATTGAAAGACTTTCCGAAAGGCCACAGCCACTATTTGCTGAAGAAGAGACTTAGCAGGGTCAGGCCGAATCGCCGACGAAGCGGAGTGAAGCAATGATCAAACTGGTAGGAATGCTCAAGCGCAAACCGGGAATGACTTCCGAGGAATTTCATCGCTACTGGAGAGAGAGACACGCTCCTTTCGTCCAGACCATCCCGGAGTTTACCCGCTATGTGCGCAAGTACGTGCAGTCACACGCGACCGCCGATCAGGCAACGGTGCCCGGCACGAACAGCGCGCCGCCATTCGATGGACTAGCGGAGATATGGTTCGACAGCATCGATGACGTGCGCAATGCATTCAGTGAGCCGCGCTATGTCAGTGAGATCCGCGCCGATGAACTCAAGTTCCTCGACCTGCCAAACTGCCTTAGCGTGATAGTCGAGGAAATCGCAATGGCGTAGCGGCACTCGCCGAGCGCCCCCTTTGAGGTTAGCCGCTGCGTTTCGCAGGGTGGCACAGGCTTTAGCCTTGTCTTACTTGGTGTCTCGGTGCCGCGGTGGCGAATCCTTCTTCCTGCATCGCCAGCCCATTCACGCTGCGGCAATAATTGCTTGGTATTTTGCTAGTCTGTACGCTCACGAGCGGGGACGTTCGATTCTCCCGCATTGGGGCAGCAAAGCACCGAATGGAACAATACGACTACGATCTGGCCGTCATCGGCTCCGGCCCGGCCGGTCACCACGCTGCCATTCAAGGCGCGAAGCTGCGCAAGCGAGTAATCGCAATCGAGCGCAAGCCGATTATCGGCGGTATCTGCGTCAGTGTCGGAACGATTCCCAGCAAGACGATTCGCGAAGCGATCATGTACCTGTCCGGCTACCGGGAACATGCCATCTACGGTGAGTCCTACCGCGTCAAAGACAAGATTACCTTCAAAGACCTGCTGTTCCACGTCGACCCGGTTGTGCGGCATGAGATCGATGTCATGCGCGATCAGCTTGTGCGCAACGGCATCGAGTTGGCGAGCGCCAGCGCGCGCTTTGTCGATCCGCATACGTTGCGGCTGGAAACGATTGTCAACGGCGGCCAGCGAAATGTCACCGCCGACAAGATCATCATCGCAACGGGTACGGAAGCCGCGCGCGACCCCCGGATGCCGATGGATGGCCGCGACGTGTTTTGCAGCGACGACATTCTGACTATCGACGAATTGCCGCGCACGTTGGCCGTCGTCGGCGCGGGCGTGATCGGATGCGAGTACGCGAGCATGTTCGCGGCGCTGGGCGTGCGCGTGACGCTGATCGACAAGCGGCCGAAGCTGCTCAGCTTTGTTGACGGCGAGATTGTCGAAGCACTCGCGTACCACCTGCGCGAGCGCCGAGTCATCCTCCGCCTCGGCGAGGAAGTGTCCTCGGTCGAGGCCTTCGAAGAGCAGGGCATTCGCCGCGTGCGGACCTGTCTTGCAAGCGGCAAGCAAATCGTCACGGACAAGGTGCTCTCGAGCACGGGTCGCAACGGCGCGACCAGCGCGCTCGATCTGCCGGCCGCGGGCCTGACGGCGGATTCGCGCGGCCGAATAGCGATCAAGGACTTCTACCAGACCGAAGTCCCGCACATTTACGCGACCGGCGACATAATCGGCTTCCCGAGCCTGGCGTCCACCTCCGCCGAGCAAGGCCGGATTGCCGTGTGCCATTCGTTCGGAGTGCCGGTCAAGAACTCACCCGAACTTTTCCCGTACGGAATCTATACGATCCCGGAGATCTCGTTCGTCGGACAAACCGAGGACGAGCTGACTGAAAAAGGCATCCCCTACGAGATCGGCAAGGCCCAGTACCGCGAGAGCGCGCGCGGGCAGATTATGGGCGCCCAAATCGGTGTGCTGAAGCTGGTGTTCCATCGCGAGACCCGCGAATTGCTGGGCGTTCATATCCTCGGCGATGGAGCGGTGGAACTGGTTCACATCGGGCAGGCGGTGCTGGCTCTGAAAGGCACCATCGACTACTTCGTCAACACAGTCTTCAACTACCCGACCCTGGCGGAGTGCTACAAGAACGCCGCATTCGACGGCATCAATCGTCTCAACGATTGAGTTCTTGCATCCCGAAGTCGCTTGAGCGGATTGTGAACTCAAGCGGCCGCTTGCGCCGCGAACCCTTTCCGGCCTGAAATGAGTGGATTCGTCGCATATGGCGGCCCGCGGCCCAACCCGCGACGTCTGCACCACAAACCTGTCGCGAGCATCCTGCGCCCGTTCCGCCGCCGGATCTTCACCGCGCTTTGGATTGCCGCGCTGGTCTCGAACATCGGCACCTGGATGCAGAACGTCGGCGCGGCATGGCTGATGACTTCGCTGTCGCCGTCGCCATTGATGGTCGCGTTGATCCAGACCGCCTCCAGCCTGCCGATACTGATTCTTGCGCTGCCCGCCGGCGCACTCGCGGACATTGTCGATAGGCGGCGGCTACTGATCCTGTCGCAGGCGTGGATGCTCCTCGCGGCCGGCGCGCTCGGCTGGCTGACGATCGCGCATCTCGCGACCCCGTGGACTCTCCTCGTGTTGAGTTTCGCGCTTGGCGTTGGATCGGCGCTGAACGCACCGGCGTGGCAGGCGATTGTTCCCGAGCTGGCGTCGCGCAGCGATTTGACCGCGGCGATCTCGCTCAACGGCATCAACTTCAATGCCGCTCGCGCCATCGGGCCCGCGATTGGAGGCGTAGTTGTCGCCTGGGCCGGCGCAGGTCCAACCTTTCTGCTCAACGCCGCGTCGTTCGTGGCGGTGATCGCCGTGCTGTACGAATGGGATCATGCCCCGCGTCCGGGTGTGCTGCCTGCGGAACGCGTGATGGGTGCGGTTCGCGCCGGAGTCCGCTATGTGCGCAACTCGCCCGCGTTGCGCGCCGTCCTGGTGCAGACCGCCGCCTTCATCCTGGGCGCGAGCGTGCTCTGGGCGGTGCTGCCGGTGCTGGCGCGATGGCAGATGCATCTGGATGCGGCGGGTTACGGGGTGCTGCTTGGCTTCTTTGGCGGGGGCGCGGTGATCGGCGGCGCGTGCCTGCCGCGTCTGACCCAAATTCTCTCGCGCAATTTGATCAGCACGCTGTCGACGGTAGCGTTCGCAGTTGCCATGGGTGGTCTCGCGATGACGCACAACTCCCTCGTGGCGTTTGCGTTAATCGCGATGGCGGGAGCGGCCTGGGTAATCGAGATGTCATCGCTGAATGTCGCCGCACAGCTCTCGGTTTCGGGATGGGTCCAGGGCCGCGCGCTCGCCTGTTACCAGATGGTTGTGCAGGGCGGGATGGCGGCAGGCGCCATCATGTGGGGCGTGGTAGCTGAGCGGTATAGCGTGCTATATGCGCTGGCGGGTGGAGCGGCGGCGATGATCATCGGAATAGTCGCGATGCTGCGCTTTCCGCTGATTTCGGAACAGGAGCTGGATCTCCATCCGAATCCCCACTGGCCGATGCCGGCGTGGGCGGATGCGGTCCCGCAAGATAGCGGACCGGTTCTGGTTACGGTCGAATATCGCATCGATCCGGCGCGCGGCCGCGAATTCGAACGGGCGGCGCGAGTGCTCCGGCCGATCAGAATGCGCGATGGGGCGACTTTCTGGGGACTGTTCTTCGATGCGTCCGACCCGGGCAGATTCGTCGAATACTTCACGGTCGAGTCGTGGATTGAGCACCTGCGGCAGCATCAGCGCGCCGTCGCCTCCGACGACGAAATTGAGGAGCGGGTTAAGTCATTCCACCTCGGCAAAAAACCGCCGTTAGTGACGCATCAAATATCGGCACTCAGTCTCGATGGCCGCGGCAGCGAAGCAATCGCCAGAATCCTCGAAGCATCGCGAACCGAACCCGCCAGCTCGTGATTGCCGGTGCAGGGTTAGGGTGAGGGTTCTGCTTCCGCCTGCCCTGAGTTACTCTGCCGGTCTTTACACAGGGAAGCGGTTAGGCGGATTCGCTGCACCTACTTGGCGTCGTGGAAGATGATCCCTAGCGCATAGCGCGTGCCGCGGGTGATCGTGCTGACGCCGTGGCGCACGTTCACGCGGAAATGCCCGCGGGTGCCGGCGACGGGACGATAGCGATTCGGAAAGATGATGGCGCAGCCGAGGTCGAGGCCGATCGCCTCGCCGCGCGATTGCGCGCGCGGGCGCTGCTCGACGAGCAGCGACTCTCCGCCATCGTAGTCGTGGCCGCGCTGACTCAACAGGCAGGTGAACTGAAGCGGGAAAGCGATCTCGCCGTAGAGATCCTGATGCAGGCAGTTATAGCCGCCCGCTTCATAGCGCAACAGCAGCGGCGTCGGTCTGGTTTGCCCGTGCGCATGACAGAGCTTTACGAACTCCGCGAGCGAGCGGGGAAAGGTCTCGTCCGTGCCCATCGCTTCTGACCATCGATTCGCGATCGGCGCGAGCCGTCGATAGAGCGCAGTCCGGAGTTCCGCCACTTCGGGGGGCAATGGCCGCGCGAAGTATTTGTATTCGCCGACGCCATAACGGAACCGGGCCATGTCGACCCGGCTCCGAAAGCGATCGCGGTTATCGTAAAGCGCGATGAGGCTCGCGCATTCCTCTGGGCTGAGCAGGCTACCAGTCAGGGCGTAGCCGTGATTATCGAGGTCGCGTTCAAGCTGCACCCAGTCGAGCGCGGCAACGCGGTCTGCGGCGGCATCCATCAGCCCGCCGGCCGGAAACCGCGGTCGTTCAGGCCGCATGCTTGCGGACGAACGCTCCGGCCTTGTCGATCGCCTGCTGGCCCTCATCGAGCAGCGGCGCGAAGAGCTGCCACACGTGTATCATGCCCTCCCACGGCTCGTAGGTGACGTTCACGCCCGCCTTCTTCGCGCGTTCGGCCAGGCGCGATGCGTCGTCGAGCAGGATCTCCGCGGTGCCGACCTGGATCAACAGCGGCGGCAGCCCGGAAAGATCGGCATACAGCGGCGCAGCCAGCGGAGTGCGCGAATTTTGCCCGTTCAGGTACGCTGCCGCCATATTCAGGAGTCCGGCCTTCTGCACGATCGGGTCAGCGGCCGCCTTGGACGTTATCGACTCGCCGATACCTTCCAGATCCACCCACGGGGACAGCGGCACGCCCGCCGCGGGCAAAGGCAATTTCGCATCGCGAATCGCGACCAGCGTCGCGACCGTAAGTCCTCCACCCGCCGAATCTCCCGCTACCGCGATACGCGATGGTTTCAGCCCCTGCTGTAGCATCCAGCGATAAGCTGCGAGTGCGTCGTCGACGGCGGCAGGGTGCGGATTTTCGGGGGCGAGGCGATAGTCGATGAGCAGCACGCGCGCTTTCGCCGCGCGCGAAAACCGCCCGGCCATCGATCGATGAGTATTGATCGAGCCAATCACGTAGCCGCCGCCGTGAAGATAGAGGATTGCGCGGCCTGGATCGGCGTCGAGAGCGCTCACCCATTCGGCTTTGACGCCACTGACACTGACGGGTTCGCTCTTGATGTCGGCTTCGACCGGAAAGAGACCGGCCATCAACTCGAAACCTGCGCGCATCTCCTGCACCGTGGCATTCGGATTCTGCGGCCGCGACTTCAACATTTGAATGAGAGTCTGAAGCTGTTGCTGCGACATCGTTATCTACCTCCAAGCTGGATCTGCGATTACCATTCAGGCCCGGTGCCGGACAAACTCGGCATACCAGAATGTGCCCATAATCCACCGTCGGCAACAAAGAAGGATCCGGTCACGAACGACGCTTCGTCGGACGCAAGGAACAGGACCACGTTGGCGATTTCCTGGGGCTCCCCCAGGCGGCCCATCGGAATCGCCTCGCGAATCCGCGCGACGACGTCGGGGCGCGCATCTTCGAGGCGCAGCAACGGCGGAGTCGCGATCGGGCCGGGGCACACCGCGTTGCAGCGGATTCCCTTGCGCGCGTACTCGATTCCCGTCGCCTTGGTGAGCGCGACCACACCGTGCTTGACGGCATTATAGGCGCCGAGTGTGTAATCGCCGGCGAGTCCCGAAACCGATGCCGTGTTGACGATCGCGCCGCACTTGCGCGGCAGCATCACCTCGATCGCGCACTTGGTCGCGTACCAGTAGGCGGTCAGTCCGACGTCCATGGTCTTCTGCCAGCCTTCCAGCGTAATTTCGCCGATGCGGCCGACGGTGGTGAAGATGGCGTTGTTGTGCAGCACGTCCAGGCGGCCGAAGCGATCGACGGCGAACTTGATCATCCGCTCGATTTCAGGCGGCTCGCCCACGTCGGCATGAAAGAATTCCGCTTCGCCTCCCGCCTTCCGGATCTCTGCGGCGACGCGCCTGCCGCCGTTGTCGTTGAGGTCGGCGATTACCACGGTCGCGCCTTCGCGAGCGAAGGTCTTGGCGGTCGCTTCGCCGATACCGGAGCCGGCTCCGGTGACGAGCGCTATTTTGTCCTTGAGCCGCATGGTGCCTTCTCCATCATGGCTTTCGCGCGAGTTCAATACCGATCGGTACGTTGAAAACGAGCGGAGTATAGCTCCGGCGCTTTGGGCGCCGCAAAGACGCGCTTGCACTTCTGGCGGGGAAAGGAATGATGATCGCCAAATGACCGAATGGCGAATGCTCGCTGACGCGGTGGTCGTGTTTCACGCTGCCTACGTGGCATTCGTCGTCTTCGGTTTCGCCGCAATTCTCGCCGGCGCGGCGCTAAAGGCAAGGTGGATTCGCAATTTCTGGTTCCGGGTCATTCACCTGGCAGCTATGGCGCTGGTGCTGGTCGAGGCGCTCATCGGCGTGATCTGTCCGCTGACCTTGCTCGAAGACCGGCTGCGGATTCGTGCCGGCGACGGGCCCTATCCGGGCGACTTCGTCGGGTACTGGATGCATCGCCTGATCTTCTACGACTGGCCGCCGTGGGTCTTCGCCACTCTTTATGCGGGTTTCACCATCGCGGTCGTCGCGGCCTTCGTTGCGTCGCCACCCGAATTTCCGTGGCGGCGGGCGCGGTCGCGATGACTCGTCTCGCTTGCCGCCGCCAAGCGGTTGGTTCTACATTCGGCGCAGCGCGGCGGGCACGCGGTTTGGGGGGTGAAGCATGAAGATATCGCTCTTTTATTTGCCGACGGTCGGAAACAAGACACAAATCGAGCAGGGCAAGATCGGCCTGAATGGTGAAGCGTACGACGAGATGCTGCGCGACATCTCCGCGCAGGCGCGGCTCGCCGACGATCTCGGTTACGACTCGATAAGTTTTACCGAGCATCACTTCCACGTCGAAGGCTTCGAACTCTCCAACAACCCGGTGCTGCTGGATTTGTATATCGCGATGCAGACCAAGCGGCTGCGCGTCGGGCAATTGGGGATCGTGTTGCCCTCGCAGAATCCGATTCGCGTGGCCGAAGACATTGCGATGCTCGATCACATGTCGGGTGGGCGGGCCAACGCGGGCTTCGCGCGCGGGTATCAGCGCCGATGGGTGGACATCATGGCGCAGCAGACCCACGGCATCCACGGCGCGCTGCCCCATCAGCACGATGAAATCGACGCAGCCAATCGCGCGGCGTTCGAGGAATGCTTCCGCATCATCAAGAAAGCCTGGACTGAGGATTTTCTTACCTTCAACGGCAAATACTGGCGTGTGCCCGCGGGCGATACACCATGGACCCTCGATGCGACGCGGAAGTGGGGCGGTGGCGTCGAGAATGGCATTGTGCGCTCGGTGGCGGTCGTCCCCAAGCCGGTCCAGAAGCCGCATCCGCCCCTGTTCCAGCCGTTCGCGTCGTCGGAACGAAGCATCCGATGGTGTGCGCAGGAGGGCGTCACCGCGATCCTGCCTCCCCTTCATCCCAAGTATGAAACGCAGCTCTGCAAGCTCTATGCGGATGTCTCCGGGAACCCGTTCGGAGAGGGGATTGGCGTGCTGCGGGACGTGGTGATTGCCGACACCGACGACGAGGCGCGTGCGATCTGGCATGACAGCGGCTATTTCTGCGGGCACGAATGGTTCGAACCATTCGGATTTTCGGCCGGTATGGAAGACCCCGAGACCAAGGAGCGCGCCGATCTGTGGAACGACGGCCTGGCGTTTGTCGGCACGGTCGATACCGTCACGCGCCAGGTCGAATCGTTCATGAAACGGCTCCCGGTGCGATGGGTATTCGCATGGATGTACAATGGCCTCTTGCCGCACGACCGCCTTATGAAGACGATTGAACTGTTCTGGACCAAGGTGATGCCGCGCGTCGCGCCGATGTCTGATCCCGCCTGATCGCGGGCTCGGTGTTCGGTTTCCCGACCGAGGCCGGTAGGTGCGGCGTTTTCATGCACGCGATTGGTTTCTCGTTCCCGTCATATAAAATTGCGGGGCGCCGCCTTCGGTAATGGTAGCGGCGCCTGACCCAACGATGCTGTTTGCTTCGCACACATTTCTCGAAGATCTCGGCCTGGTTCTCTGCGTGGCTGCGGTTACAAGCGTCCTGTTCCAGACCATTCGGCAGCCGGTCGTGGTCGGCTACCTGATCGCCGGAATGATGGTCGGGCCCAACGTTCCGATCATTCCGCTGCTCGCCGACTCGGCCCGCATTCACGCGCTGTCGGAACTCGGCGTGATTCTGCTGATGTTCGCGCTCGGTCTCGAGTTCAGCATCAGGAAGCTTCTGCGCCTGGGTCCGACCGCGGGCTTTGTGACGGCGTTGCAAGTCGGGCTGATGGTCTGGCTCGGCTACGTTGTCGGCCGCGAGATGCGATGGACGCCGCTGGAGAGCATCTTCACCGGCGTGGCGCTCTCTATCTCCAGCACGACCATCGTCGCGAAGGCCTACAGCGAGCAGGGAAATATCAGCAAGCACCTGAGCGACCTCGTGTTCGGTGTGCTGCTCGCGGAAGACCTGACCGCGGTCATGCTGCTCGCGGTGTTGACGGCGCTGGCTTCCGGAGCCGGCCTCACCGCACAGATGATGATGTGGACGGTGGGAAGGCTGGCGCTGTTCCTGGTCGCGCTGGTTTGCGGGGGCTTGCTCATCGTGCCGCGCGCGATTCGGATGGTGGTTCGTCTCGAACGGCCGGAGACCACCCTGATTGCCAGCATCGGGATCTGTTTCGCATTCGCGATTATCGCCGAGCATGCGGGATATTCGGTCGCGCTGGGCGCGTTCCTGGCGGGTTCGATGGTGGCGGAGTCGGGCGAGTCCGAAAGCATAGAACATCTGGTCGCGCCGGTGCGCGATATCTTTGGCGCGGTGTTCTTCGTGTCGGTCGGGATGATGATCGAGCCGGCGATGGTCGCGGAGCATTGGCTGGCGATGACCATGCTCGTGATCGTCGTGATCGTGGGCAAACTGTTCGGCGTCACGATCGCCTCGATGCTTTCCGGCGTGGATGTGCGGACCTCGGTTCAGGCCGGCATGAGCCTGACCCAAATAGGCGAGTTCTCCTTCATCATCGCCGGCCTCGGACTTTCGACGCACGCGACGCGCGATTTCCTCTACACGCTCGCAATCGCGGTCTCGGCGGTCACCACCTTCACGACTCCCTTCATGATTCGGGCGTCGGGTCCTCTTGCCGAATTCGTCTCGAGTCATATGCCGACCAGCGTCGGCACGATGCAACTGCTGTACGACTCGCTGATGGATCGAATCCGGCGCCGCGCGGTGCCCGCCGCAATGATTCTGCGGCCCATCATCATGATCGGTGTCGGTTGCATCGCTATCGCGGCGATTATGATCGGCAACGACATCGATTACATCGGCCTGACCCATTATGTTGCCGACCTGACGAGCATCGATTTTTTTGAGAGCGAACTGTTGGTTGATGCTGTTGCGGTGGTAGTGTGCGTTCCCTTCATGGCGCTTATGTACTTCGGCGCGCGTGACCTTGCGCGGACGCTGGTGGTGAAGACGCTCTCCGCTGCGCATAGCCGGGATCAGACTGGCGCGCTGACGGGACCCGCCGAGGCGCTCAGCTCCATTCTGCAGGCGACTTTGCTGCTGGTGGTCGTGGCTCCGTTGCTGGCGCTGATCCAGCCTTTCCTGGAACCGCTCGAAGGATTGGGGGTCGTAATAATCGGCGTTGTCCTGATGGGGATCGTGATATGGCGGAGCGCCGGCAAGATGCACGGCCAGATGCATGCGATGATGGCTGCGCTCGCTGAATCGCTGACCAAGGCGCGCGCGGCGTCGCACAGCAGCGAGGAAATCCCCGGGCTCGGCATGATCACGCCGGTGCGGCTCGAAGCCGGGGCATCGGCGATTGGCCGGACGCTTTCAGCGATCGATTTGCGCAATGCGACGGGTGCCGCGGCGATCGCGATCTCGCGCGGCGATGATGGCGTAATCGTGCCGACCGGGGCCGAGGTGCTGCAGGAAGGCGATATCGTCGGCCTGGCGGGAACCTCCGAAAATGTCGATGCGGCCCGCCGGCTCCTGGCCGAGCGCGCCGCCGCCGCAATCAGTTGAGCGGGCAGGATCGGGCAAAGGAAAGGTAGGCGCGCGAGGATGGCGCGCATCGATCCACGGGCACCCACTCGGCCCGGCTCAGGGCAGGGCTTCGGCTCCAAGCAGGGCAGGCTCTCATGATTAAATTTTAGGCGAACCCAAAAAAGCGCAGGGAAATAAAGGATAAATTGGGTTCGTTTTGTAAAAAACGTTTGGAGCCTCCGATCGTTCGTGCAACTCCGATGGTCCTCTTTGTCACCAAGAAGCGGCCGCCCTCAACTTCGCGCAGCGGCGCGGCGGCAAGGAACGCAGACGAATATGCCGGTCTATAGCCCTCTGTAATCTCCCCCAGAGGGGGAGAACTAAAGGCGGGCAGCCATCTTTTTTCGTGGGCCATGGGCGAGATCGTACGCGCCCTCACGGATCGCATCAAAGTCTAATAATGTTTAGCGCGTGCCCGGTGAGCTGAGTTAGAAGTTCGCTTAACAAAAAAAGACGAATCGAAGCCCCATTGATGCCATCCTGAGCGCGGCGAAGGATCCCGACCGGTCCTCCGGGCGTCCGGCCGGGCGTGAAGTGGTCTGACGCGCGGCAGACCGCGCGAGATCACGTTCGTCGCCTGCGGCCCCGCAGCGCGGGCTTGCGCCCGCAGCGGAAGGCGGGATTCCTCGCGCGGCAGCCACGCGCGGGAATGACAAAGGTGGTGCGGGGGTTTGCAGCAGGATTCAATGTCAAAGGGACTCCGATCCGCGGGATTTCCGTTCGTCGCCTGCGGCTCCGCAGCGGTGAATGGAAATCTCCGATCAGCGTTCGTGCGCGATGTTACTGTCCCTGCGCTGAATCCGTTGCCTTGCATCGAGGAGGGACGAGTCATAATTTCCATCGGTTCGGAGCAAGTCTGTCAGCGAGGTCGGCATGAACCTGAATAATACAATCGCACTCATCACGGGCGGCGGGTCGGGACTCGGCGAGGCAACCGCTCGGGAGTTGGCATCCGCGGGCGCGAAAATCGCGGTACTGGATCTGCCCGCATCCCCCGGTCAGAAAGTCGCGGACTCACTCGATGGAATTTTCGTGACGGCCGATGTGGTGTCTGAGAAGGAAGTTGCCGACGCAGTCGCAAAGACGGTCGCCAGGTTCGGTGCGATCCATATTGCGGTCAACTGCGCCGGTATCGGCCGTGCGATGCGCACGATCACCAAGGAAGGACCGCATTCGCTCGACCTATTCAACAAGGTGCTTGCGGTAAATCTCTCGGGCACTTTCAACGTGATTCGGCTGGCGGCCGCGCAGATGGCAAAGAACCAGCCGAATGCCGATGGAGAGCGCGGCGTGATCATCAACACCGCCTCGGTTGCGGCGTTCGATGGACAGATAGGGCAGGCCGCTTACTCAGCATCGAAAGGCGGCGTGGTCGGAATGACGCTCCCCATCGCGCGCGATCTCGCCTCGGTGGGAATCCGCATATGCACGATTGCTCCCGGCACCTTCGAAACTCCAATGCTCGCGGGCTTGCCTGACACGGCGCGCAAAGCGCTGGCGGCGCAGATTCCGTTTCCCCAGCGGCTCGGCCAGCCGCGCGAATACGCGGCGCTGGCACGCCACATCATCGAAAACGCGATGCTCAACGGCGAGACGATTCGCCTCGACGGCGCGTTAAGAATGCCGCCCCGGTAGGTACTCCGTTTCACAAATACGATGACCTATGTCCCTCGCCCGCTTAGTTGCGGGAGAGGGCAGGGTGAGGGTTCTGCGCGCAAGGCGGATCGTCCTGGGAAAATCCTGCACCCTCACCCGCGCGTCACGAGGGTTGCAAAAGACCTCGCAACCCTCGCGCCGCGCGACCTCTCCCGCAACTAAGCGGGCGAGGGGCGGACCAAGTCGCGGGTCAGAGTAGAGCGAAGGTCTACTTATCCTGCGCTGCGGCGGTGGTAGTGGCAGCGCCGGGGCTCACGTGATTTCGAGTCACGCCGGTCAGGACCTTTTCCTCACCGAGGGGCCGCCGCTACGACCCGAGCTCGGCGATCAAAGCGTTGGCCTCTCGTAAATCTCCGGTGTCGAATCCTTCGGTAAACCAGTCGTAGAGTCCGGTCAGCATGGTGAGCGCCTGCTTTCCCTGCCCGCGATCGCGCAGGAGCCGGCAAAGACCTATCGCCGCGCGCAACTCGAGCGCCTTCGCCTGCTGGCTTCGCGCCGTCTCAATCGCCTGGCGAAAAGATTCCTCGGCTTCGATGGTCGTGGCCGCCGCAGGTTCACAACGCTGGCGCTTGAGCACGCCGATAATCCGCTGGAGCTCGGCTTCGTCGTTCGACTCGCCATTGTGGCGCATGGCCACGAGCATCGCATCCGCGCTTCGCAGCGCTTCATCCAGCGGTATCGTTCCGGCGCGAACCCGGATCAGCAGGCTTGCGGACTCCGGCTGTCGAGAATTGCCGCCAGTGGCGCCGAATCCGGCCAGACCGGATCGAATCAGGGGGACGCCTTTGGAGAGGTCGCCTTGCTCGGCGCACGCCAGGCCGCGCAGGATCTCGCCCCAGGCGTGCCACAACGGCAGCTCCTTTTCGGCAGCGTAGTCGCTCAGTTTTTCTGCCCATCCCTGCGCGGCCGGCCAATCCCGGCAGCGTTCGTGAATCGACGCCAACGCGGTCAGCGCCATCGCCAGGCTGTGGCTGTGCGCCAACTCCTCGCCCAGCGCCACCGCTTCGCTCCCGCGCTTGCGTGACTGGTCGGGGTAGCCGAGCCGCCAAAGGCTCATGGCCGCGTAGCATTTGGCCAGCACCCCGGGATCGATTCCGTACCTCAGTGCGTGGGATCGATGCGCGTGGGGATCATAGATGCGGGTGGCTTGCTCCGCATGCGCCAGCGACTCGCTGAAGCTGTCGCGGCTGTAGAGAATGGCGGCGGTTACCACGTGAGCCTCCAGCAGCAGCTCCTCGTCCTGCGATGATTGCGCCAGGCGCACGCAGGTTTCGACGAGCGTCTGGGCGGCATCGAGTTCGTCGCGGACGATGTGAAACCTGGCCAACCCCAGCAGCACCGGCACCAGCGCGGGCTGCTCGCCGATCTGCGTGACCAACTCGTGCGCTCGCGCGTAGGCCTTTTGTACCTGCGGGGCCGCCATCCCCGATCGAGCCATCAGCGCCGCGCCCAGCACCAGTTGCAGGCGCAATTCCTGATGGAGCCGCTCCGGACCGCTGCCCGGCGCCGCCAGCAGCTCGAGGCCTTTGTTCGCCTGCCCGATCGCCGCATCGTTGGCCGACCGGCGCAGCGCGGTGTCCGCCGATGCGGCCAGATACTCGATCGCGCGCGGATGGTCGCCGCCGCGCTCGAAGTGCATCGCAAGCTCGGCGGCGATCTCGGTCGCGCGCGCGCGATGGCCGGCCTCGATGCGCTCGCCAATCTCTTGATGCAACCGCGCGCGGCGGGCCGCGCTCACGCGCTCGTACAAAACTTCCTGATACAGCCCGTGGCGGAACCGGTAACGTCCGGCGACGGTTCCGTCAGGCCAATGTGCGATTCCGCTCGCGCTGAGAAAGCGCGTGCGCCGCGTCAAATCCTCGCACTGTGTGTCGACCCGCTCGGCGCTCCCCGGCGCGCCGTCAAGTCCCGCGCCGAGCGCGGCGGCGGAAAATTCCACCCCCGCGACGCTCGCCACTTCCAGCAAGCGCCGGTCGCCGGCGGACAGCTCTTCAATCTGCCGCTCGATCATCTTGTGCACACTGCCCGGCACACCCAGAGCCGCCAGGTCGCTCTCCGGCGGCGCGCCTTCCGCCACGCCGCGCGCATGCAGATGCTCCACCAGCGCCACCATGAAGAGTGGGTTGCCGCCCGTGCGCCGATAAACCTGATGCGCCAGCGCAGCCGGCACCGCATCGGCCGCTATGGACCGGCGCAGATATTCCGTGACCGCGGGCTCGCGCAGCGGCTGCAGAGAGAGGTCGAGGCATTGGCGATGCGCACCCAGTTCCTGCACCACGCTGCGCAGCAAATTCGCGCTCTGGGTCGTTTCCTCATCGCGGTGGGTCGCGAGAATCATCAGCCGCGCCGCGCCGTCGCGCGAGGTAATCGATCAGCTCAACGGTCGAGCGATCGCCGGCGTGCAGATCTTCGCAG
>Ga0074044_10001580_pt1 | contig 20491 bp, 18 predicted proteins | sample BogForMeECP23OM1_FD_94443 | JGI IMG/M metagenome (GOLD analysis project Ga0074044, IMG submission 94443) | Bog forest soil microbial communities from Calvert Island, British Columbia, Canada - Bog Forest MetaG ECP23OM1 | ecosystem: Environmental > Terrestrial > Soil > Wetlands ...
ACTTGCAGTTGTGAACCACAAACTCACGAGTCCAGCTACCATCAAAGAGCGCGTTACGTTGTTTGACTTTTTTGGGATGATCGTATTTCTTCCGCACCCATTCCGAAACAGATGTCCGGAGTTCTTCTTCTGAACGATGCTTTGCGCTGCCTGCCCCTTGCCCCGGTTGACGCTTCTCCTTTGGAACTTTTGTCAAGTAACTAACCGGATTGAACGAAGCCTGAACTTCCAAGTGGCGACACTGGATTCCGTTCGCCGTGGGCTTTATCGCCAAGATGTCGATTTCATCGACGCCTATCTTGATGCCACGAATCGTGAACCAGCCATCGCGGTTCAACCACTCCTCAACAATTTCTTCAGCGAGTAGAGCCATACGTGTTCGTTGCCTTATGGCGGGCTTCTTTTTCTTTTCCAGCTTCGCCTTGACGATGGCACGCATCAGGTCGTCAAAGTTGGTGGTATCTTACCATTTTCCTTCCGCCTCAAAGCGTGGGTCCGCGCTTGCTCATGTTTTCGATTTAAACTTACAACTTATAACTTAAAGCTGAGAACTTTAAGTGGCTTACGCGGCGTCGAGGTCGTCGTCGGCTTCGACGGTGAGCTTGCCCTTGGTGCGCTTGGCCATTAAGTAGGAGCGGATGAAGGGGTCAATGTCGCCATCGAGGACGCGATCCACATCGCCGACGCTGAATTTGGTGCGGTGGTCCTTAATCATGCGGTAGGGCTGCATGACATACGAGCGGATCTGGCTGCCAAAGGAGATGTCCAGCTTGGATTCGTCCAGGCGGTCGGTTTCGTCGCGGCGCTTCTGCATCTCCAGATCGTAGAGCTTCGAGCGCAACATCTTCATGGCCATCTCGCGGTTCTTGTGCTGGCTGCGGCCCATCTGGCAGGCAACGACAACGCCGGTGGGAAGATGCGTCAAACGCACGGCGGTTTCCACCTTGTTGACGTTTTGCCCGCCCTTCCCGCCGGAACGAAACGTATCGAGCTTTATGTCTTCCGGATTGATGTTCACTTCGATGCGGTCATCCACTTCAGGAATGACGAAGACCGAGGCAAACGAAGTGTGGCGCCGCGCCGCCTGATCGAAAGGCGAAATACGCACCAGGCGGTGCACGCCGGTTTCGCCGGCCAGCAAACCGTAGGCATTCTCTCCGCTGAATTGAATTGTGGCGCTCTTGATGCCCGCTTCTTCACCAGGCGTTTCGTCCAGAAGGTTGGCGCTGATGCCCTTTCTTTCCGCCCAGCGCAAGTACATGCGCAGCAGAATGGAAGCCCAGTCCTGCGACTCCGTACCGCCGGCGCCGGGCTTGATGGTCATGATGGCGTTGAGGTGATCGTTTTCGCCGGAAAGGAGGGTTTGCGTTTCGAGTTCGCTGATATACGAGTCCGCGGCGTTCAGTTCGCGGCTCAACTCATTCAGCAGCTCTTCCCGCTGCTCGGCGTTGTTTTCGGCTTGCGCGAGCTCGATGTAGGTCTCGATGTCGCCGTCAAGCTTGCCGAGCTTATCGTCGGCGTTAATCTGATCGTCGGCAAGCTTGCGCTGGCGCAATACATTTTGCGCTTCTTCTTGATTGTTCCAGAAATCGGGTGCGGCGATGCGCTCTTCGAGGACTTTCAGCCGCGCGCGCTGCTGGGGCGCGTCAAAGATAACTCCGCACAAGAGAGATGCGCTGCTGCAATCCTTCGTACTGATGCTGCAGATCTTCCAGTATCATGCCGTTTTCGCGAAGCCCCCGCGCGGGGGCTCACTTCACCTTTCTCAAACTCAGGAGTACCAGAATAACGGAAACGACGACGCACATCCAGGCGAACCAGTCGCCCCACCGCGAATAAAGCGTCATGTCCGTGCGGAAATCGTAGGGAAGATCGGCGGAATCGCGGGTATCGCGCTTCATGACGCGAATCATGTTGCCGTAAGGATCCACCGAAGCGGATATGCCGCTGTTCGTGTCGCGCACCAGCCAGCGGCGGTTTTCCACCGCGCGCACGCGGGCCATGCGCAAATGCTGCTCCGCGGCCTGCGATGTGCCGAACCAGCCATCATTCGAGATATTGATCAGCAACTGCGCGCCGCGCGCCGCAAATTCCCGCACTTCGCCGGGATAAATTGCTTCGTAGCAGATGAACACTGAAAAAGTATTGCCATTCGAGAATTTGCCGACCGCGCGTTCCTTCCCTTTCCGGAAGCCGCCCACTTCCTGGGAGACGCTGGTAACCACGTGGTGGATCAACGGAAACGGCTCATATTCGCCGAAGGGCACGAGGTGCATCTTGTCGTAGGAAAAGGTGCGCTGGCCCCATTCGTTCAACATCGCGGCGCTGTTGTAGGGAACGAGCGTATTGAGCGGAATGCCATGCACGATTTCCGTGCCGGGTTTCCACTCGATGATGCCTACCAGCACGGGATGATGAAACTGCTGGGCGAGATGCGAGATGAACGGGCCGAAGTGCGGATCGCTAAAGGAAAACGGCGCCGGGGCTTCCGGCCAGATCAGGAGATCGGGCGGTTGTCCCGCAGACGAAGGGCGCAGGCTGAGCCGCTCGAGATCCGCCATGTCCGCCTTGTGATCGGCGTACCAATCGCCCGCATATTCCACGTTTTCCGGAAAATTCGGCTGGACCACGCGCGCCACATGATGCGCTTCGGTTTTCGGGACAAATCGCGGCCCAATCCACGCGACCATAAGCAGCGCAGCAGTTACACCCGCGACTATCCCCCATCGCCGCTTGGTATTTCCCAGAGTGCGGGCGGAACCGCTCCACACCAGAAGCGCGTTGAACGCCGCCACCAAAAAGGATACGCCGTAGATTCCGGTGAGAGTCGTCAACTGCACCAGCGCCGGATTGCCTGCCGCGGGATACCCCAGCAAGGCCCAGGGAAAGCTGATTTCCGGCAAATACGCGCGGGCGACTTCCGTCGAAATCCAGAGGAACGGGGCGCCAGCAAGCGCCAAGGGCACGCTGCGCTTAGACAATCTCTGCACCACCAGCGCGAACAGCCCGATGATCGCGCCCCATATCGAGGCGATTAGAAAGAGCACGCCCCAGCCCGCGGACATGGGCATGCCTCCGTGAACCGCGAGCACTTCCGCGATCCACGGCACACAAGTAAGACAGAAAACCAGTCCATGCAGGAATCCGCAGGAGAAAGCCACCCAGCCGCGCGAGCCGAGGATGCAGGCGAGCAAGAGCGCCAGGCACACCCAGGAATACAAACTGGAAAAGCTGCCACGATAGGACAACGACAGGATGGCGCCGCTCAGAATCGCCAAGACCAGCCGCATGGCGGCGGGAGTTTCGGGCGAGCGATGAGGGCGCAGGTAGGTATGCCAAGCCTGGGAAGACATCAGCGGTTTACGTAGAATGCCTTGAAGCCTTCGCCCTCCAGGCGTTTCTTCTCGGCCTCAGCGGCCTTTTTGTCTTTCAGAGGGCCGACTTGCACGCGGTAGAACTTGTCTTTTTGCGGCGTTTGCACGTAGGCCGCGAAATGTTTTTTTTGCAAGCTGCTGGCAATGGAGAGTGCGTCGTCCTGCCTGGTCAGCGCCGCCACCTGCAGGACCAGGGCGCCATTCGGAATGAGCGGCGCGTTTGCTACGGGCTTGCTGGTCTTAGCGGCGAGCGGCGCGGACGCCACCGGCTCGGCTTTGGCTTTTGCGCTTACCATCCTCGGCGCCGGTGGTGTTGCAGGCGCTTTCGACCTGGACTCCAGATGCGGCTCGCCCTTGGACGGTTTGCTGCTGCCGTAAAATTCCCAGTCGGAATTATTGCTCCCGGACGTCGCGGGGTCGGAATCGGTCGGTGCCGTGGGAGTTTCCGTGATCTGCTTCGGCGCAGGCTCCGGCTTCGCGGGCGCCACGGGCCCATGATCCGGTGTGCGAGAGTTTGTGATGGCCGCACTCACCTGGCCGTCGTACTGGTTACGTCCCATGACGTAGCCGAGCGTGAAAAACACTCCCGAAAAAAGCAACATCAGCAGAAACAGCCCAATGACGTGCTTGCTTTCGAGCACACGCTCGCCTGCTCCGCGCCTTCCCCCAGAAGTCATATTTATTTCGATGTCCCCCCGATCGACTGTGTCCACTTATTAATAATATCGATCGGAAGTGGGAAAACAATCGTTGTGTTCTTTTCGACACCTATCTCGGTAAGGGTCTGCAGGTAGCGCAACTGGATGGCCGAGGGCTCCGTCTCAAGAACTTTGGCGGCATCGGCAAGCTTTTGCGAGGCTTCAAACTCACCCTGTGCGTGAATGACCTTGGCGCGGCGCTCGCGTTCAGCTTCGGCTTGCTTGGCAATGGCGCGCTGCATCGACTCGGGAATGTCCACCTGTTTCACTTCGACCTTGCTGACCTTGATGCCCCAGGGCTCGGTGTCCTGGTCCAGAATGATTTGCAACTTGGCGTTGACTTTGTCGCGCTGCGAAAGGATTTCGTCGAGCTCGAACTGGCCGACGATGCTGCGCAAAGTCGTCTGCGCCAATTGTGAAGTTGCGTAAGCATAATTCTGCACTTGTGACATGGCCAGGTTGGCATCCACCACGCGGAAATAGCACACCGCGTTCACCTTTACCGATACGTTGTCGCGCGTGATGATGTCCTGCGGGGGAACGTCAAGGGTCTCCAGCCTCATATTGATGCGGTACAGGGTTTCGATGGGCCGGAACACCCATTTGAGGCCCCCGCTCTTGGCCTCGGGCAAGAGCCGCCCAAGTCGCAGAACCACACCGCGCTCCCACTCCTTAATGATGTACAAGCAATTCCACACCCAGATGAGAAGAATGCCGACCACTACCACTATGGGCAAAAACATATCCGCCTCCTGAACTTGATCGAACTCTATTTGCTTGCGGTGGCCGGCGTTTCCACCGGTTCCACAATCAATTTCAATCCAGCAATTCGCACGATGCGAACCGGCTTGCCATCGGCAATCGCTACCGGCGAAACCGCGCGCCACAATTCGCCATGAATGCGGACCATACCTTCGCCGCCCGCGGGGAGCGCGGTGGTGACGATGCCCTCTTCGCCGAGCAATTCCTCCTTGCCGGTGGAAACTTTCCAGCGCCGCGACTTCAGCACCAGCCGCATCAGAAATACGGCAATGAAGGCGAACGGAATAGTCACCGCCAGGGCCACGCCCACACTCACGCCGCCGGGCGTGAGGGGCGAGCGGATCAGAAACAACGCACCAAGAAACATGGACACAATTCCTCCTGCGAGCAAGACACCGTGGCTGGCGAGCTTCGCTTCGAGGATAAACAGCGCCAGTGCCAGCAAGATCAGCAGCACTCCCGCAAAATTCACCGGCAGCAGGTGCATGGCGTAGAGCGCCAGAACCGCGCAAATCCCGCCGATGACACCGGGGGCGACCATGCCGGGATGATTGAATTCCGTGTACAGCCCGAGTACGCCGACCAAAAGCAAAACGAAGAACACGTCCGGCTGGACAATGCGAGAGAGGAATTTCTGCCGCGCGGACAATTCAAAATCCCTCACCGTGTAGCCCTGAAGGGACAATTTCTGGGTCTTGCCGTCAAAGCGCGTAATCTCCCGGCCGTTCAATTGTTTCAAGAGATCATCGCGGTCATTGGCGATGAGGTCAATCATGTGGCCGTCGAGCGCTTCTTTTTCGGTGAAGGCGCGCGCATCCGTCACGGCGGTTTCCGCGAGCTTCGGATTGCGGCCGCGCTTTTCCGTGAAGCTGCGCAAGAAAGCCATGGCATCTTGGTTGATTTTCTTGCGCAAAACATCGTCGATCGGAACCGAGAAACCACCCGGCATCAAGATCGGTGTGGATGCCCCTGTATGCGTGCCCGGGGCCATGGCGGCCACATCAGCCGAGAGCAAAATATAAAAGCCTGCCGAGGCGCCACGCGCGCCCACCGGCGAGACGTACACCACCACGGGCACGGGGGATTCCAGAATGTGCTGGATGATATCGGTCATGGAATCGCTGAGTCCGCCGGGCGTGTCCATGCTGATCAGGACGAGCGAGGCGTGGCGCCGCGCCGCGTCCGTCAGTCCTTCATCAATGTAGGTGGCCAAAATCGGCTCGACCATGTCGTTGAGTTGCAGCTCCAGCACCAGCGGCGCGCCATGGTCGTCCGCGGCCGAAGTAGCGGGTACAACGATGCATAGTAAAGGCAGGATGGCTGCGGCGGCGGAGCAGAGAACTCTTGCCAGATCACCCCGCCTGCTGGTGCGAATACAGTTCACGAGCCGTTCGAAAGTCGTCATGCCACGAGCGATCATTTCTTGCCTCCCGTGGGCTTGCTCTGTTGCAAGCGTTCGAGTAATTCTTTTGCGTCCGCGTAATTGGGCGCGAGCTTCACGGCCTTTTCCACTTCCGCGCGCGCCAGATCCGGCTTTTTCTGCTCCAGGTAGATGCGCGCCAGTGTGGTGCGCACTGCCGCCGAATCGCGCGCAGCCAGAGACATCTGCAATTCCTGGATGGCTTCCTCCAGTTTACCTCTCCGCCGGCAGATTTCGGCGATTTCCTGATGTGCCGGAGCGTTGTTGGGTTCCGCCAGCAGCACGGCGCGAAATTCCTTCTCCGCAGCGTCCAGGCGTCCCGCGGCCAGGTCTAACCGGCCGAGCCGGATGCGAGCGGCAGGCGTAGCGGTTGGGGGCGCTGCTTCCGTGCTGGGTGAAGGCAAAGAGTCCGGCCCGCGCAATTCAAGCTGCAACATGGTTGTATCCAATTCTGTTCTGATCCGCTCGTACTTGGAGGGCGCATCCTTCTTCGCATCCAGTTTGATCACCGGCAAGCCATTCGATCCCAAAGCCTGCAGGGCAGCGTCGCGCTCTTCGGCCGCCTCTGATTTCTTTTTGGCTTTTTCCAGGGTGTAGATCAGAAAGGCGCGATCTTCCGGATTGTCCGGCTCGCGATGGACGGCTTCGCGGAAGTGAATTGCGGCGGCGGCCAAATCCTTCGCACGCAGCACCAGTAATCCCAGGTTGAAGGGATAATCGTCTTCATCCGGATCGATGTCGGCGGCACGGATGAGCGCCGTTTGCGCCGCGGCGACATCACCCAGCCGGGCGCGTGCCAGGGCCAGATTGTTGAGGATCTCCGGCAGGTCAGCGCCGCTCACCAGGTTGTGGCGCAAATCCTCCTGCAGCGCAGCAAACACTTGTTCGGCTTTTTCCGGCTGGCCCAAGCGCAGGCGGCATACCCCGGCGGAGAAATTCGCCTCCACGCTGCGATCATGCGTGGGAGGAACTTTCCCGAGCCACAGTAACGCGGAATAGCAGTCATTCCGGTGAAAATAGAACTGCCCCAAGGCAAACGCGGGATTGGGCCAGTCGGGTTCCAGGCGCGCTGCCTCCTTCAGATCGTGCACTCGCACCTCATCGTCATTCGCCACCAAGCCGCGGATGTACTGCTCAAAGGCCGCCAGCTGCAGCGGTTGCTGCAATTTGGCGAACTCCGGAAGACTTACGGGAAACTTTGCGTCCCACGTTTCAAGCAGGCGCCAAACCAGCCGCGTATGCAAATCCATCAGCGAATCGAGGGCGCCGCTTTCGTGGACCACTGGGAGGAGCGCCGTCGGGCTCACACGCAGCAGCCGGGCGTTCACCGTCAGGTCTTTTCCATCGGAGGTGAAATTGCCATACACCACAAAATCCGCATCGAGATCCTGCGCGATGTGCAGCATGGTCGCCCGGCTCAGTTTTGCCGAAGCCGGCAAACCGTAACGGTCCATGTCGTCCAGGCGGCCTCGGTGTGAATAAACTTGCTGGCCCGCGGCAGAAAGACGCTGGATCGTCAATTCCTCCAGACCCTCGCCAATCCAATCAAGGCGCGCCGGAGCGGCCACATTCTCAAATGGGAATACCAGGTAGATGCCTTCCTGTGGGAGGGAATGCGCAGCGGGATGAGAAAGGGGAGCGATCTGCTGGGCAGCGATGGCGCTCGCCGAGAAAAAAAAGAGGATGGCGAGAACAAGCCAGGAGGGATGGCCGGATGCTGACTGCGGCGTCTTCATCTGGCCTGTATTCTAGCCCGGATTTCTGATCAGAGAGCGGAAAAGAAAAGATGGAAGCGCTCAAGCAGAAAGCGGCGGGCGGGGGAGTCGCGCGGACATGCCCTGTGCTACAGGTGGTGCGAGCGAACGAGACATAAGAAGAGAGATTCCTCACTTCGCGGACTCCGTTCGGAATGACGGGAATTATGGGCGTTGCCGAGATGGTGTCGAACGGTGCTCGATCCCTAGGAGGCGAACTCGCTCAGGGCTGCGCGGTTTGCGCCGGCGCGGGCTCGAGAATTTCCTGAATCGCAGGGTCCTTCAAGACTCCGGCAAAGGCTGGGTCGGTTTTCGCGGCGTCCATGTCCTTATAGCCTTCGTCGCGGGCTTTGCGGAGATAGATGATGCAACGTTCCAAGTTGCCGGCTTGGGCGAAGGATTTTGCGAGCAAAAAGTAGAAGCGCCCGCGGTCAGCGTCGATGGACCTATCTTGAACGACCGTCCCCATCCGGGAACTGGGCTGGTCAAACGCTTGCGGATCGAGTTGCAAGACCTTGTGGAAGGAAGCGATGGATTCTTCGTACTTCTTGTCGGCAAAGTAAGCGTATCCAAGGTTCATGTAGAAAGAGGCAAAATCATCCTTGATGCCGATAGCCCGTTTGTAAGCCCGGATGGCCTTGGAATATTTTTTCCGCTCGTACCACACGGTGCCGATATTGTTCACGGGATCGGCATAGTGAGAGTCCAGCTTCGCCGCTTTTTCGTAGCACTTCTTCGCAGGGTCCAACTCCATCTGGTTGTGCAGAGCAATCCCCAGTTCATTCCAGTAGACCGCATTCTTTGGCTGCTGTTGGGTCAGCTTGCGAAAGAGCACTTCCGCGGCGGCAAACTCTTTGCGGACCAAATAGAGTTTTGCCATATCTTCGGTGGAAAGTGGGGCAGGCTGAGCGGACGTAGCAGAGGCGCTGGAAGAGGTGGACGGAGTGTCTGGAGTGGTTTGAGCACGCGAGGGGGAGAGAAGCGAACAGAACAAAAAAGTAACGCCTGGAATCGCCAAGAGATACCTGATCATGGCGAATCTCCTTTGTCCCGAACAGGATTATCGGGCTCTTTCTTCTTCTTACCCCCAAAGATACCAAAAATTTTCTGCAAAGGGCCTTTTTTCTTCTCGGTGGCCTTGGTGTCGGTGGCGGGTGGCGTTCCGTCTTGCGCCCCGCTTTTCCTGTCCGGCTGTTCCGCGGTGGAGTTTGGATCGCCCGGGGTTTGCGGAGATTTAGGCGAGCCGCCGCCAAAAAGATGCGATAGGAAGGATCCCGCCGCCGATACGGGCCCATGAGGAGAGTGAACTTCACAGAGTTGTGTGGGCGCGGAGCCGGTGATGTAAACCTCCTCGCGCGTCACCGGGCAGTTTGGCGTGGCCAATTGCAGGGTGTCCGCATCGATGACCACGGTATCCACTCCTTCGGGCTTGTCAAAATCCTTGACGTCACGATAGGCAGGCATGGAAGTGGCGCGAATCATGAAGTCCGCCCAGATCGGCGCGGCGGATGCGCCGCCCGCCAAGCCGAGATCGTGATTATCGTCAAAGCCGATCCAGATGATGCAAACCAGATTGTTTGTGAAGCCCGCAAACCAGCCGTCGCGCGAGGTGCCCGTTTTCCCGGCAGCGGGGAGTGTGAAGCCCCTGGCGCGCACCGCCGCGCCCGTGCCTTTGTTTAGGACATCCTGAAGAATGCTGTCCACGAGGTAGGTCACCCTGGGATCCAACACCAGCTTCTTTGTGGGAGAGTAGTTCTCCAGAGCAGTGCCGCCCGCGCTGACCATGCTTTTCAGGAAGAACGGATCGGCGCGCGTGCCCATGGTCGCGAAGGCCGTGTAGGCCCCCGCCACTTCCACGGGTGTCAATTCGTAAGCGCCCAGGGCTACTGCGGGTGTGGGCCGGATATTGGAAGGAAGCCCCATCTGCCTGGCAATCTGCACCACGCGGCCGTAGCCGACCAGTTCCGCCACTTTCACGGTGGCGACGTTGAGGGAGTTGGTGAGCGCCTGCCGTACGGTCACTTTGCCCATGAAGCGTTCGCCGTAATTATTCGGAGTGTATTCCTGGCCGTCGAACTCGAAGAAGGTGGGCTCATCATCCACGGTGGTCGCGGGGGTGACCACAGGCTGCGCACCGTCAACGGCGTTGTTGAAGGCGGCCGCGTACACAAAAGGTTTGAAGACCGAGCCCGGCTGGCGGTGGGCCAGCGCGTGGTTTAACTGGCTCTGGCCATAGTCGCGCCCGCCGATTAGCGCCTTGATCTCTCCGGTGCGAGGATCGAGGGCCACAAGCGCCACCTGTGCTTGCGGCACGGGCTCGCTGGGGGCGTTTTTGCCCTTGGGCTTCTTCACCTTCTCGTACTTCTTGGCGATCAGCGCATCCACGTTCTTCATGCCAATGTCGACCGCCGCGGCCGCGGCGCGCTGCAATTGCGGATCCAGAGTGGTGTAGACGCGATAGTTCTGGCTGAGCAGGTCCAGCTCGGAGTAATTGTCCAGGAGATGGTCCTTGACCATGTCCACGAAATACGGCGCTTCGTTCCCCGCCACGGCGGTGCGCACGATTTTAAGGGGGACACGTTTGGCGTCCTGCACATCGGCTTCGTTGATGAACTTGTTTTCGAGCATCTGGGCGAGCACGCGGTCACGCGCCTGGGCCGCGCGCTCCGGATGGCGGTCGGAAGCGGAGTAGTAATTGGGCGCGCGGATGAGTCCCGCCAGGAAAGTGCACTCCGGCAAGGTCAACTGCCGCAGATCTTTTCCGAAGTAGGCCTCACTGGCTTCCGCAAACCCGCGAATCCCGAAGCTGCCGCGGTTGCCGAGATAAACTTCATTGGCGTAGAGCTCGAAGATCTGCTGCTTGTTGAAGCGCTGCTCCAGTTCAAAGGAGAGCATGGCCTCCGCCAGTTTGCGGCGCCAGGTGCGGTCGGTGGAAAGGAAGAAGGTGCGCGCCACCTGCATAGTGATGGTGCTGGCGCCCTGCAAGTGCTGGCTATGGCGAATGTCCGCCCAGGCCGCGCCGAAGATGCGGATGAAGTCGAAACCTGGATGCTCAAAGAAGCGCTTGTCTTCCGCGGAAAGGATGGCCTGGACGAGAAGGGGAGGCAGATCCTCATAGCGGACGGGCCGCCGCTTCTCTCGCGCGCTATCGAAGAGATTGGTGATGAGTTCCGGCTCGAGTTCCGCACTGCCCAAATCCGCGCCACCGGCAAGCGGCCGTATGGAGCGCACTACCTTGCCGCTGAACTGCACGGCAATGGCGTTGGCGCCCCCGAAAAAAGATAAGTTCGACGGGCGTATGTCCACCGTAGCGCCGTCAACCGTGTATTGTCCAAGCGCATTCTCATCCGTATCGGGACGATAGCCGGCACGCTGCAGGTACATGACCAGGTCGGCTACACCCCACGGCTGGCCGTCGGAGATGCGTTCTGGCGCCGAAAAAATCTGCGTGGTGTTCTGCAGCACATGCCCGGACAGCCGCGCATCGATCATCCGGGAATATTTGATGTAGAAGTAGGTGAATGCGCCGGCGGTGAGGAGGAAGCACAGGGCTACCGCAGCCAGCAGTCCAAGACCAAATGTGGAAGTCCAGAAACCCTTTTGCACACGAAATCGCAATAGCTCACTCCCTTAGGGTGGACACTTTCATTGTGACGCATCTGCAGGCAGGAGGGAAGCCGAGGCGGTCCCCGGACCTGCCAATTGCGGATTTACTTCATGATGTCCAGACCTTCGCTTCTGGGAGAAAAGGTGAGGTCTGCCTTGTACACCAGGAAATCCACGGGGACGCTATAGCTGACGCTGATGGAAATGCCGTGGTTGGTACTGGCCATCTTGATGTCATCGCGTGTCGCCGGAATATCCAAATCCTGGATGACTTTGAAGAGGATGTCGCGGATTTGATCTTCCGAGTAACGGTTGACAACAGCAAACTTGGCCTGCTCATTCATCTTGTCCTGGAGCTGGTACTCCGCCACATAGGGCGGCACCAGCTTGATCGCCAGGAATACCGCGCTCACCAGGATGACCGTGTAGATAATCGCTCTTAATCTGCCTTCCCCGCGCTGGGAACGCCGGGAGGATTGCAATGGCAAGCTCACGAAGAATCGCTCCAATGGGCCGCCCGGTCACTTGCGGCGGCGCAGAATTATCCCTCTATTTAATCAAGCTACCACCCGGGTAGGGTGGTGTCGAGACTCCGACAGTTGCGATGTGCTTTAGGCGCAACGCCCGCGGCTCAGTACGCGCGGGCAAAAATGGCCCGGTGGGCCGCCGGCTTGCCGCAGTAAACACACGCGCCACCGCCGCTTGCGGAGCTGTGGCCCAGCACCGCGTCGGGGTCGAGAGGGATGCAACGCATGGTGGCCCGCGTTTCTTCCTTGATGTTGGCTTCGCAATCGCCGCTGCCGCACCAGAAAGCAAAGGCGAACCCTGTTTCTACGGCCTTCTTGAAGTCGTCGTAATTCGTGGTTTCGTGGGTGTTGGCGCGGCGGAAGGCCAAGGCCTTGTCAAAGAGGGATTGGTGAATCTCCGCGAGGAGCTTTTCGATGGTGGTGGGCAAATCGGTGAGGGGAGCGCTGAACTTCCCTTCCCTTCCCGGTTTGTCGCGGCGCGCCAGCATGGCCGCCTGTTTGGCCACATCCTTGGGCCCCAACTCGACGCGCACGGGCACGCCGCGCATTTCCCAATCATTGAACTTCCAGCCCGGGCTAAAGCCTTCGCGCTCGTCGAGCGCGACGCGGAGATTCGCTTTCACGAGCTGCGCCTTGAGATCCTTGGCAGTTTGCAGCACCGAGGCCTTCTCTTCGTCGGTCTTGTAGATGGGAACGATGACCACTTGCGTGGGCGCCAGCTTTGGCGGCATGACCAAGCCCTGATCATCGCCATGGACCATGATGATGGCGCCGATGAAGCGCGTGGAGAGACCCCATGAGGTGGTCCAACAGTATTGGAGTTGGCCGTTCTGGTCGAGGTACTTCACTTCAAAGGCCTGGGCAAAATTTTGCCCGAGGAAATGCGACGTGCCGGCCTGCAACGCCTTGCCATCTCCCATGAGCGCTTCGATGGCATAGGTTACCTCCGCGCCGGCGAATTTTTCGGCGTCGGATTTGGCGCCGGGAATCACGGGGATGGCGGCATCGTTCACGGCGAAATCGGCGTACACCTCGAGCATCTGTTTGGTTTCTTCCACGGCTTCTTCGCGCGTGGCGTGAGCCGTGTGGCCTTCCTGCCAGTAAAATTCGAGCGTGCGCAGAAACAGCTTGGTGCGGAGTTCCCAGCGCACCACGCTGTTCCACTGGTTCATCAGCACGGGCAGGTCGCGGTAGGACTGAATCCACTTGGACCACATGTGGCCGATGATGGTTTCCGACGTGGGGCGGACGACCAGCGGCTCGGCCAGTTCCTCGCCGCCGCCGATGGTGACGACCGCGAGTTCGGGAGAGAAGCCTTCGACGTGGTGCCTTTCTTTTTCGATGAAGCTCTTGGGGATGAGCAGCGGGAAAGCGACATTCTGGTGGCCCGTGGCTTTGAAGCGCCGGTCCAGCGCGCTTTGAATGTTCTCCCACAGCGCCCAGCCGTAGGGGCGCACAATCATGCAGCCGCGCACCGGGGCGTAGTCGGCGAGCTGCGCTTTCAGAACCAGTTGGTTGTACCACTCGGAAAAATCCTGCGCGCGTGTTGGTAGCTTGTCTTCAGCCATGCTTCTCCCTGTCCGTTTCTGCGCAATCAGTCAAGCATTCGAGCGTAGCGGACCCGCTCCGCCACTGTCAACGCGCTCGCGGCGGCAAGGCAGGTTACAGTTCCTGCATGAAATCCGCGGCGAAATGGAAGGTGCATGACAAACCTGGCTTATTTCTCGCGATCATGGAAAAGCTTGGTGGAAACGTTCACATTTCTTTTGAAGGCGATTTGCACGGGTTTAACTTGGATAAGCTCCCTGGTGTTTCTGACAAAGAGACGCCCATACTCAGAAGAAACACGACTTGGCCAAGGCAAGATTTCCTTGTGATCCCGCTGGAATCATCGATGGGGCAAAAGATTCTCTCGGCAATCAGCGGAGCAGTACCGCAACGCATCATACACATCCAGATCGAGAAGGACGGTGTTCTTCAGTTTGGGGCGTATGACAATTTCGATCCGGAATGTCTTTTCTTTGGAGCGGCACTCGACCAGGAATTTGTTGACTCCCTCGTGAGCGAGGGAATATTGACGCCTAACCGAGCGAGGGCATGACTCGAACTGGATAGGGACTGCGCTTCGTCTGCTCGCCGGGCTTCGCGTTCACCCTGGTTCGCGGGTAACGTCGGTCCAGTCCTTCCCTCACAAGCGTCTTGATGACCGCCTGTCGGCTGATATTCAAATGCGCCGCTTCCTGATCTAGTTCTGCCAGCATCTCCGTGGAGAAATCGACACCGACGTGCTGAATGAGATGCATCATCTTACCGCCGGTGAAGAATTGGCTGATGTCCTTCCCCTGGTCCGCCATGCGAGCAATCTGTTCAGCGCTTATGGGTTTCTTTTTCTTCGCCATTTTATTCATATGTGAGCTTCGCTAGATCGAGCTGCCGAGGAACCAGTCTTCATCGCTGCCGCGGGTGTGGCTGCGGATGAGCAGCTCCGGGTCCTTCACCGTAACCCGGCTGTAGGGCGCTATCGAGTGCGTCAGCCAGACATTGCCGCCGATGATGCTGTGGTGGCCGAGGCGCGTGTCGCCGCCCAGGATCGTCGCGCCGGGATAGATGGTCACGCCGTCTTCAATGTCGGGGTGGCGTTTGTTGGCCAAGCCGCGCACCAAATCGCCATCGGCATCGCGCTGGCTCGTGGGATTGAAGGCCCCGAGAGTCACGCCATGATAGAGGGTCACGTGCTTGCCGATGGTGGCCGTCTCTCCAATCACCACGCCGGTTCCGTGATCGATGAAAAAGGATTCGTCAATCGCGGCGCCGGGATGGATGTCAATCCCCGTATGGCTGTGGGCAATTTCGGTCATGAGGCGCGGCAGGTACGGGACCTTTAGCTGATACAACTCATGCGCCAGACGCTGCACAGTGATGGCTTCCACCCCAGGGTAGCTGAGGAGGACTTCTTCCAGACCGGTGGCAGCGGGATCGTTCTTTAATGCGGCTTGCAAATCGGTGGCCTGCAAGTGCGCCAGCTTCGGTAGTGTTTCGCGAATCTTGCTGACCAGCTCTTCCGCGGTGCGCGCCAGATTCGGCGGAGTCTTCTTGCGGCGGCAACTGCAATCAAACCGGATGGCGCAGACAATCTGTTCCGCCAGCAGCAATTCGAGCTCTTCCACGAAGTGCGAGGTTTGCGGGCTGCTGGACTCTTCTGGCGCGTGATGCAGCGGGAAAAGCGAATCGAGATAGCGCCGGCAAAACGTCGCTACATCTTCCTTCGACGGCAGGCGATACTCTCCCGCTGGATCACCCGAGAGGCGTGCCTCCAGCGCGGAGCGAAACTCCCGAGCCAGGCATTTCAACTCATCCATCTTCGCCTTCTTTTCTGACTAACTGCAGATTGGATGCACGCCAAGGGCGTAGGGGCACAGCCCTTCGCAGCTCAGGGTAAACAGTGCTGCGCCCCTACATGGCAAGCTGGGAGCTACTTTACCGGCCGCGTGCCGTTCCTGGCGGTGGATGCGTCCCTCAGCCAATTCCTTCAAAGAGAATTGTGGAGAGGTAGCGTTCGCCGCTGTCGGGGAGCACCGTGACGATGGTTTTTCCGGCAAACTCCGGTAGCTTGGCGAGCCGTACAGCTGCGGCGGTTGCGGCGCCACAGGAAATGCCGGAGAGGATTCCTTCCTCGAGTGCCAAACGTCGCGCCATCTCCACGGACTCTTCGTTGGTGACAAGTTCCACGCGGTCGATCATGGTCAGATCCAGGTTCTTCGGCACGAATCCCGCGCCGATTCCCTGAATCTTGTGGGGTCCCGGCACGGGAGGCTGTCCCGCGCGGGTCTGCGTGATCACCGGGCTGACATTGGGTTCGACGGCGACGGTGGTGATTTTCTTTCCCTTGGTGTTCTTGATGTAGCGTGAAACGCCGGTAAGGGTTCCGCCGGTGCCCACGCCGCTGACGAAGACGTCAACGGAGCCGTCGGTGTCGTTCCAGATTTCCGGCCCCGTGGTTTTCTCGTGGATATCCGGGTTGGCCGGATTGTCGAACTGCTGCGGAAGAAAATAATGTTGCTTGTCCGAGTTGTAAATCTCGGTGGCTTTGTTGATCGCGCCCTTCATGCCTTCCGGTCCGGGCGTGAGGATGAGTTTCGCGCCAAAGGCCGCGAGAACGCGGCGGCGTTCCAGCGACATCGTTTCCGGCATGGTCAAGGTAATGGCATAGCCGCGCGCGGCCGCGACGTAGGCCAGCGCAATCCCCGTATTCCCGCTTGTCGGCTCCACGATTTCAATTCCTGGCTTCAGCACACCGCGCTTCTCGGCGTCCCACACCATGGCAGCCCCGATACGACACTTCACCGAGTACGCTGGATTTCTCCCCTCGATCTTGGCGAGCACCGTGGCCTTCGCGCCATCGATTACTCGATTGAGTTTGATCAGAGGGGTTCTGCCAATGCTTAAGGAATTATCCGCGTAAACGTTAGACATTTCGCACTCCTGTGAAGTGAATTTGCCGTATCGGGACGGCCCCTAAAGTATAGGCGGCACTGCAGGAAAAGGGGAGAATCGAAAGCATGCAAAACTCGAATCGCTGCGATTCGTTTCCCTGATGCTCTCGTGCCCACTTGCCTTTGATGCAGTAGCGCGCATTGCGGTGTTTCTCCTAGTCCGATAGAATCCGGCTCGGGAGGCTCCCATGCCGGAACTCTCACCGAAGCCGCGAATCGCGCTGGGCGCCGATCATGCCGGCTATCACATTAAAGAAGCCATCCGCCAATTCCTTGAAAATGCAGGCTATCCCGTGGATGACCTGGGAACGTGGTCGGAAGAGTCCGTGGACTACCCCGACTACGGCAAGGCGGTCGCCGATCGCGTGGCTGCGCATCAGGATGTCTTTGGCATCGCCTTGTGCGGCACGGGCATGGGCATGGCGATCGCGGCCAATAAGGTGCCGGGCATTCGCGCCGCGGTGGCCCACAATGTGGACACGGCGCGGCTGGCGCGAGAGCACAACGACGCAAATGTGCTGGCGATGGGCGGCCGGGTGGTTAGCGGCAGCCAGGCCGTCGAGATGGTGCAGACTTTTTTGAGCACTAACTTTGCGGGTGGCCGCCATGCGCGGCGAGTGGGAAAGATCACGCAAATCGAAGCGGCCGAACGCGGCTGAACTCGGGCCTCCTAGAGAGAAAGGCTTTTTTCAGCGGCATCCTAAACATTCCACGAAGCGAGAAACGCTCGCCGGCGTTTCTTGAACGAATTTGCTCGGTCTGCGGCGCTGAAGTACACTGCAAAAGCGCGTTTCACGGGAAAGAAAATCCATGCTGGTTGTCATGCAGTCACACGCTACGGAAGAACAGGTACGCGACGTGTGCGAGCGCATCGAATCGCTCGGCCTGAAAGCGCATCCCATTCCGGGGTCCGGGCGCACCGCCATCGGGATCACCGGCAACGATGGCGCGATTGATCTCGGCGTGCTGGAGTCCATGCCCGGCGTGATTGAATGCATTCCCGTCACCAAGCCGTACAAGCTTGTTTCCTTGGATGTGAAAGAGGAGCCCACCGTTGTTCGCATCCCCACTCCTTCTGGGGATGTGCTGGTCGGCGGGGCGCATCTGGCCGTTGCGGCGGGCCCGTGCGCGGTGGAAACGGAGGAGCAGTGCCTGGCGATTGCAGAGCACCTGAAGCCCACCGGCGTGCGGCTGTTCCGCGGCGGCGCGTATAAGCCGCGCACTTCTCCCTACAGCTTTCAGGGGTTGGGCCTGCCGGGGCTGAAGATTCTGGCGAAGGTCCGCGAGAAATATGGGTTTGGTATCGTCACGGAAGCAATTGACAACGAATCGCTCGATCTCGTGGAGGAGTGGGCGGACGTTATTCAGATCGGCGCGCGCAACATGCAGAATTTTTCCCTGCTGAAGCGGGCCGGGCGGGCCAGGAAGCCGGTGCTGCTGAAGCGCGGCATGAGCGCGACGCTGGAGGAATTCCTGATGGCCGCGGAATACATCATGAGCGAAGGCAACTACAACGTCATTCTGTGCGAGCGGGGCGTGCGCACATTTTCCGATTTTTCGCGCAATACGCTGGACCTGGCGGTCGTTCCCGCAGTGAAGAAACGCAGCCATCTGCCTATCTTTGTGGACCCCAGCCACGGCACTGGCAAGCGCCACAAGGTCTTGCCGCTCTCGCGCGCCGCGATCGCAGTGGGAGCGGATGGCCTGCTGGTCGAAGTGCATCATCAGCCGGAAAAGGCGCTGTCCGACGGAATGCAGTCGATCCTGCCCGAGGAATTTGCGGAATTGCTCGCCGAAGTTCGTCAGATCGCCACCGTCGTTCACCGGCGGGTGAATTAGCCTGGCGAGCACACGTCTAGCCAAATATCCTATTCTCGGTGTCTAATGATCTAGAGTTCCTATGCTTCAAGAATCCACAACAAGTTGGGACCTCCGCGCGATGGTTGAGATCTCGCCAGCAGAACGGCTCTATATGCTTTTTCTACTTCTCGTGTTCATAGTTGGACTGGTAGAGCTGATACGTACTTGGCGCTTGATTCCATCGTCTAAGGTCGCGCCTGATACGCAAAGTGCTGCGAGAATCAAGCAGCTCCGGAATGCAGCTACAAAATTGAAGCAGTGGATCTACATCACATTTCTCGCTTGTGGATTCTTCACATCCTATGAGCTTTACCATGTAAGTGATCGGCTTCTAACCGAGCGAATTCACTCCGGCTTTGTGGAACTGTGGTCGTTTCAAGGTCTCTTCGTTCTTCTTGAGATGACTTTCCTGGTGGCAATCTTTGTCTTTCTCGTTCGTTGGCACATCGTCAAGCGCATTGCGAAGCTCGGCGACTGATTTGGATGCGGGTACCGGGTCAACACCACAAAAGCTGGCACGGTTAAGTCTCCCATCTCATGTAGAATCCACTCATCCATGCCGCGCGCCAAAAATTTCCGCGTCTACTTCCTGTTGACCATACTGCTCATCTTTGGCCTCATCCTGCTGCTGCGCGAGCACCGGCCTTCGTTCCTGCGGCCCGGGCTGCACCTGAACGCCTACGTGAGCACGGAGGATGGGAGCATTACGGTTGTGGACCTCATCGGCTTGCGGGCCATTGGCAAAATCTATGCGGGTCCCGCGCTCGGCGACATCCTCGAACACCCCAAGCGCGGCGAAGTCTGGGGCGTCAGCAGCGCCGGAGGTTACGTTTGGGTCCTGGACGCGCGCAGCAATCAAATCGCGGCGCGTATCGCCGTGGGCGGGTTCCCCTACTCCATCGAGTTTTCCTCCAAAGGCGATCGCGCCTACACCACCTCTTCCGCCGCGGACCAACTCATCGCCATCGATTGCGCCACCCGCGCCATCATCGGCCGAGCCAAGACCGGCGCGCAGCCGGTTCAGGTGCGCATCACTCCCGACAACAAATTCCTGCTGGTCGTCAACTCCCGCAGCGCCACGCTTGGCATTCACGATGCCGCCACCCTGCAACAACGCGCCGAAATCCCTGTTATTCCCAATCCTGAGGCAGTCCTCGCCGTCCCCGACGGGAGCATCGCCTTCGTGATGAGCCGGTCTGAGAATCGCCTGTCGGTGGTGGACGTGCGCCGCGGCGTGCTGCTCACCAACCTGGCCCTTGCGGGCAGGCCGACACAAATGATTCTGAAACCCGACGGCGGCGAAGTGTATGTGATTTCTCCGGAAACACACGGCCTGCAAGCCGTGAATACCTGGACGCATGAGATGGGCGACTACATGATGCTCGGCTCGGCTCCCACGGATGGCATTATCGTATCCGACGCCAGCGAGATGTACGTTGCGGATCGCGCCGCTGGCCGCGTGATGCCCCTGGACATCGTCAACCGGCGGGTGAGCCGGCCCATCAATGTGGGGGCGCTTCCGGGCGCCATGCGCTTCGATCCCGCGGAACCCGGAGCGCCGCCAGCGATGCTCCTGGTGGTAAACGAAGGCTCCGGGGATCTCGCCGTGATCCGCACCCGGACGGACTCGCTGCTCACAATGATTCCCGTGGGTTCCCACCCGCAGCGACTTGCGGTCAAGCTTTTCTGAGCGTTGTATCAATCGAGCGCGACGCTGGCGAGCGGCCCGCGTCCCTCCTTCGGCGGGCAAGCAAAAGGCGAGCCCTACATTGGGCATGAGAAACCCAAGAACCGGTCTAAAGACCGGCCACTACAGAGACAACAGCAGGCCCAGGAGCGGCATGCCTCAGCGCTGAGTGTTGCTCAGGGGTTGTACCAGAACTTCACGGTCACGTTGACATGGGCGGGCACGGCTCGTCCACCTTGCGTCGCGGGAGCGTATTCATATTGTTTGAGTGCGTCTACGGCCGCCTGACGCAGCAGCATGGGTCCTCCCA
>Ga0074044_10001581_pt1 | contig 20488 bp, 9 predicted proteins | sample BogForMeECP23OM1_FD_94443 | JGI IMG/M metagenome (GOLD analysis project Ga0074044, IMG submission 94443) | Bog forest soil microbial communities from Calvert Island, British Columbia, Canada - Bog Forest MetaG ECP23OM1 | ecosystem: Environmental > Terrestrial > Soil > Wetlands ...
ATTTACAACCACCAGGAACTGCGATGCGAACTGGAGCAGCTTGGCCATCACTTTTACTCACACTGCGACACAGAAACAGTTCTTCACGCGTTCCTCGAATGGGACATAGGTTGTTTTGCACGTTTGCGAGGCATGTTTGCGATTGCGCTCTGGACGAAATCGACAAAGCGGCTGGTGCTGGCACGCGATCGTATGGGGATTAAGCCGCTTTATTTCGCGAAGCGTGGAGACGATTTGTTCTTCGGCTCCGAATTAAAGGCGATTCTGATCCATCCTGAGATCGAGCGGCGATTGAGTTTGGACGGCCTCGATTGCTATCTGTCGTTGAACTACGTGCCCTGTCCCTGGACGCTGGTAGAGGGTATCGAAAAACTTCCGCCAGCGCAGTGGCTGGAGTGGCGGGATGGCACGATTTCTTCCGATTCCTATTGGCGCTTGCCTTTCGGAGTCGTCCAAAATTGGACGCTGGAATCTGCCCGGGAGGAATTGGACGCTCTTCTCCGGCAATCGATCCGCGAGCACCTGATTTCGGATGTACCGCTCGGAATGTGGCTTAGCGGAGGCATCGATTCGTCCACGATTTTGCACTACGCAGCGAGCGCATCCAGCGCGCCGCTCAAGACTTTCTCGATTTCATTCCAAGGGCGGAGTTTCGACGAGACCGTATATATTCGCGACGTTGCGCAACGATATCAGACCGACCACGAGGAACTGGATCTGAATCCGGAGGTCGACCTGCGAGGTGCGATTGAAGCGTTTGTGTATTACTCGGATGAACCGTCGGCCGATGCTGGAGCGATTCCGGTCTGGTTTCTTTCGAAGCTGAGCAAGACCAAAACAACGGTCAGCCTTAGCGGCGAAGGTGCGGACGAACTGTTTGGCGGCTATCTCACTCATCGGGCGAATCGTCTGGCTGCGCTCGCCCGGCGATTGCCGCGAAGGACTCTCCAACTCGCAATCGGCGCATTAGGGGCTTGGCCGGTCTCTGACGAGAAGATCAGTTTCGAATATCAGCTGAAGCGATTTCTCGAAGGATCGCTGATGACTCCCGAGCGCGCGCACGTCTACTGGAACGGGACCTTCAGCGAAGCGCAAAAGCGGGCCCTGCTGCGCGTGGAACTCCCGCCTGCTCTCAACTGTGTTTTAGGCGAACTGCGCGATCGGTCTGCGGCCGGCGACGATCTGGCGCCCTATTTGTGGTTCGATCAGAGATACTTTCTTCCCGACGATATTCTGAATAAGGCAGACCGCATGAGCATGGCGCATTCGCTGGAGGTGCGACCGCCGTTCCTCGATCACAGGATCGTTGAATTCGCTGCCTCGCTGCCCGCGTCTCTGAAGATTCGTGGTTCGCGCCAGAAGGTTCTTCTGAAAGAATTGATGCGAGATAAGCTTCCACCCTCCGTTCTTCAACGGAAGAAGGTCGGATTCGACATCCCGGCCCATGACTGGCTTCGGGGCTGCCTGCGCCCGCTGATGATGGAGGTCTTGCTGGACGGCGCGTCCGATCACGCGAGCCTGTTCCGGCGGGAGGCGATCGAGACTTATATTCGCCAACACCTGGAGAGACGAGTCAATGTTGGATATCACTTATGGGGCCTGATGGTGCTCTTTCTGTGGATGAAAAAGTGGGGGATTCAGGCAGCGGCCTCGCGAGAGACGAGCGTTTGGATACAGGAAAAAACTGGTACCTATATCTAGGCGTTCTGCTAGTCGCGGCGACCATCTATTTGGGTTGCATTATTTCTCCGCCCTCCCTGATGGACGACGTCGACGCCGTGCAGGCGCAGATCGCCCGCAACATGCTGATTTCCGGCGATTGGGTGACGGCGCGGCTGGATGGCGTGGCGTATCTGGAAAAAGCTCCTCTGGTGTACTGGGCAATTGCCGCGAGCTATGAGATTTTCGGTGCGCACGACTGGGCTGCGCGTATTCCGATTGCCTTGTCGGCCATTGCCCTATCCTGGTTGACGATGGCGTTCGGCGCGTGGGCATTCGGCAAGCGAGCCGGATTCTGTGCGGGTCTGTGCATGGCCACATGCATTGGGCTGTTTTTATTCACCCGAATTTTGATCCCTGACGTCATGCTGACTTTCACGGTCGCGCTTGCCATGTGGGCGTTTCTCCGCACGCTGGACGAAGAGGAGCCCCATCCGCGGTTTTGGGCTTTCGTGCTTGCCGCAAACCTCGGGCTGGGCCTTCTGCTGAAGAGCCTGATCGGAATCTTATTTCCACTCGCGGCAATTGCCATCTATCTTGCGATCACGCGCCAGCTCTTTTCCGCTGCTGTTTGGCGGCGGTTGCATCTCTTCAGCGGACTGCTGATCGTCCTGTTGATCGCCGCACCGTGGCACATTCTGGCCACGTTGCGCAATCCACCTTATTTCGCCTTTACGCTGCACAGCGGGCCGGGACAATATCACGGGTTTCTTTGGTTTTTCTTCATCAACGAGCAATTGCTCCGTTTCCTGAATCTGCGCTATCCGCGAGACTACAACACCGTGCCGCGCCTGTACTTTTGGTTGCTGCACCTGGTGTGGCTGTTTCCCTCTAGTGTGTATCTTCCCGCCGTCGCCAAGCTCTCCTTCAAACCCAAATGCAACGATCGTGCCGGGCGAACCCGCCTTCTGGCGCTTTGTTGGGCGGGATTCGTGCTGATCTTCTTCACCTTCTCCACCACGCAGGAGTATTATTCGATGCCCTGCTATCCTGCGCTGGCGCTTCTTTTGGGTGCAGCGATGACTATGGAGAGCAACTGGATTCGGCGCGGTACGCGCGTGCTCTCGGTGATTGCGGCGATCGCCGGGCTGGCGACGTTAACTCTCTTTTTTCTCACTCGCCAAATCCCCGCACCAGGAGACATTTCGCAGGCGCTCAGCCACCATCCTGGCGCTTATACCCTTTCCCTGGGACACATGCAGGACCTCACGCTAGCATCCTTCGCCTATCTTCGGATGCCCCTGCTGGTGGCTGCAATTGCCTTCTGCCTGGGTGCGTTGGCCACATGGAAATGGACCGGCCAGCGTGCATTTCTGGCCGCCGCGATGATGATGATACTTTTCTTTCACGCCGCGCGCATGGCCATGGCCGTTTTCGATCCCTTTCTGTCGTCGCGGCCGCTGGCGGAGGCAATCCTGAAAGCGCCGGAAGGGACGCTGATTGTGGATCACCACTATTACACGTTTTCTTCCATCTTTTTCTATACCAACCGCACCGCGCTCCTGCGCAATGGCCGCTTCAATAATCTGGAATATGGCGCCTACGCTCCCGGTGTACCCGATGTGTTCATCGACGATTCGCAATTCAAGGATCTCTGGCTTAAGCCGGAGCGTTCCTACATCGTCGCCACCCAGAGTGTGGTTCCTCGATTAGAATCAATAGTGGGCGCGGAGCACCTCAACCTGCTGGCGGCGAGCGGCGGCAAGGTCGTTCTCACGAATCGTCCGGTGATTATTTCTCAGGGCGAATCGCCCAGAGCGGCCGTCATGTTTTAGAATGTCTGTTACATCTGACAGTTGAAAGAAACGCGGCACGGCGGGAAACTGTTCTACTGGTGTCCTCTGTGCCGTAGTCGGACAAGGGACGACAGGTGTCAGGTAGCCATTTTCCAAAAACAATAAGGATAAGGCGCGGAGGCGACATGAGGGTTGCAGTACTGGGAGGGGACGGCTACTGTGGTTGGGCAACCGCATTATATTTGTCTAAGAAGGGACATTCCGTGGCTATTGCCGACAATTTTGCCCGCCGGCAATGGGACCACGAACTTGGTGTGGAAACGCTGACGCCGATCCGCCCGCTGGCGGAGCGCCTGAGCGTTTGGCAGGAGCTCACTGGGGAGAGCATCGAGCTTTTTGTTGGCGATGTGACCGAGTACGACTTTCTCTCCTCGGTCATCCAGGACTTCGAACCGGAGGCGGTGGTCCATTTTGCGGAACAGCGCGCTGCCCCCTATTCGATGATTGACCGCAAACACGCAGTGTTCACTCAGGTGAACAATGTTGTGGGGACGCTCAATCTGCTATTCGCGCTGCGCGAGTTTCAGCCCGATTGTCACCTCGTCAAGCTCGGCACCATGGGTGAATATGGCACACCCAATATCGATATTGAAGAAGGCTACATCACCATCGAGCACAATGGGCGGCGAGATACAGTACCGTACCCCAAGCAGCCTGGCTCCTTCTACCACCTCTCGAAAGTACACGACAGTCACAACATCATGTTTGCCTGCAAGGCCTGGGGACTGCGCGCCACCGACCTCAATCAAGGCGTGGTGTATGGAACCATGACCGATGAAGTGGCCCTGGGTGAAGCGCTGGTTAATCGGTTCGACTACGATGACGTCTTTGGCACCGTGCTCAATCGCTTCTGCGTTCAGGCAGCAGTTGGATACCCGCTCACCGTGTACGGCAAGGGAGGACAAACCCGCGGATTTCTGGATATTCGCGACACGGTTCGGTGCGTCGAGATTGCATGTTTGAATCCGGCAGCCCGGGGAGAGTGCCGGGTCTTCAACCAGTTCACGGAACAATTTTCAGTTTTGGACCTGGCCCACATGGTCAAGACCGCCGGGAAAGAGCTGGGCCTAAAAGTTGAGATCGATCACCTCGCTGATCCGCGAGTGGAGGCCGAGGAGCACTATTACAATGCGAAACACTCAAAGCTGATTGAACTTGGGTTGGAGCCACATTTGCTTTCGGATTCGCTGTTGGATTCGCTGATGAACGTTGCATTGAAATATCGCGACCGGATCGATCTGAACGTGATGCTACCGCGAATCAACTGGCGGCAGCCCAGCAGCCACGTGGAGCGCAGACCAGCCCAGGAATCCGCGAAACTCGTGGGTGCATCCGCCGCCAGGAGCAACGGAAAGCGTCGCACGGCGAGCAGCGCACGCGGCGTGTTGACTAACAAGCCGGGACGCTGAGGCGATCGAACTCTCAGCTCGCGGGCTCAACGTTGGTCGGAGCCAGGGGTTGAAGTCACGGGCACGAGCCTGCCATCGCGGATGTAGTATTGGCCATCCCGCCAGCGGATGCTGTTGCGCGTAAAGCTGGTCAGCCAAATGACGAAAGCCAGGGCGTCCCATAGCGGGATGAGCCCGAACTTCTTCCACAGCGCATCGTGCTTCAGACCCCAGATTCCAACCACCCAGGTCATGGCGAATCGCAGGACCAGGTAGGTGCCGAGGTATCCGATCGCAACTCCCGCTGAGGGCTGGACCGCAATCGCCGCCAAACACCAGGGCAATCCTTGCGTGAGCAGGAGGCCGAGGTGTCCCCAGGGACGCATATGGCGCATGACCACGATCCAGCGCAGGCGCTTGTGGAAAAGGTCGCGCAGGGACTGATAATCGGCAACCGTTAAAATTGAGTAGGGCAAAAGCTCAACTTCGTAGCCCTGTTCGGCGATGAGGCGACCGACCAGCAGATCATCGGCAGGACGGTCTTGAATCGCTCCATAGCCACCGAATCCGGCCAGCCGCATACGCGTGGTGGCAATGGTCGGTCCCAACGCAAACTTCACTCCGTCAAGCTGGCGCGCGACCAGTATGCCGACGTAGAAGTCGGAAAACATACCGATCGTCTGGATATTCTCGGCAAGTGTTTTCTCCTCGATCGACACGTAAAAACAGGTTACCGCTCCTATCTTGGAATCGGCCAACGGCGCAACCACGGTGCGGAGGTAGTCGGGCTGCACCCGGACATCACTATCGCTAATGACGACAACTTCGTGCTGAGCTTCGCTGACAAGGCGCGCCAGCTTAACGACTTTGTCGTTGGTTCCTCGTCTGCCTGAACCGAACAACACCCGAATTCGCCGTTCCGGAAAATCGCGTATCAGCTTCTGCAGAACGGGAACAACCGGATCGTCCTCGTCACCGACGCAGAAAAGCAGTTCGTAGTCCGGATAGTCTTGGCGGCAGAAGCTGGCGTAATTTTCATAGGCGTCGGGATCGAGCCCGCGAACCGGTTTTAGATTACTAACCGGTGGAGTGAAGGTGTGGTCGGGTGCGTGTTGAACTGCGTTGCGGCGAAAGAACTGCCACGAGCTGTAAAGGGCAATCAAATAATAGATAAATGGAATGGCAGCTACGACAAGCACCACATACCTGATGCCGGAAATCATCGAGTCCCTCGCGCACAGCAGATGAACAACCTTGCCGAAATGATGGTTGGCCCTGACAGTATACGGGCCCGACGAAAAACGGCCCACTGATTCTGCTGGCACAAGAATCGGTAGCTCGGGAATTTTGGCGTCCCCAATCTCCATCAGATCAGGAATGCGTTTCGCGCTTCGGGCGTTGACGCTTAAACTTTCCTGGTCCAGCAGTCATTGCCTGGCATCAACATAACGGTCGGGTAGGGAATTGGACATTGGACCATGCCTGTTACTTTAGACAGTTGTGGATATTGTCCGATTGAGTTCACTTCGTTATCATGAATTATCCTGCTCAATTGTGCACTCGGATGACATTCTGTTCATCGTCTACGTCTTTCGCGGCCTCTCGAGAATCGCGATCAATGACGCGTTTGTAATGCTGAAGCAGGATGCTTGTCGGCCCCGCGGAAGATGATCGCAAGCTTAACGTATTCCTTTTTGCCATGCGCATGCGAATGAAATTTGCCGGTGTTGGACAGCGACTATTGCCGGCGCTGTTCCGCAAAGCGGTAGCGAGCGCGTTTCTCGCCTGCATGGCAATTTGTTGCGTCCAAAGCACTCCCGCAGCCGCCGATTCCCGCGCCGAGGTCATCCACGTCTCAGTGATTGACGAAAAGAACCTGCCGCTGTCGGGTGCCACGGTTGGGCTTCGGCTACGAGATAAAGTCGTAAGTACTGTCAGCACAGATGCTACGGGAACAGTGACGCTCAGGGTCGACGTCTCGGGCAGCTATTCGCTGGGCATTCAAAAGGAGGGCTACCTCCCGAGTGAGACCGCTTTAGAAGTCAGCGAAGGCGGTGCTGCCCAGGACATCGATGTTGTGCTCAGTGCCATGGCGTTGAGTAAGCAAAGCGTGGAAGTCAAAGGTGAAGCGTCCAACCCGATTACCGAAACCTCAAGCGGCGCCACTACCTTGTCTCCCACGAATGCCACGGACACTCCGCTACGCCCAGCTACATTGGCGGATGCCCTGCCGCTGATACCTGGAATCGTGCGCGGCCCAGACGGGAGCGTACGAATCGCGGGTTTCGGCGAGGACCACAGCGCGCTGCTGGTTAATTCGGTGGATGTGACCGACCCCGCCACCGGGGGCTTTGGACTCAGTGTCCCGATCGACAGCGTGCAGACCATTGAAGTGTCGGAGATGCCCTACCTCGCCGAGTATGGTCGCTTCACCGCCGGCGTAGTCGCGGCCGATACGCGACGCGGAGGTGAGAAGTGGGATTACAGTCTGAATGATCCCTTTCCCGACTTCTTCATTCGCAGCGGACATCTCGACGGTGTGCGGGACACGGCTCCCCGATTCAATGTGGGCGGTCCCTTCATCTCCAACCACCTGTATTTCCTCGAAGGCGTCGAATACCTGCTCGATAAGCAGGAAGTCAAAACGTTGCCTTTTCCACAGAGTCTGAGCACCTCGACGGCGTTCAACTCCTTCACGCAATTCGATGCGATCCTTTCTGCCAATCAGACCCTGACCGGCAGTTTCCATTTCGCTCCACATACGCTGCAGTATGCCGGGCTGGATTACTTCAATCCGCAGCCGGTAACGCCCAACGCCGATTTCCACGAGACTACGGGTACGGTCACGGACCGGCTTGCCCTCGGCGGCGGGCTCTTGCAGAGCACGGTCTCCAGCCGGGTCGTGAGCAGTAACATAACGGCGCAGGGGATGGCCGATATGGTTCTGACTCCAATTGGGAACCAGGGCAACTACTTCAGCCAGGAATCGCGCCGTGCCAATCGTTTTGAATGGATTGAAGAATGGACAGCGCGCACGTTTCATTTTGCCGGGCAGCACACCCTCAAGTTTGGATCGGTGCTCGGCCATAGCGAGAATGTGGGCTACTTTAACGCGCGTCCGGTTCAGATCGAAAATGCCAGTGGCAATTTGCTGCAGCAGATCAATTTCTCCGGGGCGGGAGCATTCGATCTGGCCGACCTGGAGCCTGCGGCCTTTGCCCAGGACCACTGGGTGCTCAATTCTCATCTGGCGATTGATGCCGGTCTCCGTGTCGAAGCCCAGACGATTACCTACACCACCCGGGCTGCTCCACGCGCTGGTTTCGAGTGGACTCCCGATGTGGGGAAAACGGTGATTCGCGGCGGTGTTGGCGTCTTTTACGATTCCGTTCCGCTCGATGTTTATGCATTCAACACCTATCCCCAACAGACAATCACAACCTACAATTCGTCGGGCGTGCCGGTAGGGCCGCCGGTCGTATACGTCAACCTCACCGCGCAGGCGGCGCAATCGACCTTTCCGTTTATCGATAGTGCGCAGAAGAACGGTAATTTCGCTCCCTACAGCGTGGCGTGGAACGTCGCATTCGAGCGCGCCGTGAGTCGCTTTCTATTGTTTCGCGTGAAATACCTTCAGAGCCACGAACAGAATATGATCACGCTCCAGCCCGAGGTGGTTCAGAACCAGAACGCGTTCGTGCTCGGGGCATCCGGCCAAGCGCACACGCGACAAGCCGAGTTTACGGCGCGGATCGGAGGGGCTTCCAATCGCCAGTTTTACTTTTCCTACGTTCGGCAATATGCCTATGGCGACATCAGCGATGCCAACTCGTACCTTGGGAACTACCCTTTCCCGGTCGTGCGCGACGGTCTAGTGGCAAGTTTGCCCAGTGAAATTCCCAATCGTTTTCTGCTGTGGGGCACGTACGCTTTTCCACGCAAGATCGCGGTGACGCCACACGTAGAGTTTCGCAATGGCTTTCCGTACCAGGCGATCGACGTGCTCCAGCAGTATGTGGCTGCGACCTACGGTCCGCAATATCGTTTCCCAAGATACTTCTCTCTCGACCTGCGAGTTTCGAAGGACATTCAGATAGACCCGAAACACGCAGTGCGCCTGTCGGGTACAGTGCGTAATCTGACCGACCACTTCAATCCGCTCGAGGTGCACTCGAACATTGCCGATCCGCAGTATGGCGTCTTCTTCGGGAACAACGACCGGCGAGCTGTGCTCGACTTCGACGTTCTCTTCTGATCGAGGCGACTTGCGACCATAAGGCCGTTCCACCCCTCTTACCAGGAATCACCCGTGGGCATCGCTCTTCCTGCCGAAATAAGGAAGCTTCAGGATAGGTTTCTGGCGGGAGGCCACGGCGAATGAAGCAAGAATCACAAGCTCCGGTTCTATGGGCAGCCGATAGGAAATCTCCGAATGGGTGAGGTAGTAAACCAGCGGAAACGCCAGCAAGGTGAGGGCATATGGCATGGCTGCATTCCGCGAGATGCTAAATGCTCGGTATAAACCAGTCATAGCCACGGCGGTGAATATCGTGCAGAAAAACGTGTTTGCCAGGTCCAAAGGCTCTCCTCGCAGGTATTCCGGACTAAGGCTCCAGAAACCGGTCCACATGTAGACGACGCGGCGAAAGGAGCGCCACAGGTAAATGCCTGGATAATTCTTAATGAAGGCAAGCCCTTGCCGACGTTCCCTAATCATGTAACCCATTTCTCCCAGTTGGCGAAATTCATCCAGTTCCGCATTGTTGCCTGCCGGGTGGACAGCATCGTTCCACCAATGCGAAGCATTCCCCAGATTGCCGACACAGACCTCCATCCAAAAATTATCCTTCAGGAATACGGGTTGACGGAACGTCAGATAATTGCGCGCCATCCAGGGTGCAACGGTAGCGAGCAGCGCGAACACTGCGGTTGCCGCGGGCATCCTCCAGTTTCTTTGGTTGCGATGCAGTCGATAACAAACCCAACCGCCCAGAAACGGCGGAACGGCCAGGACCACGGGAGTGGTGAGCGCCCCAAAGCCCCAGAGGGATCCAAAGCCCGCCCACATCCAAAGGCGAGTCCGCGTTTCGAGATACGAAGCGATCAAGAGGAGCAGGGTGAGCAGCAGAGCGACCAGGCTGTGATACCACATCGAGCTGGCGGAGAAGTAGACCGCGTAAGGGAAAAACGCCCAAATCCAGGCAGCTGCGACAGCCACTTGAGGACCAAAGCTATTTCGAGCCAGGAAAAAAATTGGAATGCAGGTAAGAGCTGAAACCAAGCTGTTGAAGAAAAGCACCACCAGCGCCGCCGCCTTGGTGTAAGCCCCAAACAATAAGAAAACAGAGCTCATCAGATACGGGTAAACGGGAGTGATCATCGCCGTGGGCCCAGTTTCGATCCAATACGGGTCGCTGAACCCATGACCGTTGGCGATGGAATACGAAATCTTTCCCAATTCGTAACCGAACTCCCAGTGATCGCGGCCGGGTTCCAAAAACCCCTGATAGACGAAGCCGACCACCAGGAGGCGCAGCGCCAAGGCGATCAGAACAGCCCAAATCAGGTGAGGACGATGACCGGAGTCGGTTTTCGAGGAGTTGGAGCTTGTTGGTTCACTGGTTTTCATTTCGGTCGTTAGAGGGCTGCGGTCAAGCGTTTTACCTTCCCAGCGGAAATCCTTGATATTGATGGTGATGTTTCGCAGACTTAAACATCTGCTTCTTCAATCGTTGATCTTACACGAATCTCTTTTTGCGCCTCGAATCGTCTGATTCGAGGCTCGCCGCACTGGTAACGACTTCGTACGCGGTGTGAGTGGTCTGCTAGTGAGAGACCAGCGCAGCGCGTTCCAGGGCGGTCGGTTGGCGGTTCATAACGACGGGCTCGCTGGACCTGTCCGGCGTTTTTTTGGGGACGTAAATATAGCATCCGGCGTGTGCCAGACCTAGTTCATAAAAGGTCTCGAGTACCGAAAGCGTCTGCGGGATTATGAAGGGGTCGTCATCTCCCTTGAGGAAGTCAATCGAACAACAAAGCTGTACGACGGCGATTTCGCCGCGGCTCAGCCGGTTTACAAGGGTTGCTGCGTCCAGCTTCCCAAGCTTTACCAAGTTGGCGCTATTAAACGGATCGTACGCGTCGGGCTTGTCAGCTTCGTAGCAACGAAGCAGTGATTCGCAGAACGCGGGTCCGGGATGCGCTCGTAGAAACGAAACCTCGGATTTGAACTGATCTTGCTTCTCTGCCAAGTCCGAAATTGCCCTGCGGAAAAGCGGTGGACCCGCGGCCCAGACTGGCGCAAACGAGAGGAGCAGTGCCAGCGTCACACCCACTGCGCCCCATGCATGGGGCTTGCCGACCTGCCCCCGCCAGACCCGATGCATGATGAGCCCGACAATCATCGCGAGGGACAGGTAGATGTCGAAGTAACTATTCACCCAGACTCCGATTGCACCGCCAGAAACAGAACCGACGAGCAAGGAGGCCAGAAAGAGGATTGCCAGCACCCGAAGTCTTTTATCCTTATTCTTGTTCTTGTTCTTGTTCTTATCCTTATTCTTGAGCGATCCCGCGCACCAGAACAGGGCGGCTATCACAGCCAGAGAAACGGGCCCAAAGCCATACTCCATGAATTGGAGAATGGCTTTCTTGAAGGAATACGACCGCGGCGTCAGGATGCTCGCTATAAAGAATGGGCCACCGGCGATCACGTTGGCGTAGATCGACGTGGCTACCAGGGCAGTCGAGATCGCCAGGTATTGCAGAACTTGTTTCTTCCCGACGAACACTAAATCGATCAGCACTGCTAGCGGAAACTCAACCAGGTTGTGCTTAATGCTGCCTCCGAGCACAAACAGCAGAGCGGTCAGCACCAGACGGGAGAATCGCGGCGGCCCTGAGATGTACACCAGGAAACCACACAAGAAAAAGACCTGCGCAAAAGTTTGTGGATCGTTATAACCGATGTACTCGTTCGCCGCGATGCAGAAGAGCGCCGAACAAAAGAGGGAACTGAATAGGGCCGATCGATAGTCGCGACTCAACCGCCAGACGACGAGGCCAACCAGCATGCAAGAGATGGGGAGGGAAACCAAGGACAACATCCTCCCGGCAGCCAGATAGCTATGGCCACCTCGATGCAGCCAGGCAAGGACATAGAACCACAGTACAGGGTAGTTGACAGTGGTCCAGCCGTATTTTTGGCCGTAGAGGGGAAGATGATGCGCCACCATGGCGGCGTTGTAAACATTCCAGCCCTCGTTGTAGCCAACCTCCGTGATGGAAAATGCCCGCAGGACTGGATAGACCATCAATGCACCTGCCAACAAGCCCAGGAGGGCCAAAGGCCCCCATTCGCAGAACAGTGCCCGCGGTGCGTGCGGCGGTTGATCGTGGCCAGAAACAGCGTGCACCGCGTCCTGGTTCATTGCTCCCATCAGCCTCTCCTCCAGCCCCTCGTCGATGACCCCGCACTTGCGCTTGGCAAGAGATCCCAACCAAAATGTGGCGGCCGGGTTGCATGTCTGTAAGGTTAACCGATGCGAGCCGTAGAGCAAAATCGTGACCCGGGGCTATACAAGCCCATTGTGTTTCCGTGTGGGATGAAAGCGCACGATGGCAGTCAAGGATCGGCACAGATGCCGGGGCTGGCACGGCTTTCGAGTTCGATTCCACCGGCTACAAGAAGTTCCGGCTACTTCCGTAATAGACGGCGGTGCGTGTCACTTTGCTGAGTCGTCGGACAAGTGGGCGTACCGGTAACTGAGTTTTGACAGGCATAGTATCCGAAGGAAACCTGCGGCGTCTGTTGCAGCAGCAAATCCGTTTCAACGAAGAAGCCGTGGTCCGCGTCAATGATGTAAAAATCTGCCGCGAATGCATAGGCGTCCTGCGTGGGAGGGGTTCCAACGAATGCGGCACTTTTGACATTTGAAAAAGTGCCCGCGAAACATCCGTTGGAGAGAGGCCCCACGTAACACCCTGGAGGTGGGGATGTGAAAGAACCGCTAAACGCTTGGTCAGCGCCAGCATTGTTATCGACGATACCAGACAAGGATGGGGAGGGGGCTGACGGGTTCGCGGTCATCAGGGCGGAGCCGTCGTATTCAGTCCCGTTCTGCTGGGTGAAGCTGAACCCGTACATGCCGCCATTATTGGGATCAGGGAATATTGGAGAAGTCGATTGCGGGTAAGCTGTTCCCGTTCCGATAAATGGATAGTTAGCATTGCCGATCTCGAGAACCAGAGCCGTAGTCCCATTGCCGGTGAGATAGAAAAGGAATCGGGCGGAAAAATCGCCGCATTTCGGGAGCGGTGAAACGCTGCCCAACCCTGCTACGACGCGACCGAGTCCTGCGCTGTCGACGGAATATGTTATATCGAAAGTCCCACTGATCTGAGCACCCACGTCGAGACATGTACCGCTTGGATTTTGATAGGTGTTTGACTGCAGAGATATGTCGGTGAATCCTGTCAGCGTAAGGGCGCCGGCGTCGGCGGTGAAAAGGCCGGCCGAAGTCATAGTGGTCGGGGAAGGCGGAGTATTGAAATTGTCGATGTCCACGCCGGTGACACCGAACGCGTACGTCCCGGAGAACGTGCCGGTGTCGGAGCCCTGGGCGAGGGCGAGTCCGATGGTGCTGGAGGCGCCGTCGCTCTCGATCAATTTTATGTTCGTGTCGTCCACAATGTAGCCGGTGAATGTTGGCGTCGTGTTGCTGTTGACAAAGGTGGGAAGGTTCAGAGCCAGCGTGATGACTCCGCCGACTGGTCCGTTCGAAACTGTCCCCGACGGCTTCGCGTTACCGGCGACGGGCTCTTGTCCCGTTCCGTTGATGGCCACGTACTGATCCACCACGCTGCTGTCTTGTACCACGTTATAGAGCGAATCAATGTCAAGAATTCCGCCGAAAGCTAACGGCGCCGTACCGGCAGCAATGCCGTTCACCACAAAGGCATAACCGCCCGGTGGCAGCAGCGGCGCGGGAGTCGCCTGGTATTTTGGGTCTTGCAGGTCCATGGTCCCGGTGCCTGAAATAGCGAGAGTGGATGTCGGCAGTGCCGCAATCAGCGCCTGGGAAGTGGAAAGGAACACGAAACTAAAAGTCTCTTGTCCGATATCTGAGGGGCTCTTCGGATTAATGGTAATGGTTCCGCGTCCGTCAGGACCAAGGAAATAGGTGCCTCCGGTGATCGCGTCGGTGTTGGATACAAGGGCGCCGACAGTTGGATCGAAGAAATTGACCGTCTGCTCCCCCGCCGTGACATTCCCCTTGCCGTCGAGGACGATCTGGCCGGCAAACTGGTAGGGATTAAAGCTGGGATCAGATCCTTGGGCTTCGAGAACATAAGTGCCAGTGAGGTTGGAGCCAAAGGCGGTGACGTCGACCTGGGCGAGAGCGTTATAGTTTTGATTTGCGCTGGCGTAGGCCACGACGACCACGTTCAGGTTGTTGCTGGACATGGTCGTGGGTGGCGTATAGGTCACGGCTATTCCGCTGGCGGTATGTGTGGCGCTGAGCGTGCCGCACGGGGCCGCGCTCATCTGGCAGGTGGCTGGCAATAAGGACCAGTTCACTCCCGCATTGGTTGGGTCGTTGGTAACCGTCGCCGTGAAACTCGCTGTGCTGTTGATTGGAACTTGCACTATTCCTGTAGGCGAGGGGGTGAACACGATGGAGATCGTCTGCGCCGGCGGCGGAGGAGGATTCTGTACATTGTAAGTGCTGTTGCCGCCGCATCCGGCGAGTACCGTAACCATCGCCGTCCGCAGAAAAGAGAGAATCCATCGTCTAGTTGCCACTACCAACCTCCTTGAGTTGCTTCATTGCCCCGAACCCACCAGATACACAGGTTGCGTTTGGAAAGTGCTGTTCGCGCTGGTCGTGTAATTAATGGCGATCGTTCCAGTATTGTGTCCCGCATTCTTGGGCTTGAAAATTATGGTCAGAGTGCAACTGCCGCCCGGAGCCAGATTCGAAGGACAATCGTCCGTCTCCGTGAAGCTGCCACTTACTACAAACTTGCCGACGAAGTTCACGGTCGGTCCGTTCGGCAACGGGTCGTTGAGCAGCGTAATCGTTTGCGCGACACTGGACTTGCCCACTGTCACATTCCCGAAATTCAGCCCCGCCGCCGGCGTCATTCTCAGCGGGCTCCCCAGATTCGCTCTTAATTCCACGGGGAAACGCCCGCCATCGAGTTCGCAAGGGTTGGACTGAGACGGAGGATCATTAACCGGGTCGGCGCACTGCACCGTGTTCAGTTCCAGGAAATAATCCAGACCACCAGCGGCAGTGGCCGCTGACTGGGTTATATACCCAATCTCCAGGCTGCACCCGGCCTGTGGCTGGAGCAACGTTCCGCTGCAGGTATCCGAAGATATCTGGAAGTTGGGCAGCATGGTAGTGGGATCGGAGTCGCAACTGTACTGGATTGTGGATTGGTTAGTGTCCTGGTTCAGATTACTCACCACTTGCAGGCCTGCAACCGGGCTGCTTTCGGTTAACGGGTGCGGGAGCGTGAGCGTTTGGCCGAATGCGGAAACGCATGTTCCTCTTGGCAATATCTGCACCGGCGTGGTCCCATAGTTGGTGAGGTTCAGCAACTGAGGAAGACTCGCTTCGCCGAGTGCCTCCGAACCGAAATCGAGTTCGCCAGTCGAGAGTTGGATAAAGCTTAGACCCGTGCCCGCTATGGGCACGAGAAAGTTCCCATCGTTATCGACACTGGGAACGTTGTTAACGGTTAGCGTCGCGGTCAGAGCAAGGGGACACTGGGCGGGCGGAGTTCCTCCCTGGTTCGGCAGCCATGTGCAGCTTTCCTGAGGGGCAAAGGAAACCGTGGCGGTACAGGACTGTCCCGGAAGCAGACTGAAAGTCGATCCGGCCGGAACTGCACAATTATCCTGCTCTGTAAAATCCGGCAGATTGGTGAAATCGGTCTGGCCGGTGTCGTTAAAGCTGCCAGACGCTGCCACCCACGTCAGCGTCAGACCGGTCAGCGGAGCTGTCCCGGAAGGCTGGGTGTTGGTGAGCGTGATCGTCTGCGTCGACGGGTTAGTCGAACCGAGCAATTGAGGGGGGAAGGTCAGGATAGCTGGAGACAGCGCGATCGGCTGATTGCAGGCGGTTGAAGTGTTCAACGCGAAACAGATGTATCCACCGTCTTGGTTGGCGGGAGCGGGACATGGCTTCGTGTTCACGACGTATCCTGTTCCAGCGGAGTGGAGAATGTATCCGTTGGTGGTGGAGTCGAAGGTGACCGGTTGAGTTTCACCGTTGACTTGGCTGGCCGGTATCCCAATCTGCCCGTCATTCGCTCCGTCCGTGTCGATGAGCTGCAGAATGACAGTGTTGCCGCTGATTTGGCCATTCACGAAAACTAAACCACCAGGGAAGCAGGGGTAATCGCTTAGAAGGGTCGTCGGGTTGATAAAGCTCAAAGTGCCCGTGACGGTCGCGTTGCTGGCTGCGATATTCTCTCCTTGGGTGAGAACTCCCGTCAGCGGGAAATCCTGATTGGCCAAGCCCGAGTTGTAACTGCCGGCGCTGTGGAAGCTCCCTGTAATCGATCCCGTGAGCGCCGGCACGGATGTTGCGCTCCACGCCAGGGGCGTTTGACCGGTGCCGCTTCCGCACGGGGTACCGTCGGCGGCCGTACCGGGGTTTGCTGTATAGGTGCCTGTCATCATCGAACCATCGCTACTCAGCGTTCCGGTAAGCACATAAGTCTGCGTGCCGGCCACCGCCGTGAGGGTTACGGAGTTCTGGCCCATGATGGTTCCGCTGATCGGGGCGGATCCGCTGTTGCACGGTCCTTGCAGACTATTCAGCTGGGTGTTTGCGTAGACCAGCTCTCCCGTCAACGAGCCATTGGTCGTCAGCAGAAAGCCGCCTTGCAGTCCACTGGCTGCAGTCAGGTCGGGAGTGTCCACAATAGAGAACTGCCAGTTGCCTGCAAGGGTTGCGCTCTGCGGCGAGCTGCCGCTGGGAGAGCTGCCTCCACACCCCGAAAGCAGAATCGTGCCAGCCAGCAATAGGATCCAAAGGCCGCACAGCCGAGGCGAGCGCGGTTCACGACTCTTCGGGCGTAGCGTCGTATTCTTACTCATCGGTTCTCTAATCAATCTCTGCATGGTATTCCGCGTCCTGGAAAGGTCGAATGCTTGAGCTGGACAGAGTCTGCGACGGATGCCCGCTCCGGTTGGTGATCCTCAGCAACTGAGGAAGGCTCGGTTCCGAGAAGCCCGTCCCGAAATCGAGCGAGGGAGTCGATGCTGCAATGGCGCTGACCCCGGTGCCGCTGATAGGTATGGCTATAGTAAAGATCGTTGCGTTGATGGGGCTGTTAACAGTCAGCGTTGCGGTCAGGCACAGAGCCGAGTTGCCGCAGATTTCCGCCGGTGTAAAGATAACCTTGATTACACAAGACTGCGTCGGAATAAGGTAGAAGGGCTCGCCCCCAGACGTAGCACCTCCGATGCCACAAGCGTCCGTCTCCGCAAAATTGCCGGGAACACTGTTGTTGGTTAGCGTCAGCGTAACGTCGTTGAGAGTGGTACCCGAAGTGTTTGTTAACGCGACCGTTTGCGTCGAAGTCGTGCCCACCACTTTGGCGGGGAAAGTTAGAGCGGACGGAGCCAACGTTACCGGTTGTTGGCAGGCGCTTGCTCCGTTCAACGCCAAACAGATGTTCCCAAAGTCTCCGGCGGTAATTGTGCTACCGGGGCTGCCCGTACATGGGCCCGCCGTCGTGGCCACCAAGTAGGTTGTCCCAACACCCTGGAGGAAGGAGCCGCCGGGCGCCGAGTTGAGGGTAACCGGACTAAGGCCTGTCGTCGAACCGGTCGGCTCGCCGATCTGACCCAAAGTCGATCCATCGCTCCCGAGGATCTGCAGACTGACAGTATTCCCGCTTATTTGGCCGCTAACTGACGCAGCACCGAAACAACGATAGTCGCTCAGATTCGTTGTGGGGTCTAAGAAGCTCAAATCGCCCGTGACCGCCGTAGCGGCGGCTCCGGTATTCGCCGCTTGGGTGAGTGCTCCCGACACCTGGAAATCTTGCTCGTTGAGGCCCGCTACCCCGCCTGCGCTGTGGAAGGTCCCTTGGATGGATCCCGTGAGCGGTGGTACGAGGATTGCACTCCATCCCTGGGTCGATATGATTCCGCAACCTGCGCCGTTGGTCGAAGTATACGAACCTGCCATAGTCAAGCCATCCGGACTCAGCGTTCCGGTAAGCGTAAGTAAAGTCTGATTGTTGGCTACGGCCGTGAGGCTTACGCTCTGGCCGCTGATGGTGCCGGTGAGCGCAGCCGGTCCGCTGTTGCACACGATCGGGTCCGGGTCGATTGCCGACGGCGCGGGCGAGAAGGAGTAAGTCGCCGTTCCCGCCACCGCGCTATTGTTCTGCAGTAGAAACCCGCCCTGCAGGCCACCAACGAACGAAAGTCCATTGGGGTCCGGGTTGAGCTGCTCCGCCATGGTAAATTGCCAGTTGCCCGAGAGCGTTATGGGGATCTTCGAACCCCCGGAGGAAGTGCCACTGCTGCCGCACGCCACAAGCGTCATCGTGCCAGCCAGCAACAACAGCAACAGACCTTTCACGTACTCTCCGCGAGGCCAGAGCCGCTGGTGATTCGTCCGAAATCGCATCAGATTGTTAGTCAATCTCGGCATGACGTTACACGTCCTAGAAACCCAGCTTCAGACCAAACTGAATCGTGCGGGGCCGATGCGCATCGAGCGGGTGCAAAAAGGAAGCCCCGGTAACGCAATTGGCTCCGTTACCCTGAAACCCGGCGGAATACACAGGGCCGGCATAACAACTAATGACGTTGTTTCCACTGCTGCCCGGGTTATCGGGATCGTAGATTCGGAACTGAGTGTGATTGAAAATATTGAAGGCCTCAGCCCGGAACTCAAGCTCGCCGGTCTCGCGAATCTTGAAAGTTTTCAGCAGCGACATGTCGAAGTTCGTGCGCCGCGGATTATTCAGGAAGTTCCGACCGGCATTCCCAAACGTGAGCCCCCGCGGAGCCACAAACTGGGAAGGATTGCCGATGAGCGGACCAAAGCTTTGAGAATTGTTGAGTGGCGCCTGCTGTCCCTTCATCACGTCGGGATACGAAGACGCGATGCCGAGCCCGCTGGAAACCCCGGCATTGTCGGTAACCGAGATGCCGGTATTGCCGGCGCTGTTGATCACCGTAAACGGCGTGCCCGACGCAATCAGCGTTACTCCCGAAAGCTCCCAACCGTCGAGAAGCCGGTTCGACAATCTCGAACAGCAGTTGGTTTTGGGTGCATTAGGGTCCGTCGGCACGTCGTTGGCCCAGTTACTTAAGCGGCGAGGAAAATCCTTCAGCGGCAAGCGATACACATAGCTGATATTGAGTAGATGACGTTCGTCAAAACTCGAGCTGGCTCGGTTCTCACTCAGATTGTAAGAATTGACCAGAATTGGGTCGCTTCGGTCCGATGAATCGTCCAGCGAGTGGCTGTAAGAATAGGAGATTCCCGCGGTAAGTGGTCCGCTGGTATGCCGCAGAGTGGCTTGTAGAGCGTTATAACTCGAATTGGCTACATTTTGCAGTGAGAGAACTCTTCCCAAACCTGGGTAGGGTCGGCCGGGAAGGGAATTGACGTTCGGGATGTTTGGGTTTGTGCACGCAGCCTGCAAATACATGTAGGCGGGGTTTTGCGGCGTCACCAAAGTTCCATTCTGGAGCAAGAAGGGAGTAAAGCCGTCTCCAGGAGCAATATTTGCTTGCACTCCCGGCGGCGTAACCGTGCAGTCAGCGATGGTCAGGGGCTCGTTCGGGCCGAAGGGGTTCTCGTTTCCCGGCAGCGGCTTTAACTGGTTGAGCTGACGCTCGACCGTCAAGTTCGTTCCCTTGCTCCCCACATACGCAACATTGACCACAACCGCTCGAGACAGTTCTCGCTGAATTCCGAAACTCCACTGCTGAGCGTACGGCCAAACCGCCTTCGTCGGAATTGAGGTGACGTCGAGAGGAAAGACAGAGCCCGATGGGGGCGGAGGAACGCCAAGATAAGCCCCCAACGGACTGGTGCATTCTGGGTTGGTCGTGTTCCCATATCCGACATTGCCGATGCATTGGTAGTTGGTAGGGAGCGGTTGCGTCATGCTGAGCACGAGAGGCGCGCTAGCTTCGAGCGAACCCGTATTGGCCTCATTGTCCGTGCCATGCTCAAAAAAGATGCCATAGCCGCCACGGATCGATGTCTTGCCGTCGCCCCAGGGGTCCCAGGCAAAACCAACCCGGGGCGCCGGATTGAACAGATGCCCTGCCATGCAACTTACGGGTGTCCCGCTATAACCACACCGCACCAAGCCCAAATCACTCACCACGCCCGGGTTCAACTGGAATGTAGTGGGGTCGAACGGCACCGGGGTCGACCCGGCGGTTTTGTCCAGAAGCGCGCCGTACACTGGGTCGACCGCAAATCGCGAAGAGTTAAATCGTGAAGCTTCCCAGTTCCACGCGTTGCGGTTCTTTTCGCTATAAGTGCCAAACAGACTGATTCGCAAACCCAGGTTCAATGTGAGGTTGTG
>Ga0074044_10001584_pt1 | contig 20473 bp, 22 predicted proteins | sample BogForMeECP23OM1_FD_94443 | JGI IMG/M metagenome (GOLD analysis project Ga0074044, IMG submission 94443) | Bog forest soil microbial communities from Calvert Island, British Columbia, Canada - Bog Forest MetaG ECP23OM1 | ecosystem: Environmental > Terrestrial > Soil > Wetlands ...
CGTCTCGGTTGGTCACAACCGCTCTGCTCATCGATCTGCTTGCAGGTGCGCCTCGACGAACCATAGCCACTTGTCGACGCCGCGCGATACCTCCGTGAACAGGTCGGCCGTGTCCAGGTCGCCCAGCTCGTTGGCCTGATCGATGGCCTGCCGCGCCGACTTGGCGAACGCCGCAAGGGCTGATGACAGCGCGTCGACGTGGCTGTGGCCGTCCGCGGCATGCAACGGATATTCGGGCAAAGAGCTCCGCTTCGCCACCACCCGGGCCGTCCCCTCGGCCACGCCCCCGAGCTGCACTGCCCGTTCGGCGATCTCGTCCACATAGTTCCTCACGGCATCATTGATATTGTCGAACAGTAGGTGCAGGCCGATGAAGTGCGGTCCCTTGACGTTCCAGTGGGCCTGCTTGGTTTGCGTCTCCAGGTCCTTGCAGTCCGCGAGCCGTGCGTTGAGCAGCTCGATTACCTTGACGCGGGTTGCCTCGGACAGGTCATTCTTTGTCTTGTACACCGCTGGTCTCCTGGTTGGGTTCATGGAATGGCGCGATGTGATAGAGTTTGTATTCTAGATACGTCCGGATCGCGGTCAATGACCCTTGGCGAAGCCCTCACGCAGCCATGCGGTGATCGAAGCGTCTGCTCTACTCGGAGTGAGGCCGACCACGCTGGCGTCACGAATGAACGCCCTGGGGCTGGCTCGGACCCTCGGGGGAGTTGCAATTGATATGCTGTTCCCCTTTCCCGAATATGCGCCGCCCGTGGGGAAATACCTTATAGCGGACGGGGGCTTCTTACACACGGCTTCATCATCTCAATGATACCTGATGCCATGAATCGGGGGAATCCTGCGATTTACTGGACGAGGTGTGAGGGAAAATGTGCGAAGCCAACCCGGTACGTGGCCGCTTCACGGACGATTCCTGTCGGGTTGATTCGAAGGGAACGGCAGGACATCCGGGCTCGATCCATCGCTTGCCGTCTGGCCCTCGCGCGATGCGACACCGGGGACCGGCTTCTCTCGATGCTCGTCCAGCCGCTCAGTGCCCTGGCCCATGAACTGAAGAAGAATCTGGTTCGAGGACGCGTTCGCGCGGTCCTGTCCTGCTTGACCGACGGCCATGACGCTCGTTCCCGCCGGGGCATCGACGAAGAAAAGAACCCGGGATTTATCGGCATCCACGACGCCTAGGCTCACGGATTCGCCGAGATGGACGATCTGCTGGTTGATCAGGGTCATGTGGAAAACTTCCATACCCACCGGACTTATCCTTGCTGGTGAATCCTGTCGGTCTCGAGTTTCCTTCCTCGCAATCCCATGGGGCAGTTGCAGGCTTCGGGGAGACATCAGTCGCACCCGGACTGTTGCCTTCGCCATATTCACGACTTCGATCCGGATCACGCCATCGATCAGGATCGCCTCGCACTTCTTGCATGACAGAACCAACATGCAGCCCATCCGATGGTGCTGGCCCGCCCTGCTTAACACGACCACAGGCGCGGGGCTCAAAGCAGACTCGACCTCCGGCTGACAGCAGGCCGGCCAGGCACGGAATCCAAGGCCTCCCGGCCAGCACCAATGCGGGACGCCCGGTCGGCCTTGGCGGGGGCCAGGTTAGAGGGCATCGCTCCGATAGTCCCCACCCCGGTTAAGCCGTTCGATGATCCTGCGGAGGTTCAACTCCTGGCCATCGCCGAGCGGTTCCAGGTTGAGGAGCAGACCATCGGCCAGGATCGTCGCCCTGATCGTGGCTCGACCCCGGCACACGGACATCAGGCGGAGGTCGAGGAGGCCCGTGCCCACCCTGATCAGATCGCCCGTCTTGAGCGTCATCGCCAGGTTCGAGAACCGCCCCGCCGGCCTTATGTTGGATGCGGGCGGGTTCCAGTTGCGGGCACCTTCGCGGAGGATGTTCACGTCGGATCGACCCACGAAGCAGAACTTCACGTTCCCGCCACTGAACTGAACGGGGATGAATGTCAGGAGGTGCTCGTGGGTCGCCGAGCCATCGGGATTTGTCACGACCCGTTTGAGATCGATGGGGTGGTCTCGTCCAATCTGAGTTGACACGTCCATGCGGTTACCCCTGCCTGAGTTGCCTGGCCCCGGAGAAACGAAGGGGCGTCCAAGGTGCCATCCGTTGCAGTGGGCACGATTGCCGACTGGTGTTCGACGTGAGGCCCCTGACTGGTGGATAACCCGGGTGTCGAACGCTAGGAATGTATACAACATACCGGAGGAGCTGTCAATCGATTTCGAATCCATGATTCAGAGCCTTCCCGCAATCACGGACAGGGCTTCGCCCTGTGCTGAGCTGTTTCGCCCCGTAGGGGCACAACAATCCAGCACGGGGCGGGCCCACACACGATGTGGGGAGGCACCCGTCCGTAAGTCTCAAGTCCACCCGCCCGGCGGTCATCAAGACTTGCTGGCGCTTGTTTTCGTCGCCTCGACCGGTTGCGGCCGCGGCCTGGACGCAACGGTCTTCGAAGGGTCGGCCACTTCCAGGTTCAGATCGACGTTGCCATTGGCCACCGAACCCACGTTTGCCTTCATGGCCTCCTCGATGTTCTCCATGGCCTGCTTGGAGATCTTGTCGGAGAACTCCTGAAGGACGTTGCCGCCGGGCAGCCCCGCGACGTCGAAGCCGGACTTCTCGGCAACGAGCAGGCTCAGCAGCATGCCCAAGAGGCCCGTGCCGGCCGTCGCTCCGGCGCCCACGGGCAAGCCATCCGTCGAATGACCGTTGCCGCCGCCGCCGGCGATGAAGACGCGCTCGGGGACCAGCGGCTGACTGCTCCGGGCCAGGTTCTGGGCGACGATCGACAGCGCGTACAGCCTCGGGTCGGTGAACGATTGGATCTTGCGGACCAGGACCGACGCTTCGGACAGACCTTCCTGGAGGATCCTCGCGCCTTCACCGCGGCCGGCGAGGATCCGCTGCTGGCTCTCGGCCTGGGCGGTGATGATCTTCTGTTCGGCCTCCTTGCGAGCCTTGGCGAGCTGGGCCTCGGCCTCGTTCTCGACGATCTGCACCTGGACCAGCGAATTGGTCAGCTTGGTTTGCATTGCGGCCGTGGCCTGGGCCTCGTTGAGGGCCCGCAGCTTCTCGGACGCGGTGACCTGCTTCGCGTAGGTCTCGACTTGCTCGAGCGACAGTTGCCGCAGGCGAAGCTGTTCGAGCAGCGTCTCGATCTTGCCGCCGGCCTCGGCCGTGTCGGGCTTGCCGATCAGCACGTCCACGCACTCGATGTCGAAGTTGTGGAACTTGCGACCCAGCTCCTGGCTCGACTCGTGCTGGATTGCGTCGCGCTCCTGCAAGAGCTCGAGCATCGTCCGTTTATGGGCGACGTCGCGGAAGTACGCGGAGAGCATCGGGTCAAGAGTCTGGGTGATCAGCTTCTTGACGTCGCCGAACCGCTGGATGACGCTCGGGGCCTTCTGGTAGTCGATGTGGACGACGACCGACAGCGGCAAGGTCGGCTCGTACGCGTCCTTGGTGACCAGGTCGATCGACCGCAGACTCTCGTCATACCGGTGCGTCTCGGTCCGGCCGGTGACCCAGTGGAGCACGAAGTTGGTGGTCGGCACCAGGACGATATTGCCCGCATAGGTGTTGAAGGCGTACTTGCCAGGTCCCAGCGGTTTCTCCAGCACGCCGCGTTCGCCCTCGCCCACGCGCTCGCCGTGGCGGAAACCCTGGCCAGAGACGTCCTGACCGGTCCGGCCGTAGTAACTGACGATCACGCCCACGTAGCCGATCGGCACGATCGTCTTGGGGATCGATTCCAGGGTGGCGAACCAACGGTTGATGAAATACGTGCCGTCGGTAAGGGCTACATACTGCAATCCCCTGCGGCCGCCGGCCAGGAGGAACGCCTCGGTGTCCTGATAGTTGTTGTGGAAGAACTTGTCGTTGCGGTCGGTGCCTACCGCCGGGGCGATGATCTCGCCCGGAGGCAGCGACGGGCCGTCGTGGACCGTGACGATGCCCATGCTGTCAACCAGCGTCTTCTTGTCGGGATTGAGCGGGTCCGCAGTTTCGATCGGGCCGCCAATGAGCACCGGGTTGAAGCCGTCCAGATCGGCCAGCTCGGTCTGCCAGTTGATCAGGGTCTTCAATTCCTTCGGCCCGCCGGTGTCCAGGCGGTAGACCATGTCTTCGGTGAGCACGTAGAAGAGCGCGAGGTTCAGGGCGTACACACCTTCACGGAGGATGTCCCGCTGCCGACCGCGCTGGCCGGTGATCGCCTCCTGATCGGGACTGACCTGCTCACCCACCAGGAAGCCGCGGGCGTCCTGGAAGTTGTTGCAAGAAACCACGCAGCCGAGGGTCTGGCTGGGCGCCAGGGGCTCGCCGTCTCTGGCATAGACGTAACCGACCTTACCCTGGGGCACGGTCACCAGGGGGACGCGATGAATCCGGTACTGCCACCGCCAGCGGCCAAAATGGAGACCGCCGCGCAGCACCTCGGCCTGGAAACCGGCTTCACCGTGCAGGGCGATGATCCCTCCTTCGGGGACGGAACCCTTGACCGACCATAGCTTCTCGACGATGCCGACCCGGTTGTTGTCGATGTACCGCAGGCCGGTCAGTTCGCAGAGCACAACCACACCCACGACCAGGCCCACGATCCAGAAAATGCCGGCAGGAAGGTCCGCCAGGGCCGCGACGACCGGCGAAATCCCCGACGAATCGAACCACGGCAGGAACGTTGCCACATTCGCAATCAGTGGCGATCCCACGACTCAGCTCCTTCGGTGAACGAACGCGTGAAGACTGCTCGGATCGGAACGATCCGCAGAGTGTGTCAGTCTCTCGCAGTTTACCTGATCGCCAGGCTCGTGAGGGTCGTTCGGCCCCCCGTATTTGACGTGCATTCGCCGGCGAAGGGGAATATTCAGGGGAATCCGCATCGACACCTCGCCGCCAGGGTCACAACGTTGACGTCGGGCAATCGTCGATTTAGGCTGCACCCATGAGCTTTGAAGTGGAGGTGAAGTATCGGGCGGTCGATCACGACCATCTGGTTCAACGTCTGGTACAGATGGGGGCCGTCGCTGGCGAGGCGGTCGACCACGAAGACATTTACCTGAACCACCCGGCGCGCGACTTCGCCCAGACCGGTGAGGCCTTTCGCATCCGCCGGCTCGGACGGGAGAATCGGATCACCTACAAAGGACCGCGCCGGTCCGGGCCAACCAAGACCCGCGAGGAGATCGAGATCCCCGTGGCGGCAGGCCCCGACGAGTTCCGCCAATTGCTCACACTGCTCGAGAACCTCGGATTCCGCCCGGTCGCCACAGTCCGCAAGCGACGCGAGAGCTTCCACCTGACGTTCCACGAGCACGAGCTGGAAATTGCCCTCGACACGGCCGAGGGCCTGGGCCCATTCGCCGAGATCGAAGCGCTCGCCCGCGGCGAGGCCGATCTCCCTGCCGCCGAGCAGGCCGTCCTCACCCTCGCAGGCACTCTCGGTTTGACGGAAGTGGAACCAAGGTCTTACCTTAGAATGGTCCTTGAGAATCAGGCCGCAGCCCCCGGGTAATAAGACCATGCTTGTTGTGATGCAGAGCCATGCCACGCCGGTCCAGATCGATCGGGTTCTGGAACCGATTCTCGAGAATCCCGACCCCGACCGTGCGCTCTCCGACGGCGCGCAGTCGCCCGACTTCCCGGGCTTCGAGCGGCTGCTCGCGAAGGTCCGCAATCTGGCCGAGCATCTGTAGCGTGCGGCGAGAACCACCCCACGAAGACACTCATTCCTTCAGGTCTGGCAGCTCCACGAAGTTCTCCTCGCGTGCAGCCGACCCATGCGGCCCGCGGAACACAGAAGCCGCCGCGGACGTGTCGATGGCATGCTCGCGCAGCCACGCGACGATGCGGCCGGCGGCGCGCTGGGAGGCGCCCGGCCGGGCGACCCGATGCCGCAACGCGGCGAGATTGGCGGTTGCCCGGGCCCGGGCAACCGGGTCGTCGAGCCAGGTGCGGGCCCAGCCGGACAGCTCATCCGAGACATCCCGCTCGGTGAGGTATTCGGGCATCAGCTCTTCGTCGGCCAGCAAGTTGACCAGAGTGATGTACTTTGCCTTGATGAACGGGCGGGCGATCCAGAGGTCGAACCGGTTGAGCTTGTAGAGGATCACCGTGGGCAGGGCTTCCACCATCAGTTCCAGGCTGACCGAGCCGGAAACGGCCCAGGCCACGTCGGCGATCCGGATCAGCTCAGGGGTCCGCGCGGCGAACACCTCGATCCGGGGCGCGGACTGACCCTCCGCTCCGCGGGTATTGGCCCTGATGATCTGCTCGGCGAGCGCCCGGTGGCGTTCGTGCAGACAGGCCACGGCGAACCTCGTCGCGGGTCGCTGCCGCGCCAGCTTCGCGGCGGCGCGGACCATGATCGGCAGGTTGCGGGTTAGTTCCTGGGTCCGCGAGCCAGGCAGGATCGCCACCAGCGGGCCCAGATGAGCGTTGGCTTTCACTTGGGTTAGAAAGGTCTCGTCGAGCTCCCGCTCGGTGAGCTCGTCGAAGAACGGGTGGCCGACGTACTCGGCCTGACTGACGCCGCGTGCTCTGTACCAGTCGGGCTCGAATGGCAGGCTGCAAAGCACCAGGTCCACGGTCCGCTGCACCTTCTTGACGCGCCAGCCGGCCCAGGCCCAGAGCTGCGGTGGGACGTAGTAAAACACCGGGATCCCCCGCGCCCTCGCGCGCTTGGCGATCCACCAGTGCAGCCCGGGGTAATCGATGAGGATCACCGCGTCCGGCTTCTGGTCACGGAAGTAGCGATCGGCGCGGAAGATCAGGCGGATGAACGTGAGGATGTTGAGAAACACGTTGAGGAACCACATGATCGCCAGGTTGACCAGGGGATAGAGCAGCTTCGCCCCGGTCTCGCTCATCTTCGGGCCGCCGAAGCCGACAAACTCGGCCTCTGGCAGCCTTGCGCGGAGGGCTTCGATCAGATTGGCGCCGTGCAAGTCGCCGCTGGGCTCGCCGGCCGAGATGAAGATCCGCATGGTCGAGTCTCGCTTCCGTGCCTGACTGAACTGCGCGGGGCTCAGAGCTGATCCGTCACGACCCAACCAGCCCCGAACCTATTCCGACGTTATACTGTGACGTGACGAAACCTAGCAAAACCGGTCAAGTCTGAGAAGGCGGATTGGCAACTGCCGCGCAGTCGAGAGCATGGGAACAGCCTGGACGTGGGTTGTAGGTCAGGCTTTCCAGCCTGACCTACTTCCTTGCCGTGGTAATAGCACGGGACAGCTCTTCGGCGCCCTCGGCGACCAGAAATCATTGCTCGGGAATACCGGCTACTGCGTCCTCGAGGATTTGCGCGGCGATCTGCATAGGGCTGACCTTGCGTCCGCCAGCGCTGGCCTGCTCCGCCAGCAGCCTGAGCCGGCGCCCAGTCATTTCGCTCATCGGCACCTTGGGATGATGCACCCAGCTCGCATCGCTCGGTCGGCCCGCGCGTTTCCCCTGACCCGGCACCAGCCGGGCTTGCAGGCTGCTCACGATTCGGGCTAGCCGCGCCGCGCCGAAGGCACCTCCGCCGGTATCGGGCACCTGGCCGACCACCTTGGCGCCCAGGCCCTCAGCGATTCGCTTGATGTTCGTTGCCATATCACTTACCTCCTCGCTTCTTGTCTTTCGGACGCGGTGGTGGTGTCTCCTCCAGCGGGAAACCAATCTCCAGGTAGTCACAATCGATCACCAGCCCAATGGCTCCCTGCTTCGCCTCGCGGCCCATGCGGTGCAGGAACTCCCGCAGCTTCGGCATTTGCCGCTCGATTGCCTGCTCGTTCGTGTAGCACTGGATGACCACCGGCTCATCGAAAAGCAGCTTTCCCCCCTGCGCGTCGTCCCGCCAGACGCCCCTACCTTGGGGGAATGCGGTCGCCCCGCCGAACAGCGCGCCCAGGACACGAAGCGACTCATCGACCCAATGCACCTGATCGATCGCCCGGTCATGGCGATCCCGGCTCGGGATGAAGAGCACCAACAGGGTCGATGCGGCCTTGCTGGCACCCAAGGCCCCGGCAAAATCGTCCATGAGAGAAAACCTCCTTTTCATCTCCCGTCAGCATCCCACTTTTTGCCCAGAAAGTCAAGCCCGTCATTCGCGTCGGATGCCGGAAACCGGGAAAAGGTGTCCGGCCCCGAAAACGATTTTCTTCGACCAATGTGCCCGAAATCGGTTCCGACCTTATCTGCGCAACTGCACATATTGCGGGCCGAGGCTCAGGCCACCTTGCCCTAAAGGTCAAATGAGGCTAAAATGTTATCAGTTCCGATAACACCAGGTCAGGCTGAGCGAAGAGGTGGCACAATGGAAGAGTTTGGGCCGTTCTTGAGAGACCTGAGGCTGAAAGCGAATCTCGGCTTGCGCCGGTTCGCTGAGTTGATCGACATCAAGCCGTCGAATCTGAGTGACATCGAGAACGGGCGACGCCATCCCCCGGCCGACCCTGAGAAGCTTCGGGAGATCGCCGAGGTTCTTGGCCTCGCCGAAGACTCGGACGAGTGGCCGCGTCTGTTCGACGCTGCACGCCGCCGTGGTGACCTGCCGCCCGACATCCGCCACATGGCCGACCGGAGACTGGTCCCCGCCCTCCTCCGCACGATTGACAACCTGCAACTCGGGGACGACGACATCTGTCGGCTGATCACGGACATCGAGACTCGACCAAGGACGACCGAGCATGCCGACTGAAAACCGGGTGAGGACCTATACCGTCGCCGAGCTGGAACGCCTGGCGACAGACTAGCTCGCCCAGCATTTCGGGCCAGACGTCCTCATCCCCGTTGACGTAGACCTGCTTGTTGAAAAGGCTGAGGGCATCACGCTGGACGTCTGGCCCAAGCTTCAGGCCAACCACAAGGTCTTGGGCATGGTTCTGCGGGACGTGGGTTCAGGTGAACTCTTTATCTACATTGACGAGGACCTCGCCGATAACGACACTCCGAACGGTCTGGCCCGCTACCGCATGACGGTGGCGGAGGAGCTGGCACATATCCGCCTCCATCGCCCGCTCATCGAAGCGATCCAAGGTCCCGACGATTTCCGCAAGCTTCACAGCCACCCTCAGTGGACCGAGATCGAACGGAACGCGAAGAAGTTCGCGGCGATGCTCCTAATGCCGACCCAACCGCTGATGGTAGAAGCGAGGGAGGTTTACCATCAGATCGCCGGCCAGCCCCAGATTCGAGAGCAGTTAACCAAAAGCATCAGCGCTTCCAAACGCTGGGAACCTCACATCAAGAAGCGGCTCGATATTGAGATGGCCAAGCGGTTCGAAGTCTCCGAGATGGCAATGCACTACCGACTCGGGGAGTGGCCGGCGGAAGTCTATAAGCACGTCGAGCGGGCCTTGGAGTCGGGGAGCGATACCCTACTCTGATGTCTCCCACGTCTTGCATCGAACTGGTTACGATTCCCATCCGACCTTCCCGAGTTGGCGCTGATCACCACCGGAGACGGTCACTGGGTTGCTCTGTGTGCGAGTGCGTGATCTGTGTGAAAACGCGCACCCACCCAACAGTCTGTCGCTGTCGTGCCCGCCTTTCCGTCGACCGATCATCCCAAGCCCGCGCCCGATTCCAGCCCGTCGGATAACGGCCGGAACGGCTCGATTGGTTGGCCGTCGAGAAAAAACTTCTTCACCTTATCCATGTTCTCGTTCAGCTCGGCGATTTGTCGGCCCATGGCAACGAGCTGGCTGGTGGCGGCGGCATTGTCCATCTGGAAGGTCTTGGGCGGCACCTGGTAGTCGATGTGGTGGAACACCCCGCGGCGCAGGCGGCAAAACGCCATGTTCACGGCCGCCTGCGCCTAGCCGAACATGAACGTGTCGATGATCTTCGGTGCCCAGCCGATCTGCCCGCGGAGCTGGTCGGGGACGTCTAGGCGGAACGGGTAGCTGGTCGTGCTGAGGCTCAGCATCCGGACCTGCTCGGGGGACTGTTCCAGGAAGTCCAGCGCCTCGACCAGCCCGACCATCGCGGGGCAATTGGCCCACAGGCCGCCGTCGATGAACGTGCCCCGGCCGGGGATTGTGTGCGCCGGGAAGTAAGTCGGCGCTGCCGAAGTCGCCAGCGCCGCGTCCACCGCTGGCAGATCGGCGTGGTGTGTATACGCGCGGTGGTGCGGCGTCTTGAACAGATAGACCTTGCCCGTATTCACGTCGTAGGACGGGATCACCAGCCTCGACTTCGCCTCCCTCAGCGGCCGGTCCCCGACGACCCCTTGGATGGCCGCGCGCAGAGCTGCGTTCGAGAACCGCGGACGGAAGACGTCCCGCACGCGCCCGAGCCAGGCCCGGACCCCGCTCCGCTTCGGGAAGATCTTTAGCCCCTTGGTCTCGTAGAACCGGTTGATTTCCTCGGCCGAAGCCCCCATCGCCAGGCCGACGGCGATGATCCCACCGGTCGAGGTCCCGGTGATCAGGTCGAAGTGCTCGACGACCCTCCGGCCCGTCGCCCGCTCGAAGGTCGCCAACGCGGACGACGCGAACGCCCCCACGATGCCACCGCCGTCGAGGCTGAGGATGCGGAAGGTTTGTGTCATGATAGGTCATCCCTCAGGGTGCCTTCTCGTCGCCTTCGAGTACCCGCTGACGTCCAGCGGTGGCTCGGCAACGTCTGACATTCAGGGCGATAGGAAGTATCCTATCCGAAGGTGGCTTCGTGCGAGATGGAGCGGAACTACGATGAAAGGGACCCCCCGAACGACTCAGAGTCCCCCGAGGAGATCCCAGGATCTCAGCCTGGCGAAAGGCCGCCCGGCGTAAAGTCACTGACCGCCTTGAGTGTCGGTGGTTCTTCGATAGAATAGACAGAGTGGCCCCACAGTGGGTACCGGTTCGCGGCGCGGTTGGGTGACATCTCGAACTGTAACGCGGCGATTATCGAGACTCTGATGTTCGGGCGGGAGCAGAGTGCGGTCGCCGAGGTCGGCTGTTTCCCAGGGACCGATTCCACCGGATCGCCTGCTTGGCCGAACCGGGTCTGTACGCACATGACAACGCTACTTTGGTTGAAAAGCTTGTTCGGACCGATGAGAAGGTCGCGGAAAAGAAAGAGCACCTGGGCCAGATCGTCCATACGCACTTCCTGAACGGCACCCCTGCGGCTCAGTTTACACCCGCGCCGCCCCACCGCGCTGACCCGGTGGGGACGAGACCGGGAAGAGGAACTGTGAGATGACCACGCCGGAACAACTACCGAAAAAACATGCGTTTATCATTCAGGCCGTCGACAGTGAGGGGTCCCGTCAGCGCGCCGACCGGGTGCTGAAGTCGATCATCGATCCAGCGTGCGAGGCGACCGGTTACGAGGCGGTCCGGGCGAACGACCTGCAGGCCAAGACCATCGTCGAGCCGATCATCTCCGCGCTGAACACCCACCCGCTGGTGATCGCGGACCTCGCGGTGCCACCGTGGAACCCGAACGTGCTAATGGAAGTCGGTTTCCGACTCGCCACCGGCCGCCCAATCGTGTTCCTCGCCGACGCCGACCCGAAGCAGGAAATCTTGCCTCTTCAACTGCGGAACGTACGCATCCACATCATCAATTCAGCTACTCCGGGGAGGGCCGACGTCGACAGCCTTATCGAGTCAATTGATAAATACAGTTTAGAAGTGAATTCGTGGGAAAGTGATTATCCCACTATCGAGTTCTCGATATCGTGGCGCAGCCCCGACGGCGGTCGGTTCATTTTCGCGAACGAGAAAGCGGCTCGGTTATACGGGCTGACCCACCCGGACGACATGATCGGCAGGCCCGTCATCGAAATCGACCCGGGACTGAAAGAGTTTATCCCCAACGAGCAGTATTACGAAGAATACCAAAAAGATCAGGATGCGATGCTGGGAAAAATCATGAAGCGGGATCCGCAGCCGAAGACGGCGAGTATCCCGCTCTGGTTCACCAATCACAAACTTAATGATGAAAATGACAAGATCTATTGGCCGGTGCTGGCGCAGTACCGTTACGTCTCTAGCGAAGATGAAGCGGACATCGTGATGCGGGTTATCTTCATCAACGTGAGTGAATGGGATGCGATGAAACCTCGCCCCCGGAAGCCCCCGCAGGTGCTGCGTCTCCCTAAGCTGTTCCAGGAGGTCCGGCAACCGATTGCGCCACAACACGATGTATTCCTGTCTTACAACTCGCAGGATATCGGGTACGTGTCTGAACTTTACCAGATGCTGGTCCGGTGCGGCCTGAGGGTGTGGTTCGATGTAAATGAATTCGGCGGAGGGACTGGACTCGCGTCCGAATTGATCAAGGCTTCGAACTTGTCTCGAATCTTCGGTTTGGTTCTCGGGAAGAACGGGTTAGGCCCGTGGCAGCGCCAGGGCGAGTCGAGAGTCCAACTTCTGAAGTTCATTCGGGGTCAGAAGCCGGTCGTGCTCCTCCTCCTGCCCGACGTCGAGCCGGGAGACTCTGCCTGGAAAACTTATCTCAATGATCCGGAATTAGAAACGGTCCTCGAAGACCGTTTGCGGCTCACTCTCCCCCCTCCTCAGGAACTGCGCAACGTTATGATGGCGGGGCGCACCCCGACCCTTGCGGAGCGGCTGCTCAGGCTCGTTTTCCAGTTGCTCCGGAGCTTGGATGCGCGACAGAATTAGAATGGGGTTTCTCGGCTCGACGGCCCGAGTTCTTGCAACAGCGGAACCCGAATTTGAACCTACGAGGTCAACCCGTGGCTGCCGACAACCTTACTCCCCCCGTGGAGATCGTAGCCGACGAGCGCGTGGAACTGATCGACCGCAGGACCGCCCCGCCGCCCGATGGCTGGGTCAGCCGCGCCCTGTACGTCGGGGAGGCCGGCGCGCGGAACTGGCTCGGCGTCGTCCACGAGCCGAACTACGCACTGCGCGACCCGAACTGCTACAATCTAGGGGCCAACCGCCTGGCCGCGGTGCAGGGCCGGCACCCCGCGACCTTCGTCTCCTTGGGGCCCGGCGACGGGCTGAACGAGCTGGAGCTAATCCAAACCCTCAGCGGGCCGGGACCGGGCAAGCTCAGGTACATCCCCGTCGATATCTCGCTTCCCCTGCTCCGGGACGCCATCGCCAATCTGCGGCCGCATGTCGAGGTGCCGGTCGGAATCCTGTGCGATTTCGAGGACGGCCGGGACTTCCTGGCCGGCACCCTGTGGCGATATGGCCACCCGCCGACTCTCTTCGCGCTGCTGGGCGGCACGGTGGGGAACCTCGACGCCGGGGAACAGCGGTTCTTCGCGTGGGTCCGATCGCTCCTGGGGGCCGGTGACGGATTCCTGCTCGACATTCCCCTTGCCGGGCCGGACTGGACACCGGCCGACGAGCCGCGGCTCAAACCCGAAGCCTACACCAGCGCGTTCCGTCGCTTCCTTTGTGAGGCAATCGACCGGAACGACTGTGACGGCGCGGCGGCGGTGTTCGAGCAGCGCGTCGAGCTGTCGCTCACCCGGGACGCTGCGACCGGCGCGGAGGTGATCCTCGTCGCCGACCGCTTTCGTCGCCGCGCGGTGTTGACCTTTCGTCGCTACCGCTGGGAGCCTCTACTCAGCTGGTTTCGGTCTCAGGGGTTCGCAGTCGAGTTCGCCCGCTCCTCGATCACTTCGGACCGAGACAAGTTCGGCATGGGGGTGGTGATGCTGGCGACCCGGTGAGCAACGGCCTGTTTACGGCCCGCACGCACGGTCGGCCTTCGAAACGGTAGGGAACGGGAAGCCGCCCGGAGGGGTTATGTCATTGCAGCTAGGACCGTTTTCGCAGCATCCCACCAGCCTCTCGCTGAAGGCGTTTTTCTACACGCGCACCCCTATGCTGCTGATCGACCCCGGTGGGGTCATCGTCGACACCAATGCAGCCACCCGGGAACTGCTTGGCCTGGATCTAGCTGGCTGCAAAGGCCAGCATTACACCTACCTGCTGAACCGCCTCCGGCCCCGAACGGAAGGCCCCCTCCTCCCTCCCGTCGGCATGGCCAGTGCCCACTTCGCCACCCCGGGCGATGACCTTTACGCGCGGCGGATGCCGGAGCTCGACACGGTAGACCTGCGGGCGGCGGTCGGCGAATGCCGCTACCATTCTGCCCGGTACGGTCCGGTCCGGCTGCGCGTCTCCGAGGTGCCCTGCATCGACACGGAGTCCGGCGCGTGTGCCGGGTCGCTCGCTAGCCTGGAGGTTACGGACATTCCTACCCTCACCGCTTTTCAGGGGGGCGTCGACCGCCGCCTAGGCCATGAAGTCATGTGGGAGGTCTATGCAGCCAGCTACGACCGTATACTCCCCGAACTGCCCTTTTATCAGGAGGTGGTCGAGCGCCACTACGCCGCGATGAGCAACCCCGCGATCAGCACGGTGCTCGACATCGGTGCCGGCACTGGCTCGGTTACAGTGCGGTTGCTAGGCGCTGGGAAGTGGGTCACTGCCGTCGATGTGAACCGGGCAATGCTAGAAAAGATGGACAGCAAAAGGGAGGCTGGGTGGGGAGACCGACTAACGGTCATCGAGGACACGGCGGAGCGATTGCCGCACCTGCGCGACGGGGCCTTCGACGGCGTGACCGTCCTGCTGGCATTCTTCGACATGGATGACCCCATCGCGGCCTTGGCCGAGGCGCAACGAGTCTTGAAGCCAGGCGGCACACTCGTCGTTACCGAACCACGAGCCTGCTTCAACGTGGTCGAGCTCATGACCGCCGCGGAGGAGGCCCTGCGCGCCAGGGGGCTCCTCGACCGCCTCTCCGGGGATTGGAAACGGATCCAGACCGTGGCCCCGCTCGTTCGTGACGCCGTCCAGAACACTCAGAGCCGCAAGGTCGCTGCGGCCGCCAAACAGGACTGGCACGCGGAGGCGATCTTCGACACCCTGCGACGAGATGGGTTTACCGGCCTGACTTTCCAAGAAGCCCATCTAGGCAATTGTGCGTCCATCACCGGATCCAAGGGCTCTTTAGGGGGCACGGGAGGGAAGCTGCGATAAGGCGCAGCAGAGGTTGCAACCTACCAACAGAGATGTCCGCGTTGAGTTTTGGTCCCGGCAATTCCTTGGCTGAAGTGGCTCCCAAGCTGTCTTTTCCGGGGTGATTGTGGCCGAGAAGTACCGTGATGCGTCCTCCGCTACGGATCACGCACTCAGGCTCCCAACCCCTGAAACGGATCGGAGAGGCGATCTCCCTTGTTTTCTCGGGCGAGAGCCCCTTCCGCGCCCCAAACGGTGCGGGTAGCCTGGCGGTCGGAATGCGCAGTGGCTGCGTGTTCCAACCCCAAGGACGCACGATTTCGAGGGTGAGAGTTGCCGTATCAATACGTGAGAGCCCGCTCTCCGCCTAAGAATCTGATCGTCTGTCCAACGCCTGCGAGACACCCATCGAGCGGCTCGTCGTCTGGACCCTGCTCGACACCTGGCTCGGCATCAGCGAGCTGTGCGGCCTCACTTCGAAGAACGTCCTCTGGCAGCAGCGCCAGCTCCGGGTCAAGGGCAAGGGCGGCCCGTACGGCAAGAAGACCAAGGTCCGCGTGGTGCCGACGTCCAACCGCGTGTGGGCACTCCTGGAGCACCACTTCGCGCTGGAGAAGGCGTTCCCGGTCAAGGCGCGGCGTGCCCAGGACATCGTCAAGGCGGTGGCCAACCGCGCGGGGATCACCAAGGACGTGAGCCCGCATGTCCTGCGACACACGTTCGCCACGACGGCCTTGCAGAAGGGGATCAGCCTGCCGATGGTGCAGAAGATCTTGGGCCACGACAGTCTCCAGACGACGGGGATCTATCTCAACTTCACTCACGTTCACATCCAGGATGAGTTCGAGCGCAAGTGGTGAGGATGCACCCATCCCTGGGCTGTCCAGTAAACTGGACGGCTTAGGGTTGTTTTCTACTCCGTTGCCACTCGATCCCCAGGAACGCCAGCATGGGTCTCCCAGGCGGATCGACACTCCAGTTTCTCTACCAAACGCCCGTCTAGTACCGGTGAAACGTTGGTCTTGTACAACCTGGTTCGGGCAGTGGTCTCCTGACCCGCCCGGCCTCTGCGACCGCAGTCCCTGACCGTCGGCGCGTCAACTGGAGACCTTCGGTCAACCGAACGGCGGGGTCAGGAGACCCTCGCCGAACGAAGCCTGGACGTGGTGGGTTGTAGGTCAGGCTTTCCAGCCTGACCTACGTGAGTGGTCCGGGGCCCCTCACGACGTGGCTGGCGAGGATGAGGCGGGGATCGCTCTGTTTTCGGGCTCGGTTTCGTCCGGGAGGTTCAGTTCCTTGATCCGGCGGTAAAGGCGAGGGCGGGAGATGCCCAGGAACTCGGCGGCGCGCGACTTGTTCTGGCGGGCCCGGCTGAGGGCCGTCTCGATCAGCCGCCGCTCGATCTCGGTCAGGAGCTCGTCCAGGGGCTTGATTGTTGCAGATGCGGTTGGTGGCAGATAGGCAGCGCCGAGGTGGCCGCGGATGGAGGCGGGAAGGTCGTCCAGGTCGATCAACGGCATCGCCTTCTCCACTTGGGTCTGGGAGCGGAGGTGGTCGTGAGCCGCGTCGATCACGCGGGCGAGCTCGCTGAGATTGCCGGGCCAATCGTAAGCCTGAAGAGCCGACACGGCCTGGGGCGTGAAGCCGCCGCACGTCGAGCCGGTGCGGCGGTTGGCCCGTTCCAGGAAAGATTGGGCCAGCAGCAGCAGGTCGTGCCGGCGCTCGCGCAGGGGAAGATTCCGGATCACGAGGACGCTCAATCCGTAATAGAGCTCCGGCCGGAGCTGCTCTTGCTTGAGCGCGGCCTCGGGATCGCCGGCAGTGGTCGCGATCAACCGCACCCGGCCGTCGAGCGACTCGGCCAGCCGCGCCTGCAAGTCGCGCGGCAAGGCCAGGATGTCTCCGATCAGGAGACTCGAGCCCTCGGCCAGTGAGAGGCGGCCGCGCGCAGGTTCCTGTGAGGGATTCCTCGAATCGTCGCTGGTCTCGGCCTGGAGCCGGGAATCGAAGAGTTCGCGCTCGATGACCTCGGCGGGGAGGGCCTCGCAATCGATTGGCACGAGCGGATGCTGACGCCCGGACCCCAGGTGGTGAATGGTTCGAGCCACCAGTCGCTTGCCGGTTCCTGGTTCGCCCACGATGAGCACGGCCGTGGTGCTGGCAGCCGCGAGGCGAACCTGCTCGAGGAGACGTCGATGCGCCGGGCCCGTGCCGATCAAGGACTCGCATCGGAATGACTGATGGAGCCGCTCCCGCAACTCCATGAGCCGGACGCGAAGCTGGTGAGCTTGCGAATCGGGCACGCTGGGCGGTGTGCTCGCCTCGCGCACCTGGCCGAGCATGCCGATCAGCGCGCCGCTGTGGTCGCGCAACGGCCAGAACTCAACCCTTCGCCAGAGACGCTCGCCACTGGCGTGGAGGATGACGGTCAAGCTTCCGGACGGCTGGCCGGCGACCGCCTCCGGCGGCGGGACGAAGCTGGCAGCCACGTCGGCCGGCTCGCCGGCCTCGGTCGGACCATACGCGGCACAGGTCTGGCCCAGGAGCGACTCGGCACGATGCCCTGTCAGTCCTTCCCAGGCGCGATTGACCCAGGTCACGCGGAGCGCTTGATCGAGCCAGAACATCGGCTCGCGCGCCTTTTGCCAGAGCTGGTCCGGCTTGAACGCCGAAACGCGTGGAGGCGCCATGAGAAATGGTTTAACCTGGGATAGAAGGAGAATGCGGACAGCGATCAGCCGCTGGATCGATCTCGGCTTGGATCACGGTGAAGGCCATCCTGACTGATCGTCACAACCCTTGTTCCGCTCAACATCGCTCTCCCCGCAACCGAAGGCAAGAAAAAAGCAAGAAACATGCGCACGACCCGGAGCGAGCCGGCGATCGTTCGGGCCCCCTGGGAACGATGAGTCTCGAGCAACTCGCATCGTTCTGGGTTGGTGCGGTGGTGGCCGACGACGTCGGTCACCTGGCTCGCCATCCCATCCTGGCACGATCGCGGCCGGTTTGGGTGGGCGGCCGGGAACCGTTGCGCAGTCTCTATGCAAGGTGGCTGGCCGGGTTGTTCGAGGGGCCCGTCACTCCGCTGGACGACGAGCTGTCGGAGGCCGCTTCGGCTCTGGGTGCCCTTGCGGTCGTGCTGGCTTCGATCGACCCGGGAAGTCAGAGCGATCGGTCAATTGTCACTGAACCGGCTCCATGACCAGACGACCTGGCCGAGGATCAGTGCGGAGCCTGGATCTTCGAGATCCACTGGCACAAGAGGATACTCTCGGCCCTGCTGGTTGGGGCGAAGGATCAGATGACGCCCACTGACCTCCAGCCAGCGGATGATCGGCACTCCTTCAGGACAGGCGGCAACGATCCGGCCATGGAGTAGCAGCGGCTTGGTCATCGATCGATCGATGGCCGCAACCGACCCGATCGGCAGAATCGGGTGCATGGCGTCGTCGCTCATGCGGACGCCGATGGTCTGGGCCGGATTGGGAAGCCAGTGCCGGTAGGCCATGATGTACCCCTCGACCTGGGAGGGATCCAGCACCGTCTTGCCGATCTCGGAGAGCGGATAGAGGCTGACTGCCGCGAAATCCGATGCCAGCTCTGATGGCAGGTTCTCCGCCGCCACGACCACGACCTCACTGGGTAACCGCTCCAGTTTTTCGAGCCCGCGGCGTATCAATTCGATCGGAGTCAGCTCTGAGAGTATACGTTCGTCAGTCGAATGACGATACTTGTGCCCCTCGCCGGAGATCAAGTACGTCGGGTTCGCGCCGGTCTGTTCGATGAAGCCGAGGAGGACTTCGGCCGGAACCGTCACACCGGTTTCGTAGTTGTACCAGGTTCGTGCTGGCAGATTGAGGCGGCGGGCAAGCTCCGGTCCGCCATGATCGCCAAAGAGTTCCTGGCGGATTTCTCTCAAACGACGCGATAAAGAGGCTTTGACATTGACACGAACTTTTGGGGTCTTCTTGCGAGCCACGGCGCTCGATCCCGCAAGCGGGAACCTCCTGGATTCGGCCGACGGTAGGACGTTTGGTATTTTTCGAGGAGTCAGCCTTAGGTCGCGGAGCTTGCTCAACGCTCCGGGCGGGCAAGCACGGTCTCCAGCTCTTTTCTTGGCTCAATCCTCTCGCGATCACTCGCTTCGTGCCGGATCAACTTAGCATAAACCCTGGCCTAAGTCACCACTGGCAGAAGCTGTTCCAAGAAAAACCGGCCAGGCGTCGAGTTAACGCAACAGATTGATGCGTGCAAGCAGATGATCGAGAGTCCTTGTTGTTAATACGCACCGCGTCTTCCAAAGCAAGTGCTTAACGAGACGGACGATCACCTGGACTAAACGTGCCGGGATCTTGGGGCGCGACGTGGTACGGAGCCCGCTGTCCCGGGGAGCGGCTTTGCCGCAGAAAGTGAGGTTCGGTCGCTTATGCTCAGAAGAAGCCGAGCTCGTCACGGGCCGCATCGGACATCCGTTCCGGCGACCAGGGAGGGGACATGACAAGGCGGACATCGGCCTTGGTGACTCCCTCCACTTTCTCGAGAGCGGACATGGCGTTGCGGAGGATTTCGGGACCGGCCGGGCAAGCCGGAGAAGTCAGCGTCATCTCGACTTCAACCTGATCGTCGTGGGTCTGGATCGAGTAGACCAATCCCAGGTCAACCACGTTGACGTTCAGCTCCGGGTCCTTGACCGTTCGGAGGGCCGAGACGAGTGTTTCCTGGTCGATCATGACAGGGTTCTCCTTGCAAGTAGCAGGCAGAGCGGCGGGAGCAGGAGGACGTCGAAGAGCTCGATCTCGATGTCCAGATTGATGAGAAACCGAGGAAGTCAGTCCTGGATCAGGAGGAAAACCTCATCGCCTTGCACGACCACCTGGTGAGTGGTGACCGGTTCAATGGCCGGCATGCAGAGGGGCTTGCCGGTCCGCACGTCGAACCGGGCTCCGTGGCGGGGGCACTCGATCTCGCTGCCGGAGAGGTTTCCTTCCGCCAGCGGGCCACCGTCGTGTGTACAGACGTCGTCGATTGCATAGAAGGTGCCCCCGACGTTGAAAAGGGCGATGGCCCGGCCGTCCACATCGACCAGCTTCTTCTCGCCGGGGGCCACCTCCGGGCAGTTCGCCACCTTGACTGGTTCTGGCATCGGTCGTCCCTTCTCTCAGGCTGGTCGCGGGCCTGGCCAGTCGCGGATTCGGGTGGTCTTGACGGTCGATCACTTCGGCCGAAAGCTGGTTCGTCAGAAGCGCTTCTGCTCGGGCAGCGAGAGATTCTCCGCTCGAGCCATGGCGGCTCGAGCCACTTCGCCCTTGATCCGCCGCAGCACGCCGCTGAGGCCGCGGACGCGGAGCATGCCCAGGACCTCTTGCAGGGCGCAGCGCTCGACCAAGTCGCCGGGCACCTTGAGCACCTCCTCGACGGTTGCCCCGCTCAGGCCCTCGATCAAGAGCGAGACGAATCCCCGCACGGTGGGCGCCTCGATCGGGGCATCGGCGTAGAGCGCCACGCGATC
>Ga0074044_10001585_pt1 | contig 20473 bp, 16 predicted proteins | sample BogForMeECP23OM1_FD_94443 | JGI IMG/M metagenome (GOLD analysis project Ga0074044, IMG submission 94443) | Bog forest soil microbial communities from Calvert Island, British Columbia, Canada - Bog Forest MetaG ECP23OM1 | ecosystem: Environmental > Terrestrial > Soil > Wetlands ...
CTCCATTATTTACCGGGACGATCCAGAGATCGTTGTTGGTGGACGTGGCTTCGACCTTGTCGTGGTTCGAGGTGTAGCAAATCTCCTGCCCGTCGGGCGAGAAGGCGTAGTCGTCCTGCCCGCCGAGCGAGAACTCGGGCGCATCGTAGTCTCCCGGGGTCAGGTCGCGGGCTGCGCCCGCGGGACAGCCGGGAACGGCTGTCCCGACGCAGGCATCGGCGGGAATTACGAAGATGTGCGAGCGCTTGCCCGCCTTGTACGCGTTCCAGTGGCGATAGAGCAGGCGATCGAAGATCAGCGCCTTAACCTTCGAGTCTTCCGTCTCTTTCACCCTTTTCGCGTTGCAGGCTTCTTCGGCGGCTGGTGCGCCGTCGCATTCGGGATACACATCCGAGGTGAACAGAATGTTCTTGCCATCCGGCGACCAAAGTTCACCGCCAGCTTCATTCGCAATCGAAGTCAGTTTGTGGACGGCCGTGGCTGCACCAGCAGCACCATCGAAGTCGGCAATCCAGACTTGCGAGCCGCCTTCTTTCGTCGAAATGAACGCGAAGCGCTTTCCGTCGGGCGCCCAGCGCGGACGGTCGCCGTCCTGATCGGGGATGAGCACGCGCTCGGACTGGGCGGGCGAGGCGCCCGCCCCCACACTTGTCGCTCCACTATTCAGGGGGACGATCCAGACGTGTGGCGTCTTTTTATTCGCGGCCAGATCCACATCCACCGCGCTGAACAGCACCCACTTGCCGTCGGGCGAAGGCACCGGCTCTCCGACGCGCTTCAGCTTCATCATGTCTTCGAAAGTGAAGGGATGCTTGGCCTGAGAGAAGGCGGGAAACGAGAAGAGAAGAACAAAAAGAAAAACAAGACGGCGCATGAGGTGCCTCCAAGGAACAGGAAAGTTTAGCAGGAAGTTAGAAGTCAGAAGTCAAATTGAAGAAGTAAAGTCGACAGCTTCGAGGTGAACATTTTTACTTCTTCAATTTGACTTCTGACTTTTGACCTCGCTTCATCCCAGCTCTTCCAGCATGGCCGTCATCTCCGATTGAGCGTGGGCGTTGCCGGTGCGGCGCGCGCTGGAGATGCCATCCACCAGCCAGCGCTTGGCCTCATCCACCCGGCTCGCGCTGGCCAGCGTCTGCGCGGCCATGAAGTAGGCGGGCGTGTAGTCCGGATTTTTCTCGATCAGTGTTTTGTATTCCTGAAGCGCCTGCTCGATTTGTCCGGCCTTGGAGTACTCCATGGCCAGCCCGTAGCGCGCAAATTCATCCTCAGGATTCTCAGTAAGAATTTCGCTCAGCGCGGCAATGCGATCCATAGAAAGGGTCTCAGGAGTCAGGTCTCAGGTGTCAGGACAAAGCCAAAGGCCGAAAACCAAGACCTGAGACCTGAGACCTGAGACCTAGCACCTGACACCTGATCTTCTCCATTCATATCATGCCTCGCGTTACAATGGCTGTTCTCCGAGGGACCAACTTGGCGTGCCCTTTCTTTGTGCCGCTGGAAATTATGAACGACGGTTCCTGGCCGCATCCTTCGCGTCTGCCACTGGGTGGGGGATGGACGGGAAACTGCCGCGCCTCGGGGCAGGAACTGGCGGCATCCGACACCCACATACGGGAATTCTGCAACCTTGGTTACGCGACCGCGTGTCCCCACCTTCCGCAGCGCCGCGACTGGGATGCGGTGCGTTTTTCGGTTGCCCGCGCGAATGCCAGTCAAGTCACGCTGTGGTACGTTTGCGAGTTAGACCACGCTCCGATCGAACACGGGGAATTGATCTTCGACCTGGCGAGCGAGCTCTGGCTCAAACTACATCCGGACCCGCGTGTGCTCAGACTCGCGAATTGTTATCTGCAGGCATATCGCGCACGACAGACCCTCTATGAATAACGACGACAAAGCGAAGTTAACCCGCCCGCGGCCGGTGCGTGAATCGATCTCGGAAATGACCGAAATCGTTCTGCCGAACGATGCCAATCCGCTGAACTCTCTGCTGGGCGGACGCTTGATGCACTGGATCGACCTGGCCGGCGCCATGGCCGCCCACCGGCATTCGCGCGCGTACGTGGTGACGGCTTCCATTGATCATCTGGATTTTCTCGTGCCCGTCCGGGTTGGAGATTTCGTGATCCTGCGCTCCTCGGTCAATCGCGTCTACCACACTTCGATGGAGGTGGGCGTAAAGGTCTGGGTGGAAAATTATCGCGCCGAACAGAGTCACCATGTCAGTTCCGCCTATCTGACCTTTGTTGCCGTGGACGCTGCGGGAAATCGTATGGCGGTTCCGCCTGTCGTCCCCGAGACCGCGGAAGAAAAACGCCGCTACGAAGATGCCGCGCACCGCCGGGAGTTGCGCCGCAAGGAATCGGCGCGCAGAATCGAGGGTCGGGGTTAGGCGGCCTTCGACGCCCAGCCCCTAAAGGGGCTTTTGATTTGGGGGAGCTTGCGGTATCGCTAAAGCGATACCCTGATACGAATCTGTCATCGCGAGATCGATACCCTGATACGAAGCAAGTTTGTTGGCAACATGAGCGGCTAGATGCATAACAACTGACAACTGACAACTGATAACTGACAACTCGGCGTGAGACCTTACTTATGGACAGCGCACTCTTAGTTCACCGCCTGCACTTCGCCTTCACCGCCACGTTTCACTATCTCTTCCCGCAGCTCACCATGGGGCTTGCCCTGCTGATCGTTGTGCTCAAGACGATCGGCTTGCGGCGCAACGATCCCGTGTATCACGAGGCGGCCCGCTTCTGGGGAAGGATTTTTGGCATCAATTTTGTGTTGGGTGTTGTAACCGGCATTCCGATGGAATTCCAGTTCGGCACCAACTGGTCAATCTTTTCGCGCTTCGCAGGTGGCGTCATCGGTCAGACGCTGGCCATGGAAGGCATGTTCGCCTTCTTCCTCGAATCGGCGTTCCTCGGATTATTCCTTTACGGAGAGAAACGGCTGAGCCCGAAAGCGCACTGGCTGTCGGCCGTCGCCGTCTTTGTGGGTTCGTGGTTATCGGGCTATTTCATCATTGCCACCGACGCTTTCATGCAACATCCCGTCGGCTATTTCACGGCTGCGGACGGAAGCTTGCAACTCGCCAGCTTCTGGGATTTCGTGTTGAATCCCTGGGCCGGATGGCAATACGTGCACAACATGAGCGGAGCGGCGATCACTGGGGCGTTCATCATGACCGCAGTCGGCGCATTCTATTTGCTCTCCGGCAGGTGGACCGCGCACGCCCGCATCTTCGTGAAGGCTGGCGTAGTTGCCGGCTGTGTGTTCACCGTTCTGCAGATTTTTCCGACCGGCGACCGGCAAGGCAAAATGGTCGCCGACCTGCAACCCGTGACTCTGGCTGCGATGGAGGGATTGTTTCAGGGGCAGGCCGGCGCGCCCTTAGTCATCGTAGGTCAGCCTAACGAGCAGCAAGGCAAGATCGATAACCCGCTCGAAGTCCCGAAAATGCTCAGCATGCTGACTTACAAACGCTGGAATGCCAATGTCCGCGGGCTTGACGCTTTCCCCAAGCAAGACTGGCCGGGTAACATCCCCTTGCTTTATTACAGCTACCACATCATGGTTGGCCTGGGGACGTGCTTTGTCGCCGTCATGATCGTCGCATCGTTTCTGCTATGGCGCGGCAAACTCTTTAACGCCAAGTGGATGCTCTGGATCCTGATGCTGGCAGCGCCTTTTCCCTATATCGCCAACACCGCCGGATGGATGACCGCCGAACTCGGCCGCCAGCCCTGGCTGATCTATGGGCTGATGCGCACCGAAGCCGGCTACTCTAAGCTTGTCTCGGCCGGTAATGGCATGTTTACTCTTCTGGGCTTCATGGGCATTTACATGATGCTGGGCATTTTCGGCCTGTTCCTGATCCGGCGGGAGATTGAACATGGCCCTGTGACCGGGCCGGCAACGGAGGCAAAGTAGATATGGCGAGCCTTTGGTTCTGGATTGTTGCAGTGATGGTTGCGACCTATGTTGTGCTCGACGGATTCGATCTTGGCGCCGGTGTGATTTATCTGATTGCGGCCAAGACCAACAACGAACGGCGCCGCGTGCTGCGCGCCATCGGGCCGGTTTGGGATGGCAACGAAGTCTGGCTGCTGGCGGCTGGCGGCGTTCTGTACTTTGCCTTCCCTCAACTCTATGCGTCGAGCTTTAGCGGGTTCTACCTTCCGCTGACCATTGTCTTGTGGCTGCTGATTCTGCGCGCCATCGGCATTGAATTCCGCGCTCACATCGAAAGCACGGTCTGGCAGGACTTCTTCGACACGATCTTCAGTATCTCCAGCATTCTGCTGGCGGTGTTTTTCGGGGCGGCGCTCGGCAACGTGGTGCGCGGAGTTCCGCTGGATGCAACCGGCTATTTCTTTGAACCGCTCTGGACTAACTTCAAACTCGGCCCACATACGGGCATCCTGGATTGGTACACGGTACTCACCGGCGTAATGGCGTTAGTAACTCTAACCGCGCACGGTTCTTACTACGTCGCACTCAAAACCGACGAGGACCTTGGCCGCCGCGCCCGCGGTTACGCATTGCTTTGCTGGCCCGTGCAGTTTCTTCTGACCTGCAGTTCCCTGGTTGCGACTTATTTTGTCCGGCCCGCAATCATGGCGAACTACGGGAAGCACAAGGTCGGGATACTGGTCCCGATCGTCGTGGTCGCCAGCCTGGCAGTCATGCTCTGGGCTAATCCCAAGGGCAAAGAAAAACTCGCGTTCGTTGCCTCCAGCCTGTACATCACCTTCATGCTGGTGGGGGCGGCGTTTGCGCTCTATCCTGCTGTACTGCCGGCTCGCGACCGCCAATACGACCTCACCATCTACAACACGGCCGCCGGCAGCCACGGACTGAACGTGGGCTTGGTTTGGTGGACGTTGGGTGCGGTACTTGCGGTGGCCTATTTTGCATTCGTTTACCGCATGTTTCGCGGCAAGGTGCAATTGGGAGAAGGACACTACTAGCATCGGGTGATCGGGCCATCGGGTGATCGGGCGATCGAAAACCAAGTCCCAGCCGGTGTTTTGATGGCCCGATGACCCGATCACCCGATCACCCGATACACAATCTCCCTCCCGTATAATCTAGAGATGAGCGCACACTCCCATCTTCCTGGCCAGCAACAGCCCACCCCGCAACCTCTTCCTGGCGTCAACGCCATCATCGCCGTCGGTTCTGGCAAGGGCGGAGTCGGCAAGACCACGCTCGCGGTGAATCTGGCAATCGCCCTCAGTAAAATGGGCCACAAAGTTGGATTGCTCGACGCCGACGTCTACGGTCCGAACGTCCCGCTCATGCTCGGCGCCAACGAGCAACCCAAAGTAATCGGCGATGGCCAGATCGCGCCTCTTAACTCGCATGGGCTCAAGGTCATCTCGGTTGGCTTCCTCAATCCTGGAGACAAGCCGCTGATTTGGCGCGGTCCCATGTTGCATTCGATCATCAAGCAGTTCCTGGGATCGGTGCAGTGGGGACTGCTTGACTATCTTGTCGTTGACCTTCCTCCGGGAACCGGCGATGTTGCGCTCTCGCTGATTCAGACTGTCCCATTGACCGGAGCCATCGTGGTCTCGACACCCTCTGACGTGGCGCTGCAGGATGCGCGCAAGGCCATCGAGATGTTCCGCCAGATGAAGGTGGATATCGTCGGCATGGTCGAAAACATGAGTTACTTCGTTTGTCCACACTGCCAACACGAAGTCGATATCTTCTCGCGCGGCGGAGCGGAAAAGACGGCGAAGCAGTTCGAAGTCGCCTACCTCGGCGGCATCGAACTCGATCCGGAGATTCGCAAATCCGGCGACAGTGGCTCCCCGTCCGTGCTTCAGGGAGAGGATTCGCCTCACGCGAAGTCGTTGTTCGCCTTCGCCCGCAAGGTGGCGGCGCGGGTAGAGGAAATCAAAGCCGGCAGTTCGGAGAGCGTGATTCAGATTCAGTAGAGGCTGGCTCGAAAGCACGCTGATGAGTTTTACAGTGGAGCGACCGGCGTCTCGCCCGTCCAGCCGCGGGGACGCCCGGCTCTCCACTAACAAGATTGGATCAGGAACTCCCGAGCTTCCCAGTCTCTTGCTGGATTCGCTGCCAGGCTCGCTCCACATGTCGGGCCTGAGTGTTGGTTTGGCCGACGCAGAATCGAAGCGTAAGTTTGCCATCGAGCTTGGTATGCGTGAGGTACAGGCCGCCGCTGCCATTCAGCCGGTCCATCAGAAGTTGATTCGACTGATCTCCCGCGCGCAACCGGAAGCAGACAAGATTGAGATGGGCGGGAGCGGCGAGTTCGAAGCGTGAATCGTCGCGCACCCGGGCGGCGAATTGCTGCGCCAGGCGCACATGCTCGCGAATGTGGTGTTGCAGTCCTTCGATCCCGTAATGCCGGATCACAAACCAGAGCTTGAGCGAACGAAAACGCCGCCCGAGTTGGATGTGCCAATCGCGATAATCAATCACTGCGCCGGATTCCGTGGCCTGGTTGCGCAGATACTCCGGCAGGACCGAGAGAGTTTGGATCAAGTGCTTCCGGTCGGCGACGTAGAAACAGTTGCAATCGAAATTAGTGAACATCCATTTGTGCGGGTTAAAGGTGTAGCTGTCGGCAAATTCGACGCCATCGTTGATGAAGCGGAATTCCGGGCAGAGCGCGGCGGTGCCGCTCATGGCCGAGTCCACGTGCAGCCACAGATTGTGGTCGCGGCAGACGCGGGCAATCTCGCGGACGGGATCGATCGCGTTCGAAGATGTCGTGCCCACGGTTGCGCAGACGAAACAGGGAATCAAGCCGGCCTTGATGTCGCGCTCAATCTGGCGTGCCAGCGCTTCCGGGCGCATGGCGAAGTTCTGGTCCACTTCGATGTGGCGCAGGTTGTCCGAGCCCATGCCGGCTATCTTTATTGCTTTTTCAACAGAAGAGTGCGTTTGGGTGGAGCAGTAGGCCACCAGGCGTCCATCGCAGCCTTTGCGATTGCTGGCGAACGCTGTTGCACGCTCGCGGGCCGCGAGCAGGGCGCAGAGCGAAGCGCTCGACGCGGTGTCCTGAATCACTCCGCCGCCGGCGCCGGTGGAAAGAAACTTTTCGGGCAGACCGAGCATGGGTACCAGCCAATCGAGCACGTGCGTTTCAAGCTCGGTGCACGCTGGACTGGTAGACCAGAGCATGCCTTGCACGCCGAGTCCGGAGGAAACGAGATCGCCGAGAATGGCCGGCCCGGAAGCGTTCGCGGGAAAGTAGGCGTAGAAGTTCGGCGACTGCCAATGCGTGATGCCAGGAAGGATGATGCGCTCGAGGTCGCCCAGAATCTGGTCGAAAGCTTCGCCATGCGCCGGTGCGTTGGGCGGAAGCTTCGAGCGAATTTCTCCCGGCTGTACGCGCGACAGAACCGGAAAGGTTTCAATGCGGGAATGGTAGTCGGCGATCCAGTCCACGACGGCGTGGCCCTGGCGGCGGAACTCCTCGGGAGACATGTGGAACGATTTTGGCTCAGACATGGGAATCGACAATAAAAGTCAAAAGTCAGAAGTCAAATTGAAGAAATAAAAGCGAGTCGTCGAGTTGGGTTTTGCTTCTTCAATTTGACTTCTGACTTCTGACTTCATCCACTACAAATGCCCGTAATACGCGCGCGTGTTGTATTCGAATCCGACCTTGTCATCTATGGCATGGGCGTGAAAAATTCGCTGGAGTTCCCGCATCATCGGCGCGTGGCCGGGATGACCCTCGAGCGGCGCGTACGAAGAAGACAACAATCGTCCGGCAGTACCCTCGTAGTCGAAATCCTGGCACAGGCTGAACACGCGCTCTTCGCACCGCGCGGGCGCAAAGAATTTGTGGATCAAGGCGGTCGTGCGTTCGTGGCGCACTTCCTTATAGTCGGTGCCGTAGGTCAACAGGAGTTGCTCATAGTCACGCAGAAAAGAGGTGGTTGCGGTGCGGCGCTCATTCCAAATCAACACGCACCATCCCTCCGGCCTGAGAATGCGTGCGAATTCCGCGCGGGCGCGAGGCAGATCGAACCAGTGCGCGGCCTGGGCGGCGGTAACGAAGTCAACCGAGGCGGAGCGCAGCGTCGTCTCCTCGGCCGTGCCGGCAACCGAGACCAGCCGGTCATATGATTCGAGTTGATGGGCACCCGCTTCGCGCATTTCCGTGTTGGGTTCGACGGCAAAAACGGAATTGCCGTTCTCCAAAAGAAGGCGGGTAAACACGCCGGTGCCGGAAGCGATGTCAGCGACGATGTGACTCGGCTGCAATCCACATTCGGCGCGAAGCAGGTCGAGAACTTCAGGCGGATATCCCGGCCGATAACGGACGTAGTTTTCCACCCGATCGGAAAAACGAGCCGTTGGCGATTGAGTCATTGCTCTTTAGTGTAACGCGTTCCAACCGCGACTCCCTGCACACGGTACAATCTTCATTTTGTGGCAGGTTTGCGCCGGGTCTTATGCGGGAAAACCGTTTACGCGGAGTGATCGGGAACGGAACGCCGGGCGTCGGGGATCGAGCGCCGGACTTCGAGCTGCCGGCGCTGGTTGCGGGCGTCAAGAAACCATTGCGTCTGAGCGCGTATCGCGGACAGAAAACTGTGGTGCTGGCGTTCTATCCGTTCAACTGGCAGGAAACGAGCGCGGCCCAGTTGATCAGCTACCAGGTGCAACGTGCCCGAGTGCTGGAGAACAACGCGGAAATCGTGGCTGTTGCGGTGGATTCCATTATGAATACCACCGCTTGGGAACGCGCGATCGGCCCTTTCGACTTTCCGTTGTGCAGCGATTTCTGGCCGCACGGGGAAGTCTCGGAGCGCTACGGGGTTTTGCGCAAGTCCGGAGGAAGGTTCGGTGATGGCGCGGGCTCGAGCGATCGGGCGGTGGTGATCGTGGATCGCAGCGGAACCGTCGCCTTCCGCAAGATCTACACCCGCGACCAAATTGCACCGGTGGAAGAAGTTCTGACGGCGCTGGAAAGACTCTGAACCATGTTTTCGACAAGGAACGTCATGAAACTTCTCTCGGGCGCAGTTGTGTTGGTCGTGCTGATGGGTTCGAACCTGCCGGCATTTGAGCACGCCGGTAAGGAGAAAGGGCAGCCGGACAACTGGTCCATCAGCGGGTTCCGCGATGTGGCCGGCGAGCGGGAAGTCGAAAGGAAGTTCATGGCTGTGCCCGATCCCAAGCTGGCCGAAGAGCATCTGCGGATTCTGACCAAAGCGCCGCACATCGCCGGATCTCCCGAGGACAAAGCGACCGCCGAGTACGTGGCGAAGAAGTTTCGCGAGGCCGGACTGGACACCGAGATTGTCGAATACAAAGTGTGGCTGAACTATCCGGCGGAAATTCGCGTCGACATGACCGCGCCGGAAGGAGTCGAGATGCATGGGCCGCGGCCCGAGCATGTCGACGGCGATCCGTTTCAGGACGACCCGCGCATTGTCATCGCCTACAACGGAATGTCGCCGTCGGGCGATGCCGAGGCGGAAGTTGTCTATGCGAACTACGGCACGCCCGCTGACTTTGACAAGCTGAAGCAGATGAACGTCGATGTGCGCGGCAAGATCGTCATTGTCCGCTACGGAGAAAATTTCCGCGGCGTGAAGGCGTTCGTGGCGCAGGAGCGCGGCGCAGCGGGAGTCGTCCTTTACTCCGACCCGAAAGACGATGGCTACTACCGCGGCGACGCCTATCCGAAAGGGCCGTGGCGCCCGGCCAGCGGCGTGCAGCGCGGATCGATCGGATACATGTTCCAGTTTCCCGGCGACCCGACCACTCCGGGAGTGGCGTCCACTCCTGCTCTGCCGGATTCGAAGCGCGTGTCTCCCGCCGCATCCGAGCAGTTGCCGAAGATTCCCGTCACGCCGCTTTCGTACGCGGATGCCGCGCCGATTCTCGAGCACCTCGGCGGGCCAACTTCTCCGCGCGAGTGGCAGGGCGCGCTGCCATTTACTTACCACGTCGGTCCGGGGCCTGCGAAAGTGAAGATGCACCTGAAGCAGGACTACCAGCTCCGCACCATTTGGGATGTGATGGGCAAAGTGCGGGGAGCGTCTTCGCCCGACGAGTTGATAGTAGCGGGCAATCATCGCGACGCCTGGGTGTATGGAGCGGTGGATCCGAACAGCGGCACAGCGGCGATGCTGGAGGCGGTGCACGGGCTGGGCGAACTGCTGAAGTCGGGATGGAAGCCCAAGCGCACGATTGTCATCGGAAGCTGGGACGCGGAGGAAGAAGGACTGATCGGTTCCACCGAGTGGGGCGAAGATCACGCGCAGGACCTCGCGAACGCCGACGCTTATTTCAATATGGACGTCGCTGTATCCGGCAAGAAGTTCGGCGCCTCGGGGGTGCCCACGCTGAAAGAGTTTATCCGCGAGATCGCCAAGGCGGTGCCCTCGCCCGAAGGCGGAACCGTGTACGACACGTGGAAGAAGACGAGCCAGCCGAGTGCGGAGAACTCCCGCGAAACCAGCACCTTCCGCCCGCCGCCGGTGGCAATGCAAAACGATGTTCCAGTGGGCGATCTCGGCAGTGGTTCCGACTACACGGTGTTCTTGCAGCATCTGGGTGTGCCTTCCACCGATATCAGTTCGACGGGCGATTATGGCGTCTATCACTCGGCGTTCGATAACTTCGCCTGGTTCAAGAAATTCGGAGATCCCACCTTCAGCTACGAACAGGAGATGGCCCGCATGTACGGACTGGAAGTGCTGCGCATGTCCAGCGCCGACGTGCTTCCTTACGATTACGAAAACTACGGCAAGGAAATTCTGGTCTATCTCGACTCTGCCCGGAGCACAAGTAAGGAGCGCTTCGGAGACAAGGCGCCGGACTTCTCGGTTGCCCTGGAAGGTGCGCGTCACCTGCAGGAAGCGGGAACGAAAATGCTGCAGAAGCAACGGAAAATGCCTGCAGCCCCCGATCGCCTGAATGCAAGACTCCGGGAAGCAGAGCGGGCGTTGCTCATTCCAGAGGGGCTGCCCAATCGTCCGTGGTTTCACCATGCCATCTACGCTCCGGGACAATACACCGGTTACGCAGCCGTAGTGATTCCTGGGGTGAACGAGGCGATTGATCGTGGCGATCTACGCCGCACCGAACAACAAATCGCAGCTCTGGCAGCTGCCTTGAACCGAGCCGTTCTGGTTCTGGAGCAGGGCCGCTAGCTTTGCGACTGCAGGTGAATCACGAGACAGTTGAACCGTTGTTTGCGTCTCTGTAATCCTTACCAGGTCACCGAAATATTTCCTACGCCGCTGGTGGGGACGGTGTAGGGATAAGGAGGAGTGGGATCGGGAACTATGGTGCCATCGGACAACACTTCGAAGAATGTGAACTGAATCTGCTGACCCGCCGGCACCGATGCATTGATGAACCACGATGCGTTTCCAGTGTTCGGCACCGCCAACAGCGGCCCGACCGCCGCGCTCGCGCTGGTAGCGTTATTCCCCAGTTCTAGAATGTTTCCTGTCAGGTACACGGAAGCACCCGCCGGCGGCGTAACAGTATTGACCGTGAAGGTCACGGGGATCTCATTCCCGGTTAGAACCGTAAATGGAAGGGCGTTGGAGGTTCCGCCATTTGCCTGCACCGTGATGTTGTAATTGCCGGGCGGGACAGCCGGCACAACGAAGGTCACAGAGGAATTGGACCAGGAATTGACCGTTGCTGCAGTTGCACCCACCAGAACCGTGCCCTGTGACGATCCGAAGCCATCGCCGCCTACGGTTGCGGTGAGTCCAGCCTGTGCCACGAGCGGGCCCAACGATCCCAGTTCCGGAGAGGTAGCGGTTGCGGACGATTGCCATACCGAAACCGTGTGCGTCGGCAGATTGAACGTCGTGACTGGGTTGTTTCCGCCGCCTGCGTTCACCTGCATGGAAAACCCGCCCATCAAGCCGTTCAGATAATCCGAGTAGTTGCCGGGCGCAAGCGCAGTGAACAGACCAGCGATGCTGTAGGGTTGAGTCTCGCTCTTGTTCACGGCGATCAGCACAATGTCGTTGAAGAACTGCCGCTCCAGAATGTACACGTCGCTGTTGATCCAGCGTTGTTGGGACGTGCCATAGGCCAGCGCCGGATTTGCTTGCCGCAGGTTCGCCATCTGATCGACAAGTTGGTACGCGGTTGTATTGGTGGCGAACGATGACATCCAGAGGCGGTTATAGGGATCGCCGCCGCCGTTGGTGTCGTTGTGCAGGTACTGTTCATCGCCGTACAGGACCACCGGGATTCCGCGGCAAGCGAGCAACAGCGCCAGCGCTTCATTCACACGGTTCTGGTTGTTGTCGACGCTCAGCAGGCGCGGGAGATCGTGGCTATCAAAAAAAGTCACCCGGTCGTTCGGAGAAACAAAATCGCTGTTCTCCTGACTGATGGTGTTGTCGATTTCATGAAAGTCGCCATTGTCGCCATTGTTTACAAATACGTCGCGCATCGCGTTCGCCAGCGGAAAATCGAGCAGAGGCATCCCGCTCCGGTTGGAAAACTGGACCGAGTCGGGATAAGTCGGATCGGTGGTCCCGCCTATATCCCACTCTCCGTATAGAAAGGTCGGTCCAGCAGTGAAGGCGGTATTGGCCAGCGAATACTGCCAACCCCAGGTGACGTCTTTAACCGCATCCAGACGGAACCCGTCCACTGCATGCTTTTGCATGAACTGCAGAAGCGCGGATTTCAGGTAACTATCAACTGTCGTATTCTCCTGGTTCAGGTCAGCCAGGTCGACCAGAGTGTAGTACTGCAGTTGGAAAGGATCATTGAAGTTGGTGATGGTCGGATTATGGTGGAACAGGTTGTTGGGAGGCGCAGGGTCGTTCTGATAGCTGTACAACAAATTGCCCGCGTTGTCGGATAGATTACCGAACTCGCCGCCATCATCCGGATTTGTGTCGTTGGCGGCGAAATCCACAATGATCCGGATCCCGTTCTGGTGGGCTGCTACCACCAGGTGGTCGAAGGCGGTCCAGGTGTTGTTGACGTCCCCAAAGTGCTCTTCGATCTGCTGCATGTCGCGCGCCCAGTAGCCGTGGTATGGAGCGTATGCCGTACCGCCCAAGTTGGCGACGACGTCGATGTTGTCCACGGGTGGTGAGATCCAGATCGCCGTGATCCCCATGCCCGCCAGATAAGCCATCTGCTGCTGAATTCCCGCCAGATCTCCGCCCCAGTAAAATTGCCAGTTGGTTTTGGTGGAATCGTACATGTTCGGGCTCTGCGGCGGGTTGTTATTGCTGGGATCGCCGTCAAAGAAGCGGTCGGTCACGATCTGATAGATCACTTGCTTCTTGAAATCCTGCGCTGGTCCAATGATCGCAGCGCCGCTGGCGGTCAGCAGGAGCGGGGCGCTACTGGAGAGGCCGCTGCTGGTTCCGGCAAAGGTCACGCTGTAGTTTCCCCGCGCCACCGTGTTCGCGACGGTCAAAGTCGCCGCTTGGCTGCCGCCGGCGTTGATGGATAGTGGGAATGCGGGCGAGGCAGCGACTCCAGCAGGAAGGCCTTGCACGCTCACGCTGACCGTTCCCTGAAAGTTGTTCTGGCCTTGCACGCTAAGTTGGACCGGCACGCTGGTGGAACCTTGCGACACCAGCACCGAACTTGGCGCGGCTGTGAGCGTGAAACTGGGCGGAGGAGGCAGTTGGTTGCCACCACCGCCTCCGCCACATCCGGCCACTAGCAAGGTGAAACAGCAGATCGCTACGGCGAGTAGGGCGCGTGCCTTCTTATTATTCGTCATCGGAACTCTGATTCTTTGGAACGAGCGCGTGCCAGAGGATTTCTCAGACTGGGCGGGCTTGGCCCGCCTGGACGGCCGAGGGCAGCCGTTCCTACGCGAGCTTTACTTGATCGTAACCAGCTTCTCCACGAGCTCCGAGTAGTCCTTCTTCTCCAGACCGTGCACCTGCTTGTTGTATTCGTCCACTTTGCTGGAATAATTCATGGAGCAGAACTTCGGGCCGCACATGGAGCAGAAGGCTGCGGTCTTGTATCCCTCTTCGGGGAGGGTTTCGTCGTGCATGGAGCGGGCGGTCTCGGGGTCGAGGGAAAGTTCGAACTGCTTTTCCCAATCGAATTTGTAACGGGCGTAGCTTAGGGCGTCGTCGCGATCGCGGGCTCCGGGACGCTGGCGGGCCACGTCGGCGGCGTGGGCGGCGATTTTGTAGGCGATGATTCCATCTTTCACATCTTTTTCGTTGGGCAGGCCGAGATGCTCTTTCGGCGTGACGTAGCAGAGCATCGACGCGCCATACCAGCCAATCATGGCCGCTCCGATAGCGGAGGTGATGTGGTCGTAGCCGGGGGCGATGTCGGTGACTAGCGGGCCGAGCGTGTAGAACGGTGCTTCGTCGCACCACTCGTTTTCGAGATCGACCTGTTCCTTGATCTTATGCATGGGCACGTGGCCCGGGCCTTCGATCATGACCTGCACGTCGTGCTTCCAGGCGATGCGAGTTAGTTCGCCCAGGGTTTTGAGTTCGGCGAACTGCGCTTCATCGCTGGCGTCGGCCAGGCAGCCGGGACGGAGGCCATCTCCGAGCGAGAAGCTCACGTCGTACTTGGCGAAAATCTTGCAGATGTCTTCGAAGCATTCGTAGAGGAAGTTCTGCTTGTGGTGATGCGTCATCCACTGGGCTAGAATCGCGCCGCCTCGGCTGACAATGCCGGTGATGCGCTTCGAAACCATGGGCACGTATTGAATGAGCACGCCGGCGTGAATGGTCATGTAATCCACGCCCTGCTGCGCCTGCTCTTCGATTACTTCCAGCATCACGCCGGCAGTCAAATCTTCTACTCGCTTGACGCGCGAGATCGCTTCATAAATCGGCACGGTGCCGATCGGGACGGGCGAATGGCGGATGATGGCTTCGCGAATCTGGTGAATATCGCCGCCGGTCGAGAGGTCCATTACCGTGTCGGCGCCGTAGTGAACGGCGGTGTGCAGCTTCTTGAGCTCTTGTTCTACATTCGACGTGACCGCCGAGTTGCCAATGTTGGCGTTGATCTTGCATAGCGACTCGACGCCGATCGCCATCGGCTCGAGTTCGGGATGGTTGATGTTCGCCGGGATGATCATGCGGCCGCGAGCGACTTCATCACGCACCAGTTCCGGTGTGATCTTTTCGCGGTAAGCGATGTACTGCATCTCGTCAGTAATTGAACCGGTGATCCCGCCGCGGCGCGCGTAATGCATCTGCGAGAAGTTGCCGTCGGTGTTTTCGGCCTTGCGCTTCGCCAGCCACTCTGCCCGCGGTTTGAGAACCGCGTCCAAACCGCTGCCGTTGGTACCATTGCCTGCGGACATTTTCGTTTGTACCGTCCTTCGAGGGGTCTAGCTGAAATTATACCGCGCATTGGGACGCGGCTTATTTTCTCGGGAGGGTTGGCTGACTCGTTGCGCCGTCGCCGGGGAAAATGAATCATGGTGCGATGGAAGGGCGAGATCCTGCCAGGAGGAAGTCATGGTGAAGAGGCTGATGGGTACAAGCAACGACGTGAGCCTGACCACACTGCGAGTCGTTCTGGGAGTGGTCTTCTTCGCTCATGGGGCGCAAAGGATGCTGGGCTGGTTTGGGGGCGATGGTTTTCATAACACCATGGGAGCCTACGCGCACATGGGAATTTCCGCTCCGGTTGCGTTTCTGATCATCTGCGCTCAATTCTTTGGCGGAGTGGGACTCGTGGCCGGATTGCTCACCCGCATCGCATCTCTCGGAGTTGCCGGCCTGATGATCGGAGCGATCTTCATGGTTCACCTGCAGAACGGCTTCTTCATGAACTGGATGGGGACGCAGAAGGGCGAGGGAATCGAATACCATCTGCTGGCGCTCGCCATGGCCGCGGCGCTGCTGCTGCGCGGGGCGGGCGCGTTCTCGCTGGACCGGGCGCTTTCGAAGTGAAGTCCCAGAGTTGCTGCGACCACGGGTAGCTGCCGAGCTGCGGCCTGGACCCTTCGGCTTCGCTCAGGGCAGGCTCGCGAGGGCGCCCGTCCCCACACGAGCTACGCTCCCAACACGCACTAATTTCTCAGCGGCTTGCCGGTTTTCAGCGTGAACTGAATTCTTTCCTGCGTCTTCTTTTCTCCGCACAGGGATTTGAAGGCTTCGCGCTCCAGGTCGAGCACGTACTGTTCGCTGACCGGCGTGCCGGGCGTGATATTTCCGCCGCAGAGGACTTCGGCGATTTTCGTGGCAATCTTCAGCTCGTGATCGGTGATGAACTCGCCCTGCCGCATCATGTGGACGCCCATCTTGAGAGCGGCGAGGATGTTCTCGCCGGGAGCGGGGATGTCGGTGCGCATTACGGGAGGCTCATAGCCAGCGCGTACCAGTTCGAGCGCGCGGGCTTTGGCGTTGGAGAGAACGCGCTCGCGGTTCATGGTGATGCGGTCGGAACTTGACAGGAACCCAAATCCGCGGGCTTCATGCGCCGAGGTGGAAACTTTCGCCATGGCGATGGTCTCGAAACTTTTCTTCATCGCCTCCAGCAGTTCCACCGAATCGCCACGGGCATCGGGACGAATGGAGGCGGCACTGTCCACCGCGCGCAGCAGCATTTCCTTACAGCCGCCGCCTCCGGGAAGCAGGCCGACTCCGACTTCGACCAGCCCCATGTAGAGCTCGGAGTGCGGTTGGCGAGCGGGCGCGTGCAGCGAGATTTCGCAGCCGCCGCCCAGCGTCATCCCGAAGGGCGCGACCACCACCGGCTTGGGAGAAAACTTGATGGCCTGCGTCATGCCCTGAAACTGACGGATGGCGAGGTCAACGTCGTCCCACTCTTCCTCCTGGATCGACATGAGCAGCAGCATCACGTTCGCGCCTACGGAAAAATTCTGCGCGTCGTTGGTGATGACGAAGGCTTCGAAGCCATCGCCCGCGCCGCCCGGCTTCAGCGTTTGGAGGATCAGAGAAATAATGTCGGCGCCGAGGGCGTTCATCTTGGAGTGGAACTGAATGCAGCCCACGCCATCGCCCAGATCAACCAGCGATGCGCCGGGATTCTTCTTGACCACGCCGTTGGTCGTCGTTTTTATTGCGACTTCAACCGACCAGACTCCTGGAGGAACAGTTGCCGGTTGCCAGTTGCCAGTTGCCAGGTCCCAGTGCTTGCGGCCTGATGGCGTCTTTGGATCATCTGCGTACCAGGACTTTTGGCCTGCGGCCAAGAGCTTTTCGACATTGGCCGCTACGGGATGGCCTTCTTTTTTCATGCGAGCGACCGTGGCTTCCACGCCGGCCGCGTCCCAGAGTTCGAAGGGGCCGAGTTCCCAGGCGAAGCCGTTGCGCATGGCTTGATCGATCTCAACCACGGAACCGGAGATTTCGGGGATACGGTTGGCGGAATACGTCCACAGGTCGGAGAGCGCGGACCATAGGAAGGCACCTGCTTTGTCGGGCTTCTGCGCGGCGCCGCCATCGAGACCTAACAACATTCGAAGGCGGGCTCCGGTTTCCTCGACGTTTTTCGCCATATCGAGCGCGGCGAATTTCGGCTTCTGGCTGGGATGGTATTCCAGCGTCTTCCAGTCGAGCGCCAGGCGCTCATCGTCTTTGCCTTCGCCGCTCTTGAGCTTTTTGTAGAAACCGCCCTTGGTCTTGTCGCCCAGCCACTTGCGTTCCAGCATCTGGTGAAAGAACGCGGGAATCTGTAATTCACTGCGCTCGTCGCGGACGTTCTGGGTCATGTTCGTGACCACATGACCAAGGATGTCCAGCCCCACCAGATCGATCGTCCGGAAGGTGGCCGAGCGCGGCCAGCCCACGGCTTGGCCGGTGAGGGCGTCGATCTCCTCGACCGTCAGGTTCATTTCCTGCATGAGCCGCATCACGTTGAGCACGGAAAATGTGCCGATGCGATTGCCGATGAAGTTGGGAGTATCTTTCGCCCGCACGACGCCCTTGCCGAGTTGCGCGTCGCAGAAATGGGCGACGGACTCGATCAGCGCGGGGTCGGCTTCCGGGGTTGGGATCAGTTCGAGCAGCCGCATATAGCGCGGCGGATTAAAAAAATGCGTGCCGAACCACGAGCGCCGGAAATCTTCGGAAAAACCCTCGGCGATTTTCGCCACCGGAAGCCCGCTGGTGTTGGTGGTGACGATGGTGCCGGGCTTGCGGATCGCTTCCACCTTCCTTAGCAGCGAGCGCTTGATTTCGAGGTTCTCGACGATGGCCTCGATAATCCAGTCCACCTCGGCCAGACGCTTCAGGTCGTCCTCAAAATTTCCCACGGTGACCAGACGTGCAAGCGACGCTTCGAAAAACGCGGCGGGCTTCGATTTTCTCGCGCCCTCGAGTCCGGCAACCGCAATTTTGTTGCGGGCGGGGCCGGCGGCGGCTGGGGGCGCATCTGAAGGCACGATATCGAGCAGCAGGGAAGGCACTCCCGCGTTTGCGAAGTGCGCGGCGATGCGGGCGCCCATGGTGCCTGCGCCCAGAACGGCAACTTTGTGAATACGCTTCATGAATGCGACTCCTGCAATAAGAAAATTCTTCTAGCGGTCTGTGGTGAATCGTTAGGGCCCACGAGCAGCGCCTAAAGGCGCTCTTATAAGACAGCACTTGCGGTATGCCTGAAGGCATACCCTGATACGAAGCCTGCTTGCGCCAAGGGCTTCTAGGGAAGTTTATCCACCACCCAGTCGTTCTTGCCAGTGTCGACCAGGATTATTTCGGACGACCTGCGTGTGACGCGGGCCTCTCCGGCGGTGACGAGCACGACCGGGAAGCTGTAGCGCCCGCGATGTCTACGGCCGCGCGCGATCTCGAAGGCCCGGTCCGTCGCGTTCGAAAAAAAATGCTCCAGGCTGTCGGCGTTTTGCGAGCGGCGGACACGATCGCCGAGCAGGACCATCCCGGATTCCAGGTCCCCCGTTTGCCAAGCGTGCAGGAAATGGTTGGCGGCGGCCAGGGCATACACGTAACCGGGGTCTGAGGTGTTTTCCTGCTTGGCTGGATGGCTGTGCGATTGAGCCCAGAGCGGGACCGTTGGAAAGACCGTCAGAAGGAAAAGACATGCTGCTAGCCTGATGTTCACGCTAAGGCTGATCCTCATTCCTCGCCCGTGATGATGCAACTTCTTACTCTACTGGAAAACAAGCAGAACGCCAGCGGCCTTTGTTTTGGATCGGGCGGTTCTACTCGCTCGCGACTCAGGCGACGACACGCCCAGGATGCTGGCGGCATTCCTCTACGCAACGCGCAACCAACGGGAAAAGATCGACCGCAGGCTATTGCAATACCGTCCCGAACAAGTCGCCAACGCTGGGAGGCATACAAGAAGGAGTTTGATGTTGCCCCATGATCGGCCAAACCATCTTGGATCACCGCATTATCAAGAAGCTGGGCGGTGGCGGGATGACGCGACGGTTGTAATTGTAATGGGATGTTACGACCGTTTGCGCCTGCAACGCTCAATGAGTGCTATGGCGATTTTGCAACAGTCATGGTCGCCAGCGTGTGCTCCTGTACGTTATCAGGCTACTGTGCTGCGGCAGAAACGTAAACTTTATCCGCGCCCACCAGTTTCGCGTTCGGCACCTCAGTCATCAGCTTCACCGCTTGCATTCCGGCCGTCTTTTTAGGCTGGGCAAGAAAAGTCAGAAGATATTGACGTCTGAGGCACTGCGCTACGTCCTTCAGGTAAGGGGCAACGGAAAGCGGAGTACCAGATTCCTGCCAGTAGGCTCTGCCACCGGTTTCGTCTGCAGTTTTGGAAAGACTATACTGCCAGCTCCCTGCTTTTCTGCCGACAGTAAAGACGACAACGCCAGCCCGCTGCGCTTCTTCAATTGTGGCATCAACATACACATCATTCTCGGGCGGACCGTCCCAAGAACCATCGATTCCATCGGAGATCATAAGGACCTCCCTGCCGCCGTTGCTCGATGGCCAGCGCTTCATCAGCTCGGAAAGCGAAAAGTACGGGCTTACGCTCGCCTCGAGAGAGGACAGCGTGGGATGCACGGCTTTGGCGGCGAGTGCGTGGTCAGTGGTTGGGGCCTGCGCTAGCTGAGGGCTGCCCATCTGCATGTAGGCGACGCCAATCTTCGTAGTCTCGGGCTGGGCCATGATGAAACTGGCGATATCCTCCGGCTGTGTGCCTTGGCTGACGTTCGGGGAATCGTCGATCAGGACAATGAGTTCAGGGCTGGCGTGCCCTCCCTGAATCGGCACCCAGTCCGTGACCCTGGCGCGGATGCGGCCTTGATACACCATCACATTTTCACGACCGATTTCTGGTATGGCTGAGCCCTTGTGAGTCTCTACCGTCACCACCATGCTCACCGGAACTCCTGCGGAATTTGAGGCTGTCTGCGCGAGCATCCATCGCGTGCTAACGAACAGCAAGACAATTGCACCAAACACCTTCAACGTCATGCGACATTGCTTCATAGCGCGTTTTTTTCATCCCGCATAAGATTTTCCCTCTAAATTGCGATTGTACTCGCCGATAGCTGTCGATAACAGATAGCGCTCATTGA
>Ga0074044_10001586_pt1 | contig 20465 bp, 15 predicted proteins | sample BogForMeECP23OM1_FD_94443 | JGI IMG/M metagenome (GOLD analysis project Ga0074044, IMG submission 94443) | Bog forest soil microbial communities from Calvert Island, British Columbia, Canada - Bog Forest MetaG ECP23OM1 | ecosystem: Environmental > Terrestrial > Soil > Wetlands ...
AAAATGTAGGCAGTCTGCCCATGAACGTAGTTCTTTCACCGAATGGAAAGTACGCGCTGGTTAGCGACATGGGATTCGATCAGGCGCTCAGCGCAATCAACTCCCAGACCGGGGACTTAGTCTCCAATGTCGAGTACGAAAACTGCAACTATTGCAATTTTCAAACGACCAACGGCCTGTACTATGGGCTTGCTTTTGGAAACAATGGCCTGCTCTATGCAGCGCAAGGTGGCAATGTCACCATCGATGTTTTAAACCTTTCACCAGATGGGATTCTCGCCGATTTGGGCAACTTTCCCGCAACCCAGCCCACAGATTTTCCTTCTGGCCTGACGACTGACACTCGCGGCTATCTTTACGTCGTAAACAACGATCCCAGCACCTTTCTCGTGCCTTCTAGCGTGGCCATCTATTCGCAGGCCACGCAGAAAGAAGTGGGCCGGTACTCGTTTACCAACAGTTACTATGGAACTCCGAACTATCCGCTTGCTATCGCCGCTCTGTCGGATGGCTCCAAAGTGTACATCAGCAGCGAACGCGACGGCGCCGTTTACGACCTCAACACCTCGGATCCCACCAGCCCAACTTTGACGGGAGCCATCCCGGCTGGAGCCAATCCGGACGGACTGGTGCTGAACAAGGCACAGACGTATCTTTATGTGGCTAACGCCGGCAGCGACACAGTGTCGGTGATTCGGACGGCCGATGATACCATTGTGAACAGCATCCTGCTACGGCCTGAGCAACTGAAGAACGTGGCCGGAACGTCAACCCCAACCGGTCTTGGACTTTCCCCGGACGAGCGTACTCTTTATGTGAGCCTGGGCGACTTGAACGCGATCGCGGTTATTTCGGTTAACGGACAGAGCCTGGGTCTGAGAGGTTACCTGCCCGCAGGGTGGTATCCCAGCAGCGTCGTGGCTCCAACTGGGAACAGCGTCCTGTTCGCGAATGCAAAAGGAACGCAGACCCGCTACCCGAATCCTGGTTACATTCAGTGGGATTTCAACTCCAGCCCCGACTACGACCAGCACCTGATTCAGGGACAGATTTCGCTGGTCACCGGGTTAAACGATGAAAAGATGGCACAGTGGACCAAAGTGGTGGTGGAAAACAATCTGGTTGCCCACGCTGTGCCGGATCACCGCCTCGACGCCATCGGGGTGAAGGCGGGGAAAATCCAGCACGTCATCTACATCGCCAAGGAGAACCGCACCTACGACCAGGTCCTCGGAGACGTGCCCGGAGGCAACGGCGACTCGTCGCTGGCGCTGTTCGGGAAAAACATCACTCCGAACCAGCATGCATTGGCAGAGCGGTTCGTCCTGATGGACAACTTCTACGTAAACAGCGAAGTCAGCTTCGACGGTTGGGGATGGCTCACCCAAGGCGAAGCGAACGAAGACCTCATCAAGGATGTTCCTTACGAATACAGTGGGCGTGGCCGGAATTACGACGTTGAGGGCCAGAACAACGGTTATATGGTGGGAGGGTTCCCGGCGAAAAATCCCGACGGCCAACTCAACTCTCCTGTGTACTTCCCGAACGGCGCTCCCGCCGTTCCGGACGTCACCCAAGGGCCCGGAGGTCACATCTGGGATGCCGTACAGGCGGCTAAGTTAACCTACCGCAATTACGGTTTCTTTTTGTCGACCGGTATAAACGACGCCAAGGGGAATGTGATCATTCCCGACAACTATCCGGACGTCATCGGCAACGAACCAGCGGGCGAGGACCTGGCCGGAATAAGCGACTGGGATTATCGGCGTTTCGACAGTGATTACGCCGACAGCGAAGCTGCGCTGACTTACAATTGCCCCTACCCGGAGGCCGGTTACGGCAAGTACAACTCGCCCAGCCGATATTCCGAGTGGGTCCGCGAGTTCAAAGAAATGCTGGCAAAGAACTCGGTGCCGGCGTTCATGACCGTACGACTGCCGCATGATCACACCCAAGGGCCCTCCGGCGTCAAATCACCGGTGGCCGAAGTTGCCGACAACGACTACGGCGTTGGTCAACTGGTCGAAGCCATCAGCCACAGTCCCATCTGGAACAGCACGGCGATCTTCATCATCGAGGACGACGCGCAAGACGGCCCAGACCACGTCGATGCCCACCGTTCCCCGGCTTACGTTATCAGCCCCTGGATCAAGCAGTCCTCCATTGACCATGGTTTCCACAACACCACGAGTGTGTTGAAGACTATGGAAATGCTGCTTGGTTTGCCGCCGCTCACCTCCTACGATGCGGTTGCGAATCCCATCCTGGATTGGGACAGCAAACCCAGCAACAATGCCCCGTACACTGCGACCCTGCCGGCGAAGAGTATCGTTTGCGACACGCCGCCTCGATTGGAAACGCTCAGTGCTTCCGACCCCATGCGCAAGATCATTCTTGAGTCACGGGGGATGGATTTCATTCATCCCGACAGTGCGCCTCCTCGCAGATTGAACGAGCTGATCTGGAAATCTGTGAAGGGTGCGAACTCGGAAATGCCAGCTCCAGTCCACTCCCTGCCCTCAGCCGATTCGGACCCGGACGACGACTAGGCCGGTAAAACCGTTGAATTGTTCAGGCTGCTCACTTCGCGGTGAGCAGCCATCTCACTTCAATGTTAAAGTCGGTCAAGTGGGATCACAATGGGGGTATGACATGGGCCGGACTTCTTCCTTATCTCCGCGCCCGAGAAGGCCGGGAGCCCTCAAGCTGCACATGGATGCCCGCACTGGTGAGCGGTTTGGCACGCGTCTTCCCGCATGCCCAACGTACGCACGAATGGTAGTAGCACAAGCTGTCCTGCTATATTTTCGGTTAGTTGGTGCTGGCCCCGCAGGGTGGATCGGCGAAATGTCCTCAGTGCAGGGGCGGGGAGGAGTGCAATGTTGCGAGAAACGAAGCGAAATCTTCAAGTCTTCACTGGGATGGCTTTGGAAGCCAGTCGATTCTTATTGAGAAGGAAGATCACGGGTGAATCTGTCATTCAGGACAGAACCATCCAGGTGGCCAATCGTTTGGCGATATGGAACGTTGTGGTGGTGTTAGCGAGCTGCGTATTACTCGTCGCACAGAATGTGGTGATGACGGGCGGGCTCAGCGGACGAGTCACAGATCCGAGCGGAGCGGTGGTGCCGGGAGCTTCGTTGGCTGTGCAGAACCTGCAGACCGGCGTCACCCAATCTGCCGAGACAAATCATGCGGGACTGTACCGGTTTCCGGTGCTCGCGCCGGGTTTCTATTCCATCGCAGCCACACTCAAAGGTTTTCGCGATGCCCAGGCCTTGGTGCGGGTGCAGGTAGGGAACACCACATCGCTGGACATCAAAATGCAAGTGGGAGCCAGCGGAGACACGGTTAAGGTAACCGGCACGGCACCCCTACTGCGGCCAGCAGAATCCTCCGCCAGCACCGTGCTGGACCGATCGTTTATCGACGACCTCCCGCTCAACGGGCGTCGCTACACCGACTTCACCCTGCTCACACCGAATACCAGCTACGACGGCGACACAGGCCTGGTGAGTATTGCAGGACAACAGGGCGGGGAGGACTCGGGATACGCCAATGGAAATGGTTCCAACGCTTTCACCGTGGACGGAAGCAACGCGACCAGCAACTACTTCGCGGATATTATAGGCCGTTACCGCATCCCGTATCTGTATGGCGAGGACGCGATCCAGGAGTTTCAGGTCTCGGTAAGCCCCTACTCGGCGATCTATGGAGGCGGAGCAGGCTTCGTCAATGCAGTGACGCGTTCGGGAAGCAACGCCTTCCATGGCAGTGCGTTTTATTACAACCGCAACTCCGCGACCGGAGCCAACGACGCTCTCGACAAAGCCAGCGGATTTCCCAAGCCCGAAGATGCTTTGCAGCAATTCGGCGCCGGAATGGGCGGTCCCATCGTGCACAACCGTCTCTGGTTCTTTGTGGATTATGAGCAGCAATTGCGGAACAATCCGATTTCTGTCATCAATACCGCGCTGGCGACCACGCCCGCGAACTTAGGAAGTTTCCTGAGCGCTAACTTCGGGCTTCCGGGCGGGACCACGCTACCCGCGCCGAACGGGCCCTTGCCTTTACCCGGAAACGACGCTGCGCCTGATCCGGCCAATCCCGTATATCTCCAGCAAGTCTCAAATACTATCAACGCGCTCAATTCCAATCTCGGTTCCAAACCAAGAAAGCGCGATGATTGGGTCATTACGCCCCGGTTGGACTATCAGCCTACTTCACGCGATGCCTTGTTCCTCAGCTTGAATCTAAACCGGTTCAACTCGCCCGGAGGTGTTATCACCGATCCTACCGTAGGAAATTATGGAACGCAGACGCTGGCTAACGCCTATGTCCACACCTTCGAGGCCAGCGTCGGATGGACGCACGCATTCTCCTCCCACCTGCTGAACGAATTTCACGTTAGCACTTCGCAGGACAACGAGATTTCGACCCCGACGGGGTTGGCTACAAATACTCCTACGTTAATTCTCGATAGTCCGGCCGCTTTCATCTTAGGCAACGCTCCTTTCTCTGTAGGAAGGGTTTTTGAAAGACAGTACTCTCTGTCCGACCGGGTCGACTACGTAATTGGCAAACATACGCTACAATTCGGTTTCGATTTCAATCGCGCCCGGGATTCGGACAACAATGATGGGGGCGCGGACCCGAACGAGGCCGTCGATTTCGGGTCCTTCCTCGGCAGTTATGAATTTTCGAATCTGGAGGCTTTTGCGCTCGGCGAATACAACGTCTTCAGTCAGTCTTCGGGAAACCCGACATTTTCTTTTTCCGTGCCGTACTACGGATTCTACGCGCAAGACACGTTCCGCGCGTTGCCGCGGCTGACGCTGGAAATGGGCTTGCGCGAGGATTTCCAGGTGTACCCGCAGCCCGTGGAAAATCCGGCGTTCCCACTCACGGGACAGTATCCGAACCAGTTTCTGCGCTTGGCGCCGCGCTTCGGATTTTCCTGGCAGCCCGCCTCGAAGACGGTCGTACGCGGAGGATTCGGGCAGTTCTATACGAATATGAACGGCCTGAACTATCGGAATGCGGTGGTTTCGAACGGCCTGGCTTCCCAACAGTCTTCGGTAAGTGCCAGCTACACCGCAGGTGCGCCGAACCAACAGTTACCGACGTTCCCAAATACTCTTCCTGGCAATTCCCCTTTATTTAGCGCTTCTCCGGATATCTCGCTGGTTTCTCCCCAGTTTCGGGTGCCCTACATACTGCAGGCGAGTCTGCAGATTGAGCGCGAGATTTCCGAAAACACAACCGTAAGTATCGGCACCATGTGGAATCACGGAGTGCACATTCTTTCGGGCAGCGCCTATGACGCGAACCTGAATCCGTTGCAAGGCGCGACGACGTACATCGTTTGTCCTCCAAGTGCAACCACAGCGCCCTGCAGCGGCCCGACTATAAATTTGCCGACCATGGATAACGGCCTGCTGACCGAAGGCCGCATCAATCCCAACCTCGGCCAAATCAACGAACTCATTAGCCCCGCGCAAAATTATTACAACTCTCTCTTCGTGCAATTGCAGCGCCGCATGTCAAACGGTCTCTCTCTGCAATTTTCTTACACCTTCGCCAAGAGCATCATGCTCGATGGGATGGACTTCAACAATCAGTTCGACTTCAGCAATACCCATGCTCCATCGCTGTTAGACCAGCGGCATCGAATTAGTCTTGCGGCGGTTTACCGGCCCCGGCTGGAAACACTGACAGCTTCGGACACTGGCCGCGCCCTGCTCTCGGGTTGGACGTTGAGCAGTGTCATAGAGTTCTCTTCTGGCCGCCCCTACGCGGGTTTGCTGAGTCCCGCATGCACCAGTTCGACCCTGTCATTCAGCAACTGCGACGGCGCCAATGACAACCTGAACGACACCGCCTTTAACCAGGACACCGCGAACACCGCGGGCGGCATCAATGGCGCCGGCCCCACGCCGGGGATGGGCCTGAATTCTTTCTACGGTCCGTGGCTGGAGAGGATCGATGTTGGGCTGGCCCGCAGTTTTTCGATCAGAGAAGGCAAAGAATTGCAATTCCAAGTGCAAGCGTTCAACCTGTTCAACCACGCCAACTACTACGTGCAAAATGGCGACGGGATCAACCAACTACAATACAATCCCATCGGGACCAACTGCGGCGACGGCGCAACTTTCAGTCAAACCTGCTATCTGGTACCCAACTCCGGCCCGGGCAATTTTGGAACCCTGCAAGAGATTAGCCCAGACGGTCTTCCGCGCGTGCTGCAGTTCTCAGTACGATTCACGTTCTAGCGCAATCCTTTTCGACGACGCTGCCTTTTCTCGATTTTCCACATCTCCTCAGGTACTGTGCTGCGGCTATGCTCTTGAATGCGGACGAAAAAATTTCGTAACTTCCTAAGCGCAACTGCGAAGGTTAGAGAGGGCGGGAAAGAAGTTTAGGGCTGGGTATAGTAACCGGTACGGGTGCGAGCTGTGGTTCCCGGCTTGTCAACCGTGACGCTGAGGGAGTGGTATTCATTCGGCCGGTCCGCGCGAGCGGCCTCGAACGAGATGACGTAAAAAACATTGGCATCGGCGGCGCAATTTGCAATTGCGCCGGTGAGGTCATTACTCGAATTGAACACGCGCCCGCCGCTCTGCACTGCAAGTACCTGCAAGCCCAAATCTCCCGGCAGCGCCCTCGAAGGTGAAGTTATACCTTTCAGAAATTCCTCGTAATATGAAACTCTAATTCCACCTGCCTCCTCTGGACCGTGTGGGTCAATGCTGTAAAGAGTAATGCGGGCTTGCCTGAGTCCGGTGGAGGCCGCCACGATCGAATTGAAGAGCTGGCGCTCGTCTTTCTCGGAAAGTTGAAGGTTCGGTCCCGAGAGCATGGGCCATCCGGGGCTAAACCAAATGACCAGCTTCCGGCCAGGTCGCTTTTCCTCGTACGCCTCAAGTGAGTTCAGGGCCTTGATTGAGAGGTCAAAACGCTCAGCCGCGCCGTAGAATCCTTGAGACCGAGTAATAGAGCGCAGTCCAGTTTCGTATTGGTCGTAAAGCGACGCCAAAGCATTTCCGTCGCGAGAAGAACCGTCCTGGATCTTCGTTCCAGTATCGGTAAAGACGACGAGCGATACCGGCTGTGCCAGCTTACCGCCGTTCTGCAGCAGAAATTTCTTGACTTCATTTCGCTCGTAAGAGACGGCCTCTGGGGAAGTGTTTACGGCATCGATGACCAGAACAATTTCAACCGGCGGATCCGTAGTCGAGCCCGTTGTGCCATCCACGGCACGAAACGAGAGGATGACCTTCTTCTCTTTATCATCCAGAAGAGTAAAGTCTTGCTTCTGCAGTCCGCGAGCAGGTGTGCGAGATTTGTCCGTCACCTGCACATCGAGAGTGATTTGCCGGTCCGTGCCCCCTGGCGGTGGAACTGACGGCCCGGCAGGGCGGGGTTGGAGCTGAGGCGGGGAAGTGTTCTGACCCAATAGGGCAGACTGGGAGAGAATTAGAAGTACCAGAAAAAAACGAGAGTACCACCCCACGCTGCTTACCTCCGCGCATTTCTCAGGGAAATGCCCGTACACCGCCAGCGCTTTCGCCGTTCGGTTTGCCCGCGTCCACCTTCACCGGTTCCGGTTTCTTTCTGTCGAGGACTGGCTTGCCCATGTGGAGGTTCAGCGCCTGCTCTAACTGGGTCATAAGCGTACGCAGGTTCTCGTCGCCCGCGTCCAACACGGTGCGCAACTCCGCACTGGCTGTGATCGCCTGCTGATAGGCATCACGAGCCTGAGCCAAAAGATCCACGTGTTGCATAAACTCCGTGGCCGATTTGCGAAAGTCTTCTACTGCGCTTACGTATGTCGACATAATACCATCGCCTTTTTCCAACATTGCTTACACTCCTTTGGGCTTATCTCAGTCTCGGCGTACCTAGGGGCGGGCCAGATCAGCATTATGAACTGGCTGGCTCGAAGGGTCAAACTCATTTTCATCACCGCGGAAAGTGAAAATCGCCGTTATTGGTATTTCGACCGTTCATCAATCGATTGCTGCGCTCACAGCCACAAGTTCCGGCGGACTGCCGCGCCCAGGCGTGTCTTAAGCCCGGTATTCTCCTGGACTCTTCCGACTGTACCTTCCTGTGTCTTAGTAGGTTCTTCTTTTGCGGCCCTAGGGGGCATGTCCTGAGCGGCATTCTGCTGATTCAGAAGCCTTTCAGAGATCTCGTTCCATGTAGCCAGGCCTGCGTTTCCGGATATGATTTTGCAGATCTCCTTGAAGCCCTCATCATCTTTCGACTCCGTGAACTGCGGTTGACTGCGATCTGCCGCCGTGTCCTGGGAGCCAAGAAAGCTGAATAAAATCGCGCCGCACCGGTTACAGAACTGGCTGCCCTGCGGATTCGGATGTTTGCACGAACGGCAATTCAGCTTTTCCTGGTCGATATTAGCCTTCCCGGGATGATTGCTTTCGGGCCTTACAGTGGGGGTTGGAGTGTCGAGCGAAACTTCCTCGCGGGAAACATAATTGCCGAGGGTCTCCACTAGCCGCGCCAGCAGGCGCAATGCGGTAGCGTGCCTGTCTGTGAACTTCTTCGGTTCATTGGAAAGCACTTCAAGAACGCCCGCCACGTTTCGGCCATTGAAAATAGGCACGGCCAGAATCGAGCGTATACCCAACTGGACGCAGCTTGAACCGTCTACCCTGGAGTCCGTCTCAGCATCGTCGCAGCGTATGGCTTCCGCAGTTCGTACACAGCTCGCGGTGAAACCAGTATCCGTGTTTAGTCGCGTCCCGACCGGCGGGCCTAGCTCACCGGAACAGGCGCGGCATGACATCATATTTCCGTCAGAGAGGACTAAGGCGGCTCCGCTTGCGCCCGTCGCGTGCTGCGCGCTGCGAGTGATCTCCTCCAGAATCCTATTAGAGTCGAAGTCAAGGCTCAAGCCTTGCAGGCGAATGGAGTCCTTTTCTGTGATCCTCGGTTGTAGGGCAGCAGCCATAGCGCATCCTCCGAAACCCAAAAGCAGTCGGCATTCTATCCGATCGGGTGCCCTACAGGCACTACACGAAAGGGCAGAGGCAGTACACGAAAGGGCTAAGGTGAGAAAGGCTCACTCTGGGCTAAAGCTTGCTTAGAAAATCCACGATCTCCGGCTGGCTCCACTCCACGGGGCCGATAAACTTGCGCCGCACGGTGCCGTTGCGATCGATGATGTAAGTCTCGGGCCACTTGAAACTGCCATACAGGTTGCTCGTCTTCTGGTCAGGATCGCGCACCGTCAGGAAGTCGATTTTGTAATCTTTCAGGAACTTGTGATAAGCATCACCGTCAACATCAATACTAATGCCAACAACGGTTAGGCTCTTGTCTTTAAAGCGTTGCTGTAACTGTACCAGGGACGGCATCTCTTCCACGCAAGGAGCGCACCAGGTGGCCCAGAAATTCAAGACTACAACCTTTCCGCGAAGCTCACTGAGCGTGACTTTGCGGTCATCGTCCTGGACGGTAAAGTCGGGAGCCGCAGTGCCAATGCGAGGTGGCCGGGAGCCGCGATAACAGCCGGTCAGCAGAACGGTAACGATAGTGAGGAGAACGGAGGCGCGTCGCACAAAGCTATAATACCTAATTCAGGTCATGACGGCGCAATATCCATTAGCGGAGCGGCCAATGGTATCGGTGATTGTGCCGGCGCGCAACGAAGAGGTTTGCCTCGGGAAGTGCCTGGAATCGTTAGTTACCCAAACGGGCGTACGCTTCGAAATCATCGTTGTCGACGACGGATCGACCGACCGAACCCGCGACATCGCGCAATCGTTTCCCGAGGTGAAAGTGGTCGATTCGGATCCCTTGCCGCCGGGTTGGAGTGGCAAGAACAATGCCCTCGTGGCTGGAGCAAAAGACGCGCAGGGAGCGTGGTTGCTGTTCACCGATGCGGATACGGTTCATCGCGCCGGGTCCTTGGCCGGTAGTCTGGCCGAGGCGCAGCGCCACAAAGCAGCTTTGCTTTCTTATTCTCCTGAACAGGAAGTTCATGGCTTGTGGGAGAAGGCCGTAATGCCGGTGATCTTTGCCGAACTGGCCTCGACTTACCGTCCGTCCCAGGTAAGCGATCCAGCGTCTTTCGCAGCGGCAGCGAATGGTCAGTACATCCTGATTTCACGGGAGGCGTATGACGCAGTGGGCGGACATGTTGCGGTTGCCACGAGCTTGCTGGAGGACGTGGCGCTGGCTCGGGCGGTAAAGGCTTCGGGGCGCAAGATATTCTTTCGCTACGGTGGCGATGCTGTGCGAACCCGCATGTATCGCAGTTTTGCTCAGCTGAGGGAAGGCTGGACCAAGAATCTCGCGCTTCTGTTTCGTTCGCCGGTGCGATTGGCAATATTGCGGCTTACGGAATTTGTGTTGATCGTGGGCAGCGCGGCGGTAGCCGTCCTGGTGGGCCTAAGAGGACGAACCCAGGCATCTGTTGTTCTAGGCATGCTCGCCGTTATTTTGGCGGCTTTTCTTCTCAAGCGAATCCGTAAGGCACATTTTTCGTGGGATGCAGAGGTTTTAGCGCTGATCGGCCTGCCGGTATTTTCGTATCTACTGCTGCGGTCGAGAGCTGCCCATCGGAAGGGAACCATCTCATGGAAGGGAAGGCACTACGCGGGAACCCGCGATCCGGCGACGTCGGATGAGGTGCGGGCGGGACGCCGGCGAGAAGCTGGCGCTAGATCACAGCATGCTACTTCAAATTAAGGTCGGACCATGGTTTATCTAACCCGCAAGGCTGAGTTTTCCGCTTCGCACTACTATCACAACCCGGAGTTTACCGCGGAGGAGAACCGGCGCATCTTCGGGAAATGCAATAACCCCAATGGCCACGGGCATAACTACATGCTCGAAGTCACGGTGAAGGGAGAAGTTGACCCGCGTTCTGGCTTTGTCGTGGATCTCAAGCAGTTGAAGGAATCCATGAGCAGGGAGGTGCTGGACGCCCTCGACCACCGTTTCTTGAACAAAGAAGTTCCTGAGTTTTTCACCCGGCTCCCGACGACGGAGAACCTGGCTATAGCGATCTGGCAGCGCCTGTCGCCGAAGTTGAAGGCTGCACAACTACACCGTGTGCGGGTGTACGAGACGTCCGACTTATTTGTCGATTTCTACGGGGAAGCATGAAGGCCTATCTGACGCGGCGGTACATGTTTTCAGCTTCACATCGACTGCACAGCGACGCCATGTCGGACGCGGAAAATGCCGCAACTTATGGCAAGTGCAACAATCCCTACGGACACGGCCACAACTACACCCTCGAAATCACGGTTAGCGGCCCGGTCGATGAGAGCACGGGCATGATTTGCAATCTGGTCGATCTGGATGGCTTTGTGCAGCGCGAGATTCTGGAACGATTCGATCATCAAGACCTGAACACTCTGACGGAATTCGCAGGAACGGTCCCGACGACGGAAAATTTATGCATGGTTGTCTACGATATTTTGCAGCGCGGCTTCCGTCGTGCTCATCTGGAAAAGGTACGATTCGAAGAGACCATGATGAATTCGTTCGAATATTGGGGACAAAATCGGGTAATTCAGTAATCGGGTAATTGTGTAATTTAGCAATCAAATTACACAATTACGAAATTGCACAATTACTCAATCCCGAAATCAGGAGACCATGACGCCATCGGTTGAGACATCGACGTTGACCGGAGCCAGCTTTGAAGATCTGGTGCGCGAGATGATAGTTCGCCTGGGAGAGGATCCCACGCGGGAAGGGCTGGTGCGCACGCCCAATCGCGTGCACCGCGCCTATGAGTATCTGACCAAGGGTTACAAGGAAGATGCGGAGGCGATGCTTAAAAAGGCCTTGTTCACGGTGACGTACGACGAAATGGTGATCGTCAAAGACGTGGAGATGTTCAGCTTGTGCGAACACCACGTTCTGCCCTTTTTTGGCAAGGTACATGTTGCGTACATCCCCAACGGCAAGGTGATTGGTCTGAGCAAGATTCCGCGGCTGATCGAAATTTTCTCGCGCCGTTTGCAGATCCAGGAACGGCTTACCACTCAAATTGCCGAGACTATTCAGAAAGCCATCGAGCCGCAGGGGGTGGGGGTAGTGATCGAGGCGCGGCACCTGTGCATGATGATGCGAGGAGTGGAGAAGCAACACTCGGCCGCGGTTACCTCGTCCATGCTGGGCTGCTTCCGCAACGAGCAGGAAACCCGGACGGAATTTCTATCCCTGATCCGCAACCGTGCGAATGGAATTTGAGACGCCACGGGTCTCTGCAATGAAATCCAAAATCGCTGGGGGTCGGCTTCGCGGCAAGATGGCGCTTGTCACCGGAGCCAGCCGAGGCATCGGCTGGGCTATCGCCCAAGCGCTGGCCAGCGAAGGGTGCAAACTGGTTATCAGCGGCCGCAACCGTTCGACTTTGAACGAAGCCGCAAGGCAGTTGTCCCGGCGCAAAACCAGTGTGCTGCCCTTGGTCTGTGACGTGCGCAATCCGCTTGCGGTCGAGAAGTTGCTGGCTGCGGTGAAAAGTCAGTTTCGCAGGTTGGATATCCTGATCAACAACGCGGGGGTGGCCCATCCCAATCTGAGCGTTGCGAAATTGTCCGTCAACTCGTGGATGGAAGTGATCGATACCAACCTTACTGGCACGTTTCTGGTCACGCGAGCCGCGTTGCCCCTGATGAGGCGCGGTGGTGCGATCGTGAACAATCTGTCGATCGCGGCGAAACGAGTTTTTCCAGGTTCGTCGGCGTACAACGCCTCCAAGCACGGAGCGCTCGGATTCACGGACACGCTGCGGGAGGAACTGCGCGGGCAGGGAATCCGGGTAATTGCGCTTCTGCCCGGTGCGACCGACACAGCCATCTGGAAGACATTCTGGCCAGAGGCGCCGCGAAAAAAGATGATGTCGCCGAAAACGGTCGCGGAAGCCGTAGTAAACGCGCTTACTATTCCGGCGGAAAGCACCGTCGAAGAGCTGACAATTATGCCGAGCGCGGGGGCGCTGTGACCCTTTGCGGTCCCGCACGGGCGTGACGCCCACGCTCAATTGAAACGGAAACAGAGGTCCTTAGAAGGCGTCCATCCCGGTGACGCTCTGCCCAATGATCAGAGTGTGGATGTCGTGAGTCCCCTCATACGTCTTCACCGATTCCAGGTTCATCATGTGGCGCATGAGCGGATATTCATCGGCGACGCCGTTGGCGCCGAGGATGTCTCGGCCCATTCGTGCGCACTCGAGCGCCATCCAGACGTTGTTCCGTTTGGCCATGGAGACATGCTGAGCTCCGGCTTTGTCCTGGTCTTTGAGACGTCCTACCTGCAATATGAGCAGTTGGCCTTTGGTGATTTCGTTGATCATCCACGTCAGCTTTTGCTGGACCAGTTGGTGCGAGGCGATGGGCTTATCGTGGAACTGCTTTCGCAGTTGCGCGTACTGCAAGGCGCAGTCGTAGCAGGCCATGGCTGCGCCAATGCCTCCCCAGGCGATTCCGTAGCGGGCCTGATTGAGGCACATCAGCGGGGACTTGAGGCCGCCGCTTTTTGGCAGCAGGTTGGACTCGGGGATGTGAACGTCCTGCATCGACAAGCCCGAGGTCACGGAGGCGCGCAGCGACCACTTGCCGTGAATGTCTTTGGCGCCGAAACCGGGGCGGTCAGTCTCAACCAGGAATCCGCGGATCTTGTTGTCTTCATCCTCCACCTTGGCCCAGATCACGGCGATGTCGGCGATGGAGCCGGAGGTGATCCACATCTTCTCTCCATTGAGGACGTATTCTTTTCCAACTTTACGTGCGCGGGTCCGCATGCCGCCCGGATTCGAACCGAAATCGGGCTCGGTGAGTCCAAAGCACCCGAGTTTCTCTCCTCGTTGCAGAGCCGGCAGCCAGGTTTGCTTCTGCTCGTCACTGCCAAATGCATAAATGGGGTACATGACCAGCGCGGACTGCACGCTCACGAACGAACGTATGCCTGAGTCCCCGCGCTCCAACTCCTGCATGACCAGGCCGTATTCGACGTTGGACATTCCGGCGCAACCGTAGCCTTTCAGGCTGGCGCCGTAAAAGCCGAGATCGGCCATAGGCTTAACCAGTTCGCGAGGAAAGCGGCCGGCGCGATAGCATTCTTCTATGATGGGAATAAGATTGTCTTCGATGAACTTGCGGGACGTATCGCGGACCAGTCGCTCGTCATCGCTAAGCAGGGCGTCGAACCCGATGAAATCGACTCCGCGGAATTTTAGTGACATGAGATTCTCTTTCTGCTTCGGCCGTAAACGGGCGCAGTATATAAAGAAGAGGAAACGTTCCAACGCTAACAAAGGGCCGGAAGGGCGTCAAACCGGTTTGTTTTTTGCAATCTTTTTGCAATCGCGAGACCCGCGTGGCGCCGGCAGGCATCTAAACTGCAGAAGTCATAGGAGACATTGCAAATTACGAACATGAAGATTGCGCTTAGAAGCCAGGCATGGCAGGCGACGTTGTTCTGTTTAGCGTCACTCGTCTACCCATGTCAGAAAGCAGCGGCAGTCGATACCATTGCCAGCGCAATTTCGTTGGATCGCGGTTTCAGCCTGCTTTACAACCTCAACTTCGCTGATGCTCATCAACTCTTTTCGTCTTGGCAGCAGCAGCATCCGGATGACCCGCTGGGCCCGGCGTGCGATGCGGCGGGGTTTCTCTTTTCTGAATTCAATCGTCTCGGCGTGCTGGAGGCGCAGTTCTACGCGGATGATCAGAAATTCGCTGCGCGCAAGCAGCTCACGCCCGATACAACCGTCCGCGATCACTTCTACGCGTCGCTGGATCAAGCCGACATCCGCGCCCGAGCGCGTCTAGCCAAGAACCCAAGAGACCGCGATGCTCTGTTCGCACTCACCATGTCGTCCGGGCTTAAGGCCGACTACGCAGGCTTGATCGAGAAACGGAATCTGGCCTCGCTGCACTACACAAAAGAGGCGACCGCCTGGGCCCAACAACTGCTGGCGGTCGATCCCGATTGCTACGACGCTCATCTTGCAACCGGCGTCAGCCAATACATTATCGGCAGCATGGCAGCGCCGATACGCTGGCTGGTGCGGCTGGGCGGCGTCTCTGGCGACAAGCAAAAAGGAATCGCTGACCTGCAGTTGACCGCTGAGCGCGGCCACTATCTCGCGCCGTTTGCCCGCATCCTGCTGGCAATCGCCTATGTGCGGGAGAAGGACAGAGCACGAGCTCGCGAACTGCTGGTTTCCCTGCGCAACGAGTTTCCGCAGAATCCTCTGTTTACTCAGGAAATCGCACGCCTGGACACTCAAGCAGTGCCTGGAAGCCGGCCGTAAGTGCAAGTGCTGCCCGGAGATTGATTAGAAATTTACAATTCTGTAACCATCCTGTAACAATCAAGCTTGAGCCTAAGAAGTGACTAAATTCTCGAGGAGGATCATCGCGTGATTCGTCGTATCGCGCTTTTGTGTCTCGCCCTGTCAGTCCCCGCCTTTGCGCAGACTACGTTAAATGGGGCTGGCGCAACATTCCCGTATCCCATGTATTCGAAGTGGTTCAGCAAATACCATGATGCTCATCCTGATATTCAGTTCAACTATCAATCGATTGGAAGCGGCGGCGGAATTCGCCAGGTTTTAGCTGGGACGGTCGACTTTGGCGCCAGCGATGGTCCCATGACGGACCAGCAGTTGGCTGAAGCCAAAACCAAGATTCTGCACGTGCCGACCGTGTTGGGCGCGGTAGTTCCCGCTTACAACGTTTCGGGCGTGAGTGGAGAAATCAAATTCACTCCAGACGCCCTTGCCGGCATCTTTCTGGGCAAGATCACAAACTGGAACGATAAAGCCATTACCGCTGCGAATCCCGGCGTCAACTTCCCGAAGGACGAGCCCATCGTAGTAATTCATCGCTCCGATGGCAGTGGCACCACCTTCATTTTTACCGATTACCTTTCCAAAGTGAGTTCGGATTGGCAGAGCCAGGCAGGGAAAAATACTTCCGTCAAGTGGCCGGTAGGTCTCGGCGGTAAAGGCAATGAGGGAGTCGCCGGAATGATCCGCCAGATGCAAGGCTCCATTGGTTACATCGAACTGATTTACGCCGTTCAGAACAAGATCACCTACGGGACCGTGAAAAATGCAGCCGGGGAATTTGTCAAAGCTGACTTGAACAGTGTCACCGCAGCCGCAGCCTCGATCAAAAACATGCCTGCGGATTTTCGTGTCTCTATCACCAATGCGCCCGGAAAAGACGCCTATCCTATTTCGAGCTTCACCTGGTTGTTGATTCCGGCCCAATCCAAGGATGCCGCGAAGGGCAAGATCATTGCCGACTTCCTGAACTGGATGGTGGATGACGGACAGAAGATGACCGCCGATCTAAGCTACGCCCCGCTGCCCGAGAGTGTGGCGACGAAGGTCAAGGCCGAGATCAAGCAAGTTCGGTAATCGAGAAATCTCAACAAGCGCGGGAGTTGAGTTCAGTTCAGGTCTGAATTCTGACGGCTAGGCCGCGAAGACTCAGGTAATGGGGCGCCCGCTTAACACCTGGCGCCCTTTTTGCCGATAGGACATCATCGTCGGCGATGCCTTATACTGCTGCTCAGCAGTGAAATACTGTTTAGTTCTAATTCTGGGAGCGCTGGCAATTCTCGGCTCGTCCGCGGCGTAGAAACAGTACGAGACAGGCAAAATCTTAAATATCCAGCAAAAGACAAATAGCCGCGGCGCCTGCGCAGAAGATTCCACAGCCCTCTTCTCAGAAGAAGTAAAACCGCAGGTTTGGGTTGAGCATCCGATTGGTTTCGGCATTCTAGCTTATGGTTCGTACCTCGCTCGATAATTCGGCTTACTACATCAACCGCGAAGCTTCCTGGCTGGCTTTCAACCGCCGTGTGCTCGAGGAAGCGCAGGACGAAAACAATCCAGTTCTGGAGCGACTCAAATTCCTGGCCATTACTGCCAGCAACCTGGACGAGTTTTTCGAGGTCCGGGTCGCGGGTCTGGTGCAGCAGATTGAAGACGGATACACGGAAGCGGGTCCGGACGGACTCACGCTTCTGCAAGAGCGCGATGTAGTCTCCCGAGAGACGCATGGGTTCGTAGACGAGCAGTACCTCTGTTGGAATGAGAAACTGCGTCCTATGCTGGCCGAAAACGGCATCCGCGTTCTTGGCTTGCACGAATTGGACGCCAAGGCGCGGGTTTTCATCGCCGACTTCTGCGAGCGGGAACTGGATCTGCTGCTGACTCCGGTTACGGTGGATCCGGCGCATCCTTTTCCGCGGGTCATTAACAAAGCCCTGTGCGTGGCATTTCTGCTGCGACGCCGGCGGCGTTCGTCGATGACTTATACGGGTGTAGTGACGGTGCCGCGCGCTTTGCCGCGGCTGATCCGCTTGCCTTCGGAAGGAACCGACGATTTTATTTTCCTTGCCGACCTCGTGGCCTACCATGCTTCCCGGATGTATCACGGGTACGACATCGTGTCTTCGGCGGCGTTTCGGGTTACCCGCAACAGCAATCTCTATCTGGCGGAAGAAGAGTCCCGCAATCTGCTGGAATCGGTACGCACCGAACTGCATAATCGACGGAAAGGCGACGCCGTCCGGTTGGAGATCGAGTCCGAGGCAGATCCGGAAATCATCGAGCGCTTGCGCACCAACTTCGAACTGGAATCGTGGCAGGTGTTTTCCGTCAATGGACCAGTAAATCTTTCGCGCCTGTTCAATATTTATGAGCAGACCGAGCACCCTGAACTCAAGTTCAAGCCTTTCCTACCCCGTGAACTTCGCCTTACCGCGAAATCGCAGGATCTTTTCGAAGAACTTCGCCGGCATGATGTTCTGCTTCACCATCCGTTTGACTCCTACGACGCCGTAGTCTCTTTTATTGAAGCGGCAGCAGAAGACCCGCGCGTGCTCTCCATGAAGCAAACGCTGTACCGCACCAGCGAACACTCGCTGATCGTTCCCGCGTTGATTTCGGCCGCTTCCAAGAAAGAAGTTACGGCAGTAGTGGAATTGAAGGCGCGATTTGACGAAGCCTCCAACATCCGCTGGGCCCGCGATCTGGAAGATGCTGGAGTGCAGGTGTTTCATGGTTTGGTGGGGCTGAAAACACACTGCAAGCTGTCGCTGCTGGTGCGCCACGACCCAGACGGCGTCATGCGCCGGTATGCCCACCTCGGCACCGGCAACTACAACACCACAACGGCACGCATTTACACGGATGTCAGTCTGTTAACCGCTGATCCAGAAATCACCGGCGCCGTTCATGATGTATTCAGTTTTCTGACTGCTTACGCTGAGCATCCTAGTTATGGTCCACTTATGGTTGCGCCGCTCAATCTGGCGGAGCATACGCTGGCGCTTATTGCTCGCGAAGCGGAACACGCGCGTCACGGACGTCCTGCGCATATTATCGCCAAGATGAACGCTCTGCTCGACAAGAACATTATTATGGCCTTGTATAGAGCTTCGCAGGAGGGAGTGAAGATCGATCTGATTGTCCGCGGAATGTGTGCTTTGCGCCCGGGAGTACGTGGCGTAAGCGACCATATCCGCGTGCGCAGCATTGTCGGCCGCTTCCTCGAACACAGCCGCATTTTTTTCTTTGCCAACGGTGGCCATGAAGAAGTGTACTTGGGTAGCGCCGACTGGATGCCACGTAATCTTTACGAGCGGGTAGAGGTCAACTTCCCGGTGAAGGATGAGCTATTACGAGAGCGCGTACGGCACGAGATTCTGGAGTCTTATTTGGCCGATAATGTGAAATCCCGTTTTCTGCAGAAGGACGGAAGCTACATTCGTGCCTGGCGGGCGCAAGGTAAGCGAAAACCACCGACCGGAGCAGCGGCCTTCAGCTCCCAGGATTTCCTGATTGGCCTGGCGGAAGGCAAACAAGCCCCGGAAGCAATTCCGGTTGCACCGAATCCCAGGAGCGGTAGAACTGCGATGGGAAAGGAGCGATAACTCGGCATGATTATCTATTTTCTGCGTCACGCCAACGCGGGCAAGCCTCTGGCCAACCTCAAGAAGGATGAAAAACGTGCCCTCGACAAAGAGGGAATTGAGCAGTGTGGAATCGTGGGGCGAGCCCTGGCTGCGTTGGATGTTCAGGTGGATGCAATGATCTCCAGCCCGTTGAAGCGGGCCGCTCAGACCGCATCGCTGGTCGGCAACGAACTCAGCTATGAGGGCAAACTGGAACTGGAGGATGCCCTGCGACCGGGTGCCTCCTTTGCGGACTTTCGCAGACTACTTGAGAAATACTCCAAATTCGAAGCCGTCATGGTGGTAGGCCACAATCCAAGTCTCAGCGAATTCTTAGGACGGAGTATCAGCGAGACTGGTTGCGAAGCCGGAACCGAGTTGAAAAAAGGAGCCGTAGCGAAAGTGGAAATGGAGCGCAACTCGGCGCTACTTCATTGGTGCTTGACTCCGAAGGTCCTGCGCTCGCTCTACGCCGCCGCGGCTGAGAGTTCGCGGCCGAAGACTTCGCGAAAATAGTTCCTCTCCTTCTCGACTGCCCAGAGTTCCAGGTCGACGCTGCTTCGTTGCTTGGTGACCAGGGTAAATTTTACTTCGCCTTCGTGTACGCGGACGCGAACGGTCCGGACGGCGGCGGTGCGGCTGAGGTTCAGGGCGCGAGCCAACCGCAACAATAGCGAAGTCTTGAGCACGCATTCCTGGTCCGCGCTGGGCAGCACTTTGATGGGAGCATCACCCGGCACCGGTCGAGATTTTCCCAGATAGCGTGCAATGGCTGCAATGATTCGCCGCTGTTCCGGGGTATATCCCAGAATCTCGGAATGCAAAATGATGTAGTAGGTATGGCGATGCCTGCCATTGCGGTTTACGTAATCGCCAACCTCGTATAGCATGGCAGCCGCGGAGAGCCATTCCTCATACTCCGGCGGCAAACCGTGAACGGATTTCAGGGCGGCGAACAAGTGCATGGCGGAAGCACGCACATTCAGTGCGTGTTTCATATCCACTCGATAATGTGACACCGCGGCGCGGATCGAATCCCAGCGCTCAGATTCGATCTGCTTTCCCGATCGCGTACTCCGGTCGTATTCCGCCGCCATCTGGGCGAGTAGCCCATCGCGCAATCCCAGTGGGGAATAGCGAAATCCCTGGAGTTGGCAACGCTCCAGAAGTCCGAGGTAAACCGCTGCGCCGGGCACAATAATCTCGGCGCGGCGTGGACCGACTCCGGAAAGTCTCTTGCGTCCTTCGAGAGGCAGTCGCGCAAGCAGTTTTGCGATCCCTCGCATTTGTGTTTTGGACACGCTGGCAGCGCGCGAGCCTTTGGTCTTGTAGAGGCCATGGCAGACCGCAGCCAACGACTCCGCGGTGCCGGAAGTTGCGATGACGACCTTCGGGCGGGCGCGTTTAATGCGGTCTGCGATACGCTCGATTTCGCGCGATATAAATCCCCGCAATTGACGCATCTCGGATTTTCGCGGTGGGTCGTGCCGCAAAAATTCGTTGGT
>Ga0074044_10001587_pt1 | contig 20447 bp, 17 predicted proteins | sample BogForMeECP23OM1_FD_94443 | JGI IMG/M metagenome (GOLD analysis project Ga0074044, IMG submission 94443) | Bog forest soil microbial communities from Calvert Island, British Columbia, Canada - Bog Forest MetaG ECP23OM1 | ecosystem: Environmental > Terrestrial > Soil > Wetlands ...
ATCACTCGGGAGAAAGTCGTGGACATTCTTGGTTCGATGCTGCGATGGGAGTCATCATCGGAGGGGCCGAATATCTGCTCGGGTTCATCGGACCCATCGTCGTTCATCCCGACGCTAACCAGGGGCCGCTTCACGGCATTTTCATAACCGGGCCGGGCGGGTCCATGCTCGGGCTCGTTGTCGGTTTGGTCAATGCAATTGTCACAGGCCAACTCTCCCCTTGATCAAATCAGGGCTCGGCCGTCGACGCAATCGTCAGCTAGGCTGGAAAGTCTGGTCTGCGGCTTCTGACCGCACGGGGCGCGAGGTTCGGTAGTACGCACTTCCCCAATCTGTGAACTGATCATTGCAGGTAACTGCACTGAAGGTGACGCGCATCCCCTGCCAACCGCCTCACCATCGCTTGGCTTCAATGGGCGAACTTCGGCTTGAACCGATTGGTCCGTGCCGACGCCTCACGCGCATCTGGCGATGCCGTTGACGACGATGGGCTCGGAGACCAGCCAGGCGTACGCAATCCACGCCTTGGTCGCCAAAATCGGAGGGAGGATGCTAGGCATTTGCGTCTGCCGAATCCAGCGTCATCACCGACGCGCCGTCGAAAGCTGTGGCTAGTACCCCCTATCGCTGGAGGTCGAGTCGTAATTCAAGCTCTGGAGACCATTTCGGTCCCGACACCCCCCTGTAATCTCACTCTGGGGACAGGCTGATTCCGCTGGTACGGAAACCCGGTTTCTCTCGGAATTCCATGCCCTTCCGGGCCATGGGATCACCGGTTTTGGGGCATATCGCTCATGTCGCTTCCGACGTGTCGCTCACGTCTGATTTCAGGTCGCTAGAGCGCGTGTTGGCGCCGCAGGCTGGACTTAGCGCCAAATCGCCCCGAATCCGTCGGGGAGCTGATGACAGTCAAATCTAGCCGTCATCAAATTCTTCCAGCTTGATGATGGCAACGCGGCAGAAACGGATCTGGCGTCGATCCAACGCGGACTTTACACCGCGGATTCATGGACTGGCCGCTCGCTCCAGACGCATCGAAGCCCCAACGCTAAGCCGAGCGCGAACCGAACATGGCGGCTTGCGAAGATTCTTGCGGCCCGCTTTCACCTGTCGACGGAACCGCAATCACATGGTTTCGAAATGACGATTAGCGCGCGCTCTCATTGTCCGGGAAGTTCACCGGGAGGGGCGCTGGGCGCTCGCATCTGCTTTCGAAATCAAAGAACCGACGCTCGGCCGCGGAGATCAAGACGCCCTCCATCACTTCAAGGCAATGTAGAGCCATTGCTCCGCTCGCGCGCGCCTCTCGGTTGCCGAAAAGAGCGTAAACCATGTCTGCAAGTCCAATTCCGCGACTGTTCTTGCGATGGCTCAGGTCGTTGAACCGGTGCGCTACCGGAATTTCGCGCCAGTCCGAATATGGCTGGCGACGCGGCAATCCTTTCCAGCGATAGTTGTCGATATCGCGAATGAGAACCGCGCCGCCGAACAGGTTGGGGCCGTCGACGGGATCGATGTCCCTGATGCAGATGGTTCCCTTCGTACCGTAGATTTCGAGACGGGGTAGTTCGGAATCCCAGACATCGAAACTGGCGATCAGCGTCGCGAGGGCGCCGTTGACGAACTCGATCGAGCCGCTGACGTGCGTGTCGATCTTAACGTCAATGACCTTCCCTTTGTTGGGCTCGCTTTCAATATTGCGCTTGTCGAATGTGCGCTTGGACATCGCAGCGCAGCGGCTAGCGGGGCCGAGCAGAGACACCAGCGCGGTCACATAGTAGGGGCCGATGTCAAGCAGTGGACCCGCGCCCGGCTTGTAGAAAAACTCCGGATTAGGATGGAACCATTCGTGGCCGTGGCTGACCACGAATGCGCTCGCCGCGGTCACTTCGCCGATCGACCCGTCGTCGATCAACCTGCGGCATGTCTGGAGGCGCCCGCCGAGAAACGTGTCCGGGGCGCAACAAACCGACAGGCCGCGCTCCTTAGCGAGAGCGAGTATCCGCTTGCCCTCCACGTAGGTCGCAGCCAGCGGCTTCTCGGTATAGACGTGCTTGCCCGCTTGAAGCGCCATCGTGGTCAGTTCAGCATGAACGGCGGGCAGCGTCAGGTTGAGGACGATGTTGATATCGGGATCGGCGATCAACGCGGCCGCCGTCGCGTAGGCCTTTGGTAGTCCATGCGCCTCAGCCTTGCGCCGCGCCTTCTCAAGATCGCGTCCCGCGCATGCGACCACGCTCACGATGTCATAGGATTTGAGATGGCTGATATAGACGTCGCTGATATCGCCAATACCAAGGACGCCAACATTAAACGGTTTCATCGACGGGGACTCCTCTCGTGAAGGTTTGCGATAGCGGTGAAGCCGCAGGCTCGAAATAGCGACGGTTGCGACAACATCCATCGATGTCTCGCACCCGAAGGGAAGCCGCCAAGCAGAGCAAAGTCATTCCCTTCCAGGGCAATCAAGAGTGGGCTTACAACGCATGGGGTCAGCGTGGATGGTTAGGTTGGTACACATTCAGCTAAGAGATGACGCCTCCGGCTTCACCCCATCGTCGGCATGACAAATTCTGCCTCGGATCGCGCGCCGGTCGGCCAGCGTGTCGTGATCGTCTTGAGCCGGGTGTAGAAGCGCACACCCTCTGGCCCGTGCATGTGGTGGTCGCCGAAGAGTGATGCCTTCCACCCGCCAAACGAGTGGAACGCCATCGGCACCGGGATCGGCACGTTCACACCGACCATGCCGACCTCGATTTCGTGCGCGAAGGCTCGTGCCGCGTCCCCGTCGCGGGTGAAGATCGCAACGCCATTGGCGTATTCATGCGCCGAGATCAGTTCGACCGCATCGGAGAAGCTCTTTCGCCGAACGATCGAAAGTACCGGCCCGAAGATCTCCTCCTTCCAGATCGTCATGTCGGGCGTCACCTCGTCGATCAGCGAGCCGCCGATATAGTAGCCGTTCTTGTAGCCTTGGCGGTCCATCTTGAAGGTGCGACCATCGACCACGACCTTCGCGCCCTGGGCCTCCCCGGCGTCAATGTAGCCCCGCACCTTCGCCAGATGCTGCGCTGTCACCAGCGGCCCCATATCGGAGGAACGGTCCGCCGCGGGACCGATCTTCAGCGCCTCGATCTTAGGAACCAGCCTCTCGATCAGCGCATCCGCGACCTTGTCGGTCACCGGCACCGCTACCGAGATCGCCATGCACCGCTCGCCGGCCGAGCCGTAGGCCGCCCCCATCAGCGCGTTGACCGCCATGTCCAGGTCGGCATCGGGCATGATCACCATGTGGTTCTTCGCGCCGCCGAGCGCCTGCACCCGTTTCCCGTTGGCGGTGCCAGTCTGGTAGATGTAGCGCGCGATCGGGGTCGAACCGACGAAGCTGATTGCCTTCACATCAGGGTGTTCCAGCAGCGCATCGACCGCCTCCTTGCCGCCCTGAACGACGTTGAAGACGCCCTTCGGCAGCCCGGCCTCGGCCAACCATTCCGCGATCAGCAGTGACGGTGAGGGGTCGCGCTCGGACGGTTTGAGAATAAAGCAATTGCCGCAGGCGATGGCGACCGGGAACATCCACATCGGCACCATGACGGGGAAGTTGAACGGCGTAATGCCGGCGACCACGCCCAACGGCTGACGCAGGGAGTGGCTGTCGACGCCGGTGCCGACGTTCTCGGTGATCTCGCCCTTCAGAAGGTGCGGCGCACCGACCGCGAATTCGACAACCTCGAGGCCGCGGGTCACCTCGCCCTTGGCGTCGTCGTGGGTCTTGCCGTGTTCAGCCGAGATCACTTCGGCTAGCTGGTCGGCCCGCTCCCAAAGGATGGTCTTGAATCGGTCGAGGATGCGGGCTCGTCGCAGCGACGGCGTCTTCGCCCATCCCGGCCAGGCCGCGGCCGCCGCGGCGACGGCGCTGTCGACTTCGCCGGCTGAGGCAAGGGCGACGGTCTTTTCCGTAGCGCCGGTGGCCGGATTGAAAACCGGTTGATCGCGGCCCGATGTGCCGGCGACGCGAGCATTGTCGATGAAATGGGCGATCTCGGTCATGGTTTTGCTTCCTTCTTTGTTCCGGGCTTGTTTGATGCTTATCGGGATCCAGGCAGCCGCCGCTTCTTCTCGTAGGCAATCGTCAGCGCCCGTTTAATTTCAGCGCGGCGCACGACAGAGGCCGCGCCTGCACCTCCCGACCCGGCGCAGGAGCCGGAGCGACCACAGCAGCGGCAAGCCGTCGCTACGGAATGCCGACCATTCATCGCGGGTCGAGCAGACGGCGCAGATAGGCGATTGACGCGCCGATCTTTGCCTCGGGGTCGCCGATGTTTTGAATAAGCGAAGACGTACACTCGTAGGAGAAGGGGCCGCTGTAGCCCGCGTGGAGAAGGCTCCTCATCTGGCCTAAGGCGCCGGCCCGGTCGGTTTCGTCGACGAGGCCGCGCTGGGCGTCGAGCAAGTCGGTGAGGATGCCGGAACCGCCCGCAATGCCTGAGATATGAACCAGCCGGATATGCCGAACTACAATGTCGGAATCACGCGCCAGCGCATGCTGGAACGTGTCATGAACAATTCCAAGGCGATTGTCGGCGCCCAGGCTTTCAATCGCCTTCGTCGCCTCCCGCTGGAATCTGATAGAGGAGGTTGAGAAGCCGATGGGTTCCACTAGGCCGACAACGCCTGTCCCATCCAGCATCGGCAGGATCTCGGCCAGGACGGCGCGGAGCGTGGTTGCTCGCTCGGCGCCATCCCCTTTCCGTCCGTCGACGCGCGGAATGAGGCTGATCGTCTCGGCGCCGGCCGCCTGCGCCGTCTCGATTACGCGGGCGACGGCTGCGTGCCGATCCTCATTCCAGTCGTTGAAGGAATAGATCTCGCTCAGCCCGATGAAACGTAGGCCCCGCTCGCGCGCCATCTCGCCGGCGCGCGCTGGCTCGATCCCGTCGAAGAAGGGCCGGCCGAGATCGTTGCGGGGTTCGACGCCGACACATCCAAGCTCAGCCGCGAGGTCGAGAAAGGCCGCGAAGCCGAGCTTCGGCGGCGCCGTCTTCTGGTTCAATGCAAAGTCGATGGCGACCTCCTCGGCTCCGTGGCTCAAGCGTCCCGCTTCATGATCCACTCGACCTCAGGGCGGGCACGAAGCGCCACTTCCGCAAGGGACCTGCCATGACGTTCAGGTAGTACATCTCGAACCCATATGGCGCGCCGCATGGATGGTGGCCCCTAGGCACGAGCACGACGTCGCCGTCGCTTACCGCCATCGTCTCGTCCAGCGTTCCATCGTCGGTGTAGACCCGCTGGACGCCAAACCCGCTGATCGGTTTCAGCCGGTGATAGTAAGTCTCCTCAAGGTAGGTAATCCGAGGGAAATCGTCCTCGTCGTGCCGGTGACTTGGATAGGAGGACCAGTGGCCCGCCGGCGTGAACACCTCTGTCACCAGGAGGCTATCGCAAAAATTCTCGCTCTCCATGGCAATGTTGTTGATTTGGCGCGTGTTCGTGCCCTGGCCCCGTTCCGTGAGCGTGATGCCCTCCGGCCCGATGCGGCGCGCTTCGTGCCCTCCCTTCCCCGGCGCCGAACAGCCAGCGATCACGCAGTCGGTCTCGGCCACGGCCTTCCACTCGGCGCCGTTCGGCAGGTAAAGGCAATGCGGCGGCGTCTTCTCGAAGACGTCCATCCGTTGGCCGAGCACGCCCCAGTCCTGCCCGAAGGCAGCGAGGCGCGCCTTGCCCTCCACCATCACGAGGATCACCTCGCGGTCGCCGGTGGCCTCGGTGACGGTCTCCCCTGCGCGGAGCCGCCAGAGAGAAAAGCCGACATGGCGCCAGCCGGCCGAGCTCGGGGTGATCTCGTGCACCTTCCCGTGCCGACCGAAGGGTTTGCGGAGAAGTTTGGTCATCACTCGTCTTTTCGATTGGAGTCGGGAAGCGGCCGGGCGCTCGAGGCGCTTCAGTCGAAGGTTCTCTGGCGCGCGGCGTTCGCGTTGTAGCCTGCACGGGCCTTGTCGAGGCGCTCCGGACCGCCGGTCTGCGGCACGGCGACATCCCACCAGTGGCCGCCTGCGCCGGTTCCCGGGACCGCGTCAGTGTCGATCACGATGACTGAGGGCGCCTCGCGGCTGCGGGCGTCGATAATCATCGCCTCGAGCTCGGCAATGTCGGCAGCCTTTTCGGCGTGCGCGCCCATGGCGGCTGCGTGGGCGACAAAGTCGATCTCGGGCTGCACCTCGACGTTGCTGTCCTTGTACATATTGTTGAACTCGGCCCCGCCGCATTCGATCTGCAGCCGGTTGATGCAGCCGTAACCCCGATTGTCAGTTAGCACGACAGTGTAGGGAACCCGCCGCATTACAGCTGTCGCCAGCTCCGAGTTGGCCATCATGTAACTTCCGTCGCCGACGAAGCAGATCACCTCCTTTTCCGGCGCGGCGAGCTTGACGCCCATCGCGCCAGCCATCTCGTAGCCCATGCAGGAATAGCCGTATTCCATGTGATAGCCGCCCTTGGCTGACTGCCACAGGATTTGCAAAGCCCCCGGCATGGTTCCCGCGGCGCACATCACCACGGTGTCTTTCGTCGCCACGCGCTGCACTGCGCCAATCACCTGGGCGTCCGTCGGCAGGATGTTCGCCCCCTGTTCCCGCGGCCGCGCTGTGACCTTAGCGACTGTCGCATGCCATTCGGTGCGCGACTTGGGTTTGGCCGCGTCGAAGCGAACATCGCCCAGGGCGGCCTCGATCATCTCCAGCGTCACGCGCGCATCGCCGACAACGCCGACGGCGCCATGTTTCTGCGCGTCGTAGCCATGTAGGTTGATCGAGACGAGTTTGCGGTCGGGGTTGGCGAAGACCGTCCACGATCCGGTGGTGAAGTCCTGGAACCGGGTGCCGACGCCGATCACCAGATCGGCGTCCTCGCAAACCTCGTTTGCGCAGGCAGAACCAGTGACTCCGGGCGAGCCGTAGTTCATCTCGTGTTCCCAGGCGAGTGCGCCCTTGCCGGCCTGGGTCTCGACCAGGGGGATGTTGTGGCGAACGGCGAAGTCGGCTAGCAGATCCTCCGCGCCCGAGTAGAGTACGCCACCGCCCGAGAGGATCACCGGTTTCTTGGCCGCCTTGATCACCTTCACGACTTCTTCGACCTCGACCCTATCCGGCTCAGGCCGGCGGATCCGCCAGACCTTGGGCTCGAAGAAGCTCTTGGGGTACTCGAAGCTCTCGGCCTGAACGTCCTGACAGAAGGCAAGCGTAACCGGACCGCAATTAGCCGGATCGGTCAGTGTGCGCATCGCCCGCGGCAGCGCGGTCAGCAGATGCTCGGGGCGTGTCAAGCGGTCGAAGTAGCGGCTGACCGGACGGAAGCAGTCATTCGCGCTGACCGTCCCGTCATCAAAATCCTCGATCTGCTGCAAGACCGGATCCGGACGACGATTTGCGAAGACGTCGCCGGGGATGAACAGAACCGGCAGCCGATTCACATGCGCCACCGCGGCGGCGGTAACCATGTTGGTAGCGCCCGGTCCGATCGACGAGGTCACGGCATGCGCACGGCGGCGGCGCTTGGTCTTGGCATAGGCAATTGCGGCATGGGCCACGGTCTGCTCGTTCTGGCCACGCCAGGTCGGCAGCGCCTTGCTGATCCCGTGCAGAGCCTCGCCGATGCCGGCCACGTTGCCGTGGCCGAAGATCGCCCAGACGCCTTCGATGAAGCGCTCGCCATCCTCAGTCATCTGAACCGAAAGCCAGCGCATCATGGCTTGGGCCGCGGTAAGTCTGATAGTCGCCATCATGCCACTGCCTCCCGCGCGTTTGCCCGCGCATTCTCCCAGATTCCGCAAAGTCGCGTGAAGCGCTGCGCCATCTCGGCTATTGCCTCAGCGTCCTTGGTCTCGCCCTTCATCCAGGCCTGCGCCACATCGCCGAAGATCGTGCGGCCGACGGCGAAGCCCTTCACCAACGGAAACTTCGCGGCGATCGCGAAAGAGACGGCGAGTTCGTCCTCCGGCGCGTCGAGCCCGAGCACGACGATACCGCGGGTGCGTGGGTCGTTTCGCTCGATCGCCTCGACGGCGTTCCGCCATGCCGCTTCCGTCCTGAAGGGCTCGAGCTTCCACCAGTCGGGATAGACACCGAGATCGTAGAACCGCTGGATGATCCGTGCGGTCGTGTCGTCCTGGACGAGGCCAATCTTCGAGGGGATGACCTCCAGTAGGAACTCGAGACGATTCCGTCGCGCGGCGTGAAACAGACGCTGCACCACCGCCTCCTGCGCCGACCACATTTCGTCATCGTCATCCGAGTGACAGAAGCAAAGAACCTTGACCACTTGGTCGCGGGGCCATTCCGAGAGCCCGCCGTAGTCCGGCCCTAGCGCGGGCTCGAGCGTGAGCGGGCGAGAGCCGGGCCATTCCACCGGCCGGCCGATCCAGAGACCTCGTCCCTCAGCTGCGCTGAGAGCGTCGGCGCCCAGCCGGCCGTCGCAAAGGATACCGTATCCGGGCCGACCGTCTTGCACCTTGAGCGCGGCCTCGAGGCAAAGCTGCTTGAACGCACCGATCCGATCATACGACGCACCCTCTATCTCCTCGAGCTGCGCTCGGTGATCGAAGGCAAAGACCCGCATCTCCGACCAGTCGCCATGCCGATTGGTCGCCCAGTGCACCTGCTCGAGGTCGGTGTCGTTGCGCAGGTCCTCGCGAACGATGCCTCGCGCGAAGAAGAACTGCAGCTCCTCCCAGCTGGGATAAGCCGGCGTGCAGCCGTGACGAGAAACGGCGAACGCCCCGCAGGCGTTGGCGTACTTCAGGGTCGTCGGCCAGTCTTCGCCGTCGAGCCAGCCCTTGAGAAGACCCGACATAAACCCGTCGCCGGCGCCTAGGACGTTGAACACCTCGATCGGGAAGCCGTCGCCGGCTTCCCCGTCATCAAGGCTGTGCGGGATGGATCCGCCGAAAGCGACCGCGCCGAGCGCGCCCCGCTTGGCTACAAGGGTGGCGTCCGAGACGGCGCGCACGGCCCTGAGCGCCGTCACGGTGTTGGTAGAGCCGCCGGCGATGTGAAGCTCCTCTTCGGTTCCGACGATGAGGTCGAAGAGGTGTAGGCTCGATTGCAGCTTCGCGGTGACCTGCGCGCTCTCGACGAAGCGGCTTTCACCCTCGCCGTGCCCTGCTAAGCCCCAGAGGTTCGGGCGGTAGTCGATGTCGAGCGCGGTCTTGATACCGGCCTCGCGGGCAATCCGCAGCGCCTTGAGCACAGCAGCCTCGGTGCGCGGGTGGCTGAGGTGCGTTCCCGTCACCACGACCGACCGCGCGGACCGGACCAAATCCTCGTCGATGTCATCCTCGCAGAGCGCCATGTCGGCGCAATTCTCGCGATAAAAGATGAGCGGGAAGTGCTCCCGGTCGCGGATACCAAGGATGACGAGGGCCGTCAGGCGCTCAGGGTCCACCTTCACACCGCGCGTGTCGACCCCCTCGCGTGCAAGTTGCTCGACGATGAATCTCCCCATGTGTTCATCGCCCACACCGGTGATCACAGCGGACGTCAATCCGAGCCGCGCCGTGCCGCACGCGATGTTCGTCGGAGAGCCGCCGATGTACTTCTCGAATGACCCCATGTCCTCCAGCCGCCCGCCGATCTGCGCTCCGTAGAGGTCCACGCTGGATCGGCCGATGGTGATGACGTCGAGCGTTTTCATGATTACTTGCCCAGTCAAAAGCCTGCTCTCCTCAGGAACTCCCGGCTCGCGGCCAAGTCTGCGAGGACACCATGGGCGTTGCGTGGGTCCCGTTCCTGCTCGATGGTGATGTATCCGCCGTAGCCGATCTCATCGAGCAGCTCGCGCAGTCCCGAATAGTTGATCCGACCGCGACCGATCGGGCACATGACGCCCTCAGCGCAGGCGTCGAAGAACCGGATGTGGCGCCCCATGACATCGGTGTATTTCGCGTCGTCGATGTCCTTGAAGTGGATATAGTCGGTGCGGGTGGCGTAGCGCCGGATGATCTCCACCGGGTCCATTCCCGAATAGTCGAGATGACCGGTGTCGAGGCAGAGCCCGGCGACTTCTTCCGGGATGTCTTCGACGACGCGACGGAGCTCGTCCTCGAACTCGATGTAGCCGCCGGCATGTGGGTGGATGACAGCTCGAACACCGTGACGGTCCCGCGCCAGTTCCGCGATGGCGCGGATGTTGGCGATCATCCCGCCCCAGGCCTCAGGATCGGGGCGAGGAGCCCGGTCGGAATGTCCGGCCGCGTAGTCGCGCTCGTCGTGCCCCCAATCCATCACGGTTATGTACGGCGCCGCGAAACGCTGGCCTGGATGCGTCTCGGGCCGCGGCAAAGCGGTTATGAGCGCGCAAATCTCATTTACCTGGCGCAGCAGGTTCTCAAGGTTCTGCGGACTTACCAAATCGTCGAAGATCGTGCCCGCGGCGATCCTGAGCCCGCGTGCTTCGAGCGCGGCTCCGACCCGCGCCACGTCGAGCGGCATGTAGCCGTACGGACCGAGCTCCAGGCCGCCGAAGCCCGCCTCCGCGGCCTCGTCCAGCACGCGCTCCCAGTGCGGCAGGTGCGGGTTGGACACGTCGTCCACCCCCCAGCAGCAGGGTGCGCAAGTTATGGTGACGGGCAGGGTCATTGTCCGGGCTCTTCCCGCCCCCCTACCGGCTGATCGTGGCCTGGAGCGCATCGATGGACGACTGGATGCCCGCCTCGGTCGACATGGTGAAGTCTTCCATCTCGAGGCTGACCCAATCGTTGTAGCCGACCATGCGCACGACGGAGAAGAACTCCTTCCACCATTGCAGGTCATGACCGGCGCCGACAGCGACGTAGTTCCAGGATCGGTTGGCCACGTCGTCGACGCCCTTGAGCTCCAGCAGGCCGTTGACGTCGGCGAGCCCCCGCTCGATGCGGGTGTCCTTGCCGTGGCAATGGTGGATCGCAACGCCAAGGGCGCGGGCGCCGGCGATCGGATCCGCGCCTTTCCAGAACAAGTGGGACGGGTCGAGGTTCATGCCGACTTTCGGGCCCACTTCGTTGCGCAGACGAAACAGGGTCTCCGGGTTCCACACGAGCATCGCAGAGAAATTTTCAAGGGCGTATTTCTCGACACCCACCTCGTCGGCGAGAGTCACGAGACCGTGCCAGAGCGGGAAGGCGCAGTCTTCCCACTGGTAGCGATCGCGTTCGGGCATCTCGTCGGGCCAGCTTTTTGTGTAGACGAGCCAGTTCGGCACGCTGTCGCCTGGAGCGGCGGCGGGAAGACCGGACATCGTGACGATCTTCTTGACGCCGATCTCACCAGCCAGACGGATGGTCTGTTCCATCTCCTTGCGGTGACGTTCGCCCATCGCGCCCGGATCGAGCGGATTGGCCGAGCAGTTCAGCGCGGCTATCTCAAGACCGCGGGCTTCGATCTCCCTCAGCTTGGTCTTCAGCAAGCCTTTGTCAGCTAGGAGTTCGTCGGCGCGAAAGTGCGGGCCCTTGGACCAACCGCCGCCAGTCATCTCGACGCCTTCAACGCCTAGAGCCACACATTTGTCGAGCATGTCCTTGAAGGACAGGTTGCCCATGACGTCGGTGCAGATGGAGAGTTTCATATCCCGGATCCTCGCTGCAGAGATTACTTGTAATCGACCCAGATTGAGCCGCCGTCCGCCGAACGGACGCAGTTCTCGAGCCAGCGCACGCCTTCGGTCCCGGCCTTGATGCCTGGATAGTGGTGGTCGTTGAGGAACGCGTCGTCCCCGCGCATTTTCGCGTCGATCGCTTGAGCGATCCAAAGGTAGATGTTGGCCCAGCTGTCGCCGAGACCCTCGGTGTGAAGGGCGCCCATGCGATCCACCGCAAGGCCCTCCTCTTCGAGATAGGGCATACCGTGGTGCATGATCTGGTTAGGTTGCCCCTGGATCTCATAGATCAACTGATCGGGATGCGCATCCGACCATTCAAGTGAAGCTTTCGAGCCGATGAAGCGGTAGCGCTGGCTTCCCATGTTGCCTGCGTTGACCGACGACACCCAGAGACGGCCGACCGCGCCATTGTCGTAATGCGTCAGCACATAGGCGTTGTCCTCGAGCGGGGCACGCGACTTGATGAAGGATTGGCGGTCGCACAGCAGCTTTTCGATCTTCATGTGCTGCAGGACGATTTCCGACAGGTAGTGGATGTGCGTACCGATATCGCCGAGCACGAAGGTTGGGCCCGAGGTCTTCGGATTCGTGCGCCACCTCTGCGCCTCGGAGGCATTGGCGTCATCGCCAGAGTTGAAGCCGTGGGTATACTGCAGATCGACCACGCGGATGTCGCCGAGCGCGCCCTTCTCGACCATCGCGGCCATCTGGTGAACCAGCGGGTGACCAGTGAAGCCGTAGGTGACGCCGACGATTAGACCCTTCTTACCGGCCAGCTTGTCGATCTCCTGACATTCCTTGACAGTGAAGAAGAGCGGTTTTTCGCAGATCACGTGTAACCCGGCCTCGAGGCAGGCCTTGGTGATCTCGTAGTGAGTGAAGTTCGGCGTGGCGATGGTGACGACCTCGACGCCGTCCTTGCGCTTGGTCTCTGCGGCGATCATCGACGTGTAGTCGGGGTAGAGGCGCCGCTCGTCGACGCCGAGCTTGATGCCGAAATCCTTGCCGCGCTCGGCGTCGAGATCAAAAGCCCCGCAGACCAGCTTGTACGAGGTGTTGTCCCGAAGGGCGCCGGTGCGGTGCTTGTAACCGACCTGGCCGGTCCGCCCGCCGCCGATCATTCCCCAACGGAGCGGACGCTCGATCAGTTTTTCTCCGTTCAACATCTTTCTCGGACTTCCGTTTGAATTTGCTGTTGTGCTTGCGCTTAGAGCGCCAGTTGCGTCTCGGTTTTCAGTTGGCGGAATAGAGCGCCGGGCGCTCACTCAGCGTGATCATCTCGCGGCCGCCAGAGGCGATCGCCTTTACGCCAATCCCGCTGGTGATGGTTGCGACATAACCGTCCCACGTCGAGGGTCCGGCAGCGCCGCCAGCCTTGGCTGCGGCGATCCAGGCCCGGAACTCGGCATCGAAGGCGTCCGCGAAGCGCTCTCTCCAGTCGGCGGGCACGCGACCGGAGAACATGCCGTTTGCCTTCACCACGACATTGTTGCGCTCAGCGAGGGTGACGACACCGGTTTCGCCGATCACCTCTCCGCGAATGTCGTAGGCGTAGGCGATATTGACCGAGGTCTCGATCGCGACCAACGCTCCCAAACGCATCTCGATCAGCGTCAGGAGCGGATCGGCGAGGCCGCTGCCGCGACTGTTCTTACGCGGCGCCTTGACCGAGATCGCGACTGGTTCGTCGTCGAGCAGATAACGGGCTATATCGATGTCATGCACGGCGGTGTCGGTCAGCGCATTGTTCGCCGTGTAGTAGCCCGGCACGCTCGAGTTGCGGTGACCGCTCGGGAAGATCAGCGGCGCGCCGATCTGGCCGGAAAGAATCGTCTGCTTCATCGCCTGATACTGAGCGTCGAAGCGGCGCATGAAGCCGAGTTGGACGAGGCGCTTACCGTGCTTCGTCTCGGCATCGAGCACTGCCTCGCAGTCCTCGACCGTTTCGGCGAGCGGCTTTTCGCAGAAGCAGGGCTTACCGGCGGCGATGCAGGCGAGCACGTATCGCCCGTGCGTGGGGCCCCACGAGGCGACGATGACTGCCTCGACCTCTGTCGTGGCGATCAGCTCCTCGCCGGTCGCGTAAGTTTTGGCTCCAATCCGCGCCGCGACCTCCTGGGCCTGTTTCGCGTCGACGTCGCTGACAGCGATTATGCTCGCTCCCGCGAGAGTGGTGGTGAGGCGGCGGATATGGTCCTGGCCGATCATGCCGACGCCGATCACGCCGATCTGCATAGTCATCTGACGCCCCTTGTTCATTGATGAGTAAACGTGCGCGAACGCGGATGAGCGCTCGCATGCTCGATTTCAGGTTCTCTTCGTCTGGCGGATCGAGGTGAGGCCATGATTGGGCGCGCGGCTTCGCCTCAGCCACACGCTTAGGCCTTCGCGCGACCCCAATATTTGTCGACGTATTTCTGCATCGTCTCGCGCATGTAGCGGCCCGATTCGTCGGCGCGCTCCTCCCAGGCGAAGACGCAGGACGTCATGATCCCGTCGAAGCCGACCTCGGCGAGCGAGGAGAAGAACTGGTCCCAGTTCACCTCGCCCTGGCCGATGTCCATGTGCTGGTGGATCGTGACTTTCGCGCCCGGAGGATTGCAGATGTAGCGCAGGCCCGACGAGGCCTTGTGGTTGTAGGTATCGGCCACGTGGACATGCGCGATGAGCGACCCCGCGTCCCGGATCATCTTGGGAATGTCGTCGCCGAAGTAGAAAGTATGCGGCGCGCAATAGAGGAACTTGACGGCCTTCGAGTTGAGCGTCCGGATCATGTCGACGGCCGGATGAAGCGTCTCGCACCAGTCCTCCGGATGCGGCTCGATGTTGAGCTGGACGCCCTCCTTCTCGAACACCGGGACAAGCTCCGCCATCGAGCGCCACCAGGCGGCCTCGCTGGACTCGTGGGTGAACTGTCCGCCGCAGCAGTTTGCCGAGTGCCCGCGATCGGGCGAGGGGCCGCGGCCGAACTCGGAGTTCATCGTGTCGACGCCCATCTCGACAGCGATCTCGATCGCCATCTTCCAGTAGCGCACCGCGGTCTGGCGTTCGTCTTCGTGCGGACTCGCCCAGCGGTACATCGGCAGGAGCGAAGCGATCTTCACGCCGTGGTCCTTCAGCGCCTTCTTGAAGCTCGCGATGCGCTCTGGGTAGGCGCGCGGATGAACCCACCAGGCCAGGAAGTCGTCGCGCGGCGAGAGCTCGATCCACTCGTAGCCGAGGTCGGCGACCTTGCGCGGCAGCTCCTCCAGCGAAAGATGACGGTGCATGTACGGGTCTAGCGCGATTTTCATAACGTACCTCGTCGGAAACCACGCACTTCAACTTGTGCGCCTTTTGGGTCAGGCCACCGGCGGGGGCGGACGACCATCATGGGATTGCTCGTAATTCTCGATCTCGGCGCCGAGATTGGCCAAGGCCTCTCCGCCCGCCATGAGATCGGTGATCTCTTCTCGGGACTTTTCGCCGCGCATGAAGTTCGCAGCCAGGGCGCCGCGGATCAGCACTGCGTAGTGATCGCCGACGGCCATCGCATGGGTAACCTGGTGGGTGATGAAGATCACGGCGAGCCCGCGCTTGCGGGCCTCCAGGACGATGCGCAGCACGTGCGAAGCCTGTTTTACGCCAAGCGCCGCAGTGGGTTCGTCCAGGATCAGCGCCCGGGCTCCAAAATGCACCGCCCGCGCGATGGCCAGCGACTGCCGCTCGCCGCCCGAGAGGCCGCCGACTAGTCGGTCGCCGTCATCGATCCTTGTGATGCCGAATTCCTGCACGGATTTCACGGCCGTTTCAATCGCGGTCTTGCGGTCGAAGATCTTGAAGGGGCCGAAGCGCTTGGTCGGCTCGACGCCCACGAAGAACGACCGCCCGATGGACATCAGCGGAAAGGTCCCGCCAAACTGGTGGACCGTGGCGATGCCGCGGTCCGCGGCGTCCTTGGGCGTTTCGAAGACGACTCTGTCGCCATCCATGTAAATTTCGCCAGAGGTCGGCTTGTGCACCCCCGCGAGGATCTTAATCAGCGTCGACTTGCCCGCGCCGTTGTCGCCCAGAAGACAAAGCACCTCGCCTGCGTTTAACCTCAGCGAAATGTCATACAGGACGTCGATCGGCCCGAAGGACTTGTTGACATTTCTTAGTTCCAGAACCGGTGTCGTCATTGTCCCGTCCTCACTTCTTTTTTCCGGGGCGAGTAGGTCAGAGCCATTTTGCGGAAGAGGTTGTTCATCACCACGGCCAGCAGCAGCATCATGCCGATGATTAGGCTCGACCAGTTGCGGTCAATGTTGGTGAAATAGATGCCCTGGCTGACTACGGCGAAGGTGAGCGTGCCGAAGAAGATGCCGATCACCGACCCGAAGCCGCCGGTCAGCAGCACCCCTCCGACAACCACCGAGACGATGGCGTTAAAGATGTAGCTCATGCCGCCCGAGACCTGAGCCGAGTTGAAGAGGATCGCGCCGCACATGCCGACGAATGAGGCGCTGGTCGCGGACAACACAAAGAGCGCGATCGTCATGCGGCGCGTCGGGATTCCGGCGTTGCGCGCGCTCTCCTTGTCCCCGCCCATGGCGAAGATCCAGTTGCCGTAGCGCGTGTAATGCATGACGAAGAAGTAGATCGCCATGAGCGCGAGCCACCAAAGAATGATCACCTGGTAGCTGCCGCCCAGAAGCTGACCGAAGATCGTCTTGCTCCACTGCGGCGCCGTGAGGGGGACCCCGGCGCTGTGGGTGAGCATGACCGAGGCGCTCAGGACAATCCCCTGCATCGCCACGAGGGTGCCGAGGGTGATGATTAGCGAGGGCACGGACGTGCGGACTGTCAGCAGACCGTTGACGAGCCCAACAAGCACACCGATGCCGAGCGAGATAATGATCCCGACCACGATCGGCAGTCCGTAGTAGCCCGAGGCGATGGCGATGCTCATCGAGCCTGCCGGGATCATCGCGCCGACCGAGATGTCGATCTCGCCCGCGATCATCAGAATGCCCAAGGGGATCGCGACAATGCCGAGATTGGCGGCGAAGTTCACCCAGCTCGCCGCGCCTAGGAACTCGCCTGGTCGCGCCCTGCCAAAAATTACAAAGAAGGCAATGACGGCGGCGAGGCTGATAATAGAGCCGGCTACAGGGTGCCGCAGGAGCCTTCCGATTGCGGGATTGCTCATCACTTCGCCCTCACTTCTTCTTCTTGGAATAGGAGAGCGCCATCTGGCGGAACGTGTCGTTCATGAGCACCGCAGCCAGAAGAAGCGCGCCGATGATGACGCTGCCGAAGTTCGGATCGAACGGCGTGAAATAGATGCCCTGATTCACCATCGCGAAGGTGATGGTGCCGATGACGATCCCGACGACGGAGCCAAATCCGCCGGTCAGAAGCACGCCGCCAATGACGACGCACATGATCGAATTGAAGATGAACGACTGCCCGCCCACCACCTGCGCGCTTTGGTAGGTCATGGCCTGGCACACGCCCAGAAATGCTGCGCAGAAGCCGCTGATCATGAAGAGCGAGATGGTCAAACGCTCGGTCGGAATGCCGGCGTTGCGCGCGCTCACACGGTCCCCGCCGAGCGCGTAGATCCAATTGCCGAAGGGCGAGATGTGCAGCAGGTAGGTCATGATCGCGATGATCGCAAGCCACCAGGCGATGGCGACCTCGAACATGTCGTCGACAAGCTGGCCGAAGAGCGCCTTTGAGATGGGGCTCGGAACGAGGGGCGTGCTCGTGGCGCCTGTCAGCAGCACCGCGAACCCGAGCGTCAGCCCCATCACTGCGAACATCGTGCCAATGGTCACGATGAGCGAGGGCACCCCCGTCCGCAGCACGAGAAAACCGTTCACAAAGCCGACGAGAAGGCCGATAGCCAGCGCGGCTGCGATCCCAACGGCCTCTGGCGCGCCGTAGTGGCCCGCGACGATCGCCACGCACAGCGACGAGGCGGGGATGATCGCGCCGATGGACAGATCCAGCTCGCCCGCAATCATAAGAAGGCCGATCGGCAGCGCGACGATGCCGACCTCGGCGGCGACGTTGAGCCAGCTAGCCAAACCCGCGAGCGAAAGGAACGCGTCGCCTGCGATGACCGTAAAGAAGACGAAGACCGCAATCATGCCGAAGAAGGACCCGGCTTCAGGACGCCTCAGGAGCCGTCCCAGCGAAGAAAGAAGTCCGCCCCTCGCCCGCGGCGCGGCGGGCTCGAATTGTGTGGCTGAGGCCATCGGTTTTCCCAGAGGTGACGTGTGGGTGAAGGCTCGAGGGAGGCAAAGCTCCCTGTCCGCATTCCGTCGGGCCGCCCGAGAAGAGGGGTCGGGCGGCTCGGATCAAATGTGCCGACTTAGCGGGCGCCCGCTTTCACGCCTTTGATGGTGGCGTCGACGTTCGAGGCGTCGACCACGCCGGGGCCGGTCAGAATTTCCCGGGTCGGCACGGAGAGACCATAGTTGACGTGCCCGTTGAGGATCGCCACCGCCAGGTAGCCCTGCAGGTAGCCCTGCTGGTCGATGGCGCAAAGCTGGGTGCCGCCCTTGATGTTGCTCAGCGCGGTTTCGTCTATGTTCATGCCGCAGACTTGCACCTTGCCTTTCTTGCCGGCCTGGGTGACCCCGCTGATAGCCGAGTTCGTGTCGACATTGCCGATCGCGAAGACGGCATTGATCTGCGGGTTCTGCAGCAGATGGCCTTTCAGCGCCTGCGCGACAGCCGTAGCCGAGCCGAAGGACGTGGCCGGCAGCGGCAGAACCGAGCCCTTGCCCCCGCCCGCCGCGACGCCGTCGGTCATCCCCTTGCAGAAGGCTTCGATGTTGGCCGCGCCCGGAAGGGTGTTGAGGCAAACGGCATCCTTCATGTCGTGCTTGGCGAAGTAGTCGCCGGCGGCGTAGCCGGCCTTGTAGGGGTCGCTGCCAATGAAGTTCATAGCGCCGAGACGGTCCGCCGCGGCGATCCCGCCTGCGTTGTAGATGATCAGCGGGATCTTGGCGTCTACGACCGCTTTGAAGGCCGGGTCCATCGCGTCCGGCTGCCAATCCGGACCCACAATGGCGTCAGCATGCTGCGCGATCGCCTGCCGGATCAGTTCCGCGGCATCCGTGCCGAGGCTGTCATAGTTCTGCGGCCCGAGCCAGGTCACAGAGCCGCCCTCGGCCGCTACCACCTTGCCCGCGTCTTCCGCCCCGCGCTTGACAATCGACCAGAAGGGATCGTCGGGCTTGCCGCCAATAACGAAAATCTTGGCGCCGTCCGCCATGGCGGCGCTGGCGCCAACCGCCAGCACCGTCGTGGCGACCATGATTTGCATGAGTTGCTTGAAATGCGTCATCCCCGTTTCCTCCCATTCGCCGTCGTTCGACGGCTTCACGACTCTTCACGCAGACGCTTAGAGCCAATTACCCGGTCCGCGCGACCATCGGTTGGTCGGTTGGCCCAAAGACGTCGCACTTTCCGGCCGACGCCGAATTATCGTTTCTTGCGTCGAACTGCCGCGGACATCGCCGCGTCTTGTTGCATCCTCTGTATCAACGTGACATAGTCTTAGCAATATGCGTCGCTAATTTCGGATCATCGTATCAAATTGCAACGACGAGGAATGATACACTGTGTCAGAAGACGCCCCCACCAGTCGCCGCCCGACTATCACCGACGTCGCTGCCGCCGCGCAGGTCAGCATCGCTACGGTCAACCGCGTGCTGAGTGGAAAGCAGGCGGTGCGAAGGGCCACCGCTCAGCAAGTCGCCCAGGCCGCAGAAGCTCTTGGATTCTATGCAGCGAGGGCCATGAGGGTGCGCACGCAAGCCGAGACGCCGCGGCGCACCTTCGGCTTCCTGATGCAGCAGAGAGGTCGATCGCTGTATCAGATGCTCGGGAACGAACTGAAGGCGGCGACGCTCGCGTCAACAGCGGTGCGTGGCGAAGCGGTGATCGAGCATCGGGACGATCTTTCGCCCGAAGCAACTGCCGAGCGCTTGCTCAAGCTCGGCCGAGACGTTGACGCGATCGCCGTTGTTACTGTGGATCATCCACGGGTAACCGAGGCAATCGAGCGTCTGAGAGCCGATCGCGTTCCCGTCGTCGCCGTGATCTCCGACCTGACGGCTCCTGCGCGGGCAGGCTATGTCGGCCTCGACAACTGGAAAGTCGGCGCGACCGCCGGCTGGGCGATGGCCAAACTGTGCAAGAGACCCGGCAAGATCGCCGTCTTCGTCGGCAATCATCGCTATTTGTGCCAGGACATGTGCGAGATCCGCTTCCGCTCCTACTTCCGCGAGCGCGCGACCGAATTCCAGGTTCTCGACGCCGTTACGACATTCGAGGACAGCAAATACGCCTACGAAAGCACGCTCGACCTCCTGCACCACACCCCCGATCTCGCCGGATTGTTCATTGCCGGAGGAGGAAAGTCCGGCGTCTTGCGTGGACTTCGCGAAGACGCAAGTGGGCTAGCCAAGACCATCAATGTGGTCGGCCTGGATCTGACGCCCGAGGCGCGGTCCGGACTTCTCGATGGCGTCGTCGACGTCATTCTCTCGCACCCAATCAAATCGCTCGCGGAGACCACGGTGGAATTGCTCGCGATCGCGACCTCGGGGGAGGCGAACAGCGAGCCCATCCAACGACTGCTGCCATTCGAGATTTACACGCCGGAGAATCTGTAAGTCAGAGTGCGATGCCTTCGGCCCTACCGCAATTGGCGCATTGGCCGGAACTAACGAACCGCGCATTTCTGTAGCATAAGTGGACAAACGGCGAACTCACGCCGCCAGCATGGCAGGCTCGGGCGGCGGCCGGAGCGGTCGGAATCCGTCAGGGGTTTCCGA
>Ga0074044_10001589_pt1 | contig 20433 bp, 22 predicted proteins | sample BogForMeECP23OM1_FD_94443 | JGI IMG/M metagenome (GOLD analysis project Ga0074044, IMG submission 94443) | Bog forest soil microbial communities from Calvert Island, British Columbia, Canada - Bog Forest MetaG ECP23OM1 | ecosystem: Environmental > Terrestrial > Soil > Wetlands ...
GCGTTCGTCGACGGTGTTGTGTTCGCCGTGGAATGGCCTGCCGGGGAAGGTGATCCAGTCGACGGGGCAGTTGCATTGCACGGGAACCATGCTGCTGATTCCTGCGGACTCCACGCCCGGCAAGCTTGACACTCGCCGCAAAATCTCCCGGTAAAGGGCCACCGTCTGCTGATTTTTCCCGGCGCCCGTCGCGGGAACCCCGACCTCCACGGTCGCCAGATGATCTGGATCGAATCCCAACGGTACGTGCAGCAGCCGATACAGGCTCTGCCCCAGCAAGCCCGCGCTAGTCAAGAGGACGACAGCAACCGCCAGTTCCACGGCCACCATTCTTGCTCCGAGTCTTTGCCAGAGCTGATTTGCAGAACTGCGGTCCCCGTTTGCCAATCCGTCGCCTTCGTGTTGCGAAATCAGGCGAAGAATAGGGACCGCTGTGAACAGCACCGTGGCCATCAACGCAATCGTGATGACAAATGCGCACGTATGAGCATTCCATGCCACACCGCCCAGAAAAGGCATGTCCGCTGCCATGTCTTTGGGCACGAGGCGCCACAGAATTTTCGTGAGCCAGTCAGCAAATATCACGCCGCTTAAACTGCCGAATGCGGCAAGCAAGAGGCCTTCCGTGGCGAATTGCCGCACCAGTCGCGACGGAGACGCTCCGAGCGCGCCCCTGACGGCAATCTCGCGCCTGCGGTTTTCGGAGCGCACCAGCACCAGGCTGGTCACGTTGACGCAGGCGATCAACAAGAGCAATCCGGCTCCGGCCAGCAGTGTCAGCAGAATAGGTCGCACGTCGCCAAGGATGATCTCGGAGAGCGGAACGACGCTGGCGCCCTCAGAGCGATCGGACGTGGGAAATTGCATCTGCAATTGCTTTGAGATGGCGGTCATTTCCGCCAATGCTTCACGCGCGGTTACTCCGTCGCGCAGCCTTCCAATCCCCCAAAAATTATAGAAAGTCCTCATTTGTTCGTGAGGACTCAAGGTATTGATGGGCACCCAGAACTCCGCGTCACCGGCTCTGGCGAACGAAAACGTACGCGGCAAGACGCCGATGATGGTGTAGGCCGCGTTGTCCAGGTTGACCGTCAGCCCCACCGCATCGCGTCGCGCACCGAAGTGATGAAGCCACGCCCCATAACTGAGGATGGCAACGTTAGGCCCGCCGGGTCGGTCTTCGTCGAGGGAAAAGTCCCGCCCCAGCATGGGGCGCACACCCAGCGTTTGGAAAAATCCGCCGCTCACGCGCTCTCCCTGCACCGCTATCGCCCCGGACGGAGTCTGCAGCAAGTAGCCGCTGCCGTTGTAAATATCGAGCGAGCGGAAGGATTTGTTCAGCCGTTGCCAGTCCAGATAATCCGGATACGAAAGCGGCCAGCGCGGCGATTCCGGATTGCTCTCGTTCACCGACATCAGTCTCTCAGGACTCGCGTAGGGGAGCGGCTGCAGCAAGGCCGCATCCACGAACCGGAAAATGGTCAGGCTCACTCCCACGCCCAGCGCCAGTACCACCACGGCGCTTAGAGCAAATCCCGGATTCCTCGTCCATTGCCGCAGCGCGAAATGCAAGTCCCGCCCCAGTGTTTCTGCGTATGATTCCCACCCCGCGGAGCGAACCTCTTCTTTTGCTACATCGAGACTTCCTCGCTCCAAACGCACTGCTCGAAGTGCGTCCTCGTGGCTCATACCTTGCTTCATCTTTTCTTCGACGGCCATCTGCAGGAAGCCGCGCAGCTCTTCGTCCAATTCCCGATCAACCTGTGCCTTTCGGAACAGCGACCCCAATCCACTCGCTATGGCTCGAAGCAATGACATGGTTACGACGCCTCCAAGATTCTGGCGATCGCCGCCACTTGCTTTTGCCATTCTCGTGTTTCGCTATTGAGTTTCTTTCGCCCTTGCTCAGCGAGGGTGTAATACTTCGCTCGCCGGTTGTTTTCGGTAGCTTTCCATTCGCTTTTGATCAATCCGGCTCGCTGCAGCCGCTGTAAAGCGACAAACAGGGAACCCGCATTAACGTGGAAAACGCCCCTGCTGATCTGTTCGATGCGGACGGTAACGCCCCATCCGTGCATCGGCTCCAGCGCCAGGGTTTTCAGAATGAGCATGTCCAAGGTGCCTTGAACCAGATCGCTCGATTTGTCCGCCATAGATACGCTCCTACTGAGAGTCAAGAGGAATGATATTCGACTCCACCTGATTGTCAAGAGGAACAAGAAGCCGCAGAAACGGGCTTATAGTCCAGCGGTCTAATTGAGACTGCGGCAATCTTCAGTAGGTCTAGGTCCTGATAAACGCCGTTCCCACGCAAGTGGGCGTAATGGTGCGGCGCTTGTCCCTTGGTCCGACGTACCAAGAGTTGAGATCTTGGAATATTCAATGACCCGTCAATGGGCGATCAATCCGGCGAATATAGCTCTTGCACAGAACACCTAGCGTGAGCCCGCAGGCCTCACGTCAACGCGGGCGATGGTCATTGAGCCGAATCTCGCCGAGGAGATCAGCGAGAATCCATGCTGTTCCGGCAATCGCGAAGGTTTCGATGGTTTCGCTCCAATTCGTATGACTGTGGGGAGCCGAAAGAAGCAACGGTACCCACACGACTAGCCCAAAGATCACGAGCATCATGGTCAGCAGGCGAGCCGCGAGAAGCGCCTTTCGATTCGTGAGAAGAGCCAAACCCGCGAGTGCGAAGAAAACAGTTGTTGCCACCGCCCAAAACATCTGACTTGGCGGGAGCCACTTCGGAACAAGACTGACGGTAGGTGGGAGATAAAACGCCTGTTCGAGGGCAAAGGAAGCGGTACAGATACCCATAAGAATACGGCCGATCCAGCGAAGCGTTTCCGGTGACCACGTCGACGACAATTGCCTGTACGTTATCGCCGCTCCAGTCACGAGAGAGAACTGCTCGAAGAAATTGCCCCAGCTATTGTAGATGCGCGGTGCGGCGACAATTCCTGGCACGCACTGTAGAGCGAAGACAAGATAAACCGCACCAAGGACGGCTGCCCCGGTTTTCGTGGTCCGAGTGAACTGAATCGCCGCGCCGCCGAAGATTAGGGCAGCGGCGGCGGCGTAGACGAGGTAACGAGGTTGATGCCAGCCGTTGTAGTCGTGCCAGACCAGCGTGATGACGCCAAAAGCCGAAGCCGCCACACCAAACACATGACGGCCGAGGTTCGAGCTAGGCGTTGCTACGGTCATTTGTTTTCAATCCCGTTCACGCAGATGGGCCACGATGCGGCAGCCGCCGCAAGTACTGATAAAGGCCATGACGGGACGAGTGAAAGCGTCTCCAAAACTAGATGCCCGGTTACCTGATTGCTGATTTCGGATTATCTCTTTCTCCCTACTCCTTCACATGCGCCAAGGGAATCTGCGAAAACAATTGCAAATCGACTATCATGGACAGCCGCCGGTCCAATTGAAAAAACGTCGCTGCCTTCCTCCCCGGCAACACCCTGGTCACCGTCGGCACATACTTCAGCCGCAGCGCCTGCGCCTCAGCGTCCACCTCCATCCAGTGCCGCACATAAATCAGGGCATCCTGGTCCGACATCGTTTCCCACGTCTCCGCGTACTGCTTCAACAGTGCATATTTCGAGTTATTCACTTCATGCAAGTCGTCCGCGTAGTGTTTGTAGATGGGCCAGAACTTCTCCGCTTCGTCATCCGACATCGACATATTCTGTCCAATCACTTGCATTTTCATTGCCCGTATATCTCTCCGGAGCAAAGCAATGTCCTCGTCCGACACCGTCGGGCTGATGACCTTCTGCACGATAACCTGCTGCCCCTGCACGGCCGCCCCCAGTGTCTTCGCCCCCGCCGCAGCCATCCCCCCACCCAACGCCGTCGCCACTAACATGCCCGCAACAAACGCCCCAGCCAATCCCGCTGCTCCCGTCAATTTGGACTTCATAATCGCTCTCCTTAGCCAACACCCCACACTACAAACAAGCACTGTAGGCGTCTTGAATGCCATCGTAAATTTATGCACCTTCGTCCTCTTGCCACAAGTAACCAGCGAGAACAGCAAGTCCGAGTGCATGTTAATACACTTAGGCCGCTAGCGGATTACTATCAGCATCAAGCGAGGGTTGACTCCTGATCAACGTAATCGGCCAAGTGGTTTTCGCCCGGGAAAGCGCTAATGGCTCAAGAGGCTGGGCAGGAGCTTGCGCGGGGGCTAAAGCCCATGTTTCGCTGGGCGTCAATGTCGGGGCTTTAGCTTTAACCCCCTTGGGAAGGATTTATGGGAGGAGCCCTGGGTAAACCGGCGCCACGGCTACAGAGGGTCGCGGTCGTCCTGGAAGTCGGCGCTAAGGCTTCCGTCGCCTTCATTTGGTGGAGTGAGCGCGTCGTGCGCTTCGGTGCGTCTTCCTCTCGCACCAGAATTTTAAACCCTGCTCCGGACCACGCTAGGTGTTCACGCATCCCTCGGACCGAGTCAGACTCGACCGTTGTCGGAATGCCAGCAGCTTTGAGCGCGCTCTTAGCTAGGTCCGCCTCGGGGCGGCTAGCATTATGACTGGACGACAACAAGCTTGGGGTGCTGCATAGCCAAGTCACATGCCCGAATGAGCGGGGGCGCTCGCTTCGCCACGCTCGTCGCTCGACGTTCCACTGGACAGAGTTTCGATTTATACTCTGTGCCATGCCGAATCCCAATCCACTGGCAGGCATCCTCCCGCGGGTCCACCATCCAGTAAACGACGGCGAGACCACCATCACCGAATACATTGAGAAGATCGAGGGCGAAGTCGCACTCGATACTTACGTCAAGGCGCAGACGTCCGCGCCCGAGGTGGCGAAGCGGATCACGGAACTGGAGAACTGCCTCTGGCACATGGCGAATGCCGCCTTGTCATTAGGCGACATCGATAAGCACCCGGAATCGCGCGCAGCCGCCGACGAAGCGAAAGTGGTCCTAAAGAATAGCCTTGAGGTCGAGGACGCCAAGCATAGATTCCACAGCGAATTGGGAGTCATCAAGGACAAATTGCCAGACATCAAGGACTAACACTTGGCCCGTCTCGGAACGGCTCGAAGCCGTCAGAAACACGGGAAGGGCTGCGTCTGGGAAACCCCTCCGATTGGACCGGACAATGGATTTTTTTCGTAACCCAACTGTGATGTCTCCAAAATTCGAGAAAGCAGGCTTATTTGAATAGATCGCGAATCCCCGGCGTTATCGATCGAATCGACGTGAGCGACCCGATCGAAATTTTAGAAATCGTTCGGGATCCTCGAGTTGATCGCGAATTCCACACGCCCACCGCACTCGTCAACTGGTTTCTCTTGAAACGGTCGTTAAGCGCACTTTCGTTTGCGGGAAAACGCTTTCCGACAATGTTGCCGAAGGCTTCAGGCGCAGGTGCATCGGAACGAGACAATTTATGGAAAAGGTTGCAGGAAAAGATTCCCACCATCCGTCAAGGCCCGGCCGAACTGGATTCCCTGGCGAAATGGGTAAGTGGTGCCGGTTCTGATGACGAGCCGGGAATCCTCGTTCAGCAAATACTCGGGAGTCTTTTCTCGGATCAGTTCCTTGCAACCCCTGAAAGTTGGCAAGCCGCGAAGGTTCTGGTTGCAGCACCGCGATTGTCGAACCTGCCGAAGCTCTTTTGGTGGACTGTCTCCGGCAAGGTCCGCCGCGCTAAGCGGCTACTGGCGGGTATGGTCGCCGGAGACCTTGCCGGGGTGAACGCGATAGGCATAGCCGTTCATAATGTCCTGAAGGGGTTGGAACATATGAGGCGACTCTGCCTAAACGAGAGCGTTCGTTCAGCTCTATCCTCTGAAACGGCCGCCAATCAGTGCCTGTTTGCGCCGATCAGCGTGTACCGTCAAGCGACTTCCGCGGGAAGCTCAAGCGGTTGTCCGTTCTCTCGAGGGTCTCTGTTCGTCCTCAACATCGGCGTTGCGAGCAAAAGCGAAAACGGCCGACGACTGGTATTCTTAGAGGATAGCTGGAGCAGATGCCCCGCTGCGGAGTGGGTGCCTGCAATGCTAGAGGGCGTCTGGAGACGCGCGCTAAGCTTCGGGAATGTGCGCACCGGTACCTGACCGGAAAACGCATATCATCGCAACGATCGCCATTTGCAATTGTCTCCCTTAGGTTCCCACTAGCGCTCGATCAACGCCGTAACCGTAGAAGTGGCCCCGTCTAAGAGGAAACGCATAACGCGGCGTTGAAGGATTCAGGGTTTTGAGGCGAGGGAGTCGCGGAGGGCGAAGAAGGCGGGTTTGGCGTTGAGTTGAGCATCGAAGGGGAGAGGGCGCTGGGGGAAGCCGTCTTTGCGAGGGCGGAAGTTTTGCAGCCAGGAGTCGCGGTCGGAGAGGCACCAGGTTAGGACAGCTTTTACGGAATTGTGGCGGAGAATGTTTTCGAGGTAGCTGCGGTAGAGTTCGGCGACTTGGCGGTCGCGTTCGGGAATGTCGGCGGGCATGAAGGAATCGTCGACGTCTAGTTCGGTGACGAAGACTTGCAGGTTGAGCTTTTCCATTTCCAACAAAAATTTGTTGAGGCCGTTCCAGGTAGGAGTGCCTTCGTTGGTGCGCAGGTGGGATTGCACGCCGAGCGCTTGGATGGGGACACCTTTCTTGATCAGGCGCTGCAGCATGGCCAGGACGGCTTCGCGTTTGGCTTGTTGGGCGGGCGCGTCCGTTTCGATGTCGTAGTCGTTGTACGTCAGGATGGCACCCGGATCGCTTTTGGCGGCGGTGCGAAAGGCGAGTTCAACGTAGTCTTCGCCGATATTTTGCAGCCAGAGAGAGTTGCGCAGACCTTGGGGATTTTTGTGCGTGGGATCGATGGCTTCGTTGAGGACGTCCCAGGAATGGATGCGGCCTTTGTAGCGGCCGACGACGGTTTGGATGTGGGTGGTGAAAAGGTTGACGGCGTTCTGCGGGGTGATCGCGGAGTCCAGCCATGGCGGATTGTGTTCGTGCCAGCAGAGATTGTGGCCGCGCGCGGGGATGTGATGGGATCCGGCGAAGTCCATGAAGAAATCGGCTTGCGTGAAATCGAAGCGGTCTTGCTCGGGATGAGTAGCGCGCCATTTCATTTGGTTTTCGGCAACGAGGATGGAGCATTGGTCGAGGACTAGCGGAGTAAAGTCGGGGCGCTTGAGCTGGCTGTCGGAAACGGCGGAGCCGAAGAAGAGGCCTTTGGAGTTAGCGAGTTCGCGGAGCTTGGGGATCTCAGCGGCGTTCGAGCAAAGCGGAAATGTAGAGGCAGCCAGAGTGCCCAGGGACAATTGAACGAAATCGCGACGTCGCATGGATGATCAGTGTGCGCTGAATTTGACAGCGGATTTTAACACAGAGGGCACACAGGACACGGAGAAGATCGGAATGTTCGAGGGCGCGACGGTCGATGGTTTCGTGGGATAGCAAGAATGCATAGGCGCGTCGGGTTCAGACCTGCAAACAGAATGCAGGCTTGCAATTCGAGGCGGTTGGTGGGAGTTTACACACATGCACATACAACTGAATCGACGTCATTTTTTACTCGGGGCGGAGGCCCTCGTGGTGGCTGGGATTCTGAACCGCGCTTACGCGGGCGTTTCCGCGGAAGATGTGGCGAGCGATGAGAATTATTGGAAGAGCATTCGCGACGCGTACGGACACGATCCTACCCTCCTTAATCTCAACAACGGCGGGGTTGCGCCGGCGCCGAACTCGGTCCTGGATGCCGAGATCGAAGCCATACGTTACAGCAACCAGCTGCCGAGCTACCGCATGTGGCGCGACCTGGAACCCAAGATCGAAGACGTGCGGACGCGCCTCGCCAAGATGTGGAACGCCGATCCGGAATGCATTGCCATCACGCGGAACGCCAGTGAATCGCTGCAGATCGCTCAGTTTGGCATTGACCTCGTCCCGGGCGACGAAGTGCTGACGACTTCGCAGGATTATCCCCGGATGATCACAACGTGGCAGCAGCGTGAGCGCCGGGAAAAAATTGTGCTGAAGCAAGTAGATTTCACCGTGCCGGTCACCAATAGCGCTGATCTGGTGCGGCTGTATGAACAGGGCATCACGCCGCGTACGCGGGTCATCCATGTGTCGCAAGTGTGCTTCATGACCGGCCAGATCTTTCCGGTCAAGGAAATCTGTGCTCTGGCGCGCCAGCGGGGAATCACCAGCATCGTGGATGGAGCACATGCTTTTGCGCACGTGCCGTTCCAATTCTCCGATTTGGACTGCGACTTCTACGGCGCCAGCCTGCACAAGTGGCTATCGGCGCCAATCGGCACCGGCATGTTGTACGTGCGGAAGGACAGAATCGAAAAACACTGGGCACTGATGGCCGCACCGCCATCGATGGACAAGAATATCCGCAAGTACGAGGAAATTGGGACTCACCCAGCCGCCATGCACAATGCAACTCTGCAAGCGCTGGAGTTCCACGAGCAAATTGGCGCGGAGCGGAAATTCGCGCGGCTTTGCTACTTGAAGAATCGCTGGGCAGGACGGTTAGGCAAGGTTCCTGGCGCCAAAGTCCTGGTCAGTTTGGATCCTGCGCAGTCCGGCGCGTTTGGAACGATTCATTTCGATACCATCGAACCTGGCAAGCTCGGCGACGTGCTGCTGAGCAAGTACAACATTTTTGTTACGCCTATCGTAGCGCCGTTCCTCAACGGAATTCGCGTCAGCGCGAATGTTTATACTTCGACGGCGGAAATCGATCGGTTCTGCGATGCAGTGGAAGCAGTCGTGCCTCGGGCCTGAGTGCAAGTGAGAAATTTGGAATATCGGCGCTGTAGAGTGGGGAATTCAACACAGAGGGCGCAGAGGACACGGAGAAGAAAAAGCAGATTCCTCGCTTTGCGCGGAATGACAATATTTTGATGATGATTGCGGCCGGGTGAAAGAGGGAGGGGCAAGCCCCTCCCCTACAGAGGAATATCTGCGAACTTGAAGCTCGAGTTTCGCAATCGCGCTGGATTAGGCGCGAGCGGCGGCGGCTTGTTCTAGGACTCGACGGTAGTAGGCTTCGTAGGCGGGGATGACGTCTTTGGCGCAGAATTTTTTCTTGGCGTTGATGCGGGCCGTGTGGCCCATTTCGCGGCCGCGGTCGGCGCGGGAGAGTATTTCGATGGCGTAGCGCGCGGCTTCTTTTACGTCACCAGGTTCGACGAGGTAGCCATCGACGCCGTGCTCGACGACTTCGGGGACGCCGCCGACGTTTGTGGCGATGACAGGGACTTCGCAGGCCATAGCTTCGAGCGCGGCCAAGCCAAAGGATTCGAGCTGCGAAGGCATCAGGAAAAGATCGGCGACCGCGAGTTTCTCGTAAACCCCGTTTTGCTTCCCTAGAAAAGTTACGTCTTTTTGCAGGCGTTTTTTGCGCACAAGATATTCCGCGGCGCCGCGGTCCGGACCATCGCCGATGAGGATGAGCTTGGCTGGCATTTTGGCGCGGACCAGGGCGAAAATCTCGACGACGTCCGTGAGGCGTTTCACGGGACGGAAATTCGAGAGGTGCATGAGGATGGGCTCGCCATTAGGAGCCCATTGTTCGCGCAGGCCCGGCTGCGGTTTGCGGGTGTAGAGGTCGCAATTCACGAAATTGGGAATTACCTCAATGGGGCGCTTGATGTCGAACTCTTTGAGCGTCTGATTCAGGAGGTAATGCGAGATGGCGGTCACGCCGTCGCTTTGCTCGATGGAGAATTTTGTGATGGGGAGATAGCTGCGATTGCTGCCGACGAGAGTGATGTCCGTGCCGTGAAGCGTGGTGATGAAGGGCAGGCGGCGGGGGACGGCCATGGAGCGGGCGAGGAGGGCGCTGACGGAGTGGGGGATGGCGTAGTGGACGTGAAGGAGGTCGAGCGATTCGGACTCGAAAACTTCCAGCATCTTGGTCGCGAGCGCGAGAGTGTAGGGCGGGTGGTCGAAAAGCGGGTAGCTGGCGACCTCGACCTCGTGAAAATGGATGTGCGGGTCGTTGGGATTCATCCGGATGGGTGGGGCGTAGCTGATGAAGTGGATATCGTGGCCGCGGGCGGCGAGTTCCTGTCCGAGTTCCGTGGCGACGACGCCTGAGCCGCCGTAGGTGGGATAGCAGGTGATGCCGATTTTCATCGCAGAGGATCTCCGTGGTCCTCAGTTGTGAATCGCCGGCAGATAAGGCAGCATTCTACCGGCAAACGGCGACTTTGCGGGACCTGGACCTGATCGAGGTAAATCGACCGGATCACAACTGGTTGACGCCGCTGAGGCATTCCATTAGACGCGGGAGGTGGGGAAATCGTGACACGACTGGCGGGGAAGGTGGCTCTGATTACGGGTGGGGGAACGGGGATTGGCCGGGCGATCGCCCTTGCGTTTGCGCGAGAAGGGGCCAAGGTCGCCGTGGCGGGACGGCGCAAAGAGAAGCTGGAAGAGACGCTGCGCGAAATGGAAAAGCAGAGAGGCGAAGGGGTGGCGATTGTCTGCGATGTTTCCAAGGAGCGGGATGCACAGCGCGCCGTGCGGGAGACGGCGAGAAGTTTCGGGAAGATGGATGTGCTGGTGAACAACGCAGGGGTTTTGCACGCGGCGACGATTGAAGGGACCAGCGAGGAGCAGTGGGACAAGTTGATGACGATCAATTTGAAAGGACCGTTCTTGATGTGTAAAGCGGCGTTGGTGGAGTTTCGGAAGGCGGGCGGTGGGGCGATTGTGAATGTGGGCTCGGTGTTGGGTTTGGTGGCGATGAAAGATCGCGCAGCTTATTGCGCATCAAAGGGCGGAGTGACTCTGCTGACGAAGGCGATGGCGCTCGACCACGCGCATGAAAATGTTCGATCGAATTGTATTTGTCCCTCGATTGTGGAGACAGAATTGGTGCAGGGGCTTTTTGCGGCGTCGGAAGAGGGAAGAGCTTTGCGGAAGGCGAGAATTGGGTCGATTCCGCTGGGGCGGATGGGAAGGCCGGAAGATGTGGCGGAAATGGCGGTGTTTCTGGCGTCGGAGGAATCGAGTTGGCTAACGGGAGCGGCGGTTCCGCTGGATGGCGGGCTTTCGGCGTACTAGTTGTACGCATGGGGCATGGAGAGGAGCACGACGAGCCGATGGTTTCGGAACTGTTCAATGATCTGAAGAAATATGAAGCGGCTTTGCGCCGGCGAACCAACGTGACCGGAGCGACTTCGCTGCTGGGCCTCAAGCTGGAGAGCTTGGAGATGGGGCATGTGGTCTTCGGAATGAGAGTGAAGCCGCGGCACAAGCAGCTACACGGCGTGGTGCATGGAGGAGTTCTAGCTACCCTGGCGGACACAGTTGCGGCCATCGCTGCCTACACAACCGTTCCGAAGGGGACGGAGATTGCCACGGTGGAACTAAAGATCAATTTTTTGGAGGCGGTGCCGGGCGGGCGAATCAAGGCAGTGGGTCGCGTCTTGCGAACTGGGCGAAACTTCGTCGTGACAGAATGCGAGATTTACAAAGAGGACGGCACACTGGCAGCGAAGGCTCTGCTCACTTTTGGAGCGGCGCGCGGCCACTCGATCAGCCCGCAGTGAAACATCTCAGAACGAAAGGTCTATTCGTCGCCGCCCGCTGCGGCTTCTTCCCCGTCCTTGTGAACATACTTGATCACGCGCTTAAAAATAAGCAGATTGGGGTTGCCCTGGCGAGTGAGCTTGATGCAATCGCGGTCGTACCACTCGACCGTTCCGCGAAGCGATTCGCCGTTGTCTAGAACCACGACCATCGGGGTATGGCCTTGCATCTGCTTGACCCAGTAGAAGTTCTCAGCGTGGGTCGTTTCCGGTGGCGCAGGCTTCTTACTGGGCGCGGGCCCGTTGTGCGAAATCCTCTGGGGAGGCTGCTCCTTCACGTCCGGAAATCCCGGGCGAAACATCCTGCGGTTCACCATGACTTCTCCTTGCAGCTAACGGTGGGGTGAGTTCATTTGGTGAGATGCATGCCTGAGGCGCCCGGTTACAGTGGGATTCGGAAAAGTTTGGCCCGGAAATGAGAGGCCTAAATCAGGGATTTAGGCTGGAAAGCGCTAAGATTCCGGTGCCAGGGAGGCCGCCAAGGCGTCCAGGCCGAGTTGGCGATTCAGGTTACGGCGTGCCCCTGCGTGCAGTTCATCGAAACCGGCAATAGCGCGCATAACCCAACGCGAATCAACTGACTTGGCGAGTACACCAAGCTCTTTCGCCAACGGAATATTTCGCAGGGCGGGCTGTTTCACTCCTGAGGTGAGCTCGAGGAGATCGGTAAGCAGCCCGTAGAAGACGCCTAGCTGATCTTCGAAGCTCGATTCGCGGTCCTTGGCGAAGGCGGATGTGCTGGCGAAGAGCTGAGCGAAGCCCTGGCCCTGCGCGGCGCGCTCGAGGATACGAAGGGCATTGCGGCGGCGGTCCGCGGTTTCTTCGACATTCATTTCGATGGCCAGGCCGGGACTGCCTTCGGCGAGTTGCGCGGCGAGTTTTAGTTCGGGCATTTTGAGTCCGGTTTTTTCGTGGAGAATGTTTTCGACGTCGGTTTGCGAGAGCGGCGCGAAATGAAATTGCAGGCATCGGGAAACGATAGTCGGGAGCAGCGCGTAGGGCGACGGGGCGGTCAGGATAAGCGTGGCGGAGCCAGGCGGCTCTTCGAGGATTTTCAGGAACACGTTGGCCACGTTCCAATGCATAGTTTCCGCGCCATCCAAAATAAAAACACGGCGCCTACCCATGGGCTGGAAGTACGCGGCGCGCTGAACGGCGCGGAGCTGACCGATGCGGAGCATGGGCCTTGCCACCGGACTTTTCAAACGCACGGGGTCGGGCACGAGCGCCCACACGTCCGGATGCGTTTGGAGGATCAAGGGGACGCGTTCGACTGTGGCGGCGTCGGCGCTCTCGCCGCGTTCCGCGAGGCCTTGCTCAATGAGTTTTTCAGGATCGGCGAGCAGCGCGATGCGTTTGCACGTTTCGCATTCGCCGCAGAAGTCGTCTTTCAAGCGCTCGCAATTGGCGGCTTGCGCAAACATGCGTGCCAGGGTGAATTTGCCGAGGCCGCGCGGACCACTAAAGAGCAGAGCGTGGGGAACACGCTCGCTGCGCAGAGCGCCGCGCAGTGCGGCGACGATGCGTTCATTGCCGAGGAATTCGGAGAAGCCCATGCGTCAGCGGCCTTCCTTTGCGATGGATTGTGACAGGACTTGTAAGACGGCAGCCAGAATTTCCATGGCGATATGTTTTTGAGGGCGCATGGCGCCGCGGGCCTCGTCGAAGCAGGGGATCGTTGCCCAATTTGGGCGGCGCGAGAGCTGATCGTACATCGCGGCGGCCTCTTCGAGATGGCGAAGGCTGGCTTCCTGCAGATCTTGCTTGACCTTTGTATAGCTACGGGTGGATTTGCGCGCCACGAGCTGCTGCGCCTGTATGGGAGGAACACGGAGATAGAGTACGAGCGTTTCTCGCGGAAGATTGTAGATGTTGTATTCCAAATGCTCGATCCACTCGACGAAAGCGGGGCGGTCCGCGGCGGATACCCGCGCGGTTTGGTGAGCAAGATTCGAACCGATATAACGATCGGCCAGAACGATTTTGCCCTGGTTCAGAGCCGTTTCCAGGCGAAGCTTAGCTTCGAAGCGGTCGCCCGCGTAGAGCAGGGCGCTGAAGTGCGGGTCCACCGTTTCGAGCGCGCCGAAGTCGCCGTTCAGGAATTGGCCGACCATTTTGCCGAACCAGGAATCGTATTGAGGGAATCCGGTGGAAGAAACCGCATGGCCATTGGCGTTCAGGGCTTTTTCCAGAAGATCGACCTGAGTGCGTTTGCCGCTGCCGTCGATGCCCTCGATAGCGATAAGTTTTCCCGGTGGCGTCATGTGCGAAGGCCAGTCTAACCGCAGACTCTCAACGCTGCAACGCTGCGCATGCTAGGATTTAAATTTGAACATGGCGACGACATCGATAAGGGAAAACCTGCTGCGAACGCAGGAGCGGATATTTGCCGCGGCGCGGCGAGCCGGACGTCCCGCCGAGGAGATTGTGCTCATTGGAGTTTCGAAGACGCATCCGGCGGAGGCCATTCGAGAGGCATACGAAGCCGGGTTGCGGCATTTTGGCGAAAACCGCGTGCAGGAGTGGGAAGGAAAGCAGGGCGGTTTGCAGGATTTGAGCGCGACATGGCATCTAATTGGACATTTGCAGAGCAACAAAGCAGTGAGGGCCGCGAAGCTTTTCCGAAGTATCGATTCCGTGGATGATTTTGCGCTGGCGCAGCGATTGGATCGCGCAAGAAGCGAGTCCAATGTAACCGGAAGGATGCGTGTGCTCATCGAAGTGCACATCGCGAAGGAAGAGACGAAGACCGGCGCTGCAGTGGAGGAACTACCTGCGTTGGTGGGGAAGGTCTTCGCGCTGCCCATGCTGGAACTGGCCGGTCTGATGTGTATTCCGCCTTTCGCGGAGAATGCGGAAGAGACGCGGCCGCATTTCAGGCGATTGCGGGAATTGCGCGATAACTTGGCGAAACAACTTGGGCACGCGCTGCCCGTGCTGTCCATGGGAATGTCGCATGACTTTGAAGTGGCGATCGAAGAAGGGGCCACGGAAGTGCGCGTGGGCACGGCGCTGTTCGGAACGCGCGGTACGCCAAAAGTTGGCCAGTAGTTTTCACGGGGGCAAGGATGAAGCTGTTTAGTCCACTTCGAATACGCGAGATCGAATTGAAGAACCGGATTGTGGTTTCGCCGATGTGCGAATATTCAGCGAAAGACGGCCATCCTCAGACTTGGCATCTCGTGCATTTGGGGAGCAGGGCGATTGGCGGCGCGGGGCTGGTATTTACCGAGGCGAGCGCCGTGGAAGAGCGCGGAAGAATTTCGTCGGTGGATACGGGCATTTATGAAGACGCGCACGTGGAATCCTGGCGCCCTATTGTCGAGTTTATTCGGGCGCATGGAGCGGTGCCGGGGATGCAACTCGCGCATGCAGGGAGGAAGGCAAGCACGGCTCCGCCTTGGATTGGAGGCAAGCCCGTCGCGGTGAAAGAGGGCGGGTGGCAGCCGGTTGGGCCGAGCGCGCTGGCCTTCGACTCGGGCTATACGGTGCCGCGCGAGTTGTCCGTGCGCGAGATTGGAGAAATTGTCGGGGCGTTCCAGAAATCGGCGGAACGCGCGCTGACGGCGGGATTCGAGGTGATTGAAATCCATGCCGCGCACGGCTATCTGTTGCACCAATTCTTGTCGCCGCTTTCGAACACGCGGACGGACGAGTATGGCGGCAATTTGGAAAATAGAATTCGCTTGACGGCGCAGGTTGTCCGAGCTGTCCGGGAGGTTTGGCCGCAGCGCTTGCCGCTTTTCGTGCGCATTTCGGCGACGGATTGGAAAGAAGGCGGCTGGGATTTGGCGCAGACGATTGCGCTGGCGCGGGAATTGAAGCCGCTGGGAGTGGATCTGATTGATGCCTCCAGCGGAGGAACGGCGCTCGGAGTAAAAGTTCCTTTGGGCCCGGGATATCAAACTGGATTTGCAGAGGCGATTCGCAAGGAAGCTGGCATTGCGACGGGCGCGGTTGGCATGATCACCGAGCCTGCGCAAGCCGAGACGATACTGTCGACCGAGCAGGCCGATCTGGTTTTTCTTGCGCGTGAACTGCTGCGCGATCCGTATTGGCCGCGGCGGGCGGCAAAGGCTCTGGATGTAAAGATCAAAGCCCCCGTGCAATATGAAAGAGCTTGGTGAGTGCCCGATGCTAGCGGAAATCGCGGAGAACCTCGCGACGGGGACGGTCTCGTTTGTGGTTCGCGTGCAGCCGCGGGCGAGCAAAGACGAAATCGTTGGTGTAATCGACGGTGCTCTGAAGATCAGGCTGCAAGCGCCGGCGGTGGAAAACCGGGCGAATGAGGCGCTGGTCGAATTCCTCGCGCAACTTTTGAAAACACCCAAGTCGGCTGTTAGAATTCTTGGCGGTGAGCGCAGCCGCACAAAGCGCATCGAGATTCACGGCGTAACGAAGCAGCAGGTGCTGGGGCTTCTGGCTCACGACGCGTAACCACCCGCATTTCGGAAACTCGGCGAACAGATTGGACGTCATCAGAACATGAGCGCTGATATCAACGGAATACAGAGCGACCTGCGAGCCGCGAAGCTGGATGGCTGGTTGTTTTACGATTTTCGCGGGCGCGATCCTATCGCACAGGGCATTCTGCAACTCCCGCCAGGAATGCGCACGCGGCGTTGGTACTACTTCGTTCCGGGAAAGGGGACGCCGCGCAAATTAGTGCACAAGATTGAGACCGAATCGCTGGCGGCATTGCCGGGCGACACATTGTTTTATGCCGGGCAAGAAGAGCTGAGGAAGAATCTCGGCAAACTTCTGGGACGTGCGAAGAATGTCGCGATGCAATATTCGCCGAAGAACGCCATCCCCTACGTGGCGATGGTGGATGCCGGGACGGTGGAGCTTGTTCGGAGCAACGGAGTGAAGGTCGTAAGCTCCGCTGACTTGGTGCAAAAATATGAAGCGTGCTGGAGCCCAGCGCAGCTTGAATCGCATTTGGCCGCGGGAGCCGTGATCGACCGCGTCGTGCGCGAGGCGTTTCAGCTTGCGGCAAAAAATGTCCGAGAGAAGAAGACGTTCACGGAATACGATTTGAAATTGTGGATTCTCAAGGAATTTGAGGCGGCGGGCATCATCGCGGACCAGGGGCCGGACATAGCCGTTGGACCGCATGCGAGCGATCCGCACTACGGACCGACTCCCGAGACGGCCTCGCCGATTCGCGAAGGAGATTTGCTGCTGCTGGACGTCTGGGGAAAAACGAAGGCAGCAGGCAGCGCCTACTACGACATTACCTGGGTCGGCTATCTCGGCGCCAAGGTTCCTGAAAAGATGACGAAGGTTTTTGGAATCGTGCGCGAGGCACGAGACAAGGCGATCGATTTGATTCAATCGAGCGTCGCCGCGGGTAAGCCGCTGCAGGGATGGCAAGTGGACAACGCCGCGCGAAAGGTGATCGAAAAGGCGGGTTACGGCAAATACTTTTTCCATCGCACGGGGCACAACATCGGTCAAACGGTGCACGGCAACGGCGTCAACATGGACGGGCTGGAGACCCACGACGTCCGGCACTTGATTCCGAAGACTTGCAATTCGATCGAGCCGGGAATCTATCTGCCCGAGTTCGGCATCCGGAGCGAAGTGAACATGTATATCGGAGAAAAAGAAGCGCGCGTGACTGGCGCAGTGCAGAAAGAGATCTTGGCGCTGCTGTCCTAGATAGAAAAGACTTCGGTCCCACGAGCACACAGGAAGAAAAATGTCTGACGAAATGATAACGGACACGACCACCGCCGCTCAAGCGCCCGCGCATCCTCAGCGCAATGAAATGTTGACAGTTGCCATCGGAGTGGCGGGATGGTTTGTTCCAGGATTGGGCCACGCGTTGCAAAGAATGTGGGGCCGGGCGCTCGGATGTTTCTTGACGGTGGGGGCTCTGGTTGTTCTTGGCGTTGGAATGCGGGGCAACATTTTCAGTTCCGAAAGCGGCGACGCCTTCGGAATGCTTGGCTATGTCGCCGATCTCGGCACGGGGTCGTTTTATTTTGTGGCGAGGGCGCTCGAACCACAAGGTTCGGATGTCGCGCACGCCGAAGGCGACTACGGGACCCGATTTCTTGCGGCGGCAGGAGTGCTGAACCTGCTGGCGGCGCTGCACGCCTACGAAGCGGCGCGAGGACGAAAGGCGTGATTGCCGCGACGGATCTTCATCTCAGCCATTTCCAGGCGATGACGCTCTTTGCGCTGCTTATCTCGATCGCCTTTGGATTTTTGAGCCGGCGCCGGACAAACGAGCGCGTGAAATACATCATCTGGTCGTTGTTGCTTTTCCTGCTGATTGGCGTGGGCATTGGCTGGGCCATGTATCCCTTTTCGCGCTAAAAGAACTCGATTCTTTGCGTTCAATTGACAGAAATTTTGCGCGAATGCTATTGTGAATAAACGGGCCGAGGTAGCTCAGTGGTAGAGCAGTCGATTCGTAAAGCAGTATTCTCCTACCAGTACCGCTGAAAACACTGTATTTGCAGGGTTTCCCGCCTATACTATTCCCGTACAAAGCAAAAGATGGCACACAGTTTGGAACACAACCCGTGATACACTCCCGTAATGCAACGCGGCACAATCACCAAGCACGGACGCCACTGGATTCTACGTTTCTGGGAATATCAGATTCGAAACGGCGCTCGGGTCCGAGTGAATGCACACAAGAAACTTGCGCCCGTTGGTCCTGCGTATCCAGACAAGAGGTCGGTCGAGGGTCTGGCGTGGAAGCATTTGGAACCCATCAACACCCGGCTCCAAACCCCTGAATCAGCCACACTGATTACCGAGTTCATCGAAAACATTTACCTGCCGATGGCGAAACAGTTCCTCTCCGCATCCACTTACAAAAACTACAAGACAGAAGAGTACGAGCGGCACTTTAAAAGCCGATTAGGGAGTCTGCGGTTGCGTGACTTCCGTACCGCACACGGACAGCGGCTGATAGCTGCGATTGCTAAGGAACATCCCGAAATAGGACACCAGACCTTGCTGCGGCTGAAAAGTTTTATGTCGGGTGTCTTCCGCCACGCGAAGACGGAAGGCTACTTGGAAGACGAGAATCCAATGCGGGATGTGACGTTGCCGAAGAGCGTCCGTCGCTCAAAGTATCGGGGCGACACATACACGATGGAGGAGATTTTAAAGTTACTGCCGACTTGCTACGCGTCTGACTACAACGGGAGAACGGCGTTCACGGTGGTAGCGACCGCAGCATTTACTGGGCTTCGGTTGGCGGAACTTCGGGGATTGCAGTGGAGAGACTTCACAGGCGACAAACTATCTGTGGAGCGAACGGTGTGGCGCACAAAAGAAGGTCTGCCAAAGACAGAGGCGAGCGAGAACATTGTTCCTGTGATTCCTGTTCTGCGCACTTTCTTGGGGGATTATCGCCAGTATTTAGAAGGCCCCGCCGAGGAAGAGGGCCTTGGGAAGACGGTGAAGCCGACTGATTGGATATTTCGTGGCGACCGCCGTGGAACGTCCATGAACCTGCCTAATTTGGTCCGCCGTACAATCATTCCACTTTTAACGCGGTGCGCTGTCTGCCACAACTACAAACACTACAATCAGTACCGACATGCAGAGGACCACGAGTTCCAGTTGGACGAGACAATTCCGAAGTGGAAGGGCTGGAAGTGTTTCCGCCGTTCGCTGGCGTCAAACCTTTACACGTTGGGTGTGAAACCGAAAATTATTCAAGCAATTCTTCGTCACTCGGATTTATCAACCACTATGAATTTCTATGTGGAAACACCGGAAGCAGAATCGCGGGATGCGTTGGACAAACTAATAGGCTTGGTGAAATAATGTTTGCAGGCCAACTTAGCTCAGCTGGTAGAGCACCTCATTCGTAATGAGGGGGTCCCGAGTTCGATTCTCGGAGTTGGCTCCAGAATTTGCGGGCGTGCCGAAGTCTCGGCCCCGGCGCGTCCTGTGTTGAAGTGGTGTAATCTCTTCCTCCCGTCTCCTCTACCCAAATCAACCTGGGGGTAGAACAATGCTCAAATTTGAACCGCGTGAAGTCAGTTGGGTCCAGTTTTTCCACGACCAAGCAGTAGATAGCCGCGAGTACGTCAAGAAGGTTGCCGACCAAATTCCGGTAGAAATTCGAGATGCGCTGCTTTCGATTGTGCAATGGGCGGAAGAGATGGAGAAGTCGTGCGACATGTGGTGCGACATTGTTTTCAAACAAATGGAGGAAGAGATTCACTTAAACATGCTGTTGGAGGAGGAAATGAAGACACTCTTTGCCGCGATCAGAGCGACGAAGCGCCAAGATGCAATTCGCGCCTTGAGAGAGACAGCCCGTGACAGTGGCAACCGCATTCGAGCGTGGAAATTCGAAGCCGAGCAGAAGAGGTTGCAAGCGGAAGGATTTATGATTGCTCGACCGTCACCGCCCGCTGTTCCACATGTCCGTGAATAGCTTCACCGTCGCGGGGCCGCTGTCGGCACTTCTCCGGTACCAGGACCCATATGGACGGTAACCGCGTTAATCAGGAGTTGAGCCCGCTCGCCGAGTACCTCGCACTGTTATTTCTGCCTATTGCAGCGCCTCCACCTAAACATCACCATTACCATGACACTAGGTATTTCAACATCCCGATTCGATAACTCAGGTCGCTCATCGTCGCAGATAGGGAGGAAAACTGTGGCAAAGCTCGCGTCCATATTCATCATCGGCCTGCTCCTGTTAGCACAATCGACCACGGCTCAGCAGGCAAAGACCTTCACTCCTGAAGAGTTGAGCACCCGAACTGTAGAACGCCGCGCAGTGGACGCTGTCATCTGGGGCGTGCCCGTCGTGAGTCTTGACATGATGCGGCAGGCGTATTTCCGAGACGGGAAGGCAGAGTACAACGACCTCATCTGGTGGCCGAAA
>Ga0074044_10001591_pt1 | contig 20424 bp, 20 predicted proteins | sample BogForMeECP23OM1_FD_94443 | JGI IMG/M metagenome (GOLD analysis project Ga0074044, IMG submission 94443) | Bog forest soil microbial communities from Calvert Island, British Columbia, Canada - Bog Forest MetaG ECP23OM1 | ecosystem: Environmental > Terrestrial > Soil > Wetlands ...
CACGCCCGGTGAGGGTGAGTTGGGCGCAATAAGTATCTCTTTTCCGGCGATTTCAGCGGAGAGATCGTCCACTTCGAAGGCGACATGCGGAACAGTACGCACAAGTTCAGGGACCGGCGCTTCGGGTTCGAACCGCATCCACTCGATTCCGTAGGCGCTCGTTTCATATCCAGACACGAACGTCGCATAGTGCTCGATCAGGCGTTCACCTTCTCGACGCTCGGCAGTGGGAATTCCGATGTGATGGTACCGCCTCGTAGAAGCAACTGGTGACTTTTTCACGTGAATGAGTTTAGCCTATGACGGCATCCGTTTCTGTCAGTTGTTCAAGACAGGCGATTTCACTCATTGAGAATTGGCCGGGGCATGGTCAATGAGTGAAATCGGGATGTTTCGTCAACTTGCTGACTGTCATTTGACGAGACGAAAAGAATCCATTATTTCCACTCCGAGTTGCGGCCGAGACTCGCTCGCTGGCCAACCTAACGTCAGCAGGTAGTAGCGGCCAAGACCACACACGTAGCGTTCGAAAACCATGCTGTTGCCACCGCGAACGTGCTCTTTTTCTTCCCAGACAGGACGCCCGCTCACAGTGAACTCTCTGATGGGCACATTCGCTATGCTCTTAAGCTTCGCCAGCGCATCATCGCAAGGTTGGGAGTCCACTTTGAGCCTGATGCTGATTGCCGCATGCTGGCTCAGGTGAACAGTCCACACCTTGAAGTCCGGGTGAACGGAATCAAGATGCGGCTCTGGAGCGTATGGAAATTTGATTGCGAATCCATCGGAGGGGTACGAGTATTCCTTCAACGGTGTAGAAGTTGGTGTTTGGGGCGCTTTTTGGCCAAACATCACTCCGATGAAGGCGCAGACAACTAGTAACAGCCTGTTCATGCCAGATACTCTAGCAGCATCACGGCTAAAGCGAGACCTCACTTGTCGTTAACAGGCGTCAACGCAAGCTTGCGGCGTTTGTTCGCCCTTCAGCCATTACGCTCAAAATCCCTGCTACGGCCTGACGGTAGCGATCCCGTCCGACAGCGTGGTGTGCAAGGTCAAGTCATGGCTATTACAGATTTAGGAAGGGACGTTTTTGTCTTCGGAGCGCCGGCGAGTGGGGCAGCCTGCGGTTTGGTAATTGGCAGTTGGGGCGCGGGCTCGGAGACAGACCACGGGGGGAATTCCTTGCAGCGCTGCGAAGGATGCGGAGGGAGTAGGGGTCCTTCGACTCCGCGGGGCTGCGCTTCGCTTACCCCGCTCCGCTCAGGATGACAGGGTTAAAAGGGTCCGGGCCCAGGGTCTATAGCTTAAAGCCCAGAGCCTAAAGCCCACAGCCCTCTATCCCGATGTAAAATAATCCTTCTCAATCTCGCGATCTCCCAGAAAGGATCTCCTATGGCCACCATGGAAGCCCCAGCCCGTCTGCAAGTCCGCCTGCACGAAGGTGCGTTCAAGAATGAGTCGTTCGTTGATTTCACCAAAGAAGAGAACGTGCGCAAGATGCGCTCCGCGATCGAGAAAGTGCGTGGCCATCTGGGCCTCGAGTACGACCTGATCATCGGCGGCAAGCGCGTCAAGACCTCCGACAAGATCCGTTCCATCAATCCTGCAAAGCCTTCGGAAGTGGTCGGCGTTCACCAGAAGGCTGGCAAGGAGCACGTCGAACCTGCCGTACAGGCCGCTGCGCAGGCTTTTGGTCGCTGGAGCCATACCTCGGTTGAGGAGCGCGCCTCGCTCCTGTTCCGCGTCGGCGATGTGATGCGCGAACGCAAGCTCGAATACATGGCTTGGTTGGTGTTTGAAGTTTCCAAGAACTGGTTCGAGGCCGATGCCGATATTTCCGAGACCATCGATTTCTGCGAGTTCTATGCGCGCGAGGCCCTGCGCTTCTCGAAGGCCGCACCGCCGGTGCAACTGCCGGGCGAGCGCGATACCCTGACCTACATTCCGCTCGGAGTCGGCGCCGTGATTCCGCCGTGGAATTTCGCGTGCGCCATCATGGCCGGCATGACCCTCGCTTCGATCGTCAGCGGCAACACCGTTGTCCTGAAGCCGTCGAGCGATTCGCCAACCATTGCGGCGAAGTTCGTGGAACTGCTCGAAGAGTGTGGCATGCCGGAAGGCGTCGTGAACTTCTGCCCCGGCGGAGGCGCAAGCTTCGGCGACGCGCTGGTGGCGCATCCGAAGGTTCGCTACATCGCATTCACCGGCTCGCGCGAAGTCGGATTGCACATCAACCAGACCGCCGCGCATCAGCAACCGGGCCAGCTCTGGATCAAGCGCACCGTCCTCGAAATGGGCGGCAAAGACGCCATCATCGTCGATGCCGATGCCGATATCGACTCCGCCGTCGAAGGCGTGGCCACGGCAGCTTTCGGCTTCCAGGGCCAGAAGTGCTCGGCCTGCTCGCGCGCCATCGTTGACGAGCGCATCTACGACAAGTTCCTGGAGAAACTGAAATCGCGCGTCGAGCGCATCACCATCGGCGATCCCACGCTGAACCCAAACATGGCTGCCGTCATCAACGAAGGTTCGATGAACGACATTCTGCGCTACATCGAGATTGGCAAGAAAGATGGACGCCTGATCACCGGCGGCGCGCGCGACACGAGCGCGGGAAACGTCGACGGCTACTTCATTCAGCCCACGGTGATTGCCGACATCCCGGCGAAGTCAACGCTGGAGCAGGAAGAAGTATTCGGCCCGGTGCTCGCCGTGATCAAGTCACGCAACTTCGACCACGCGCTCGAAATCGCCAATGACACCGAGTTCGGCCTGACCGGCTCCGTCTACTCCAGTTCGCGCGAGAAACTAGATCGCGCCGTGCGCGAGTTCCACGTCGGCAACCTCTACCTGAACCGCAAATGCACAGGAGCCATGGTAGGCGCGCACCCCTTCGGAGGCTTCAATATGTCGGGCACCGATTCAAAGTCCGGCGGCCCGGATTATCTCTATCTATTTACGCAAGCGAAGAGCATCGGCGAGAAAATTGGGTAGAGACGGAGTGTCGTGCAAAATACAAAAGGCCGCACGCGGGCGGCCTTTTGTGATCCAGCGAAAACGGTCTAGTTACCAATCCCCGCACTGTGAGACGATTGCGGGACAGCAGCGGCTGCGGTGGCGGCTGCGGCTTCGTTTAGTATCCGGTGGTGAATGGTGAAGAGCGCCAGTTCCAGCCGGTCCGACACGCCGATTTTGTCGTAGACGTTGCGCAGATAATTCTTGATCACCTGCTCGGTCGTACCCAACTGGGTGGCGATTTCCTTGTTCTTGTATCCCTGAACGATCAGCGCCACGATGCGCAGTTCCTTGGCCGTCAAGCGGTCACGGACGCGCAGCCCGACCATATCGTTCTCGGTCAGTTCGCTTGGCACCGCCATGTCCTGCACCCAGTTTTCGCCGCGCGCGATCTTGCGGACACAATCCACGAGCGCGGGGCTGGTCACGTTGCGATAGACGACACCGTGAGCGCCCGCCGCCATGTACCGTTGTGCGCTCTCGCCCGTGTCGGCGAGGACGACCACTCGCGTCTTGTTCTTGTTGGCAGCCGAGAGGACGGAGTTGAAGTCGGAGTGGAAACCTCCGGCAATGATGAGGACGGCGGCGCGAAACTTGTCGAGCGCCATGAACATCTGCTCGGCAGTTTGCGCCTGGGCCACAATGCGCATTTCGTCTTCTACGGCCAGTACCTTGGCAATGCCAGCGCGGAAAATCGCCTGATTGTCGGCCAAAATAAGCTTCAGCATGGATCGCTCCCGATTAACTGTTGCGAACGAATTCGTAAGAATCGATTACGCAAGCGACGCCCCGGTTTTCTCCGGGTTCGGTGCTGGCGTTAGGCTCATCGGTCCGCACCACGCGGCCGCGGCACTGAATCACAACATCGTCCTTGCCGCCGGTGACTTCCGGTGGCAGGGTAATCTCAAACTCTACTGGTGAGCCGACCTCGAGCGATGCGTCGGCGCGGATGTACACGCCGGCGGCACTCAGATCGCCGGTCATGCCGCTGTGGCTGTCACCCGCGGTATCTTCCCTATGTATCTTGATCGGCAAATGCAGCGGAAACCTTTTCCCGGTACGCGCTTCGGTCACGACTCCTCCTCTACCACCGCTCTGCACTTCAACCGCAAAGGCAGAAACCACAAAATTCCCAGCCCAAAGCCTTCGAGCAGCTAACGGCGTTATATCACGGAAAATACTTGAGAAGAAGCCCTGGATTACCTTCGTAATCTCAGTAGGAACTAGGTACCTCTCCGGGTGCGGACGGCTGATTCAGCCCGAATGTAAGGAAGAAACCCGCATGTTTAGCGGAGTATTCGCCCAAAACCCTCGCGAATATTGCCCAATAAAAGGAACCATCCGATGCTGGGTGGCTCCGCTCGCGTCGCTCGACATCTGTCCCGGATCGATTCTGTTGCGCGCACCTGTGGAATGGCCGCTCACAATGCCGGAGTTTCCGGGCTGGGTTGCACAATCAGATTGTGGCGGCGAAGCACGCGGCGGCGCTGCGATTCCTGGAGCGGGCCGGAGGCGGCAATCGCGCAGAGAACGTAAAAATAGGGCGGCGTTTGCAACATCTGTAGATTGACATCTAGACCCTTTAGAGTTCGCCCGGGCTGCGATGAATCCTCAGCTATACTTCCGCAGCACCTTGGTCAGATATACTATCGGACACAAAAACTTACCCGAAAAGAGAAGACTTCTGGATCCCCGAACGGTTAGGCTTGGCCAGCGGCGCCTCGGCGCTGGTCGAAGGTTTCAGGTTCCGCGTTGGAGCTCAGCGCGTGAATCAACAGAAGAGGGTTCGAAGGAACAAGAATGGCGAGTTGGGCGCAGGAATCGATACTGGTAACGGGTGGAACAGGTTCGTTCGGGAAGAAGTTTGTGGAGATCATGCTGCGCGACTACCAGCCGCGACGACTGGTGGTTTTCAGCCGGGACGAGTTGAAGCAGCATGAGATGAGAGCGTCGGGCTTCGATCATCCCAGCATGCGGTATTTCATTGGAGACGTGCGGGACGTCGAGCGGTTGAAGCGCGCTCTCTCGGGCGTGACGGTGGTGGTGCACGCGGCGGCGCTCAAGCAGGTGCCGGCTTGCGAGTACAACCCGTTCGAAGCGATCCAGACAAATATCATGGGCGGGCGCAACGTGATTGATGCGGCGATTGATCAAGGCGTGCGCCGCATTCTGGCGCTCAGCACCGACAAGGCGGTTAATCCGATCAATTTGTATGGCGCCACCAAACTGTGCGCAGAAAAAGTGTTTGTGCAGGCCAATGCGTATGCTGGCGCGAATACCCGCTTCAGTTGTGCGCGCTACGGGAACGTGGTGGGCAGCCACGGCAGCGTCATCCCGGTTTTTCTGGATCAGCGCCGGCGCGGGAAGATCACGATCACCGATTCTCGAATGACTCGATTCTGGCTGACGCTGGAGCAGTGCGTGAAGTTTGTCATCCGCTGCCTGGAGCAGATGCACGGCGGCGAGATTTTTGTTCCGAAGATTCCCAGCATGCGGCTGGTGGACCTGGCGGAAACGATTGCGCCCGGATGCCAAGTCGAGTACATCGGGATTCGTCCGGGAGAGAAGTTGCACGAAGTGCTGGTCTCTGAAGACGAGTCTCGACAAACGCTCGAGACTGAGGGTATGTTCGTAATTCAGCCGGCGCATCCGTGGTGGAAGTCGGAAAATTGGGTCAACGCTAAGCCGCTTCCGGAAGGTTTCCGGTATTCGAGCGACAGCAACGAACGCTGGCTGACGCGGCGTGAGTTGGAAGAATTGGTGGCGCCTGAAACGAGCGCTGCGGATGCGGTTCCGACTTCCGCCTGACATGAGTGCCTTACCCACAAAGTTGGAAACGCTTGCCATCCATGGGGGTACGCCCGTACGGGAAAGATTGTTGCCGTACGGGAGACAAAGCGTGGATGACGCGGATGTGCAGGCCGTAGTTAAGGTTCTGAAGTCGGACTGGCTGACTACGGGACCAAAGATCAGCGAGTTCGAAGAACGGTTTGCCGCGTGGACCGGTGCGCGGCAGGCGGTCAGCTTCAGTTCGGGCACAGCCGCGTTGCACGGTGCGGCTTTTGCCGCGGGGCTGGGGCCTGGGGACGAGGCGATCACCACCCCCATGACTTTTTGCGCGACCACCAACTGCATTTTGTATCAGGGTGCAACGCCAGTGTTCGCCGATGTCTCCTCCGACACGCTGAACCTTGATCCTCGGGAAGTTTTCAAAAAACTTTCTGCACGCACATTTTCCCGCACGAAGGCCATCATCGCGGTCGATTATGCGGGACATCCCGCTGCCCTCGATGAACTGGGGCAGCTGGCGAAATCTCAGGGAGCGCTCCTGATTGAAGACGCCTGCCATGCGCTGGGTGCGGAATTCCAGGGGAAACGCGTCGGTAGCATTGCCGACATGACCGTGTTCAGCTTTCATCCGGTGAAGCACCTGACCACCGGGGAAGGCGGTATGGTTGCGACGAACGATGCTCGGCTGGCCGAGACGCTGCGATGCTTTCGCAATCATGGCATCAGCAGCGAAGCGCGGCAGCGTCTCGAATCCGGGCAGTGGTTTTACGAGATGGTGCTGCTGGGCTTCAATTACAGGTTGACAGATATTGCCTGCGCGCTGGGACTGTCCCAGCTGGAGAAACTGCCAGCGAACCTGGCACGCCGGCGGGAGATTGCGGCGCAGTACGCCGAGGCATTCCGGGATTTGCCGGCTATTGTCATCCCCACCGTGCGCGATGGCGTGGTTCCGGCGTGGCACCTATATCCGGTCCGGCTGAAACTGGAATTGTTTGCCGTGGGACGAGGAGAGATATTTCAAGCGATGCGCGCGGAGAATATCGGTGTGAATGTTCACTATATTCCTGTCCATCAACATCCGTACTATCGCGAGCGCTTCAATACCGAGGCCGGCTATCCGGTTGCAGAAGACGCGTATGCGCGACTGATCAGCCTGCCCATGTTCCATTCCATGACGGCGCAAGATGTGGAAGACGTGATCCATGCGCTGCGTAAAGTTTTGACCCACTACGAAGGGAAACGCGCGCTCTCGGAGTTGCTTCATTGGAGTCGAGGAAACCAGGCGTACTTCTGATTCGGGCCGATGCCAGTCTCGCCATAGGAACGGGACATGTCAAGCGCTGCCTGGCGCTAGCCCAAGCTTGGCAAGACGCCGGTGGTGCGGCAAGTCTGGCCGTCGCAGAGTTGCCGGAGGCGCTTTTGCCGCGTGTGGCCGCAGAAGGGGTCTCGCTGAGCCGGGTTCATCCAACACCCGGCGGTCCCGAGGACGCTGGTGAGACTGTTGCGCAAGCCTACCGATTGGGAGCCGATTGGGTCGTGATCGACGGCGATCGCTTCGGCAGTGATTTTCTGGCGACGGTTCGGGCCGCAGGCTTTCGAGTACTGCTCATCGACGATTTCGCCGACCGGGAATCGTTTCCTGCCGATCTGATCGTGAATCCGAATCTTAGCGATGATGGGGAGCCGTATCGAAGACAAGGCGCGACCGCACGACTGTTGATTGGCTCATCTTACGTTTTGCTGCGCCGCGAGTTCAGGCAAGGAGCGGAAAAAAGAGAGATCGCCAAACGGGCAACAGAATCCTCGTAACTCTCGGCGGGAGCGATCCGGAGAATCTGACGCCGAAAATCGCGGACGCTTTAGCGCACTGCCCCGATCTTGACGTTACAGTGATCGCGGGAGCTGGCTACGATAAAGCAGATGAGCTACGAAAACTGAAGGCGAACAACCTCCGAGTCGTTTTCAACCCCCGAGACATTTCGCAGTTCATGAAGGACTCCGATCAGGCGATCATTGCTGCGGGTGGAACGCTCTGGGAGCTTCTTTCCGTGGGTTGTGCGGTATTGAGCTATTCCAGAAACATTGTACAAATGCGCGTAGTGCAGGCTTTATCGCATCGCGGGGTGGTGGTAGACATGGGTGAGACTCGCCACTTTGACCCAGCAAAGCTTACGGTTTCAGTGAAAGAGCTGGTCGATTCGCGCACGGCGCGTGAGCGCATGACGAGTCTGGGCCATACGCTCGTCGATGGCTTGGGAACAACACGGGTTGTCGAAGGCACACAGCAATCAGAGGTGCAATGATGGTTGGGCATGTTTCTCATCGCATCTTCCGTGCAGGGCGCGTTTTTTTTGCGAATGGCGGGGAACTACCGCTGCAATGCTTCGCGGGGACTGCGAAGCCTCTGGTGCCCAGCATTGTGTGACTGAGCGTCGCCGCAGCGGCGACCCGAGGAACTCCAACGGCAAGAAACGATTGACGGAGAAGGCCTTTCGAATTACCATCACGCAAGGTCATCTCAGAGGGGTGGAGTTGTTGCCATGATCAGGGCTCTATACTTGAAGATCCTGAGCTGCATGATGGTCGTGATTTTTCCAGCTGCCTTGTTCGCAGCGGACCAACCTGCTGCCATGCTCTACAGCCATGGAACCGCATTGCTCAATGGCGACGGCATCTCAAGGTCGTCGGCTATCTTTTCCGGAGACTTGGTACAAACCAACGCGGACTCGGCGGCCAATATAAACGCTTCGGGCTCGATCGTCTTGGTTCGGAATGACTCGCTGGTTAAGTATCAAGGCAACGCCGTCGAGTTGGAGCACGGAGGCGTAGCGATATCGACCTCGAAATTGCTGTCAACTCGCGCTGGCGACGTCACCGTGTCACCGGCCGCTAGTGTTTGGACCGAATTTGAAGTCAGAGATGTGGATGGCAGGGTCCAGATCGCGGCGCGAACAGGCGACCTGACCATCAGCGATGACACCGGGACCACAACGCTGGCACAAGGTCAGGAGACCACTCGAGACGAGCAGTCGGATGAGAACAAGAAGAAGAAAAAGAGACGAGGTACCGGGGCCACCGCTGCGGCGCAGGGGGGAGTCCTCAGCTCTCCCTGGGCAATCGGAATCGGCGGGGCCGCTATTGTGGGCGGAACAGTATGGGTGTTAGTGCAGCCCGAGCAACCGGTGAGTCCATCGCAGTAGCCCGATAAACCAGATAGGTCCAGTAAACTCTTCGAGTGGGTTTTCGGGTCGCCGGAGATCCTCGGTCTAAGCTCGCATTCAGAAGTGCCAGATCACGCCGACGCCGGCGAAAATATTATGTTGGCGGCTCTTGCCCGAGTTCACATTGAGTTGCGGTACACCCGACCAGAAGTCTCGACCTTCCCCACGCAGGCTGAATCTACTGAAGATCTTCACATCGAGTCCGACGCCCGCTTGGAGTACGCCGGTGCTAGTCCCTGTCCTCCCCAAGTAATTACCGCCAAACAGCAGGGTAGGGCTCGGGTCGAAATAGGCGAACCCGCCGCCTAGACTGACCCATGGAGATACTCCTTCCCCGGCAAACACGTTCAGTCGGGCTGATGGAGTCACGAAGTAGGACGCGTACTCATGCGGTATTCTGTTGGGCAGCGCGGCGTGCAGATTCTCGTCGAGGTTCACTACGAAGGGGACTTCGAGAGTGAGGGAGAAGAAGCCTCTATCCATATCCAGGACGCGCCGGGCATAATTTGCTTCGAAGGTCAATCCGTTCCCAAAGCGCAGGTCCGGATCATTAGAGGGGGCGCCTTGAATGCTTTGATCGCTGGTGAAGGTACGCCCAATGCTCCCCGACAATTCGTTCTTTTGCGCCGGCGCCTGTGCCACGATGGTACAAACTGCCACCAGGGCCCCGATGGTGAGATGTTTCAGAGACATTTCTCCTCCTGAAATCGTTTGTTCGTTGCGACGCGCGTTTTCGCTTAGCGCCTAGGGTAGCACAGCCCTGTTTTTTCCGTCGCGCACTTTCGAACCACAGTTTCTTCCGTTGAACTATCGAATGCGGCCTAGCTTAACTACAGTCCTTCCCAATACGTTGATGCCGGATTTAATTATGTCGGCCGCGCCAACGTGTCGCCATTGTCAGACCGAGTGCGACGGCCTCCAATCCCTTCCTCCTCGATGCCTCGAGTCCGCCGCAGCTTGGATGACTCAGCTAGAGGGGAAGCAGCCAACCCGCAAAGCACATAAAACAACGCAGCATTCGCCGGGATCTGCAAATTGAAATCCACGAAACTATGAAGCAGAATTCCTGTACACCCGAGCAAGGCGGCGAGGGAGACCGCCCCATCCCATTGGAATTCCCACCGGCGAGAGGTCGGTAATCCAAATCGGTACAGGCGCACGAGAAACCATAGCATAAGCCCGAAGCCGAGCAAGCCGGTTTCCACCAGCAGCTGCGCATAGTCGTTGTGCGCTTCGTTTATGAACAGGTTCGTATAAAAGCTGCGGTAACTTGGGTAGACCGTTGGAAAGGTCCCCAACCCCCAGCCCCAAACCGGCCGGTTGGAAAACATTCGCAAGCTGTCTTTGGTGATGTCCAGACGGATGCCAGGACTCAGATCTCCAAGTCGTCCCAGAATCCGCCCCCCTTCACCTAAGAAGATCAGCAGAGCCAGGATAAAGACGCACACTGCCATTGACCCCAGCGCTATGCGAGGGCTTCGCCTCTTCCCGAAAGTTAGTGCCGCGAACAGTACCATTTCGAGAACAAAAGCAACCATTCCTCCGCGCGAGCCAGAAAGGAAAATCGTGCCCGCCATTAATACGGTGCAGGAGCCGACTAAGGCTCGCTTCCCGCCTCTAAACAGATGTCCCATACTGACCACAAAGGGAATCGGCACCAGCATCTCCATCAGGCCGGCATAGTGGTTGTGGTTGACGTAGCTCCCATAGATCGAGCCATGAAACTGCGGACTATGGACCCAGAAAATCTTGTCGTTGGAGGTCAGCTGCTGAGCGAGCGCAAAAAAGGAGTAACCGGCGCCGAACACAATCATCACCAGGGCAAATATTTTGCGAGTGCCTTCCTCTCGGACGCATTCCGCTCCGATCAGCAGCACAATTCCATACGAGACGTATTGAAGTGCTTCGTATCTAGTAACGTATCCGTAGGCAGACTTGCGCAGCGCAATCTGCGCGAGGATGAGCACGAAAAAGAGGAGTGCTGGCAGGTACAGAGAATTTTTCGACAGTTTCGCCTGCCCGGAAACAATCTGCTTTGCCGCCCAAACAAGGAATAGAACTGCCGCACCGGCCTCGAAGGCGAAAGTCGACCACTCTTCGACCGCTCCGAAAGCCAACACCGCGAACATTAAAAGGACGCATAGGCCGAGAACCAGCACCCATTGCAGGATCCCCGGCTCGCTTCGACGCCGCCGGCGCTCCAGATCAATAGCATCAGTCGTATCGACGATCGCATACGATGATATTTTCAACGTTATCGATCCTTAATTCGATTTTTCCACTAGCCTGAGGTCGTCGATCCAAAGCTTGCCACGGATCAGGGGGTTCGCAGGCTGGCGGACAATTTTCAACAATACTAGATTGGTGTTCGGGCCGGTTTGGAATTGTGCATGTTGCATACGCCAGGGATTCGTGCCCAGTAAATCATCGGTCAGAACGTAGGAAGCATTGGCATAAACATCCACGATGGCAAACCGCGGGCCGCTGGCACTCTCGATGTCTTCGGTCCTGGATTCGGCACTAAACTCGTAGTCGGTGTTTGGCTTTACTGGGATGAACTGGAAGATACCAGCGTCGCCTGGATTTCGACCGTCGAAGGTGATCGAAAGGGATCGTGTTCCGTTGAAAAAAACACTGGTGTCTATGGCCAGGACCGCATGGGAGTTCGATTCGTACCACCAGTCAAAGCCTCCATTCAGCACGTTCTCCTCAAATCCCCCATTTACGACCAGGTTCTCATGAGACGGAAGGTAGGGCTGAAGAGAGCGATCGACGCTGGCCATTTGTTGCCATGCAGTTTGTGCCGCCGCGACCTCCTGCTTCGCGATGAGAAACCGAAAGTAGGGAAATGCAAGCTTTGTCGGAAACTCCTGGTTTAGTGCGATCAGATGGTTCCAGACGTTTTCCGCGGCGGCTACTTCCTGTTTGGAGATAAGCAATCGCAGAAACGAAAGGTACCGATCCGTTCTTCGAGGCAGCACCTGATCAAGAATCTGATTCGCGTCTCCGGTTGCACGCCAGCAGAGCTGGAGAGCAGAGTCGACGGAATCGGGGTCGTTTGCGAGTACCACGTGGAAATAACGCAAAGCCTTTTCTTGATCCCCCTGAACCAAGAAAAAGTTAGCGGCCTCCCAAGCGACATACGGGGTGGTTGGGTCGGCTTCTACGGCGCGTTCCACACTCTCTTCCTGCTCTCGGGTGCGGCCCGCGAGTTGGTAGGCACCGGCTAAATCTAGCCAATATCGTGCCACGTAAGGATTCAGACTCACCGCGATCCGATAGGTTGCGATGGCGCCATCCAGACTCATCCCCGACAACGCCAAACTTCGGCCGACGAAGTCGCGATATTCAGCGTTCGATGGTTCTAGAAAAACAGCTCGGTTGAGATTCGAGGGGTCCGGAGTCGCTGCCAGGTGGGACGCGAGGAATATCCGGAGAGCCAAGTACAGATACAGCCCTACGAGAACAAAGCAGGCGCCCGCAAAAGAAAACTTCCGCAGCGGGGACCGCAATTCAATCGGCATCTGATCCATACCGGTGACGGTATTCATTGCGCCGGTTACGTGGCTTCATTCAAATTACAAGCAGTCATGTTATGAAACTTTGCTGGCGGCCGTAGTCTCATCTTGCGGTGCGGCCTCATCGTAGTAGCGGTGCGCGTCCGGACTGCCATAGGTGTAGTAGTAGCCGTCGCCCGAACGTAGGTCCAGCGCGTTGAGGACAATACCCATAACCCTGGCGTTGACGTGCAGCAGCAGGCCACAAGCGCGCCGAAGAGCGGGTTTTGTAGTCTTCCCCGCACGCGCAACCAGGATGACTCGGTCCGCCTCAGCAGACAAAACCACTGCGTCGGTCACGGATAAGCATGGAGGCGTGTCAATAATTATGTGGTCGTACTCGTTCCGCCAGCGTGTGATGTGATCCTTCATGACGGTCGAGCTGAGCAACTCGACGGGCTGTGGCGGAATTGGGCCAGCTGGCAAAATCCACAAGTTCGGCACTTGCGCATAGGGAACTACCACATCTTCGATTTTGTCGACTCCGCTTATGAGGGTGCTGAGGCCTCCACTAGACCGAAAGCCAAACAGCTTGTCAATGCCGGGCCGACGAAGGTCCGCATCGATCAGCAACACGCGGCTCCCGCGCTGCGCCAAGACCAGCGCCGAATTCGCACTGATCGTCGTTTTCCCCTCTTGCGGCAAGGCGCTAGTGATCAGTATCACTTTGGGCGGGGCCCCAAACGAGGAGAGAAGAATCGAAGTGCGGAGCGCTCGGTATGCCTCCGCTGCTTCTGACTTCGGACGTGCATACGTCACCAGAGCCGGCAATTCAGACTTCTCGGCCTCGGCCGGCACCGTTTTCAGCCGCTTGCGCAAGGAGCCGTTAGTTGAAAACTGGAGCGGGATCGTCCCGAGCGCCGGCAACGTCGAAATCGCGCCAATCTCTTCCATATTCCTGATGCTGGTGTCCATACTCTCCAGAACGAATGCAAGTCCAATACCGCAGGCAAGGCCGAACAGAAGGCCGACCTCGAGGTTCCGGGGCACGTTCGGTGTGATGGGGACGGTCGGGGTCCGTGCGACGTCTACGACACGGATATTGCTCGATCTCAGACCCGCGCTGACACCCGCTTCCTTGAGTCGTTGCAGAAGGTCCTGGTAGAGCTGTCGGTTCGATTCCGCATCGCGCTTCAGCACCGAATATTCAATCGCGCTTTCGTTGAGTTGGTTCGCCTCCTGCTTCTGCCGTTCGAATGCGGTGGTCAGCAAATTTTCCCGTTGCAGTGCGGCCAAGTACTGATCGCGGACCCCATGCTGCACTTGAGTTTCTTCGGCCACGATTTCCGCACGCACTTGTTTGAGCTGATTGCTCAGTTCGACGACCTTGGGATATTGGGTGCCGAACTGGGTTGTAGCCACGGCGTATTGGGTACTGAGGTCAGCCTCTTTTTCACGCAACCTCTCCAGCATGCCACTCGTCCCTAGGGTGGACGATTTGGGCAATGCGGCTGGGTCCCCAGACACAGCCAGCTTGTAAATGGACTCCTTCTGCATGCGATCCGTCTCGGCCGCTGTCAACTGCCTGTTCAGTTCGTCCAGCTTGGCCGTTACGATGTTCTGCTTTTCATCCACGCCTAGAATGCTGTGCTCTTTCTGGTAGCGGACAAGTTTTTCCTCGGATGTTTGGACTTTCAACTGAAGATCGGCGAGTTCGGTTGATAGCCACTCTGAGGTTTGGGTGACGGACTCGTATTTTGTCTTGAAGTTCTCCTCGATGTACGTTTTTACCAGTGCATTGACAATGTCGGTTGCTAGGCGAGGGTTCGGATGCGTATAGGTGATCTCCACAAGCCGGGAGTTTGGGATTATATGGACGCTTAGCCCGCCGCGAAATGCGCCGAGCATGCCAGCTACTTTCGCCGGATCAGGTTGCATGCTCGAAACTGGGATTGAGCCTTCGGCTTGCGAGCCTCGGTCAAGGCGCACGGCCTCGATCACCTTCAAGGCCAGAACATCGCTGCGAAGAATCGCTGCTTGGGTTTCAAGAGCTACGTCGTATTGGTAGTCAGCGGAACTATCCTCGACGCCCTTCAATCCCAAGACGTTCGGAGTTTCTGGAAAGATCGCAACCTTCGATGTTGCCTGGTAGAGCCGGGTCGTCCTGAGGGTGGTAATTACGGAGAGTGCAAAAACAATGGCTACCGTGGCCACAACTGCCCATCGTCGCTTCCTAAGAATTCGCCAGTAGTGCAGCAGAGGGCTTTCTTCTTCAGCTAAAGAGGGGTCTACGGATCGGTGACGTCTAAAAACTGGCAATTCGAGAGGTTCTAACGCTTCCGACTCGCCGGAGTTGTTGCTTGTTGACTGCAAATCCATCAATTAAACCCCAGAAATCCCGCCAGCGGCATTCTCGCGTGCCTCGAGCCGACGTTGTCTACGAATAGGCGAATTTTAACATCATTTTCCCCATTTTTTGGACACCTTCAGGAAAGCTCGTTCGGCCGGCCCAAGAAAACGCGGCCGCTGCAGTCGTGCGAGTCCCGGCAACTGCGGGATACGCTCTCGCGTGCTGGCGGACAACGAATGATCAATATGTTGCGAGAGGGTTCGTGCGCAGATGATAGCGCTGCTGGCAATCCGCGATTCGCCACCACGTTGCGTACGAAATCGTCGCTTGGTGGAGAGCCGAACTTGGGCACCACGCCCAGAAGATAATTCGAACTGCCTCCGTCTGTGTTCGAGCGTCGTCACTTCTATCGCTCGGAATTGCAATGATTTTAGCTGGCGAATCCGGGCGCGCTCTTGCCACTGACGGCTGCCAGGCCGCGACGCCCAGTTCGTTGGGGCCAAAATCAGTGACTCGGGACGCAACTCTTGAAGGCATAGTGGGTTTTATGCAAGCAAAGGAGTTTGTGCGGCTTGCGGGGCTGCAAGTCTGGCAGGGAACCTGCAATGTATAACTCCCTAGATAACAATGCTTTCCCGGTTAGGTGGGCATGAAACGCGATTTTCTGGTGCCGGTCTTCTCGCTAGGATTCTTGACTGTTCTTTCCAGCGCTCAGGTGGACAGTTCGCCTGGACTGGCGCGGATTAGCGTGATCCAGGGCGACATTGCGACGCAGCGCGGCGACACGGGGGACTGGGCAGCAGCGGCGCTGAATCAGCCCTTGGTCGGCGGCGACAGGATCTCGACTGGAGACAATTCCAAGGCCGAGCTGCAACTCGACCACGCGAACATCCTTCGTCTCGGTAACAATTCGCAGGCAAAGATCGCAACCTTGGAGCGGGTGCAGAACCAGCGGGCTCAGATTCAGGTTCAGATCTGGCAGGGGCTTGCCTACTACACGGTCTTCAAGGATTCCGAGGCCGACGTCGAGATCGACACGCCGAATGCGGCCATCCGGCCGACGTCAGACGGCGTTTACCGCATCGAGGTGACAGGTTTTGAGACGCAAGTGATCGTGCGTGCGGGAGCGGTCGACATGGCGATGCCTCAAGGAAGCACCCGCGTGGAGATGGGACAGGGCGCGACTGTACGTGGCACAACCCACGAGGCGGGAAACGTGCTCGGTAGCGCGCCTGCGATGGACAGCTGGGATTCCTGGAACATTGACCGCGACGGAGTGATCCGCAACGCTCAATCCTGGAACTACACAAATCGCTACTACGTGGGGAGCGAAGATCTCGATGTCTACGGACACTGGGTCAACGTGGCGGACTACGGGCGGGTGTGGTCGCCGACGGTGGGCGGGGGCTGGTCTCCTTATCGCGCCGGTCGCTGGATTTGGGAGCCGTACTGGGGCTGGACGTGGGTTTCACATGAGCCCTGGGGCTGGACGCCCTATCACTATGGCCGCTGGTTCCTCTATGGAAAATCCTGGATGTGGTGGCCGGGGCCGGTTGACGGCGAGAGAGACTACCGCCCGGAGTGGGCTCCGGCCTATGTGTCGTTCTTCGGATTTGGCGGCCACCGGGGAGCCTCCGTCGGGTTCGGATCGGTGGGCTGGCTGCCACTTGGCCCGGGGGATTCGTTCTATCCGTGGTACGGACTGAACGGATCGCAATTGAAAAGGGTCAGTGTCACCGACGCGACCAACATCACAAGACTCACTTGCGTCGTCGCCCCACTGCGCGACGACAACGAGTTCTCCAATGTGAGTCTGGCCGCCGTCGATGGGCGGATTCGCAAGGCGATCTCGGCGCTTCCGGCGGATCACTTCGGCACCGGACGTCCTGCGCCCGAAATTGTGGGGCGGCGGGCTTTTCGTCACGCGCGCGTCATCACCGGCAATTTGCCTATCGTTCCAACCAGAGAAATGCTTACGGCGACGAATCGTCCGGCGAACGCGTCGTCGATGTTGAGCGGCGGACAGCAGGAGCGGTACTTCACGAAGAGGCAACCGGCAGCGGCGCCGCAGTCGTTTGATCAGGAGGCGGCGGAGGTACAGGAGAGCATCGAGGGAACTGGCCAGTTGGTTCCGGTCGGGGAGGTCATGCATCTGGATTCGATCCACACGGGGCGACCCATTGCCCTGGAGAACGGAATTGAAAGAACGGTCGAACCGACGAAGGATGCGCAGAGTGAGCACAGATCAAGGTTTAAGCCGGAGGTAGGCTTGCGCGCCGCATCATCTCCGGGGATGTCGAGATCGACGCGCGGAATGATGACACCGGCGCCTGCGTACCGTGGTGCTAAGACACATACGGCGTCGAGGCCAGGCGGGAACTCGCGTACTGCGGCGTCGCTGAGGGTTCCGGCGGCGACATCGACAGGCCGAATGATGACACCAGCAACGGGGTCTCGGGGAGCTACGGCACGTGCTGCACAGAGTTACATAGATTCGGCCAACCGACAGATGGATAAGGGCAATTACATGGCGGCAATTGCCAACTATAAACAGGCTTTGCAAGTCGACGGGAATAGCACCGCTGCTAAAGCCCGCCTAGGGCGCGCCCGTCGGGCGATGCAAGCGGAAAACGAGATCATAGCCAATCGGAGGTAAACATGCGCGCTACGACGCTGCTAGTCGGCAGCATATTGCTATTCATGGTGGGGAGTACCGCGGGTCGGACGACACCGACACCAAATGCTTCTCGGCCCCTTTCGGCCCCCGACGTCGAACACGGTCTTAAATCCGCCGTGCCGAACGCACGCATGGCTGCGCTGGTAAAAAAGTACGGAGTTGATTTCGAGTTGACGGACGCGGTGAAGAAGGAGCTTCGAAGTGCGGGGGCCAGCGACAATCTTATTCTACAGATTGGTCGTTCGCGAGCCCGGGTAGATGGCAACTCAGTGGAAAGGCTGACTGGACCTGCGGTCGGTACTCACAGGCACCGGTCGGCAAACACGTCCCGCGGGCATGCTCAACCGGCCGCGAAGGAGCTAGTCCAGCAGGCTGATAAGTACCGACTCGGTTCCGGCGTGGACCGGGACGAAGCCAAAGCAGCCCACCTGTATCGCAAAGCAGCCGAGATGGGTAACGCAGAGGCGCAGACTAGATTTGCCGAGGCCCTGTTCGATGGACGTGGCGTGGCGCGCGACCCCGCTGGGTCACGGCCGTGGCTGGAGAAGGCAGCGCGCCAGGGCTACGCTCGTGCCGAGTGCGACCTTGGCGTGACACTGCAAGATGGCTTGGATGTTGCTCAAGATCTCGCGAACGGGTTGCGATACCTTCAGGCTGCGGCCCGTCTCGGCGATGCGTATGCTGAGGACTATTTGGGTCGATTCGCAGAGAGTGGTTTGATCAGTGATCCCAGCCCGAGCGAAGCATATATGCATTACCTGAAGGCCTCTGAAATGGGTTCTGCGTGGGGAACATACAACGTTGCGAGAATGCACGAACATGGGATCGGTGTCGACAAGAACCCAACTGAAGCACTGCGCTGGTACATGAAAGCTGCATCCATCGGAGATCCGGATTTGCTGGGTCAGTGGAGCGATCTTCGCTCTGAGGCCCGGGCCGTAGCCAGCGCAAATTTCCGAATTGGTGATATGTATGACGGAGGCAACGGCGTTCCCAAGGACACCCACGAGGCGGACAGGTGGTATAAGCGGGGTGTGGATATGGAGTCCGCCGCTGCACGTGAAAGATGGTTAATGGCGGACGTTGATCTGGCTAATGCCTACCTCCAATCAAAGGGCGTTCCGCTGGACTACGGTGAGGCGATGTACCGGATGAGAAAGGCAGCTGAACACGGATATCGGCAAGCTCAAGTGAATCTAGGCTCCATGTATCGCGATGGCCAAGGCACGTCCCAAAATTACGGCGAAGCTATGCATTGGTACCGTAATGCGGCTGACCAGGGTTCTGCGGAGGCAGAATGGATGATCGGCGGACTTTATTTCCACGGTTGGGGAGTGATACGCGATTTCACCGAAGCAGCGACGTGGTTTAGAAGAGCGGCTGAGGCGGGTGTCCCCGTTGCGCAATGGGACCTTGGCATGATGTATTACCAGGGCTACGGTGTTTCGAAGGATCTTGCGACTGCTCGAGCATGGCTACAGAAGGCAGCGGCTCGAGGCTATGCCCCAGCAAAAGACATGCTGGCCAAAACTTGATGCGGCAGGCGATTCTGTAACTGCGAATGCCGCAGCTGAAGCCGACGCCTCCGCCCGCGATTCGCCGGCGTTGAAATTCGGAGAATCAAGACTTGGCGTTCGTGCTACACTGCCGCAAATCCGGTACACTCAACGACGTTCTGAAGGCAAACGCTTGGAGGAATAAGTATGTTTCACTTAATCTGGTATGTTCTTATTGGGCTGATCTCGGGGGTTATCGCGAAATCGGTGATGCACGTCCATATGACGATCTTCTGGACGAGCGTGCTCGGCATCATCGGATCGATCATCGGCGGCGGCGTTAGCCACATGTTTTCGCGCCCGACAAACGAACGGTACCATCCTGCTGGCCTCATTTTTTCCACACTGGGCGCGATCCTGATTCTCTTCATTTGCTATAAGTTGAAGATTCATTTTCCCGAGGTCAACCCGTTCTAAGCTCATCGAAGCCAGCCAAGCGATACACACTTGAGGCTCATCGAGAGTCTCACAGAGAAGAACGGCTCAAGGACGCGCTGCCCAAGCACATCATTCTCAGTTAGTGTAAACGCCTGGTTGAGACAACCATCTTGAACGTGCCAATCGCGCGATATAAGTTGGAGCATGTTCCGGAGCGGTTCTGGACTGATTAGGCGAGTGGGGGCGAACAATTGTTCTTGCCGCGCGTCGGACGCACAGCAGATATTTCGGAAACTCCATCATCGGAAGCGTCCGGTCGAATCCGCGACTTGCAAAAAAGCGAACGCCACCGCCGAACGGTAGTGGCGTTCATGGTCACTTCTGTTTGTCCTTTTCGCTTGGCGGTTGCTTCTTGGGCGGAGGTGGCGGAGTCTTCGGTTTAGCCTCCGGCGCCGCCGGACGCGTTGCCTGCCTTTGAGTTTGCGGCGTAGCCGGCTTGGCTTCCGCCTTAGGGGCCGATTGCTGCGGAGCAGGCCTGGTCTGCTGTTGCTGCGGAGCAGGCTGTGTCTGAACCTGTGGTTTAGGCTGTGTCACAGGCGTCTGCGGTTGGGAACGATTCGGCTGCGCCGGACGCGCGGCTGGAGCGGGGCGAGCAGGAATTACCGGAGCGATTGGTTTGCCTTCTGGGATAGGCTTTGTCGCCGCAAGAACAGCGGGCCGCCCTTGATTGACAGAGGCAAACTGCTGACGGTTCTGTGCTGCTGACTGCCGCTGCTGTAACTGCGTGGTCATCGGAGGAATGCGCTGCTCACGTGTTGCGGCGACTTCCGTCGGCAGAGGCCGGCGAGTGATGCCTCCCGGCCCGTTGTAGCTGGAACGGTTATTCGTAATGTTGACGGTGGTGTTGTTGACGATGACCGTATTCGTTACCGTGCGG
>Ga0074044_10001592_pt1 | contig 20420 bp, 19 predicted proteins | sample BogForMeECP23OM1_FD_94443 | JGI IMG/M metagenome (GOLD analysis project Ga0074044, IMG submission 94443) | Bog forest soil microbial communities from Calvert Island, British Columbia, Canada - Bog Forest MetaG ECP23OM1 | ecosystem: Environmental > Terrestrial > Soil > Wetlands ...
CGCATTTGTGCATTCGCATGCCGCGGGACTCGCACAGCGTGCATCAATAAGCTGAAACGCCAACCTCCGGTTGCAATTTCCGGGCGATTCAAAATGAGGGGATAGCTGAGGTCCGATCAGCCAGTCCAGGTAATGAGACTCGAATTTGTGGGTATCGCGTGCAAGGGCCGCAAGGTCGCTCACGCCGTAGTAGCTGGCGCCCGCGCTGAAGGTCTTTTCGTGCTCCGGAGTAAGCGCACGGAGCGTCGTATAGCCCCCGGCGCTGCCGCCGCTTATCATCAAACGGTCAGGGTCGGCGTTCCGAGTCTCGATCAAGTAGCGAGCGCCGTGCATGCAGTCCTGGACGTCGACGATGCCCCATTGCCGCTCCAGGCGGAGCCGATACGGACGGCCATAGCCGGTGCTGCCGCGATAGTTCACATCGAGCACGCCAATGCCGCGACTGGTCCAGTATTGCGCCGCAAGCGAGAGCGTGCTCGAGGCGGATGCCGTCGGCCCTCCGTGGCTCTTGACGAGCACCGGCGCCTTCTCTCCTGCTGGCGCGGTAAACTCTGGCGAATATGGCGGATAGAAGAACGCGTGGGCGGTCTCTCCTCCCTCGGTATTGAATGCAATCGGCTCCGGGAATGAGACATAGGGGCGGACCCCGTCGCTCAGGACAGTCGAGCGACGAATGACCCGATGAGTCCCTGTCCTCGGGTTCAAGTCGATCAGAGCGCGCGCTTGAGATGGCGACCCACCGAAGAACACCACCCGTCCTGGACCCGCCCGGACCTGGGAAATATCGGTAAACTCGGTTGGGATTAGATCGAAGCTTTTGGTTCGCGTGTCGACTTGGGCCAACTTCCAGACGCCGTCCCGGACGAAGCAGCAAATGAGACGCTCATCGGACTCGAACGCATAGGTGGACATGCCAAACTTCCACTGCGGTCGTCCAAATTCGGCGTCCATTGACGCCATCGGGTCAGCGGCGCCGTCTCGATAGCGATAGAGATTCCACCAGCCGCCGCCTCGGTCCGAGATGAAAAAGAGATTGCCGTCGGGGGACCATTCCGGTTGGAACACCGACTCGTCCGGCCCGCCCGCAACCTGGTGAGCGTTTCCCACCATTCCATCTGGCAGGATCTCGCCCACCCAGGCCTCGGTTGCGACCCACGGCATATTGGGATGATTCCAGGTCAGCCAAACCAAGCGGCCGCCATCTGGAGTCAGCCGCGGGGTCGAGTAGAAGTCGTTCCCTGAAACCAGGACCTTCGGCGCCTCGGCGCCTAAGACGTCGACGCTCACCAGCGTATTGATCACCTCCCCCGAGCCGATATGCTCTTCCTGGACGCAGATAATGCGACCGCGGCGCCGATCGACCACTCCGTCCGCGTACCGTAGGGCTAAGGGGGCGACGGCCGAAAGAGGTGTAATTGGATGCGGTTCCTGTCCCGGATCCTGGCGATAGAGTCGCTGATCAGCGAAGTTCGAGAAAAATACGGTGCGATCCTGCACGGCAAAGGCGCCGCCGCCGTATTCATGGACGCGAGAGCGAACGTTGAAGGTGTTGGCGTCGTCTGTCGTAACGAGCTCAGCCTCCCCGCTCTCAACGACACGGTAGATGAAGCTTCGTCCTTGCTTCTGAGGCTGAGACTCGGTCCAGTAGATCGCATCGCCGCCCAGCGCAATCTCGTCAAGCTGGATCGCGTCGGCGACGATGAGATCGGAGGTGATCGGCGAAGTCCAAGAACCGTAAGGGCTGGCGAGCATTGGCTTTGTCCTGTTTCGGGGTTGAAAGTGTCCGCCGCCGATCCGAATTCGCGCGCACCCGCAAGTTAAGCACCTGTGCACCTTACCAGACGCGCGCATATACCTTTGGACTGTTGGCGGGTTTGTTAGACCTGGGTGAGGACACATCGGTCCAATTAGACCCGGCTTCGGCGCACGGTCGTGGGCGAAGCATTCGACTTGCACAATCTTGAGGTCTCGGCCGCCGCGAGGTCCTATCGACCACGTTCGCGCGCATGCAGCGACCTAATATAAATCGGCCCTTGGGGTCGATGACCTTTTTCTTTGCTGAACCGCCGTTGTCGACCCGAGAACGAAACCGCTCGCGCGGTAGTTGCGGCTCGGTGCGGCTGGGAGGCGCCACGGGGTGAAGACGAAAGCAGCGGCTCGGACCTGTCTCAAGATCGTGGGGTTCAACCCCATGCGAGACAGGAGCCTTCGATGCCCGACAAGCCCATCAGCCCGTTGCGCCAGCGCATGATCGACGACATGACGGCGCGCCGGTTCACCGAAGCACCCAGAGGGACTACGTTCGGAACGTGAGGAACTTCGCGGCCTTCCTCGGCCGGTCGCCAGATACGGCGACGAGGGAGGACCTTCGCCGCTTTCAACTGCATTTGGCGCAGCAGCAGATCAGCCCAGGGTCGATCAACGCCGCCATCGCCGCGCTGCGGTTCTTTTTCAACGTGACGCTCGAACGACCGGACCTCGTTCGGCATCTGACGACAGCGCACAAACCACGCAAGGCGCCGGTCGTGCTGAGCCAGGAGGAGGTGGCGCGTCTCCTCGAAGCCGCGCCCGGCCTCAAGTACAAGGCCGCGCGGCCAGGAGGAGGTGGCGCGTCTCCTCGAAGCCGCGCCCGGCCTCAAGTACAAGGCCGCGCTCAGCGTCGCCTACGGCGCGGGCCTGCGCGTGTCCGAGGTCGCGGCGCTGAAGGTGTCCGATATCCCCGGATCAAGTCCGGGGACCAGTCAGCGAATGACGCTGCGGGTCGAACGAGGCAAGGGACAGAGAGAGCGGTATGTGATGCTCTCGCCGCAACTTCTCGAACTCTTGCGCGAATGGTGGCGCCCGGCGCGACCGCCGGTCTGGCTCTTTCTCGGCCAGAACCCGATCAATCCTGTGACCGCCCGTCAGATCAACCGCGCCGTGCACGCCGCCGCGAACCTGGCGGGAATCTCCAAGCGCGTGTCGCCCCATACCTTGCGGCACAGCTTCGCCACGCACCTGCTCGAACAGAACGTCGATATTCGCGTGATTCAGGTGCTGCTCGGGCACGCCAAGCTCGAGACGACGGCGCTCTGCACCCGCGTCGCCGTCAGCGCGATCCGCGACGTCACGAGCCCGCTGGAGCGGCTCGGCCTCAATCTGGCGGGACAATCGCCGCCTTCCTGACCGCCGCCGCACGGCGCGGCCTCGCCTGGAGGTCGCCGACGTCTTTCGCGCCCATGGGTCGGCGTGGCGCAAAGCCAACGCCGGCCATGTGAGCCTCGCCCAACTGAAGGTCATGTCGGCGATCGAGACCTGCCGCACCGCCGCGCTCGGCGGACATGTCGAGCGCTGCGAGGACTGCGCGCATGCGCGCGTCGCCTACAACTCCTGCCGCAACCACCATTGCCCGAAGTGTCAGGGCGCGGCGGCGCGGCAATGGCTCACAGAACGCGAAGCCGAACTCTTGCCGGTTCCCTATTATCACGTCGTCTTCACCCTGCCGGCGGCGATCGCCGCCATCGCGTTCCACAACAAAGCCGCCGTCTACGACCTGCTGTTCAGAACGGCCGCCGAGACGCTGACCGCCATCGCCGCGGACTCGAAGCATCTGGGCGCGCGCATCGGCCTCACCGCCGTGCTGCACACCTGGGGTTCGGCGCTGACCCATCATCCGCACGTCCACGTCATCGTTCCCGGCGGCGGCCTTTCGCCAGACGGCGCGCGCTGGATCGCCTGCAAGCCCGGCTTCTTCCTGCCCGTGCGCGTGCTGTCGCGCCTGTTCCGCCGCCTCTTTCTCGAAGGCCTCGCAGCGCTGCATAAGGCCGGCCGCCTCGCCTTCTTCGGCGATCTCGCCCCGCTCGCGCCGACAGAAGCGCCTTCGACGCCGCGCTCGCGCCTTTGCGCCGCTCCGAGTGGGTCGTCTACGCCAAGCGACCCTTCGCCGGACCGCAAGCCGTCCTCGCCTATCTCGCGCGCTACACCCACTGTGTCGCGATCTCGAACTCCCGGCTCATTGCGCTCGATGAGGCGGGCATCACCTTCAGATGGAAGGACTACCGGATCAAAAGCCGCGATCGACTCAGGACCACGACGCTCGACGCCGCCGAGTTCATCCGCCGCTTTCTCCTGCGCCCGTCCCACAGAAAGCTCGACCACCCCGCCGTGTAGAGCAGCGGCGCCGTCTCCCCGACTGAGATCGCCAGCGCGAGCAATGCGCCGGTCAGGATTCCCGGAAGCGCGGCCGGCATGACGACGCGCAGGATGACCTGTCCGTCGTCGGCGCCAATCGCGTAGGCCGCCTCGCGCAGATCATTCGAAACGCCGCGCAACGCCAGTTCCGTGGTCCGGCAGATGTAGGGCATGCAGAGCATCGCCATGACGATCGAGGCGGCGGCGACGGAAAAGCCCCAGCCGAGCCATTCCACCATCGTCACATAGCCGAAATAGCCCAGGACGATCGACGGCACGCCGACGAGGACGTCCGAGAGGAAGCGGATCGCGCTCGCCCAGCGCGTCGAGCGATACTCGCAAACATAGAGACCGGCCGCAATGCCGATCGGCGCCGCGAGCAGCATCGCGCCGATGGAGATGACCGCGGCGCCTTCGATGGCGTTGAGAAGGCCGCCGCCGTTTCCCTGGGTGACGGTGGTGAACAGAGAAAGCGAAAACGCGCTTAACCCCATCACCAGCACGACGCCGAGAATGGAGAGCATGAGGCCGGTCAGAACGAGGAGCGCGAGGCCGGAGAGCGCCCAACCGGAGATCGTGAGGACCCGGCGCGACCATCGCATGCGGCGCCCGCCGACGTGAGCGACGCGCGATGGTCTGGCGGTTGATATAGCCGTCATGAGGGGCTCGACATCATCCTTAGCCGAGGCTCTCAGGTCCTAGCGGCAGGCGCGGCGAAGTGGGCGAGCAGCATTCGCGCGAGCGCGTTGATGACGACCGAGATCAGCATCAGCACGAGCGCGATTTCGGCGAGTGAGCGGACCGCCAGGCCCAAAGGATCCTGCAGGGCGCTATCGAGCTGGGAAACGATGAAGGAGGCCATGGTCGAGACTGGCGCATAGATGTTGTTCGGCAGCATGTCGAGCGCGTTGCCGCTCACCATCAGCACCGCCATGGTTTCCCCGAGCGCGCGTCCAAGAGCGAGAATTGTCGCGCCGATCAGCACTCGCCGCGTTCCTGGGAGCAGCACGTTCCACGTCGTCTCGAAGCGCGTCGCGCCGAGCCCGAGCGCCGCTTCGCGCAGCGTCGTGGGCTGGGCGGCGATCGCGTCGCGCATCGTCGCGACGATGAGCGGCACGATCATCAGGGAGAGCACGAAGCCGGCCGTCAGAAGCCCGTAGCCGCTGCCCGGGGGTCCGGCGAAGACGGGGATGAAGCCGAGGGCGCCGGCCAGAAAGGGGAAAACGTGCTGCCCGAGGAAGGGGATCACCACGATATAGCCCCAGAGGCCGAACACGACGCTGGGGATCGCAGCAAGAAGTTCGACCATGATCGATATGGCGAGGCGCAATCCGCCGGTCATGGCCTCCGCGAGAAAGATCGCCGCGCCGACGCCGGCCGGAACAGCGAGCGCAAGCGAGATCACCACCGTCAGCAGCGTGCCGACGATGAGAAACAGAATGCCATAATTCGCCCCCGGCTGAATCAGGGTTCCGCCCCGCATCACCGGATTGGCGTAGAGATTGCCGATGTTCCAGAGCGGAACTCAGTCCTTTAGGCCGAGCACGTCCGCCATCGAATAGAGACCCGGCTTCCGGCCATGAGCCCAGCGCGCCGCCTTGAGCGCTCCATAGGCGAAGAGCGCCCGATCCTCGGCCTGATGCGACAGCACCACGCGCTCGCCCTCGCCGGCGAAGATGACGCTATGGTCGCCCACGACCGTGCCGCCGCGGACCGAGGCGAAACCGATGTCGCCTTTGCGCCGCGCGCCGGTGAGGCCGTCCCGCCCGCGCGCCGAATGGCTTTTCAGCGAAACGCCCCGCCCCCCGGCGGCCGCCTCACCCAGCATGAGCGCGGTGCCGGAGGGCGCGTCGACCTTCATACGGTGATGCATCTCGAGGATTTCGATGTCGTATTCGTCGCCGAGCGCGGCGGCGGCGCGGCGCACGAGCGCGGCGACGAGGTTGACGCCGAGACTCATGTTGCCCGAGCGCACGATCGGCGCATGACGGGCGGCGGCGTCGATTTTGTCGAGGTCGTGCTCGGCGAGCCCCGTGGTTCCGATCACATCGGCGATGCGCGCCTGCGCGGCGAGCGCGGCGAGTTCGACGGTTGCGGCGGGCGAGGAAAAATCGATGATTGCGTCGGCGTTCAGCATCAGCGGCAGCGGATCGGCGACGATGGCGAGGCCGGTCGCTGGGCAGCCCGCGAGCGGGCCCGGATCGTGGCCGAGCCACGGCGAGTCCTCGCGCTCGAGCGCGCCGGCAAGCGTCATTCCCGTCGCCTCGTGGATCGCGCGCGCGACCATGCGGCCCATCCGGCCGGCCGCGCCGCTCACGACGATGCGCAATTCCGCCATCTTCGACACTCCAATTCGCCCGCTTCAGGCGCCTTCCACCAGGACCATCTCGATTTCGGCCGCTCCTTGGCGGAGCGCCCGCGCCGCTTGATACTCCGCGGAATAAAAGTAGGCGCGGGCCGCCTCGTAGCTGTCGAACTCGAGCACGACGTTGCGCGCCCGCGCGTTGCCCTCGAGCGCCTCATGGCGTCCGCCGCGCGCGAGCGCCTTTCCGCCATGTGCGGCGATCGCTTTCGTCGCCTCGGCGGCATAGCGAGCGTAGGCTTCTGGATTGGTGACGTCGACGCGCGAGATCACATAGCCTTTGGGCATCGGGGCGCTTCCTTGCTTGGCGAAGCTTGAGAGGATAGCGCCGTTCGGCGCGCGATCAAGCAGCCGCGGCGGCGATCTCGGCGACGATCGAAGCGGCGGCGGCGCGCGGATCGGGAGCGGTGGCAATCGGCCGGCCGACCACGAGATAGTCCGCGCCGGCGGAGATGGCGCTCGCAGGGGTCGCAACGCGCTTCTGGTCCCCGACCGCGGCGCCGGCAGGCCGAATGCCCGGCGTCACGAGGATCATCTCATTGCCGACCGCCTGGCGGACGCCTGCGGCCTCAGCCGCGCTCGCCACGAGGCCGTCGACGCCGAGCGCCCGCGCCTGTTCCGCCCGTCGCCGCACGAGGTCGACGACGCCGAAGCGGTGGCCCGCTTCGAGCAGATCCTCGTCGTCGTAGGAGGTCAGCACGGTGACGGCGAGGAGCTTGAGGCCCGACCCCTTCGCGCCCGCGACCGCCGCGCGCATCGTCTGCTGATAGCCGTGGACGGTGAGGAACGCCGCGCCGAGCTTGGCCGCCTGGGCGACGGCGCGCTCGACGGTGTTCGGGATGTCGTGCAGCTTGAGATCGAGGAAGACCTTGACGCCCGTGGCGGCGAGCCGCCGGACGAGCCCGAGCCCCTCGCCGCCGTAGGCGAGCTCCATCCCGATCTTATAGAAACAGGCTTCGTCGCCGACGCGCTCGACGAGGCGCTCGGCCTCGCGGACGTCGGAGACGTCGAGGGCGATGATCAGCCGGTCGCGCGGCGCCAAGACCTTCATTCATCGTTCTCGCGGCCGGGGCGGCCGCGCGACCGGCTCTTGAGTTCATCGACGGCGCTTGCGGCGCCTGCAAGGCGATCACGGAGGAGTTGCCGGCGGCGCGCGAGCGCTTCGGCCGCCCACGCCCGCTTGTCCGCGAAGTCCCGCTTGACGCGCTCAGCCTTGCGGCTGAGATTCACGATCGGAGAATCGGCCCGGCCCGCCTTTGCGTCGAACCGATAAGTCCAGACGCGCGCCGGCGGCAGATTGCGCCAGATCGGCGCGCCGCCATGGGCCGCATAGCGGCCGACGCAGGCGTCGCGCGGGATGGGGGAAAGGAGACCGTAAGTGAACTGGACGAAAACGCCCTCCGGCCCCATCAGGTCGAAGGCGTCGGCGATCAGCTTTTCCCGACGATGGGCCGGCTGGTTGAGGAGAGGAAGACTCGAGACGACGGCCACGATGGGCTTGTCGGCCAGCGGGGCGAGCGTGCGCCTGAGGTCGTAGGCGTCGCCCTGGATGACGGTCGCCGGCTCGAAGCGGCTGTCCAGCATCCGGCAGAAGCGTGGATCGAATTCGACGAGCACCAGGCGGCGCCGATCGAGGCCGCGCTCCAGAAGCGCTCGGGTGACGGGCCCGGTGCCCGGCCCGAGTTCGACGACGAGGCCGTGGCGGACGGGACCGACGGCCTTCGCCATGGCCCGGGCGAGCGGCCGCCCTGAGGGCGCGACCGCGCCCGTCAGGCGCGGGGTCGCGATGAGGGACCGGAAGAAATACGCCCCGTCTCCGAGCGTGGGCGTCCGCTTGTCGTTACGCTGAACCGGCATTTGCGCTCCGCAAATCATGGCCCGCCGTCCGCGGGACGGATTTCACGCGCGGCCAATCACAACGCGCGCGAAACCGCGTCAGCGGCCCTCGAAAAATTCTTTCATCTTCGAGAAGAAGCCTGCGCTTTCCGGGTGGGTCTTGTTCGAGGACTCGGAGGCGAACTCCATCAAGAGCTCGCGCTGCCGGCGCGTCAGGTTCTGCGGCGTCTCGACGTTGAGCTGGACGAACAGGTCGCCTGCGTCGCGCGAGCGCAGGATCGGCATGCCCTTGCCGCGCAGCCTCAACTGTCGCCCGGACTGCGCCCCCTCGGGGATGCTGACCTTCGACTCGGCGCCGTCGAGCGTTCGGACGGTGAACTCGCCGCCGAGCGCCGCCTGCACCATCGAGATCGGCACGCGGCAGTAGAGGTCCGCGCCGTCGCGCTGGAAGACCGGATGCGGCTTGACCGAGAGGAAGATATACAGGTCGCCGGGCGGACCGCCGCGCATGCCCGCCTCCCCCTCGCCGCTCAAGCGAATGCGCGTGCCGTCCTCGACGCCGGCGGGAACGTTGACGGAGAGGGCGCGCTCGCGCGTCACACGCCCGGATCCGCCGCATTTGTCGCACGGATTGTCGATCGTCAGGCCGCGGCCGTGGCAGGTCGGACAGGTGCGCTCGATGGCGAAGAAGCCCTGCTGCGCGCGCACGCGCCCATGGCCTGCGCACGTCTTGCAGGTGGTCGGCTTCGAACCCGCGCGCGCCCCGGAGCCCGCACAGGCCTCGCAGGCGACCGAGGTCGGCAACTTGATGGTGGCGGTCTTGCCGCGGAACGCCTCTTCGAGGGTGATCTCGAGATTGTAGCGCAGGTCCGCGCCGCGCTCGCGTCCCCCGCCCGGGCGACCGCGTCGTCCGCCCATCATGTCGCCGAACAGGTCCTCGAAGATGTCGGACATGGAGGCCGCGAAGCCATCGTTCATGCCGCCGGCCTCGAAGGCGGCATTCCCGTAACGGTCGTAGGCGGCGCGCTTCTGCGCGTCCGACAGATTCTGGTAGGCTTCGTTGATCTCCTTGAAGCGAGCCTCGGCCTGCTTGTCCCCGGGATGCCTGTCAGGATGGCACTGCATCGCGGCTTTGCGGAAGGCGGACTTCAGTTCGGCGTCGGTCGCCGTCCTGGAAACGCCCAGCGTCTCGTAGAAATCCCTCTTTGCCATTGTCAGCGCGCCCGCCGGCGAGTGTTCATCAGTTCGAACCTGCTCGTTTCTCACCGCGGTCGACTTCCGCGGCTGACGTCGACGCGGCGCGGCGCGTCCCTCTCGCCGGGCGCAAAAGCCGACGCTTTCAGCGCCGGCTCGTCATCAGCGTTATCGTCCTGCCATTGCGGCGATCCCTTGCCAAGATCAAGCCGGCCGCCAGACCGGGCGGCCGACCGCGTTTCCTCAGGACTTCTTCTTGTCGTCGTCGACTTCGCGGAACTCGGCGTCGATCACATCGTCCTTGGCTTGGCCGCCGCCGGCGGACGGGCCTTCGCCTGCGCCCGCCGCTCCGGCCTGCTGGGACTTGTACATCGCCTCGCCGAGTTTCATCTGGGCCTGCGTGAGGTCGCTGGCGCGGGCCTTGATGGTCTCGATGTCCTCACCCTGCAGCGCGGTGCGCAGCGAAGCGATCGCCGCCTCAATCGCGCTGCGGTCGGACTGGGCGACTTTGTCGCCGTATTCCTTCAGGGCCTTTTCGGCGTCGTGGGCGAGCGACTCGCCGTGGTTCTTGGCGTCGACCAGCTCGCGCCGCTTCTTGTCTTCGGCGGCATGAGCCTCGGCGTCCTTCACCATCCGGTTGATATCCGCCTCGCTCAATCCGCCCGAAGCCTGGATGCGGATCTGCTGCTCCTTGTTGGTCGCCTTGTCCTTGGCGGTGACGTTGACGATGCCGTTGGCGTCGATGTCGAAAGTCACCTCGATCTGCGGCACTCCGCGCGGCGCCGGCGGAATGCCGACGAGGTCGAACTGGCCGAGCGCCTTGTTGTCGGCGGCCATTTCACGCTCGCCCTGGAAGACCCGGATCGTCACGGCGGTCTGGTTGTCCTCGGCCGTCGAGAAGACCTGGCTCTTCTTGGTCGGGATCGTGGTGTTGCGCTCGATCAGGCGGGTGAACACGCCGCCCAGCGTCTCGATGCCGAGCGACAGCGGGGTCACGTCGAGCAGTAACACGTCCTTGACGTCACCCTGCAGAACGCCCGCCTGGATCGCGGCCCCAATCGCGACCACCTCGTCCGGGTTAACGCCCTTATGCGGCTCCTTGCCGAAGAACTGTTTGACGATTTCCTGCACCTTCGGCATGCGGGTCATGCCGCCGACGAGAACGACCTCGTCGACCTGGCCCGCAGAGAGGCCGGCGTCCTTCAGCGCCTTCCGGCACGGCTCGACGGTGCGCTGGATGAAATCGTCGACCAGCGCCTCGAACTTGGCGCGCGTCAGCTTGAGCGCGAGGTGCTTGGGGCCGCTCGCGTCGGCCGTGATGTAGGGCAGATTGATCTCGGTCTGGGTCGCCGAGGAGAGCTCGATCTTGGCCTTTTCGGCCGCCTCCTTCAGGCGCTGCAGGGCGAGCTTGTCCTTGGTCAGGTCGATCCCCTGCTCCTTCTTGAACTCGCCCGACAGATACTCGACGAGGCGCATGTCGAAGTCCTCGCCGCCGAGGAAGGTATCGCCGTTGGTCGACTTCACCTCGAACACGCCGTCGCCGATCTCGAGGATCGAGATATCGAAAGTGCCGCCGCCGAGGTCATAAACCGCGATCGTCCCCGACTTCTTCTTGTCGAGGCCGTAGGCCAGCGCCGCCGCGGTCGGCTCGTTGATGATGCGCAGTACTTCGAGGCCGGCGATCTTGCCTGCGTCCTTGGTCGCCTGACGCTGGGCGTCGTTGAAATAGGCGGGCACGGTGATGACGGCCTGCGTGACCGGGCCGCCGAGATGGGCCTCGGACGTCTCCTTCATCTTCTGCAGGATGAAGGCGGAAATCTGCGATGGTGAATATTGCTTGCCGTCGGCCGCGACCCAGGCGTCGCCGTTTGCGGCGCGGATGATCTTGTACGGGACGAGACCCATGTCCTTCTTGGTCATGGGGTCTTCGAACGAGCGGCCGATGAGGCGCTTGATGGCGAAGAAGGTCCGCTCGGGGTTGGTCACCGCCTGCCGCTTGGCCGGCTGGCCGACCAGACGCTCGCCGTCGTTGGTGAACGCGACGATCGAGGGCGTCGTGCGGGCGCCTTCCGAATTCTCGATGACCTTGGGGGTCGCTCCCTCCATGACGGCGACGCACGAGTTGGTCGTGCCGAGGTCGATGCCGATTACTTTCGCCATATGCTCTCTGGCTCCTTTCGCGGGATCGCCCGGCCCCGGGGCGGCCGGACCATGAGAACGACTTCCATCGGCCCGAAGCGGCCGGCGACGTCAGTTCTGATCCCCTTGGTTCAAAGTAAATTAGGGAGCGAATTCTGCGCCATGGCCGCGCCGAACCCGCCAGTCGCGGCGTATATAGGTTCCGCGCGTGGGGGGCGCAAGGCGCGGAATCGGCGGATTTTTCACGGCCCGCGAGAGCAAGCGGCGACCCGAACAACCGCCTTTCCCTTTGTTCCCTGGCCTTCTACACTTTCGCGATGAATTGGCGCCTCTCTCTCGTTGTCTGCGGTTTCATTCTTGTCGTCGCTCCCGCCCGCTCACAGGTCGCCCTGCCGGGCGCGGCTCCTCCTCCTCCCGCGCCCGCCGGCGCGCAGGCGGGCGCGCCCAAGCCGAAGAAGACAGGCGCGGGAGCGAAGGCCACGAAAGCGGCCAAGAGCGAGCGCCCCTCTTCGCCCGACGTCGCGACGATCGATGGGCGCCCGCTGACGCTGAACGGCAAGGCGGGACTGCTTCAGGTCTCCGGCTCCGGCGAGACGCTGCAGGTCGACAAGCTGCGCCTGCCCGGCGAGAGCGTCTCCGACCCCTCGCAGCGCTGCATCGTCGACATCGTCGGCGAGAAGCCGATCGAGGCGACCAGCGAGGAGGATCCCGACGGGCTCGAGCGCTATGAGGTCGACGTGCCGGCCTGTCCCTTCACATTCGACGTTCTCAACGGCGCGGTCCTCGTCCCGTCGCAGATCACCGCCTGCGTCTTCAAGGCGGCCGACTGCCAGACGAGCCCCGGCGGCCTGTGGGGCCCCGACGGCGCTGAGCTCGAGAAAGATGCCGTCGCGATCGGCAAGCGACGCAACGAGGCCGAGAAGGCGGTGGACAGGGCCTTGCATACGCTCGAGGAACACGCCAAGGACAATGCCGACGCCGCGAGCCTGCTGCGCAACCAGAGCGCATTTCCCGGCGAGCGGAACGACGCCTGCCGGGACTACGTCAAGGAGAGCGCTTACGGTTACTGCGCCGCGAGCCTGACCGAGGCGAGGGCGGCGCTTCTCGATGCCCGGCTCGAGGCGCTGAATCTCTCCCCCGCCACGAAGACGGAGAAATCCGCCCCAAGCGGCAAGAAGAAAAAGGCGAAGGCCGCCGCCGCCGCGCAATAGCCTTTTTCCAGGGGGGCCTTGTTCCGGCAGGAGTTGCGCTCGATGTCCGACAATGCAGCAAACATGACGCCAGCCGCGGCCCCGCCGCCCCGCACGCACAGCCTGAAGCAGCGCGTCGCGGACGAGATGAAGAGGTTCTTCTTCCTGTTTCTGTACCTGCGGGTGCTGTTTGCGATGTTCGTCTTGAACCAGGGCATCGTTCTGCGCGAGCATGGAATCGGCTTCACCGCGCAGGGCTTTGCTTTCTTCAATGCGCTGGTGCTCGCAAAAGTGATGCTGATGTTCGAGGCCTTTGATCCCGGACGCTGGCTTCGGCGCCGGCCGCTGATCTATCCGATCCTCTACGAGGCCTTCCTTCTCTCGATCCTGTTCTTTGTCTTTCACGTCCTAGAAAAGGTCATCGAGGGTCTGATCGACGGCAAGGCGATCGCGGCCAGTCTGCCGAGCATCGGCGGCGGCGGTCTGGTGGGGCTGGTGAGCGCGGCAGTGATCATGTTCGTGGCGCTTATTCCCTTCTTCGCCTTCCGGAACCTCAGCCTCGTCCTCGGCGCGGACAAGTTGACGGGGCTGCTGTTCGGCTCGACTTCGGAAACGACCGGGTCGCGTCCGGCATAACGGCGCGTCGCGAAGGCGCGACGATCCTTTATTTCGCTTTGGCGCTCGGCTAGCCTCTCGCGCGCAAAGCGTTCAACTCGGGCGGCGGCAAAACCGTCGTTCTTGCTTGGGGTTGAGAGGCATGTGGCAGGAATTCAGGAATTCAAAGAATTCGCGATGAGGGGCAACGCACTCGATCTCGCCGTCGGCGTGATCATCGGCGCGGCCTTCGGCAAGATCGTGGACGGGCTGGTCAACGACATCATCATGCCGATGATCGGCATCGCCGGCAAAGCGGACTTCTCCAACTATTTCATCCCCCTCTCGAGCGCGGTGACGGCGACCAACCTCGCCGACGCGAGGAAGCAGGGCGGCGTGTTCGCCTACGGCGACTTCATCACCATCGTGATCAACTTCGTCATCGTCGCGGTCGCCCTGTTCGCCGTGATCAAGGCGATCAACACGCTCGACAGGAAGCCAAAAGCCGCCCCCGTCGAGCCCCCGCCGCCGACCCCGGAGGTGGTCCTCCTGACGCAGATCCGCGATCAGCTCGCCAAGCGCTGAACAAACGGCGGTGGTGCGCATCTCGTTACGGCGAAGCTGACCGCGGAGGGCGTCACGGCGACGTCGCGCGACAAGCACATAGTGGCAAGACCATTCCGGCGCGACAAAACTCACGCGAGATCGCGCTTCATCTGCTCATATTGTTCCTTGGAAAGTTCGCCAGCGGCGTACCTGCGATCCAGAATCTCGCGGGCGGTTGGCCCCAATGATCCGCGTTCCGTCGTTGGAGTTCGCCGCATAATAAACATGACGACCCCCACAACGATGGCGATCAGCAACAACGGCCCTAGACCGAAAAACGGCATGCCCCATCCTCCGCCCCATCCCATTCCTCCGCCCCATCCCATCATGACGCTCTCCTTTATCGCTGTCGTCGCCCGATTGTTTGCGATCGATGCCGAGTTCCCGATCAATGTCGCGGCGCCGACCAAACGACGCTCGCCTTGGCGCGCGTCTCCCGACCGTGTTCCATGCTTCTCTAAAGTCGCGTGCTCCGTAGCCGCAGCGCGTTGCTGACGACGCTGAGCGAGGACAGCGACATCGCCGCGGCGGCGATGACCGGCGACAGCAGAAGGCCGAACGCCGGATAAAGCACGCCGGCCGCGATCGGCACGCCGGCGGCGTTGTAGATGAAGGCGAAGAACAGGTTCTGCCGGATGTTGCTCATGGTCGCATGCGACAGCCGCCGCGCGACGACCAACCCCTGAAGATCGCCGCGCAGGAGCGTGACGCCGGCGCTTTCGATCGCGACATCCGTGCCGGTTCCCATGGCCACCCCGACGTCGGCCGCCGCGAGCGCCGGAGCGTCGTTCACCCCGTCGCCGGCCATGGCGACGATTCGCCCTTGCTTGCGCAGGCGTTCGACCACCTTGCCCTTGTCCGGCGGCAGGATTTCCGCCTCGATCTCCGCAATGCCGAGCTTGCGAGCGACGGCTTCCGCCGTCGTGCGATTGTCGCCGGTCAGCATCACGACGCGGACGCCCGCCTCGCGCAGAGCGCGGACGGCGTCGGGCGTCGTCGGCTTGATCGGGTCGGCTATCGCAATGATACCGATGGCCTTGCCGTCGAGCGCAGCAAAAATCGCCGTCGCGCCGTCATTGCGCAATTCGCCCGCCGGCCTTTCGAGAGACGCGACGTCAATTCCGGCGGTCTGCATCATGGCCCGGTTGCCGAGGACCACTTTTCGCCCGTCGATGGTTCCGATCACGCCCTTGCCGGAGGAGCTGTCGAAGCCCTCGACCCTGGCGAGCGGGATCTTGCGATCCGCCGCCGCGCGCGCGATCGCCGCCGCCAGCGGATGCTCGCTGCCCTGCTCGAGGCTCGCCGCGAGCCGCAGCAACTCGTCTTCGCTGACGCCGACCTTCGGCTTGCCTTCCGTCAGCGTCCCGGTCTTGTCGACGACGAGCGTGTCGATCTTTTCGAACCGCTCCAAGGCCTCCGCGTTCTTGATCAGCACTCCGGACCGTGCGCCTCGCCCGACCCCGACCATGATCGACATCGGCGTCGCCAATCCTAGCGCGCAGGGGCAGGCGATGATCAGCACGGAGACGGCCGCGACCAGACCAAAGGTGTAGCGCGGCTCGGGCCCCCAGATCGCCCAGGCGACAAAGGCGGCGGCCGCCGCCGCGATCACCAAAGGCACGAACCAGCCTGAAACCTGGTCGGCAAGCCGCTGAATGGGGGCGCGGCTGCGCTGCGCCTGCGCCACCATCTGCACGATCTGCGCGAGGACCGTGTCTCGGCCGATTTTGTCGGCGCGCATCACGAAGCCGCCGCTCTGGTTCATGGTCCCGCCGATCAGCCGATCGCCGACGGTCTTGGCGACCGGCATCGATTCCCCGGTCACCATGGATTCATCGACCGCGCTGCGGCCTTCGAGCAATTCACCGTCGACGGGAACTTTCTCGCCCGGCCGCACGCGCAGCCGATCGCCGACGTGAACCGCGTCGAGAGCGATGTCCTCGTCTGAGCCGTCCGCGCGGATGCGGCGGGCGGTCTTCGGCGCAAGGTCGAGAAGCGCGCGAATAGCGCCGCCGGTCTGTTCGCGCGCGCGCAGCTCGAGCACCTGCCCGAGCAGCACGAGGACGGTGATCACCGCCGCCGCCTCGAAATAGATCGCAACCGCGCCGTCGGCGCCGCGGAAGGCCGGCGGGAAAACGCCCGGCGCGACGGTCGCAACGACGCTGTAGGTCCAGGCCACGCCGATGCCCATGGCGATCAGCGTGAACATATTGAGGTTGCGGGTCTTCAGCGACGCCCAGCCGCGTTCGAAGAACGGCCAGCCTGCCCACAGCACGACCGGCGTCGCGAGAACCAATTGAATCAAGTTGGAGATGCCCTCCGGGAGCAGCATATGAAGATTGGTCAGATGCCCGGCCATTTCGAGGACGAACACAGGAACCGCAAGCGCGAGGCCGATCCAAAAGCGCCGCGCCATGTCAACGAGTTCGGGGTTCGGCCCCTCCGTCGCCGTCGCCACTTCCGGCTCCAGCACCATGCCGCAGATCGGGCAGGCGCCAGGCCCGACCTGGCGAATCTGCGGATGCATCGGACAGGTGTAGATCGCGCCGGCCGGCGAGGATTGCGGCGGCGGCGCGGGCTTCGCGCCGAGATAGCGCTGCGGATCGGCGACGAATTTTTCGCGGCATTTGGCGGAACAGAAATAATAGGTCCGACCGGCATGATGTGCCTGGTACTTCGCGGTCGGGGGATCGACCGTCATTCCGCAGACCGGGTCTTTGACTTCGACCTTTCCGGGCGCCGCCTGGTCGTGACCGCTGCAGCACGCCGCGGGCGAATGGTCATGGTGGTGATCGTCCAGTCGCGGCGCACTCGCGGTCGCCGCTGCGATGAAACGCCGCGGATCGGCGACGAATTTTTCGCGGCATCCGGCGCAACAGAAATAGTAGGTCGCCCCGGAGAATTCCGCTTTGTGTTTGGCAGTCGCCGGGTCGACCGACATCCCGCACACCGGGTCCTTCGCCAGCGCGTTTTCAGCTTCGATCAGGCTCATCGAGATTGTCCCTTGTGGTTTTCGGGGCGAAGGCGTAAACCTTCCCATCATGGGAAGGTCAAGGGTAAGATTGTCGCAGGGAATGTCGGAGGAGGGCGCATGAACATCGGCGCGGCGGCGGCGGCGAGCGGGGTCGCCGCCAAGATGATCCGCCATTACGAGGCGATCGGCCTGTTGCAGCCGGCGCAGCGACGCGCGAACGATTATCGCGACTACGGCGAGCGCGAGGTCCACGAACTCAAGTTCATCAAGCGGGCGCGCCGGCTCGGCTTTTCGATGGCGGAGATCGGCGCGCTTTTGGCGCTGTGGCGCGACCGCGGCCGGCCCAGTCGCGAGGTCAGGCGCATCGCCGAGGCGCATGTCGGGGAGCTCGAGGCCCGGATCGCGGACATGCAGGCGATGGCGAAAACGCTGCGCGAACTCGTGCATAAGTGCCACGGCGACGACCGGCCCGACTGCCCGATCCTCGAGGAATTGGCGCATGGCGAGCAGGGCGTTTCTCGCGTCGATATGCCGCGCGGAGCGGTAGGACGGGAAGCGTGAAGGTCTAGCCGTCGAAATCTGCCGCTTGTTTGCCCGCGCCAACTTACCGGCCACGGAAGCGCCTCAGCTCCTATGCTGATATGCTGACGTTCCAGAATTGATGGCTGATCGCGCGGCTGCACCCGAGTGCTGCATTCTGTCCGCAAATGCGATGCGGCAAAAGTTCGCCCGACCCGCATGCTGATCCGCAGCGCTTGAGGCCCGCTGCAGCTTCGTTTGCGAGGTGATCGCGTGAGTTTGGAGGGTTTGACTTGAAAGGGACAAAGGAAAGCACTGGCGACGTGTCACGTTAAGCCGACGCTAACTTTGGCGCGCGGATCAGAGGCGAAGCAAGAATTCCGCCGCAAAAAATCCTCAAGGCGCCCTTAAGCCTGCAACTTGGAGTTGACGAAACATCATCAGACGCACTTAATGAAGGTGGACGCCGAAGATGGACGCCGCGTTGAACTCAGAGAACTCTTCCGCGTCCGGGGAAATCGGCGGACAAAGCCAAGTTTGCGAATCATCGGTCGCAAGACCGCTGGGATCGGAGGCGGCGACTCCGGCAGCCGCCGGGGCCGCGGCATCGGAAGAGGGTTCACTCGCTACCGCCGCCCGGGATGAAGGCCAGCCGAAGGCGGTCATGGCGCAGCTCGTTGAGCCTTCTGTTGGGGCGGAGAAAATTTCCTCGGCCGGGGAGATCGGTAGAGACAATCAAGTCGGCGCCCCGTCGGTCGGGATCGCATCGTCCGACGCGGCGGCGGCTAATCCCCTCGGGCACGCATTGGCAGCCCTCGATCGCAGGGATTATGCGACGGCCAAGCGGCTTTTTGAGGCGCTCGGTCGGAAAGACGCCGCCGTAGCTATCGAGAACGCATTGGCGGCCCTCGATCGCAAGGATTATGCGACGGCTCAGGGGCTTTTTGAGGCGCTCACGCCCCCCAAGCCCGCGCCATCGGCAGGGGGTTCAACGGCGTCCGACTCCCGGGAAAAAACCAAACCTAAGCCAGTAATATCGCCGCTCGAAGTTATTCCGTTTGCGGATGCGGCGAATCGCCGGCCTGTACCTCAGGCAGGAAAGGCAAAAGCGCGCGGTTTAAAGCGTTTTTTACTACGAACTGGCTTGGTGTTATTTGCGATCTTCGTCGCATCTGCTATTTATATTCCGCCAGGAAACTGGACGTTCGCCGCCGTGAAAAGCGAGGCGATCGCAGGTCTTGCCTCGGCTGCTGATCTCATCAAGGCGCCTCTCGAGGCGATCACCGGCCAAGGCAGGCGCGAGGAGGAGCGCTCCGCGATGCGCGACCTCAGCGCGGCGCTCACGCAAGTGACGATCCGGCTTGACCAGATCGAGCACGAGTACGGAGAGCGTTTGGATAAGCTCGGCGAGCGCATCGACCAGAATTCCTCGTCCAGATCTGCCGATACTGCGGGGAGGCTCGATGAGCTGGAGAAGAAAGCCGCCGTGCCGACTACGCCTGCCTCCGAATTTGCCGATGTCGTGGCGAGGCTCGATAAATTGGAGAAGAGAGTCGCCGTCGCGGCTGCGCCTGCCTCCGAATATGCTGACCTCACGACGAGGCTCAACAGGTTGGAGAAGCGAGCCGCCGCCGTCCCGGCCGCAAGTTCGGCCACGCCCCTCCCGCCTGCCGCGCCGAAACGATCGACGCTTACGGCGAGAGAGGAACGTTCCGCCTCGAATGAGACAGCCAAACCCGACAACCCCAGGCCTTTGCTCCGAGATTATAGCGTCGAGGATGTACGGGACGGTCTTGCGGTGGTTGACGGTCGCGATGGTCCGCAACAGGTAGCGCCTGGAGATTTTATCCCTGGAGCGGGGCGCGTATTGCGAATCGAGAGACGGGGCGGTGATTGGTTCGTCGTGACAAGCCGCGGCGTCATTGCGAGCGGTCCGGCGCCCTCGCCCTACTCGCCCTACTAGGGCGGTGATTTCTTAAGGCTTTTCGCCCCCTTGCGACGGCGACGCTCGCGTATAGCGCCGGTCGCGGCCATTCGAGGCCCTTCACGACCCTCTGGACCCGCCTTCACGCCCGATTGCCCCGCACGCCCCTTGCCTCCGGCGACCGGCTGCCGCATGACGCAGGCCCATGACCGTCGTCTCGACCCCTGAACGCAACTGGCTCGCCGAGATCCGCCCGGCGATGCGCGACGTCGCGCCGAGCGGCATCGTCGAAGTGTTCAACTACGGCCGCGGCCGGCAAGGGCTGATCCCCCTATGGGTCGGCGAGGGCGACTTGCCAACGCCCCCCTTCATCAGCGAGGCGGCAAAAACCTCGCTGGACCGCGGCGAAACGTTCTACACCGCCCAGGCCGGCATTCCGGATCTGCGCGAGGCGATCGCCTTCTACATGACCCGGGTCTACGGCGCGGCCCCCGGCGGCCTCGCGTTCTCGCCGGAAAACTTCTTCGTCACCATCGGCGGCATGCACGCGATCGAGATCGCCACCCGCCTCATCGCGGGTCCCGGCGACGAGGCGCTGATCCCTTCGCCCGCCTGGCCGAATTTCGTCGGCGCGGTCGAAACCTCGGGCGCGCGCGCCGTTTCCGTGCCGCTCGACCGGAAGGGCCGCTGGAGCCTCGACCCCGAACGGCTGGTGGCGGCGGTCACTCCCGCCACGCGCGCGATCTTTTTCAATTCCCCCGCCAATCCGACCGGCTTCGTCGCCACGCGCGAGGAAATCGCCGCGACGCTCGACATCGCGCGACGCCAGGATCTCTGGATCATCGCGGACGAGATCTACGGCAGGGTCACCTACGACGGCGTCCGCGCGCCGTCGTTCCACGACGTCATGGC
>Ga0074044_10001593_pt1 | contig 20420 bp, 20 predicted proteins | sample BogForMeECP23OM1_FD_94443 | JGI IMG/M metagenome (GOLD analysis project Ga0074044, IMG submission 94443) | Bog forest soil microbial communities from Calvert Island, British Columbia, Canada - Bog Forest MetaG ECP23OM1 | ecosystem: Environmental > Terrestrial > Soil > Wetlands ...
ATCGCCTGGAGGGCGTACTCGACCTGGAACAGTCGCCCGTCCGGCGAGAACACCGTGCTGGCCCGGTCGTACGCCATCTGGCCCGGTTGCATTTCCATCGGCGACGTTCCTCCGCGAGTGGCGGCGCTGAATCGGGTGGGGGATTTGAGCCTACGCCTCCGCCCTCCCTTCGTCCCACTTGGTGGCGCGAGGTCACCACGGGAACCGGGCGTCGGTGGCCGGGGAGGGCCCGCCCGAGCCGTGGGTGGGAGCGGGAAACCCTTATCGCTCGCGGGTCGGCTCCGCTCGTCGATGGACCCGAACGGACTTCACCTGCTCCCGATGGCCTCGAGCCACCGCGGCGCGCTCTCCCCGGCGTGCACTCAGTGTGCCGAGGGACGCAAGATGGTCCTGTTCGTCTCGGGACTCTGCCGCTTCCGTTGCTTCTACTGTCCGGTCTCCCCCGCCCGCAACCAGTTAGACGTCGTCTACGCGAACGAACGCCGTGTCCGCACGGACGGCGACGTTCTCGAGGAAGCGCGCGCCATCGGCGCTTCGGGCACCGGGATCACCGGCGGAGACCCGCTCGGGGTCGTCGATCGGGTGGAGCACTATATCCGGCTCCTCAAGGGCGAGTTCGGGGCCGACCACAACATCCACCTCTACACCCACGAGCCGAATGCCGAGAAGCTCTCGCGGCTCGCCGGCGCGGGTCTCGATGAGTTCCGGCTGCACATCCCGCACTACCTTTGGGGCCCGCTTTCGAGCGACGGAGGAGCTTACCGCGCGGTCCTCGAGGCCGCCCCCGACTGGGGAATCCGCCGGGGCGTGGAGATACCGGTCCTGCCCGAGAAGGAGGCCGAACTCCGACGCCTCCTGATGGCCCTCGACACGATCGGCGTCGATTTTGTCAACCTGAACGAGCTCGAGTTCTCCGAGACGAACGAGGAGAAGATGCGCGAACACGGCTACCGCGTCGACCCCCGCAACGGCTGGGGGGTACGCGGGAGTCGGGCGGTGGCCGAGCGCCTGGTGCGCGAGCTCTCCCTCTCCGTTCCGGTGCACTACTGCTCGTCCCGGTTCAAGGACGGTGTCCAGCTTCGTCAGCGCCTCCTTCGTCGCGCCGAGCGGACCGCGCCCTCCTTCGCCGCTCGGACCGACGACGGGACCGTGATCCTCGGCATCGTGGAGGCGGGGGGCGACGACGAGTTCGGCGGATGGTCGGGCCGGGTCGCCCGGAAGCTCGGCGCGGGGGCGGGCGATTACCGCTTCGACGCGGACCGGCGTCGAGTGGAGCTTTCTCCCTTCGCTTTGCGCCGCGCCGCTCGCCGTTTGCCCTGGCCGGCTTTCGAAGTGGAAGTGTACCCGACCGCGGACGCTCTCGAAGTGGAACGGACCCCGCTCAACGCCGCGGCCCGCTCGAAGGCAGGACTCGCCTTCGGGGGAACGTAGCCCTCGTCGCATTCGTGCCCACCCCAGGTGAGATACCGCTCGTCCCCCCGACGGTTCTTGATCGAGCACGGGCCCCAGCCATCGTCCTCGGCTCCGTACCACATGGGGCAATCGCGACAGTGGAGCGGCACGATCGCGAGAGCGCGCGAGCCGCGGGAAGCCGACGGGCTCAACCCGACCCCTCCGTCCTCAACCGTCGCTGGGCCTCGAGAGTGCTCGACATCAGTTGGGCGACGGTGACAGGGCCGACTCCTCCGGGCACTGGCGTGACGCCTCCGGCCCACCCATCGAGGTTCTCGAAGTTCGCATCCCCGACCATCTTCGACCCTCCCGGTCGGGCGGGGTCGGGGACTGTCGAGATGCCTACGTCGACCACGAACGCCCCCTCCGGAACCGTCTCGCGGGTCAGTAGGCCCTGTCGGCCGACGCACGAGAAGATCGTGCGAGCGCTCGCGAGGGCTCCTCGCAGGTCCCGGCTTCTCGAGTGGACGACCGTGACGGTGGCGTTGAGACCGGTCTTCTTGCCCGCTAGGAGCAGGGCGAGCGGAAGTCCGACGGTCTCGGACCGACCGAGGACCGCGACCCGTTCTCCTTCGATCGGAAGTCGATAATGTCGCGCGATGGCGACCGCGGCGAGCGCGACCGCCGGCACGTGCACGGGCGCTTGCGCGACCAGTCGGCCCAGGTTGTCCGTCCCCACGCCGTCGACATCCTTGGCGGGCCGGAGCACCGCGATCGCTCGGTAGAAATCGAACGGAGGCGGCAGGGGATGCTCGAGCAGGACCGCATGCACCTTCGAGTCGCTGTCGAGGGCGGTGAGACGGTCGATCAGCTCCCGAGGGCCGTCCCCGGAGCGCAGTGACTCGTCGAGGAACGAGATACCGAGCGCCGTCGCCGCCTTCCCCTGTCGTTTCAGGTAGTAACGGAACGGACTGTCCACCCCTCGATGGACGCTCGCAAGGCAGGGGGGAGACGTGCCGGGCGGGAGCGACCGGATGGCCTCGCGCGTCGCCTCATCGAGCGCCTCCGCGACCGGCTTTCCCTCGAGACGAACCGTCATGGACCCATCGTTCGGGGTCGAGTCCGGGGTCGTAGATAACGGCCGACCCCTGCCGGGGGCCGACGGGCCCCGGGAGCGGAAAAGCGCCCCGGAAACTCGGTTACGTCAGTTTTACTGGCCCTAAGGGATTTATATGCACCTCCCCTTCGATTCTATGGCAGAACGGTTCCTGGCCGAAGGGAGCCGCGGCGCCACCATGGCAGAAGGAACGGAAGCACCGTCCACCGGGACCGCGGAGGCCGCCCCGGGCAGTGAACTTGACCAGTGGGCACGGACCCTCCCTTATACTTCGAGCGCGCAGGTCGAAGTCCCGCCTCGCCTTCTCGACCAGGTGATCGGTCAGGACGAGGCCGTCGAGGTCGCGCACAAGGCGGCGACCCAGAAGCGGCACATGCTGCTGATCGGCGACCCGGGCACGGGCAAGAGCATGCTCGCCCGGGCGATGGTCGACTTCCTCCCGAAGGAGCAGCTGCAGGACATCCTGGCCTACTCTAACGCCGACGACCCGAACGAGCCGAAGATCCGGGTCGTTCCGGCGGGCAAAGGAAAGGAGATCGTCGCGGCCCAGAAGGTCGAGGCCGCGCAGAAGAAGGAGCAGCGGACGATCCTGTTCGTCGTCATCGCGCTCGTCGTGATCGCGCTGACGATGTACATCGTCATCGTCGACAAGGACCTGACGGCGCTGCTCGTCGGTCTCCTCATCGTGTTCATCATCTACGCCCTCGTTCGATTCTCGGGCGGCCGTAGCGATACCGGTAACGCGGTCGCGAAGCTGCTCGTGACCCACTCGCCCGACGATAAGCCCCCGTTCGTGGACGCGACCGGCGCCCATGCCGGAGCTCTCCTCGGGGACGTCAAACACGACCCGTTCCAATCCGGCGGCCTCGAAACCCCGCCGCACGAGCGCGTCGAGGTGGGAGCGATCCACAAGGCGAACGGCGGCGTGCTGTTCCTGGACGAGATCAACCTCCTCAAGATCGAGAGCCAGCACTCGCTGCTCACCGCGCTGCAGGAACGCAAGTTCCCGATCGTCGGCCAGTCCGAACGCTCCGCCGGAGCGATGGTGAAGACCGAGCCGGTCCCCGCCGACTTCGTCATGGTCGCCGCCGGGAATGTCGACAGCGTGCAGACGATGCACCCGGCGTTGCGCTCGCGAATCCGCGGCTACGGTTACGAGGTCTACGTCAAGACCACGATGCCGGACACAACCGAGAACCGGATGAAACTCGTCCGGTTCGTCGCCCAGGAAGTTGTGAAGGACAAGAAGATCCCGCACTTCGACATGGGAGCCATGGTCGAGGTCATCCGCGAAGCCCAGCGTCGCTCGGGGCGCTCGGGCCAGCTCACGCTCCGCCTCCGCGAGCTCGGAGGTCTCGTTCGGGTTGCCGGCGACATCGCGCTCACCGACGGCGTCCCCACGGTCCACTCAGAACAAGTGGTGAAGGCGAAGCGGGCGGCCCGGTCGCTCGAGCAGCAGATCGCCGACCGCTACATCGAGCGCCGCAAGGAGTACCACATGTTCACCACCAAGGGTTCGGCGGTGGGGGTCGTGAACGGGCTCGCGGCGATCAACGCCCAGTCGGGCATGGCCGAGTTCTCGGGCATCGTCCTTCCGATCGTCGCTGAGGTCACGCCCGCGCAGATGCGGAACGGCGGGGTCGTGGTCGCCACGGGCAAGCTCGGGGAGATCGCGAAGGAAGCGGTGCAGAACGTCAGTGCGCTCATTAAGAAGTACACGGGCGAGGACATCTCCCGCTACGATATCCACATCCAGTTCGTCGGGACCTCGGACGGGGTCGAGGGCGACAGCGCCTCCGTCTCGATCGCGACGGCCGTCATCAGCGCCCTCGAGGGAGTCCCTGTCGACCAGTCGGTGGCGATGACCGGTTCCCTTTCCGTCCGGGGCCAGGTCCTCCCCGTGGGCGGCGTCACGGCCAAGGTCGAGGCCGCCGCGGACTCGGGGATCAAGACCGTGCTCGTTCCGGAGGAAAACCTCGACGACCTCGTCCTCGAGGCGAGGTATCGCGGCATGGTCGAAGTGATCCCGGTCGCCACCCTGCGCGACGTGCTCAAGTATGCCCTCGTCGGCCAGGGCTCTCAGAAGGAATCGCTCCTCGAACGCCTTTCCGCGATGGTCCGGGCCTCAGGCCGCTCGTCGGAGGAGACCCCCGTACCCCCCACGCCGACCCCCGCGGCAGGCCGGCCGACCGGTTCGTGAGAGGGACGTTCCGGGTCCCGGCGCATGGGCCGGTGGTCTCGCGACCATTTCCGGCGCCCGCGGGCCCGGAAGAGGACGAAGACCGGTTCGTCAACCGCCCGTGCTACGAATTCAACGACGACCTCCACACCGCCTGGAACGACAAGCACTGCGAGCACTGCCGCCACTACCTGACGGCTCGGTGCCCGCACATCGACGAGTTCCTGGAAGACGTGGAGGATTTGACCCCCGAGTGATATCGAGGGACCCGTGCGCGGCCTCCTCATCGGTCGATTCCAGCCGTTCCACGGGGGCCACCTCGAGGTGGTCCGGAAGATTCGGACCGACCGGCCGGCCGCCTCCCTCCTCATTGGCATCGGAAGCGCGGAAGAGTCGTACACCTGGGAGAACCCGTTCACGGCCGGGGAACGGATCGAGATGATCGACCGGGCTCTCGCCGAGGCGAAGGTGTCGGGCGCCCTGCTCGTGCCGATCGCCGACATCTCCCGGCACGCTCTTTGGGTGAACTATCTCGAAGCGCTCCTGCCGCCGTTCGACCGCGTCTACACGAACAACCCGCTGACCCGCATCCTCTTCGAGCGGTCGGGCTACTTGGTCGAGAGCCCACCGCTGTTCGACCGCGAACGGTTCGAGGGCGTTCGGGTCCGCGAACAGCTCGCCGACGGGGCCGAGTGGAAGAAAGCGGTCCCGCCCGCGGTGGGCGCCTACCTCGAAGAGATCGGTGCGCCGGCTCGTCTCCAGGTCCTCAAGAAAGCCACTGGCCGTTTCGGACGGGTTTACTCGTGAGCGACCGGTCCGAGTCGCAGGACCCCGGCCTCAAACCCCGACCCCGCTTCGACCCGCTCCCGGAGTGGGTCGGGACGTCGACCCGGCTCGTGCACGGAGCCCGACGGCCCGAGTACAACGCGGGCGCGGTCGTGCCGCCGATCTACCAAACGTCCACGTACCACTTTCCGGCCAGTTTCTCCGAGGCGGCCGACCGAGGGGGGGTCTATCTTTACAGCCGGCTCGCGAACCCCACCGTCGAGATCCCGACCGAGATCCTCCGCCAGCTCGAAGGCGGAGAGGCGGCCCGGCTCTTCGGTTCGGGGATGGGCGCGTTCACGAGCCTTCTCCTCTCGCTGCTCAAATCCGGAGACGAGGTCGTCGCGCTCGACGTGCTGTACGGCGGCACGCTCGCCATCCTGACCGACCTCCTCCCGCAGTTCGGCGTGTCCGTGCGATTCGTGAGCGACCGGGAGGCGCGCGAGCCCGAGGCGCTCTTGACGGAGCGAACGCGGATCGCCTGGCTCGAGAGTCCCACGAACCCGCTGCTCAACGTGCACGACCTCGCGCGTTGGGGAAAGGCCTGCGACTCCCGCGGAACGATCCTCGTCGTCGACAATACGTTCGCGTCGCCTATCAACCAGAATCCGCTCGCGCTCGGGGCCGACTTGGTCGTTCACAGCGCGACGAAGTACCTCGGCGGCCACTCCGACCTGGTCGCGGGCGCGATCGTCGGCCCGACCGACCTCCTCTCCCGTATCGACGCGAAAGGGGACATCGGAGCATCGCTCGACCCGTTCGCGGCGTTTCTCCTCGGTCGCAGCTTGAAGACGCTCGCACTGCGCATCGCGCGCCACAACGAGAATGGTCGAAAGGTGGCGGAGGCGCTCGCGACCCACCCCCTCGTCCGTCGCGTTTACTACCCCGGACGGGCGAGCGCCGAGGAGGAGGCGATCGCGTCGCGTCAGATGCAGGGGCGAGGAGGCATGGTCACCGTGTCGCTCGTCGGAGGGGCGGAGGTCGCCGAGCGATTCCTGCGTCGCCTGCGGTTCGTCCACTCGGCGGCCAGTCTCGGCGGGGTCGAGAGCCTCGCGAGCGTCCCCGCCATCACTTCCCATCGACACCTCTCCGCCGAAGAACGGGCGCGTCGTGGGATCGACGATGGGCTCGTGCGGCTCTCGCTCGGGATCGAGGACCCCGAGGACCTCGTCCGCGACATGACCGAGGCGCTCGACTCGCTGCGCTGACCTCGCGGCGCCATCATTATACGGCGATTCCCATCGACCGTGCGTTCGTGCCACTGTAGCTCAGTTCGGCAGAGCGGCTGATTCGTAATCAGCAGGTCGGGGGTTCAAGTCCCTCCAGTGGCTTAGGGACGCCCGCGAACCCGCGCGGCTCCGAGGGTCCCGGAAGACCCGGGTCGGGGAAAGGCGCCTATGCCCGACGGCCGACTGCGATGATCGGACACACGGCGCTACAGCCACAGAGCCATGAGAACTCCATCGGTCAGATTTCCATCGATCAGGAATTCTCGGCGGCGGCGTCCTTCTTCCTGGAAGCCCATTTTGAGATACAGCGCGATGGCGGGCTCGTTCGAAGCGAAGACCTCGAGCGTCACTTTCTGAACCCCCATCGAACGGGCCCAATCCAAGGCACGCTGCAAGAGGGCCGTCCCAAGTCCCATTCTCCGGCATTCGGGAAGACATGCCATGCCGAACTCTGCCACGTGCGCGTTCTTGGGCCAGCGTCCGCGCGCAATGTTGAGCATGCCCGAGAGTCGGCTATCGATTTCTGCGATGAAGAAGGCGCTCTCCTTCCCGTCCGCCGCCCCCAGCGTCTTGCGTTCCTCGTCGAGCGACCACGTCGCGCGTTCCCGCAACACCCATCGCGTCTCGCGGCCGACGATGTTGACAAACTCCGTGATCGCTAGTGCATCATCGGGGACGGCGAGACGGAGGGTGGCTGCCCGTCCGTCCTTGAGCTGACGTACGATGGGGCCGATCACGCTCTCCACCTGGGTGGTCGCAAGAGCGTCGCGGGACTACAAGTATGACTCGGGGGGCGGCGGAAGGGCTCAGCCCCCAGGGCGTGCCGGGCTTGCGGGGGCTCAGGACGATTCGACGCGGGCCAGAACGCTGAGGGCATCAACGGTCGCCCATCGGCTCGGTTCGTGAAGCGGCTCGAGAAGCATCGGAAACACGGGACCAAGGGGCGAGTATTCCGTGAGTGCCGGATCGAGGTCCGGGTGGGCCGCGTCCAGGGCCCAAGTCCCCTCGCCTCCGCCCTTGCTACGCAACCAGCGAAGCGCAGGGGCTAACCGACGGTCCGCGCCGTAGCCGAGCTGCGTAAGGATTCGGAGTCCCACGAGGACGTCGTAGTAGTAATGATTCGGATAGTGGATCCGGAACCAAGGCGCGTAGCGGGGTCTCCCTTCGTCCATCAGGTGACGGCGTAGGTAGAACTCCGCCCCTCGCTCGATCGACCGGCGAACCGAGTCGTCTCGGTCTTCCTCGGGGATTACCGCGAGCGCGGCGAGTCCTTCCCATCCGTCGAGGGTGCCCGTGCGCGAAGGAAAACAGTGCCAACCGCCGTCCGACTTTTGCGTTCGCACGATCCAATCGATGGAGTGCTGCACGGCCGGGTGATCGAGGTATCCGAACCGAACGAGGGTTCGAACGGCGTTCCCGGTGACGCAGATCTCTCCGCTGCGTCCCGTAAGGTCCCCTCCGCGCGCGCTCCACCGGTCGAGGATCAGCTGGGAGGTCCGGCGAATTCGGGGGTCGCTCCGAGTCATGCCGAGGTCCGCCAGCACGATCGCGAGCCAGTTCGTGACGATGTACTTGGGCCGGTACAGTTCCCTCGCCGAAGTGCCCGGCGTGACCCAGTGGCCGTCCGGCCACTGGTGATTCAGCAGCGATGCGGCCCAGCCCACGCGGCCGATCGCCGGGATGGCCCCCCGCACTCGAGGGTCGCGGGGGGACCGCCCCTCCACTTCAAGCCAGAACCGAGCCCGGACGCTCGGGTCGGACTTCGGCCCGGTCAGCCACTGCCGTACTCGAGGAGAGACACGCATCGGCCGCCCGGAGCCTTCACCCCTTATCATTACTTTCCGAGGCTTCCCTTAGGAGTCGCTCGGTCGCGGAGCCCGAGCGGGAAAAGACGAGACGTGGGACCCCTTCGAGTCGCTTCGATAGGTTTTCAAAGGAGGGAAGCGCGTTTCTGAGCCGGGTAATCGCGAGTGGCCGCTTTGGTAGTGCCCACGCATCGTCGGCCTCCTCCGATCTACCGCCTGGCCCGGGCGCTCCGATGGATCAGCACGATCGTCTTGGTCGCGCTGATCATCTTCGCCGGGACCGTCGTCTACTCTGCGGTCCAGGTCGCGCGCTCGAGTGCGCAATCCCGGGGGCTCTCGGCGTCCTTCGCGGCGAACGGAACGGTCGAGGTCGGCGGGTCGTTCACGCTCTCGAATCCTGGCATTTACCCGATCGACGGGTTCAAGCTGACCGCCCGGGTCGCGAACAGCAGCGGAGTGAACCTCGGACAGATCGGCGTAGGCCCGGCGAACATCGCGGCCTTCTCGACCGGGGTCTTTCCGATCGCGCTCTACCTGCCGGTGGCAACGAACGGCCCCACGGCTTCGTTGCTCACCGAGGACCAGTACCTGCGCGTGAACGCGTGGGGAAACGCGACGTACGCGTACCTGTTCCCGCTCTCCATCGAGCTCTCCGAGAATCGTTCGTGGGGAGCCCCCTTCGAGGGGTTCGCGGCGAGCGTGGGAACTCCTTCCGGGGGTGGGGGGACGATTACCATCCCCGTCACGGTCACGTTCTCGAATCACGCCTCGTTCCCCGATACCGGCACCCTCACGTTCCTGATCGAATCCGCGACTCAGGTTGACTGCGGCGGTGGATCGTTCTCCGTCGCCGTTCCCCCCGGGAACCTCTACGATCAGACCCAGGACGTGACGCTGAGCTCCGGCTGCTCCCCCTCGGGCGGTCAGATCCTCAGCACCTACTCGACCGGAGGCACTCCGATCTCCCTGCCTCCCGAGGCGATCCCGTGAGCGTTTCCGCCGGGTACGTCGCCCCGCAGAGCGAGACCGCGGGCTACCGGATCCCGTCGCTCGGGTATCGGATCCTCGTCGCGGCGCTGCGGCTCATTCCGACGTTCTTCCTCCTCATCGCGCTCCCGGTCGCCGCTCTCAGCTTCGCGAGCGCGAGGGGGATTGCGCTACCGATCTCCACCTACGCGGTGACGGTCTGGGGCATCGCACTCATGTCGCTCGGCGCCGCCCGCTACATCCTCAAGCCGACCCGGGCCTTCGGACCGGTCTCGATCGCTGCTTCCGCGGTCGCACTCGTGTATCTCGTGTATGCGCTCTCGCTGTCACCGTACCGACTCACCGTACCCGGCGGGTCGGCGTCCATCGCCGCGGGCTATGCGACGTTCCTCGAGCTCGTGATGATCGTTCCCGCGATCGGGATCCTCGTGGGGATCCTCATCACCATCCAGGACGCGGGCTCGCGAACCGAACGGCTGTTGTTCGATTTTCCGGCGTGACCGGGCACCGACTAGACGCCCGCGACCGTCGCCTCGACGATCCGGACCGCCGAGCGGGGCCGGTCGTTCGCGCCCCGGGGGGTCGCGGCGATCTTCTCCACGACATCGTGGCCCGAGCGGACCTTGCCGAAAACGGCGTGCTTTTTGTCGAGCCACGGGGTCGCGGCGAGCGTGATGAAGAATTGGCTCCCGCCCGTGTTGGGTCCGGCGTTCGCCATCGAAAGGACACCGGGACCGTCGTGGCGCAGGGTCGCGTCGAACTCGTCGGGGATCGTGTAGCCAGGTCCGCCGGTCCCGTCGCCCTTCGGGCATCCGCCCTGAATCATGAACCCGGGGATCACCCGGTGGAACGTGAGACCGTTGTAGAACCCCTTGCGCACCAGCGTGACGAAATTCTCGACCGTCTTCGGGGCCCGGTCCCGAAAGAGCTCGATGCGGATGTCTCCGAGGGTCGTCCGGAAGGTCGCGGTGGGCTGCGCCATGCGCTCCGGAGAGCGGACGAGCGGAAAAGAGCCACCCCGAGCCGTCCGGTTTAAGTGGACGGTCGGGAGTCCTCGGCCGCAGTGGAGGGAAGGATTATCCGGCAGCTCGAATGAACCGGTCGATTGCCCTCATCGGGATCGTCGTCATCGCCTTCGGGTTCGTGCTGGTGGCCTACCCGATCGCCTTCACCGGGAGCGAACAGCTCGACATCGAGCAAGAGGTCGGGTTCCTGGTGGCTCCGGTCGGCCTCGTGGTGGTCATGCTCGGTGCCCTGGCGCACGACCCCGAGCGGACCACCGTGGGCGGGACGTTCGGCAACCCGGAGGCCGACCTCGCTCGTGCCTCGCGGGGTAAGGCGGTCGAACCCCGGGCCGTCCGTCGCTACAATCCGCACGAACCCGTGGACTGCCGGTACTGTCGAACGGTGATCACGGCCGACCTCGCGCAGTGCCCCCGATGCGCTCGACCCCGCGATTGCCGGACCTGCGGCCGTCTGCTCGGCATCGTGGAGGACCGAGTCACGTGTCCGGGGTGCGGCCGGATCGAAGGGTTGTGCAACTGCCCTCTCATCGCACGCCCGAGCGCGAGCACGCCTCCGCCCGGGAGCGCTCCGCGAAGACGGTGATGGGGGAGCCGGTCGACCTCCGCATCCCCCGGGGCGTCGCCTCGCCCGACCTGACGACCCCGGTGCTGGTCCGCTTCGACGGGTCGTGCCAGCCGCCCGGGGGCGGAGGGGTCGCGGGTTGGGGTTTCGTGATCGAGGGTCCGGGAGTTCGCTTCGAGGATTGTGGGCTCGCCGCGCGTCCCTACTCCCCGCACTCCACCAACAACGTCGCCGAGTATGTCGGGGCGATCCGCGCCCTCGAACAGCTTCGTTCAATGGGGTACACGGGCGAGGTGATTGTCGAAGGAGACAGCCAGCTCGTGGTGCGTCAGATGAAGGGGGAGTACGAGGTCCGAGCGGAGCACCTGAAGGCGTACCACGATTGGCTGACCCAGCTCGCCCGATCCTTCCAAGGTGTTGAATTCCGCTGGATTCCTCGAGGGGAGAACACGGTCGCGGACGCGCTCTCGAAGCGCGCGGTCGAATCCGCCTGGGACGACGCGAAGCGCCACCGCCCCGTCCGCCCGGCGGCGGTCGTCGAAACGGAAATGGAAACGGACCCGGGCTGAGCCGGTCGTTCAGCCCCAGCGAACCGTGTAGACGAGCGTGCGGCCTTCCATGGCTGCCCGGGCGCGCGCCGAGTCGACGTACGTGGCGAACGCGGCGGCCGCCTCGGGGGTCAGCTTGGGTCGGACCCCATAGCCTCGGGGCTCGCCTTGGCCCAAAAAGACGGGCGGAGGAGGAACCAACGTGGGGGACTCGGGTGGAGACGGGGGTGATTTACGGATCGCCGCGCTCATGCGACCCAGGCCCCGGGGGACGAAACGCGGAGACCGTCGACTCGAAGGCAGGGGAGAACCGCGAGCGGAACATCGACCTCGAAGGCAGGCGCGACACGTGCTGGAAGCGAGGCGAGAATCGCCCGGCCGTCAGGATTGTCGGACACGTCCCGTGCAGGGTGTCAGACGCACGTCGTACATAAAGCCGAAAGTTCGACTGGAAACTAGGGGGTGCCCCCTAGCTCCCTGACGGAAAAGGCCGGCGGACATCGGGCAGACTAGATTCGCCCCGCCTCGGTTTGGCGGTGACCCTTCTTAAAGCGAGGGCGGCTGGGGCGGCGTACCAAGGAAGTGGGTACACGACCGAATCGGAGATGGGCTCGTTCCTGCGCCGCGCGGAGTCGAAGCTCCTCGACCTTTCCGTCGAGTCCCAGAAGGCCGACTGGGTCTACGATACCTACATCACGTCGGACAGCGAGCTTCTCGCCGCCCGAGCGTACTCCCGGCTGATCGGCGCGACCGTTGGGCTCGCGAAAGAGTCGACCCGTTTCCCGGCGGTGGCTCTCCCGGAGATCGACGCAAGAAAGGCGAAACTGCTACGCCTGATGCTCCCGCTGATCGCTCCGTCGGACCCCACCGAATCCGAGGAGCTCTCGCGCCGAGTCACCGCGATGCGCGGGACCTACGCGAAAGGTCGGTATACGCCGCGCTCGGTGAACGAATCGCTCGACCTGCAAGGGCTCTCCCGGATCCTGACCGAGAGCCGAGACCCCTCTGTTCTCGAGGACGTGTGGACGGGATGGCATCAGGTCGGCCGCTCGATCCGCCCCGATTTCCTTCGGTACGTGGAGCTCGCGAACCGCGGTGCGAGCGAGCTCGGGTTTTCCGATACGGGCGCGATGTGGCGCTCCAAGTATGACATGGACCCGGTGGCATTTGCCCGGGAGGTCGACCGGCTCTGGTCGGAGGTGGAGCCGCTCTACCGCTCCCTCCATGCCTACGTCCGTCGCCGGCTGCTCGAGCACTACGGGGCGGACCGAGTACCCTCGAAGGGTCCGATCCCGGCGCATCTGCTCGGGAACATGTGGGCACAATCCTGGGATGGGACCCTCCCGCTCCTCGCTCCCCCCTCCGACGGAACGGACATCGACCTCACCGCGATCCTGGTCGAGCGAGGAGTTTCGCCCACCGACATGGTCCGTACGGCGGAACAGTTCTTCGTCTCGCTCGGATTCGACCGCCTCCCGTCGACGTTCTGGGAGCGGTCGATGTTCGTTCGCCCGCGCGACCGCGAGGTCGTCTGTCACGCGAGCGCCTGGGACGTCGATTGCGTCGACGACCTTCGGCTGAAGATGTGCATCGAGATCACGGGCGAGGATTTCATGACGGTCCACCACGAGCTGGGCCACAACTACTATCAGCGGGCTTACGCGCAGCAGCCGTTCCTCTTCCGCGACAGCGCGCACGACGGGTTCCACGAAGCGATCGGCGACACGATCTCGCTCTCCATCACGCCCGAGTATCTGGTGCGGATCGGGCTGCTCGAAAAAGCCACCGACCCGAAAGGCGACATCGCCTTGCTCTTGCGAAGGGCGCTCGAGAAAGTGGCGTTCCTGCCGTTCGGACTGGTCGTCGACAAGTGGCGCTGGGACGTCTTCTCGGGAGAGACCTCCCCGTCGGAGTACAACTCGACGTGGTGGGAGATGCGACGCCGCTACCAGGGGATCGCCCCGCCGAGCGTGCGGAGCGATGAGGAGTTCGACCCCGGTGCCAAGTACCACGTTCCGGCGAACGTGCCGTACATGCGCTACTTCCTCGCCCACATCCTCCAGTTCCAATTCCACCGCGCGCTCGCCCGAGAGGCCGGCGCCTCGGGACCGCTCCATCGTGCCTCGATCTACGGATCGAAAGCCGCCGGTCGCCGGCTCGGCGCGGCTCTCGAGATGGGAATGAGCCGGGAGTGGCCCGATGCCCTCGAGGTCCTAACGGGAGAGCGACGCATGGACGCGTCGGGTCTACTCGAATACTTCGCACCCCTCCAGCAATGGCTCGACGAACAGAACCGGACGAGCCCCATCGGTTGGTAGCGCACCCCCGCCGCCTTCGCCCTTGGGCGACCGCGGAGCGTAGCCGGATCGTCCGAGAATTGCGGGCTCTCACGGGGCCGGACGATGGGGAAGCGCTCCGATCGTATCTCGGCTCTCCCGTGCCCGTCCTGGGCATCCGGGTCCCCGACCTGCGGTCGCTCGCCAAGGCGAGCGCCCGCCGGATCGGGACGCGGCCCCTTCCTCAGGCACGAGCGCTCGTGAAATCGCTCTGGGAAGGGGAGCTCTTCGAGGAGAAGGCGATCGCCATCGAACTGCTCGGGCTCCGGCCGCTCGCGCACGATGGTCCCGCCTGGGACCTCGCCGCCCGTTGGGTGGACGACGCCACCGGCTGGGCGCTCTCGGACGGACTCGCTGCGGGCCCGATCGCCGCCGGAGCGGCCGAGCACCCCGAGCGGTTTGCCGAGCTCCTAGCGTGGACCGAATCCACGAACCTCTGGCGCCGGCGGGCCTCGTCGTATGCGCTTCGAGCGTGGGTGCGAGCCGGCGAGCTCGACCGGCCGTTCCGTCTGCTCGAACGCCTGTTGGACGACCCGGAACGGTGGGTCCAGCGGGCGGTCGGCACATGGCTACGGGAATGCTGGAAGAAGGACCGCGCCCGGACCGAACGGTTCCTCCGTCGCGAGGTCCGACGACTCGCCCCGGTGACGCTCACCGTGGCGACCGAACGAGCTCCCAAGGGCTTTCGAAAGGAGCTTCGACGGGAGAGCCGCCGCCGTCCGGCGGAGCGGCGAGGGTATTAGATTCCCGGCCCCCTCCCCCCTCGATGCTTCTGGGTCACGGGGAGAGCTTACTTCGAAGCGCTTACGCCGTGGCGGACGGCGGCGACGGGGCGGAATCGCCCAAGGGCCCCGGCGTCCTCTACGTGACGACCGCCCGGATCGTCTTCGAGGCCCCCCTGACGCGCAGCCGGATCGTGCGGCGGGCGGCGGGCGAGACCGTGATCCAGCTCGATGTCTCGCTGCACGAGCTGCGGAACGTATCGGTGCGTCGAGGCCGGATCGCCCGACCACGCCTGGTGCTCGAGCTGGACCGCGGACGCCCGTCGTTTGACGTTCTCGAACCGGAGGCGTGGGCCGGCACGATCGCCCAGGCGAAGCGCGGGCTTCCCGGGCCGCAGGCACCGGTGGCGAGCGTAGTGCACACGATCGAACGGCAGGTGGTCAAGGTGCGTTGCCGGTTCTGCGGCGCCCTCGGCAACGAGGTCGACGGGCGATGCCCCTCGTGCGGGGCCCCGCTGTAGCTTCCGTCGGCGAGGCTCAGAACGGCAGCTGCCGGAAGAGCTGGCGAAACCCCGAGACGGTCCAGTACGCCGCGAGGCCTCCCACCCCGACGGCCAGCGCGGCGCACAGGAGTCCCAGCGGAACGGAGAACACGGACGGGACGAGTAGGGCGAACGTTCCCGGGATCAGGATCAGGAAGAGGAGCACCATGCCGGAGGCCGTGGCGGCGAGCATTCCGCCCGGCCGCAGGAACTGAGCTCGGGGCCGATCCTGGAAGTCCGAGAAGCGCGAAGCGAACACGAGACCCCAGAACGTGAGAACGACCGAGATCGCGGCGACCAGCATCACCACGCCGAGGACCTCGGGCGCCGCCAGTCCAAAGAAGAACCCCACCACGAGCGAGAGCACCACCGCGAAGAGGAGCGAGGGCAAGAGGACGTACGCGGTCTTCGCCCGGACGAGGTTGCCCACCGAGATCGGGTAGGAGTACAGCGATTGGAGCGCCTTGCGCTCCTGACCGATCGACGTGCCGCTGATCAGAAGCGCCGAGAAGCCGGCGACCCAGCCCACCCACACGACGGAGACGAACCCCCCCAGCGCCTTTCCCTCGACCAGGACCAGGATCACGAGGACGATCGGAACGACCAGCGTCGGGAGCATCTCGCGCCGTCGGACGAGGCCCTTCAGGTCCTTCGATACGATCGCAGATTCCGCGGCGGAGAGGCCGAGCAGCGCGAGGAAGGAACTCCGGGAGGCGTAGCGGTGAGGCTCGAGGCGGACCTCGGTCGGCGACGGGACCCAGTAGCTCCGGCGCAGGTCGCTCGCGATGTAGAGAAGGAGTCCCACAAACGCCAGCTGTCCGGCGGCGAACCCGGCCCCGACCGCGAAGCTTCCCGCGGCCCATTGGGTCAGCGCTTCGGTGGACCAGAAGAACGGGACGAACGAGGTCACGATCCCGACCGCCGAGAGGCGTTGGGCGAGGGCGAGGACGAAGACCGGATTGAACGCGAGCTGCAGCGCGAGGATGACCACGATGAGCACCACCGCGCGGAGAATGAGATTCACCTGGCCCCGCCGCCCCGCGGTCACCGAGCTCGCGCGCTGGGTGACGGAGCGCACCATCTCCACGAGGACCGCCCCTTCGAAGAGCGCTACGAGCGAGAGGAGTGCGGTGAGCGCGTAGAGGCCGGCGAGGCCGCCAAAGAGAGCGATCGGCAGCAGGGCTCCGAGCGCGATGGCGAGCGCGGGGGAGTACGTGTACGCGATTGCGGAGGCCGACGCGGAGACGTACTCGGTCGGCGTGACGGGCAGCCAATTGGCCGCATCGCTGCCGGCGAACTTCGAGGTGGTCGTGAGCTCGAACATGACGCCCGCGACGAGGACCACTCCGACCGCGACCAGCGGGAGCAGGGGAAGGAACGCCTGCGCGAGCGCTGCGAGCTGACCGCTCGAGATCCCACTCGCCCGGACGGCCCCGTCCGCGAGTCCGAGCGTCCCGAGGAACAGCACGAAGTCAACGATGGCGATGAGCTGGGGTTGGCCGAGGAAGCTCCGGGGGTCCGACGAGCTCCGGCCGCTGCGAAGCTGGGACGCGACCAGGGTCGCGGCCAGCCGTCGAACGCGGTGGAGGTCCATCGATCCCCTACCGACTCAAGGCGTCGACGACATCGCGGAGGTCGCCCGTTCCCGTCAGTTTCAGGAAGACCTCCTCGAGGTCGCGTCCGGCCAAACCGGCTCGGTCCCGAAGCGACGCGACCGTGCCGGAAGCGAGGACGCGCCCCTGGTGGAGGATCACGACGCGGTCGCAGATCGCCTGCGCGATCTCGAGGACATGCGTGCTGAACAGGATGGCCACGCCGTCGTGGAGCGCGAGGCTGCGGAGCAGGTCTTTCGTGATCCGAGCCGACCGTGGGTCGAGGCCATTCAGCGGTTCGTCCAGAACGAGGAGCTTGGGCCGATGGGCGAGCGCCGCGATGAGCGCGACCTTCTGCTTCATTCCCTGCGAGTACCCGCTGATGAGGGAGTTCTCGTGGCCGGCGAGTTCGAATCCCGTGAGAAACTGCTGGATCCGCGCGAGCCGGGTCGGAGCGTCCAGGCCGTACATATCGGCCACGAAATCGAGATACTCCGCCCCCGTGAGGAATTCGTAGAGAGCCGGGGACTCCGGAACGTATCCCACCTGGCGCTTGGTCTCGATCGGGTCAATCCCGACGTCCTTCCCGAAGAGACCGATCGACCCCGAATCCGGTTTCAAAAGCCCGAGCACCGTCTTCATCGTCGTCGACTTTCCGGCACCGTTCGGCCCGAGCAGGCCCACGATCTCTCCGGCCGCGACCGAGAAACTGACGGCGGAGAGGGCCTCCACCGAGCCGAACCGCTTCGTGACTCCGTCGACCTGGAGCGACGGGCCCCGTGAGTCCCCCGCCGTCGTCCTCGGAAGTGGGGTCCCGGACGGAAGCGTGACCATCAACCGGACCAAGTAGCGAGCCACCGCACATTAACCCACGGGGCTCCGGTCCGCCCGCCCCGGCGTGACCGATTCCTCCCGCGAGGGATTAAATGAGCCTGACCGATGCGAAGAACGACGGGACCTCCCTCGGTCGCCCCAGAAGCGAACGACACGAGGTTCGGTGGGAATCTTCCGATGATCGCGGCCCTCGTGCTCGCCGCCGGCAGCTCCTCCCGAATGGGGGAGCCGAAACCCCTGGTGCGGCTCGGAGACCGCCCGCTTCTTTCCCGCGTGCTCGACGCGGTCCGTGGCTCCCGGGTCACTCAGACGGTCGTCGTCCTCGGCGATTCGGCCGATCGCGTCCGAACGGAGCTTCGCTTCGAAGGAGCGAGCGTGGTCGAGAACCCCGAATACCGCCGGGGGATGAGCTCGTCTCTGAAAGCGGGGATCGCCTCCCTCGACCCGGCGACCCAGGCGTTCTTCGTCGTGCTGGGGGACGAACCGTTCGTGCGATCGGAGACCTACGATGCCCTCATCGCGGCCCGCGAGGCGACCGGCGCGCGGATCGTCCTGCCGACGTATCACGGGGTTCGAGGCAATCCCGTGCTCCTCGACCGGTCGTTGGCCGCCGAAGCGGACGCGATCACGGGAGACAAAGGTTGTCGCGAACTTCACCTTCGGCATCCGAGCGAAACGGTCGAGGTTCCGGTGGAGGACCCGGGGGTACTGATCGACCTCGACACTCCGACCGAGGTCGAAGGTGCGCGTCAAGCGCTTCGGGAGGGGCGGTCGCTTTCCTCGCTCGTCGGGAAGTCTTCCCGGCATCCCCTCGAGTCCACGGGACGCGTGCCCAGGGAACGGCCTCGAATGCGAGGACGCGAGAACGTTCTTGGGTTGGTCGGAGAGCTCGAGCGGCTTCGCGAGCCGTTCTGTCTCGCGATCGTGACGTGGGTGCAGGCGCCCACCTCGGGAAAGCCCGGGTTCAAGGCGATCGTCCGGTCGGACGGTTCGATCGTCGGCTGGGTCGGCGGGAGCTGTTCCCGGCACGCGCTGCTCACGGAATGCCGGGCGGCACTCGCCGAGGGACTTCCCCGATTGCTGCGCTTGCGTGCCGCCGGGGATTCCGGTCCCCCGCCGGTGCCGGGCGTGGTCGACCGGGTGATGGAATGTCAGAGCGGAGGAGCGATGGACATCTTTGTAGAGCCGCATGGAAAAGTGCCGCAGCTGATCGTGGTCGGGGATTCCCCGGTCTCCGAGAGCCTCTCGGCCCTCGGGCGGCTCCTCGGGTTTCGGGTGGTCGCCGCCGGCCCGGACATCGACCCGGCACGATTCCCGGACGCCGACGAGGTGGTCTCCGATTTCGAGGGACTCGCGGCGAAGCTCGACGCGGACAGTTACGCCGTGGTGGCCACCATGGCGACGTACGATGCCGGGGCGCTCGCCGTGCTTCTTCGCTCCCCCGTCGCCTACATCGGGCTGGTAGCGAGCCGGCGGCGGGCGGCGGCGCTTAAGAACGACCTGGCCGCGGAGGGTTTCTCGTCCCACGAGTTCGAACGGGTACAGAATCCCGCCGGCCTCGACATCCTGGCGCGGACCCCGGAGGAGATCGCGCTCAGCATCGCGGCCGACGTTGTTCGACGGACCCGGTCGCGACCGAAGTCATCCGCGGCCGAACCCGCTCCCGAGGCGGCCGCGCACCGGGCCGTCGACCCCGTCTGCCACATGGAGGTCGACCCGGCTACGACTCATCTCACGACCGAGCACGCGGGAACGACCTACTATTTCTGCTCCGAAGGGTGCCTGCGCCGGTTCCGCGCGGACCCGCCGTCATTCCTGGCGTGATCGGGGGGCGAGCGGTCAGTTCTCGAGAGGCGGACCCGTCGGGGGATCTCCGGCGGCGAAGAAGCTCACCGACGCGACGGGGTCGGGGCCGGACGGGCGCAACGCATCGACCGCGTGGACGAGCAGTTCGTACGCAGCATCCTCGGCCTCGTTCGGGTCGTCGCCGGAGGTTTCCGTCCGCACGTAGACCCTCAGAACTCCCCGGTCGATCCCGAGGAGGACGTAATCCGCCCCATCCCGACGGGCCCAGGCCAAAAGCCGCCCGGAGGGACCCTCGACGACTCCCACCCAGCGGAGCGAGCCGAACCAGCGGCCCGAGAGCCGGCCGAGCACCGAGTCGGGAAGCGCCCCGGGCGGGAGATCCACTTGAGCGATAGAACGCAAGTCGGTCGACCGCGGGGCCGTCCCGCGAGGGACTTCCCCGAGCGCGCGGTACCCGCCGTCCGACCGCTCCACCAGTCCCTCGCGCTCGAGGCGACGGAGCGAGCGGGACAGGGACTCCGGATGAGCGTGGAGTACCCGACGCAGGCCGCTGAAAGCGATCCGCCCGTTCAGCCCGTGCAGGGTCGAGAGGACGCGCTCGTCGAGCCCGCCGGTGCGTTCGACGGACGATTCGTCCCGGAGCGACGGCATCGCCCCCTCCACGAGGTCGGGCGCTCTTAATCCGTCGGTTACGCCTTCGTTACCAACTCTACCGCGCCGTGGGCCGCGGGGTTGTGACTGGCCCGGAGGCGACCCGGTCAATATCCTCCCCCCCACGGTGAGGGGGGCGGAACGAAGGTTCCCAGGAAATCCAATGAGCGAAACCGAGCACGACGGTGCGCCGGGCGGTGCGAATTTCGGACCGTGGGTCTGGTCGGCCTACCGGGCCTACAACGAGCTGCTCCGAGAGAAAGTGAAG
>Ga0074044_10001596_pt1 | contig 20413 bp, 23 predicted proteins | sample BogForMeECP23OM1_FD_94443 | JGI IMG/M metagenome (GOLD analysis project Ga0074044, IMG submission 94443) | Bog forest soil microbial communities from Calvert Island, British Columbia, Canada - Bog Forest MetaG ECP23OM1 | ecosystem: Environmental > Terrestrial > Soil > Wetlands ...
CCGAACCACAAGAAGCCGGACGCTTGCACCGCGATGGCAAATAACAGCGCTGTAAAGACGATACGGCTGCGGCTTTGCACGGAATCAGCATCGCTGGGTGCGACTGAGCCCTCGGCAACCATACAGTTCTCTCCCTTGCCACGCTCGGGGGAGCGTTATTACACCTACCTTGAGGCTTTGGGAGTAGTCAGCGGGGGAAATAGCCGGCCTTGCTGATGAGGAGGGCCGCCTTCTCAAAAGCGTGGGTCAAACAAAGCCAGACTAAACTCAGCCAACGGATGCATCGTGGTTACAAGTCTTACACGATGTTACCGAATAAGTATTAAGCAGGATAGCAGATTAGCGTGTGATTGCCATCACATTCGCCTGTGACTAAAGTGCTGAATGCGACCCTTGCCGCCGCTCCCTTGGGAGCAGGCAAGCACGTTGTATCTTGTTGCGCGGCTGACGCCCAGGACTTTCGCCTATGAATAGAAGGCGCGAGTGAGAGGCCTTCTGCTTGCTGAACCGACTCGCTCACAGTTCTGCTTTACGTTCCGGTTTACGAAGAGCGGACGGAAATACTAGGCACGCGCTACATGATCCAGGGGAGAGAAGAAGTGGGTGGCACCCCTTGCTTTCGTGTCTCATTATCGACGCGCAAGGGAATCAGGTCCAAGATGGTCTTCACGCTGATACCTGCATTGAGAAGCTGGATTAACTGACCAACGGTACCTCGTTTGTGCCTTCTGTTTATTATAGGCACGAACTCGATGCCAAAGGCGAGCCTCATCGGGCGCGCCCAGTAGCACCTGCGGACCGTGCACCGGCAACTTCTTCGACGGTTTGGATGAGAAGGTCCGAATCTTTGTCCAGGTCCAACGCCGATTTCTCCAGATAAGCCGCAGCCCCCGCGCTCTTCAATTTCTCCTCATTCTTTTGCGATAGAGAACTCAGCACGATCACCGGAACTGTGGCGGTCAAGGGATCGTTTTTTAACTCTTTCAGCACTCCGGTTCCATCCAACGCAGGCAGCATCATGTCCAGCAGGATCAACTGTGGAGACTCGATACGGGCAGCGCGCAAGCCCGTCTGGCCATCGGCTGCACCAGTTACCTCGTGCCCGCACTTCTGCAAGACCTTCTCGATTGCCAGGCGCAGGAACCAACTGTCTTCAATCACCAGAATTTTCATCGCTTCCCTCATTCAAAGCCTATTGCAGGGCGCTGACGCTGCCATCGCAGGTCGAAATCGCCGCCGCAGAAACGCGCACCACGGCGTCCGCAAACGAGCAGAAGTAGCGGACGCCAGTTTGGTTCAGCGTGAGCGGCACTGCAATGAACTGGTAGGTTGCGTTCGGTGTTCCCGAAGTGCCGGTCAGCGAGAAGGAATACCCGCTCTTGCGCCCCCCTGCCAGCAGCGTGTCAATCAGGCATGCTCCGGTTGCTCCCGGTGGCGTGCAATTGGTTCCCGCCAGCCCCGAAAGCACCGTCGCATAGCCTACAGTCGGATAGGTCGATTCATAATTAATCTGTGCGGCATTGAGCGCGCGCAGCGACCCGACTGCCGAAGCCTCGTTGGCTGCAATGCGCGCCCGCAACATGCTTGGGATCGCAATGGCGGCGATAATGAGAATAATAGCAACCACGATTAACAGTTCAATGAGCGAAAAGCCCCTCGGATCACGCATCCTGGAATCCTCCGCCCGGTTTAGGGACAACTGTCTGGACGGGAGGAATCTGTCATTCCCCCGGAAGGTGCGCCTTAGTTGGCACATGACTTGTCTTCTCCTTTAACGTGTCATTCTCGGCGGGCAGTTCGGCATCTTCCAGCTTGGCCAGTTCGGCCGCCAGCCACTTCTCAAGAACGCTGAGATCTTCTTCGGGGATGCAGGAAAACCGGAGTCCAGCCCGGCCCGCGGCATTGGCATTAACGACCTTGCCAGCCACACGAATCAGACTATCGATGCCTGGAAGCCGGACGAGCACGGACACTTCGCGATCCACCTCCATTGGTTGCTTGAACTGCAGAGCCAACCCACCGACACTCAGGTCGCTGATTCGGGCCTCCAGCGTCCCCAAATGCGAGACGCGGGCAAAGACGGGGATGTCAACTGAGACGCGCGCCGAGCGCCGCCGCTGTTGCAGCATGGTTCCGTAAGCCGCCCGCATGCATCGCCGAGCGTGGTCCAGGTCCACGGGCTTGTGAATCATGAAATTCGCCCCCACGAGAAGAGCGTGAGTCTCCGAATCCCGGTCCACCATGGCAACGATCGTCGAATCGCTGTTGGGAGATGACTTGCGAGTGTCGCGCACAATACGAGTCGGGTCCTCACCGCTCCAGTCCACGATGATTGCGTCAAGCCGACGGTGCCTTACGGTATTAAGAGCCGATACGAGGTCCGGGCACACCTCCGCCTCGATTGCAAAACTATTCAAAATCGGGCTCATCACATCAATGACATGTGCGTCACTGCTGAAGAGTAGGCCGTCAAGTCTAACTTGCTCTTTCATACAATCGCCAGTAACCATAACCGCTCACCTTCTTACCAACGGGCATGTGAGAGACCAAACGGGGTCGTTGGGCCAACTCGTTGGCACGCTCTCACTTGAGCCCTCCGAGGCGTTCGCGATGAGGTTTAGGAATGTGCGAATTCTAGACTTTTGTCTAATTCACGGACATTGCATCGCACGAACAACGCGGAAGACAGACTTCCCATCGTGCACTCTCTGCCCAGCCAGATGCACGCCAGGAAGGCGCAAGTGTATCGAAAGACAAGACGCCTGGCGGGGTTCGACGGTGACGGTTCAGTCACTGGCGGTTACGTCTGAGAAACGCGCGTAGTGTGGCGCTCGAAATGCTCGTGTCCGATTGCCAACAGAATTCGCGTTGGGCTTAGGGGTCTGACAACATGACTGAAGATATGGCATTTGAATGTTTACTTGTTTCTCAGGATCCAAGCGTCGTAAGCATTATGGACAAACTGTTGGGAGATCTGGCCATCTCCACGAAGGTTCTACCGACTCCGACGAGAGCAGTTGAGTATCTATCGGAGGATAGTACGGACCTAGTTATTGTCGACTGGCAGAAAGACTCTCCTGAATTCTTGCAACACATTAACCGATTTGGCCGACCGAAAAAGCCGGCCGTCATGGTCGTTTCTGATTTGCCAACTTCCGCGCCAGATAGGTATTCACTCCTTCGTAAGCCGATAACTGTTGAATCCGGCGCACAGACACTGAAGCAAACCTATTGGAAGTTGTTACGAGACTATCGCCAACATACTCGCGTTGTCTTGATGAGGTCGCTGATCGCCGAGAATCAGGACGGCCGGTCCGTGCCAATAATGGTTGAGAATATCGGCGAGGGGGGCGTAGGACTTAGCGCTAAAGAGTTCCTTTCACTAAGGGACGTGTTGTCGTTTCCCCTGCTATTGCATGGTACTGAAATGCCTATTGATATTGAGGTCAGGGTGCTATGGCTGCGGCAGTATGGCGCAGCCGGTTGTGAGTTTGTCAGTATTTCGCAAGCCGACCGCGGCCGCCTGCACGATTGGCTGGAGCAGAAGTGCCCGGTCAAAAAGCCGTTGGTCCAATTGTAAGGCGAGAGACGATTGATCGGTTTAGAGGCGATTCCGAGATGCTATATGTCGCGTCCTACAGGGAGTAGGCAACTTCCACAAACGAGATCTGCAGATCTCCTTCGCCGCATGCGGCAGGTCGAAGGCCGCGAGTGGTGGCTGTGGGGATTCGCTGTCGTCGTCACCCTGGTTTTGACCTTCGGCATTCTCTCTTTAACCTTCCCGGGCTTTCACCTGCCTACAGACGGGCTTTACACGCTGAGCCTGAGGGAGTGGGTGCGAGGGCTGGTCGCGCTGGTAGTGCTGTTTGATATTTACACGATCTATCAGCATCTGCTGCTGCAGCGTGTGCGGCGCCAGCTTGCAGAAAACAACAGGCTCTTTCAACTGATCAGCGAAAACGCAGCAGACATGATCGCGGTAGTGGACACGAATGGTCACCGTCTCTACAACAGTCCCGCGTATCAGCGGATCCTCGGGTATAGCCCAGAGGAACTGGCGGCGACGCCCGCCACACATCAGATTCACCCCGACGATTGTGCCCGGGTGTTGGAAGCGGCAGAGAAGGCCCGGCTGACCGGCACCGGCGAGCGGCTCGAGTATCGCATTCGCCACAAGGATGGGTCGTGGCGGGTGCTCGAATCCACAGCCAGCGCGATTCGCGGCCCGAACGGCGAGAGCGAAGGTCTGGTGGTAGTTAACCGGGACATCACCGATCGTAAACGTGCCGAAGACCTGCTGGTGCACAATGCGTTTCATGATGGACTGACGGATCTTCCGAACCGCGCGTTATTTCTCGACCGTCTGGGGCGAGCGATTGCCGTGGCACGGCGCCACGCCGACTTCAAGTTTGCAGTTCTGTTTATTGATATAGATGGATTCAAGGTTTTCAATGACAGCCTGGGTCATGCAACGGGAGACGCTCTCCTGATCCAGATCGCACAACGGCTGAGCGCGTGCCTTCGCCGGGCCGACACAATCTCGCGGGCGAGATTCGACAACAGCCCGGAATTGCCGGCAAGCGAGAACACACTAGCCCGTCCCGGAGGGGATGAATTCGTAGTGCTCGCCGAGGAACTTGGCAACCCGAGCGACGCCATCCGAGTGGCCGAACGCATTCAGGAAAAGCTGGCTGTTCCCTTCTCGCTGGGCAGCCACAAGGTTGGCGTCACAGCGAGTATTGGAATTGTCTTTAAAGGCCACATAGGTAACGAGGCTCCCGAAGAATTGCTGCGCGACGCTGAAATTGCGATGTACCGCGCCAAGCATTCAGGGAAAGCCCGCTGCGAGGTTTTTGACAACGCAATGCACGCCGGCGCCCGCAAGCGTCTGCAACTCGAAACGGACATGCGCAAGGCGCTGGAACTGGGCGAGTTTGTCGTCTACTACCAGCCGATTGTCTCGTTAAGCAACAACCAGATTGTTGGCTTTGAGGCTCTCACGCGGTGGCAGCGCCCGCAGGGGATCGTGATGCCGGGCGAGTTCATAGCCGTTGCAGACGAGACCGGTGTCATCGTCTCCATCAACCAGCAATTGATGCTAGATTCCTTCCGGCAGTTGCGGCGCTGGCAGGAGCTTTTCCCCTCCGATCCTCCTCTGACTATGAGCGTCAACATCAGCCCAAAACAATTCCAGCAGACCGGCCTGAGCGCGCAGATTGGCCAGATACTGCAGCAAAGCGGTGTTGATCCAAACTGCGTGAACCTGGAAATCACCGAAACGATAGCCATGGCTGATGCTCAAAGATCCGCGGCTGTGCTCCAGGAGCTAAAAGCGCTGGGCGTACATTTGGAGATCGACGACTTCGGGACAGGCTACTCGTCCCTCAGCCGACTGCAGCGCTTCCCGGTGGACACGTTGAAGATCGACCGCGCTTTTATTTCGCGGATGGATAGCGACCTTGAGACCCACGAAATCGTTCGCACCATCGTTATGCTCGCTCAGAATCTGGGTCTAAAAGTTGTGGCCGAGGGCGTCGAAACCGAAGAGCAGCTCGATATGTTGAAGCGCGTCAGTTGCAAATGGGCGCAAGGCTACCTGTTTTCGAAACCTGCCGCCCCACAAGCCATCGAGAGACTGCTGGAGTGCAGCAGAAGCCGCTCCTCTCATTCCAGCAAAAGCATCGGCTTCGAGCGCCTGGTGACTGGCTGACATACTCGCATGTGTCTGACGTAATGGTCGAAATGAAAGGCTGGGTTTGCAATTGCAACAAGCGCTGAAAAAGGAGCACGGAGAACTTAGCCAGATACAAGTACTGGTCGCGGAGGATTCGGCAGTTTATCGGCACCTCCTGAGCTCTTATCTTCAGGAATGGGGTCTTCCATTCCTAATCGCGAAAGACGGCTCTGAGGCCTGGAGGTTTTTGCAGCGCTCAGATTGCCCTAAGCTCGTTCTCTTGGATTGGGTGCTCCCCGGCATTGACGGTGTCGAACTGTGCCGCAGGATTCGACTCGCAGACGGAGAAAATTCGTATTCGTATGTGATCCTTTTGACTGGAAAAGGTGCCAAGGCAGACTTGCTGGAGGCGATGCAAGCCGGAGCCGACGATTACCTAGTCAAGCCCTTTGATCAGCTGGAATTGAGAGCCCGTCTTCTGGTTGGCAAGCGTATCGTCGAACTGCACAAACAACTCGTGTCGGCGAAGGAATCGCTGCGCTATTCCGCGACCCACGACTCTTTGACCGGCATGCTGAATCGCGGCGAAGTCTTTGATTCCCTCCGCCGCGAGTTAGACCGAGCCAAGAGAAGCCGTAAGCCCGTCAGCATCATCCTGGCTGACGTTGACCACTTCAAGGATGTGAACGACACACTCGGTCATCCTTTCGGAGACGAAGCCCTTAAGGAGATCTCCAGACGATTTCGGTCGAAACTGCGCCTGTACGACAGCTTGGGGAGATATGGTGGCGAGGAGTTCCTCATAGTGTTGCCGGACTGCGATTTGGGGTCAGCCATGACCAGGGCAGACGAGTTGCGCACATGCATTGGCAGCGAGCCGATAGTCTTCTCTAACATGTCGAGAAGCATCACCGTGAGTATGGGAGTGGCACTTTCGACTGACTATGCAGCTGATGACATAACTGCGCTGCTCAACCGGGCGGATCAGAGTCTCTATGCCGCTAAACAGGATGGCAGGGATCGCGTGGCGCACTTCGACCATGCGCTCGCGGGACCGGACAATCAACTCACGCGGGGCACATCCACTTTGCCCTGTTTGCACAAGAATGCTGCACTTCGCAAAGAAAGGTGCCAACCATGATTAATAACTACGCGAAGGACCGTCGCGAGTGCCCACGCATAAGAGTGAGCGTGCCGGTTGAAATTCAAACTGACGCTGCCGGCAGCCCGATTCGTTGCGCTACTACCGATCTGAGCTTGGGCGGTTGCTACATCGAAACAATCTTTCCATTCCCAATCGGGACTAACTTGGATCTGCAGCTTTCTCTCGGAACTATCGTTTTGATCGCCGCGACCGTGGTCACCTGCGATCCGCAGGTGGGAAATGGCATAAGATTTATGAGAATGCTCCCCGAGGATCGGGAGACGCTTGAAGCCTTCCTGCAAGCCGCTCAGCAAACTCACGGTTCACACTCCTGGGCAGCCGGCGCGTGAATAGTTCAGAACGACAAGCCCTGCCTTTGCCAGTTTGCGATAGGGTGTGACTGCCTTAGTGCCTCCAGGCAGGTGATCTTGCAGCAGCAGGTTGGTAGCCGACAACCGCGACTGTGCAGGTTAACCTCTTACGAGGACTGTTCCGACCAATGCTAACTCTAGAACAAGTCTTTATACCTTCTCATTGTCAGGAATGTTGTCTTAGGTCAGTCTTGTCTAGATTTCACACAATCTTCTCCAGTAATCGCTCAGCCCTTTGGGTCACTCCTGTAAATGGTCGCGCCGCTAAGCCCTATCTTTACCTAGAGATCGACGAGTTTGATCAGTAAGGCGAACTAATTGCTGTAGTATCTGCGGCAATAAGCTCATCGGGAGGCGATCTATGCATCGGTCAACATCTTCGTCATGGAAGCATTTAATGAAATTTCATCGGTTGGCTCTTCTTTTGGTAGCCACCACCATGACGGCCCTACTCGCCGGCTGCGCCGGTTTGGGCTCAAAACCCCCAATCAGCGTTGCCTTCACAGCGGGCTCTAACCCGCCTATTTCCCTTAGCACCGGCGCCGACGTTGATGTGGCTGCCACCGTTACCAACGACCCGGCACACGCCGGCGTGAACTGGACGGTCAGCTGCGGCAGTGACCAATGCGGGTCATTCATCACAGCAAATCCCGTTGCCAGCGCTTCTCCCGCCACCTATCAGGCCCCAGACAGCATCCCCACCGGCGACACCGTGACCCTGACCGCAACGTCTGTCACGGATAACACCAAGTCCGTCTCCGCTATCGTAACCGTGCAGGAGGGGAAATAGGGGTCTGGCTTCGTCACCGGTGGCCAGAGCGCCCTCGATGATCGTCCACGTAGATAGCCTCTCGCTACTATTCAGATGATGCAACCCATAGATGACATGATCGCAAACACGAATTTCTCCACAATCTCAGAACCCTCCCTTCTCTTTCTGCTCGGTGGCGGGCTGATTGCCTTGGCCAAGTTGGTTCGGCGGTCGTTTGGCGGGGTCCCTCTCCCAAAACCTCACAGGATGATTGTCTGGATCGGCCATGTGCCGGAGGAATGAGATAGTGATGCAGGTGAACTCAGTCTGATTAACAGACGAAAGTCTGTATTTCAGACAAGCAAGTGACTGCCTTCGATTGTTCCCATGTTCGAATCAGGCTGTAACCGCAAGAAAAGAAAGTAGAGGCTAACCATAAATGTGCTCAGGATGCATTTGGTAAGGCTCTTGCAAACAGTCTAGTCGGAGAGGGCCAAATTGGAAGGTGAGGAACAACCCGCAGCGGCCCTGCTTTGCGACACCGGTGACGCTCGTCGCCAGCCTCGGTTCAAACTCGCGGTTGCGGTCAGTATCAATTCCCGGACGTGCGGTGTGCTGAAGGGCGATACGGTAGACATGAGCGAATCCGGACTTGCAGCCATGTTCAGAATTGAGGTTCCTATGGGTGAGGTCGTGGAGTTGAACTTCACGCTTCCGTTGGGACCTGTAACGATTCACGCGATCGTCCGTCAAAGGAACGCTTTTCGCTACGGTTTCCAGTTCCTTGAGTCTAACGGCGCGAACGAGATCATTCGCCAGTCCTGCCGCCAACTGGCGGTTGAACAAGTCCTGACAGGTGAGCTATGAAACGCGATCGGCGGAGCAAAACTTTCGCCAGCAGGAGCTGCTGACTGCTCTTGTTAATGCGAACTAACAATTTTGAAGGAGTGCCGCAATGATTCCAAGACGGAACAGTAAAGCCGCCCGAACGTCGGTCTGGCTCGTGGCCGCCATGTTGCTCACCCTAGCCGCAGAGGCTACAACCCCATCGCAATCTTCATCTGTCGGCGGTGGCTCGGGACTCGCTTACGACCAGACCAAAGAGGTCAGCCTCGTCGGCACGGTCGAGCGACTCGTTGCACACCCGGTTTCCGGTGGGCCGGGCGGTCTCCATCTGCTCATTTCAACTTCCGGGAAGATCGTCGATGCGCACCTTGGCCCCTTCCTCTCCAAGCAGAACCAGGAAGCGCTTGCAGCCGGTCAGCCAGTTCAAATCGTCGGTGTCAGCACCAGTATCCAGGGAAGAGATGTCCTCCTTGTCCGCCAGTTGATCTTCGCCGGACGCCTAGTGACCGTGCGCAATGAGCGCGGAGCCCTCGTCCGCGAGCACCCGGCTCGCCGCATCACCCGCGACAGCAAGCCCGCCGTAAACGGAGGCGCCCAATGACATTCCGCCGCGCTGTTCTTCTGCTCGTCGTCGCCGCCCTGGTAGCCATGCTCGTCGCCTGCGGCAGTAGCTCGAGTTCAACAACACAATCGATCAGCCTCGCGTTCACCACCGGCTTCACGCCGTCTACTTCCATGACCATCGGCAGCTACACCGGCCTCGCTGTCACCATCGCCGGCGACTCCAACGGTGCGGGTGTGAACTGGGCGGTGACCTGCGGCAGCGCCCAATGTGGGAGCTTCACTCCCACGTCGACCACCAGCGGAGGTGTCACGAAGTACAGGGCTCCCGCCGCCGTTCCGCCTGGAGATACCGTAACCGTCACCGCCACTTCCATCGCTGATTGCACTAAGTTCGCCTCGGCAAATGTCACAACAACGTCCGATATCAGCGTTGCGTTCACTACGACGTTTGCGCCGCCGGCTTCGATGAACAGCAACATCCAAGTGGAAATCGCGGCCTACACGACCAACGATCCCGCCAACGCCGGCGTCAATTGGACAGTGACATGTGGCAGCGCACAATGTGGAAGCTTCGACCCCACCACACCAACTAACAACAACGTCCCCGTTACCTACACCGCGCCGTTAACCGTTCCCACGGGAAACACCGTGACCGTCACGGCCACTTCGGTTAGCGATTTCACCAAGAGCGTGTCCGGTACCATCACCATCGCGCAGCCGCCCACCTCCCTGCCCGACGGTACCTATGTGTTCCAGTTGAGCGGCGAAGATAACAACCAACAATCCCCTTTTAACATTGCTGGAGCCTTTACCGTCCAAAGCGGCGCGATCATCGGCGGCGAACAAGACTTTGCGGATCTCTTTAATGGCCCCAGCAGCGATGCGATTCTCCGCGACACCAGCACCATCAATCCCACGGCAGATGGCAACTTGCAAATCGTTCTCGACACTGGCGACAGCAATATCGGTGTCGGCGGTAACGGGCTTGAGACCCTCAACGTGGCGCTGGTGACTTCCTCCACCGGTCTCGTCACCTGGTTTGATGGCTTCGCGGCCGGCAACGGAACCGTCGCCCTTCAGGACCCGGTCGCTGCCCGAGCTTTGCCACAATACGGCTACGCCTTCGTCACGTCGGGCACGGACAACAACGTCCATGCCGTGCCCGTCGTGATGGGAGGCATCATCGACGTCGACGACCTGAACGGTGCCGGTACCATCTCGGGCACTGGCAGCGTCTTCGACATCAACGACGGTTCCGCGGCAGCGCCCGAACCGGATCAACCACTCGCCGCCAGCACGGTCGCTGGACCCAGTGGTGGGTCCACGCCTGACCAGTACGGAAAAGTCGTCTTTACGCTGAATCCAAATGCCACTCCCGCTGTTCCAGAAATCGCATTGGCTGCGTATATCGTCGACGCCAACACCATCGCGCTCGTCGAGACCGCTGACGACTTCGGTGGCACCACCGGCGGAACTGCTTTGGCTCAAGGGCAGTCCAACACTGGCAATTTCGGCACCGCGAATCTGTCGGGCTTCAGCTATGTCGTGGGCGCGCAGGGAGCAGACGACTATTTCTTCCTCAATTTCGCCGGAGCTCTGACGTTCAATTCCGACGGCTCCGTGTCGGGCACTGCTGACTTCAACGATCAGACCAACGCATCGTCAGGCAGCGTCACCGGTGGAACCTACTCTGTGGACTCGACAGGCATCAGCGCCGGGCCCGGCCGCGTGACCATCACCAACTTCACCGGGACCGACTTAAATTACAACCCCAAAACCAACACGCCTCAACCGGCAACGCTTCAGCTCTACCTCGACGGCAACGGCAATGCGCTACTGGCTTCCATGGACCTGTATGACTTCACGGCGGGTCCGGCCTTCCAGCAGACCGCCGGCGCGTCCCTCTCCGGCAGCTACGCTCTGAGCGGAGTTGGAGTTTCAGTCACAACCTTAAATACCTGGAGTGCCGTCGGGTCAATTAACATCGGCAGCAACGGCGCTATAGGATCAGGTAGCTTTACTGACTTCAACTACTTCGCCGAAACACTGCCAGCATCGGAATGTGGAACGGCTACGTACACATGTGCCGATGTTCCTCTCACCGGCACGGCCAGCACTCCGGGCGGCACCATTACCGGCCTCGCCGCAGATAGCATTCTGACTCCCCCACTCCTGTCCGACACGCTGAACTTCTACGTGATCGATGGCCTCCGCGCTTTCGGCATCGAGACCGACCTGAACACTCAAACCGGCCTGCTGTATCTCCAGCAGCCGCCAACACCAAAAGCGAACACGAAAACTCACAAGTGAGTTCTGACGAGGATGGGGCTTTGGCCCCGTCTTCGGCAGCACCAGCAGCAAGCAAGAAAAGACCCCCGGCTAATATGTTGACGGTGTTTTAGGCGATTGTCACTGGCGTTCGTCGCACTTGCATCCTTGAGTGACTCGAACCGAATGTCCGGCCATCAGGTCGATGGAGCAGTTGCTGGGGATTTTGCGATAACAACAAAGAGAAGATTTGGGCGCTGCTCACGAACAACAGTCAGGTTAGTACATTACTGGCAAGGGCGGTAGCCCCAGCCATGCTGTAGGGGTGATGAAGGCAGCTGCAGCTGGGGGGTTAGCGAATCGCAATGATGTTGTTGGCGACGAAGCCACTTTCACCGGCGACCATCAGCCGCATCGTGACGCGTTCTGCTTTGTAGTGGTGCGTCCGATGCAACAGGTAGACAACGCCAATGCCAGCGCCAAAACCCAAAGCGGACCCAGCAGCCTGCCCTGCCGCACCACGCGTCACGAAGGGACGCATGATGGGATTGGCTTCGCGAAAACCCTGGGCCAGGCCTCGCTGTGTGGTGATGGCGTCAGCGGTGATCAGTCCCGCCAAGATGCTAGCGTTCACGTTGTTCTCAAACGTCCAGAAAGAACGTTGCTGACTCGGCGCGTCGGGAAGCGCAAATTTGGTCACCGCGAGAATCTGAGCCTGCATCGCCGTGCTTAGTAAGAGAATCGATAGGAGGTATTTCATATGGTCTCCAGTATTTGTTGGTTGTTGGTAGGCTCAGAATAAGTCAGATAAGCACGGTGGTACATGGCCCAATGTCGTAGGTTACGTGGCCCTTCGGTACGTGTAACTGTAGTCTTATATGGTGTTACGTCTGGTGTTCCGAGAAGCTAGCATCCTCCATTTCTTGCAGCCAGGAACCTGATTCTAAGACACTTATAGAACGAATGAAGGCTGGGCATTGTCCCAAAACGAATTTCCGGGGCCTGTCAGTAACTATTACCTGAGTCATGCCCGAGCCCCGCGATTTAGATATACTTCAGATCGAGCTTCAACCGTCGATCCAAGACAGATGTGCCACCCGATGTCTGGGCGCTTTTCTTTGTGTCACGCCAACGATGGTTGCGCGTAACTATCGAACACAGGCGGTTTGAAAGAGGAACCAGAGCAGTGATATCGGCGGATTTCAGCGTGCGTCGACCGAAGATCCAATAACCTACGGAGGGAATTATGAGCCTGAAACACCTGGAAAGAATGTTTCAACACCCACGCCTGGGTTTCGTCAACTATCCAGTCTGCCTAACGGACGAAAGTCCGGATTTCGGACAGGCAAAGCAGCTGCCTTCAATTTGTCCCAAATGTTCGAATCAACTGTAACCGCAAGAAAAGAAAGTAGGGTTAAGCATAAGTTTGCTCAGGATGGATTTGGTAATGCTGTTGCAAGTAACAGTCTAGTCGGAAAGATCAAATTGGACGGTCAGGAACAGCCCGTAGCCATCCCGTTTTGCGGCACGGGTAACGCTCGTCGCCATCCTCGGTTAAAACTTGCGATTGCTGTCAGTATTCATTCCCGGACGTGCGTCGTGGGCTGCCGTGATTGGTTTTACTGGTATGACGAATTTCAATTTGGCGCTTAAGGAGAATTGTTCTTTTAGCAGGAGAGAATTGCCGCTATGACCAAAATCAACGCAGATGCCGTCCAACTCGTGAAGAAAGCCGCTAAAGAAAAATTGGAGACAGACGTGACCAACAACGAGGCTGAGCGAGCAATCGCGGATTATTTTGACCCGACGACACCACCTCCAGACATCCCTCAAGATCAGATCGACGAAATCGTCGAGTCGATGTGGGCCGACAATTCATATTGAGGCACCACCGACCGGCTGGGTTCTTTGGTAGTGTCCTAACCGTTTGTTGAACTGACGTGGCTAGAGGTTACATTTCCTGCTAAACTCCCGGACGGGATGAGGGTGGCAGATCGGCGGTGCAATGAATCGGATGTCGGTGTGCCACGAGCAAGGATGCTTGCTGGCGCAAGTCCTGAACAGCAAACTAGCTGTCATCATTGGGACCTGCGAGCTGCTTTCCCGCCGTATGACTGATCCAGCGGCTGTCGATAGTTTGCAAACGATCCTTGCAGCTGCGAAATCAATGAGTGACGAGATCAATAAACCCTTGGACCGAAGCGAAGGTGCGTAGACTTCGAAGTAGCTAAGTAGTCCTGGGAGTGCGTTGATACTCGCCTCTGCTCCGTCATTTCTAGCGGTGTGAACTGTGGGGATTGAATGCCGGGTGCTGCCAAAGCTTCGTCGAAAGTATGCACCACTTCCAGTAGTGGGCGTCTTCTCACCCGCGATCTGAAACATGCGGGCGAAACCAAATCCTATCGGGCTCGGGACCACGATAACGCAAGGGCGTCTGGTCGCGTCGGGCATAGCGGGTTCCCGACGTGCTAAGTCGCGAGCACATTCGGCGGACACCGCGAACTCAGTCACAGATGACAGGTCGAAGATACCTGCGAGGGCATCGGTCGCGGTCGAATACTTCCGAATCGCGCCGTAAATCTCTACCGCCGATTCATCCGTGAGCCGCCCCTCAACTCTGGCCAGCAGGGTTTTGTTCACTCGGTCGAACTCAAACCGGAAACTGCAAGGCATCTCAGAATGAGAAGGCGATGCCATGAGGTTTGCTCCTGCGTCACCGCATATCACCCAATCAAAGGCCTTGCCAAAAAGAAAGTCGCCTTGTTTACCTCGGACAGGACTTGCCGTGATCCGGGAGAATTTGCACTACAGGGAATTGTGTAATGGCTTCATGAAATCAGTTCGAGTATCCGCAGATGTAGCGGAAGCCCGCAAAACTGTGCCAAACTGTCCCACGTGCTAGAGCGCAGTTTGTTCTAAAGCACGCGGGGAATGTTCCCTTGGTGGCTGGCTGCCTCAAATGCCAGTGTCAATTCGTTACTCCCGATCATCTAGTGCACGACAGCATGGGCGCAGAAGAATATCTGCTAGACCAGTTCACTCGGCATGACTGCATGAAAAAGCCCCAGAACCTGACCATCGCCAAGGGCAAAACATCGGCGTGATCCCACATGCCCCGATTTCGCACAGGGAAACGGCGGTCGAAGAGAACCAAAGCGGGTGCTACCAGTGCGACTCTGGGTGGCAGGGAACAAAGACGGCCTAGGGACGGGTCATGAAATAGAAACGGGCAACCAGCTACCCGCAGAGGCGAGCACTCGTGAGCAGATCTCTGCCTGGTTCCAGTCTATTCCAGGGATTTCGATCACAGTTTTCCCACCTGAGGGCATCGGCTCCGGCGGACCCGTTCCAACGGCCGGTGGAGACGGCTGACGCGTAGAATCCGAGTTGCCAATGACAGCCTGCACTGGAAAGCCGACGGTCGTCAGTTAGAACCGTGAAGGAACGCGCAGACCATGCGCCCGACGTGCAGGGCAATGGAAGCAACGAAATGCAAAGGGGTAGTGATGGCATCCGACAATTGCTGCGGCTCAGGCTTGGCGAGAAGAACAAGGGCAACGGACAACCAACCAAGTCCATGGCAGCCGAGCAGATGTCCGAGCCCAGATTCAGAAATGCTGACAATCAGGACCTGTGGTTGTGGGGAAAGCTCCCCAATGGCGGTGATACTCCCGAAGTGAACGGCCGCTGGGCGGAGGAGCTTCCGGAATTTACGCCCACTAGTGGGGAACTTTTGGCACTCGCCGACCACTGGACAGATGTCGCCATACAGCGGACGTTTGTCGAATGGGCCGACGCACCCTTTTACGTCAGCACCGAGCATTGGCGGCGCGTTCATTTTGCGTGGCGGCGGGTCTATAGGATTCGCGCATTGCTCGGCGATGTCGTCGATAGGGTGATCGAAGATCAGACCAAGAAATTCCACGACGAAAATGGCGGACGTTGGGAGATACCTGTTGCGGGTTGTGCCAGTCAGCAGGCTACGAATAGTGATGGTACAACGGTACAACTTGGCTATCGGCGCCTAGACCCTCCCAATGCGCTCCGCTATGTGAGGAAGCATTTCCGGGCGGGATAAATGGTGCCGCGTGCTATTCGTGTCTGCTGGCGTCCGAGACCTCATGCGAACAGCGGAACGTTCATTTAGATCGCGTTTTGCTCTCGGAGAACCTGCCCTGATGCCTCTCATTGACCTCGCTACTCCGCTGCTGGACACACTGCAACAGGTCGATTCTGTTCCAAAACGACAGAACGGGGATATACCCGATTCTGTTTCGAAAGTAAATGTCAGAGCAAACACATGGTTGACAGATTGAATCCGCAGCCAGCTTCATGACCGGTGGCCTCCGTGCCACCGATCAATGATCAGAGTAGTGCCGCGACTGCAAGGAGATTGACAGTGCACTCTTGGCTTTCAGGATGATCTTTCGGATGTTACAGTGAGGCCTTAACATTTACATGATCAGTCATGACATGCCGACTCTCGAAACCACCCAGCTCATTTTGCGAAAAGTGTGCGAAACAGATTTGAATGACATAGCCTCATGGCATGAGGATATCCTTCCAAAGCCACAGTGTCATACCGCCGCGGTAGAGTTTCTTCGATTTTGCTTCGGTTCATACTTAAAGTGGGGATGGGGTCCTTGGGGCATACAGCTTAAGCTGAACGGTGTGTTGATCGGAAATTGTGGATTCTGTCACCTTAACCTTCAACAACGGAGAGGCGAGGTGAACTACTTTGTTGCATCTCCATATCGGGGACGTGGCTTCGCCACGGAAGCTATAAAAGCCGTAATCCAGTTCAGCCTTTTCGATTTTGGGCTTCTCGTAGTTCAAGCTCGATGTCACGTAGACAATGTCAGTTCGGAGCGTGTCTTGCAAAAGGCGCGTATGCGATTCGAGAAGATGGCGGATCTCGACCAAAAGCTCTACGTGATCGCTAGAGACGAATTCCAGAATTGTCCTGGAGACACCCGGAAAGTAGACATGTAGCCCACTCTTCCACCGCTCCGGCGGCGGCGGCTACGCTGCTGCGGATGAAACTTGTCGTATTCTTACCTCTTACCTGAACGAATTCAGGATGTTCCCCCAGTTGTCGCAGCAGCTGCGGGAACGCGAAATGTGGCCACGCACAGCGCGGCCACATGCCTCAGTCGAAGGTTATCAGACTCCTACTGCAAGCCCTGTTGCGTCAGTTTAATCGCGCACCGTTCGCTCACACAGCTTCCCTGTGTGACCACCCCCAATGTCGAGAAATAGAGATTGGAAGCTTGTTGTGCTGTCGAGATGTTGTCCCATGTTATTCCACTTACTCCGCCAGCGTAAGGAACAGAGGTCAACTTCACCGCCGGCTCTTGACTGATATCGTCCGTAATAATCTCGCCGTTTGTAGCGTCCACTAAGCCGCTCGCAAGCAAGTCGTGATCATTCGGATTTGCCGGGAAGCCACCCAAATTGAGGTTAGGGTTGTAGAGTTCGGTAAGCGGAGCGCACGGGATTCCGGCCACTGGAATACGGTGCAGTCCCTGAAGGGCGGAGTTGTCCATTTGGGGCCAGTTGGTAAAACCGATTGAGTATAGGTAGGGACTAGTATCCGCAGGGCTGTTTTGCGAGGTAGCGGTTCCGCAGACGATGACGTGCGCACTGGCTGGTTGATTCGTATTCCAGCCATTGTCAAACGTGGGCCAATGAATGTCCACATTTGTCGTGGTATTTCCCGCGCTTCCTATCCCGATAGGCGCTTCGACTACCCCTGTGAGATCGTGGTTCATCTGGTAAACAGCAGCACTCGCGCCAGTATTCCCGTTATTACCTGTGTACGCGTAGAGCAATTGGAACTCATCATCCTCAATAACTCCGTCAGGCAGGCCATAAGATCCTCCATTCGCCGTGCAATCGCCTTGGGTGCTGCCGCCTGAACCCGTGTGGGTTCGTCCCGGCCGATGCTGTGTGGTACAGCCGCCGCCGCCGATCATAAGCGGCCCTGCATAGACGCTTGGCGTACCGGCCCCATTGATGATCCAAAGCTCTCCAAGTTGATCCGTAATGTTGATGAGCTGATTGTTGAGGTCATAGGCGGGTGCGCTAGGTTTCGGCTGTGCGCCTCCCGTTCCTGCTACTGGCAGTTTGAAGCTCCACTCAATTGTTGGAAGTTGGTTCAACGGGCAAGTAAAGGCGCAACTGAGCTGATAGATGGTACCATCGTCACTCGCTACCCATGCTTTGTCACTTCTCCAGTCGATAATGGGCGTCGCGTAGGTGGTCGAGAACTTGCTCGAATAAGTCAGCGAAACCAGGCATGACGAAGACGTTGTGCAGCTACCAAAAGGCGTTGGGTTTACAGCCGAAGTGGCCGAAGTTCCTTCCCCCGCCTTCCACGTCAGCACATGAAAGATCGACGACGATGAGGTACTCTCTACATAGGCGATCTTGGTCCCATCTGGAACCCCGGAATCGAGGAAGTTAATTGGCGGCGAGGTGAGAAGTTTGCCACCGGCGGTACTGCCGTTGTAAGCCCAATTCACGTTCGGCTTGGTCCTGTTGCAGAAACCTCCGCCAGCTCCGCTGTAGAGTTCATTGATTCCAATAAGATTGGCCTGGCCCCCGTTGACCCCCGCTACATTCAGCGCATAGGCAACGTAATCGTTAACGCAATCCGGTGTCTCGATACTAGCCACATAGATCGCCGGCAATTGATACGGGGCTATGTTGCGCCTTGAGTTTTAACTGTGCTGTTCTGCTGTTGCCACGTCGTTGTATAGCTTTGTCCGTACGTTAACTCTGCATCGAATCCAAAACCCAAAAATGAATCCCCAAAAGAAGCCGTCGTAGACCAACTCGTTGCAGAGGTGTGGGTGTCGATCGATGTTACCCCTTGGGTGTACGTCTCCGAATATTGGAACTGTCCTGTATAAGTTTGCGGTCCGCCATTTGGTCCCGGCTCAGGATATTCGACCGTGCCGTAGGGCTGGAACCTCTGCGTAAAGCCTTGGTACAGATTCGGTGCACACGAGTTAGGGATCCGAGCAAGCGTTGGGTAGGACGAGAGAGACACTGCCTCCGGGTCATTCGGGTCCATATTAGGCCCGTAGGTAGGATGACAGTCATTAAAATAGATTCCGTCTATTGCGACGAAGGGATCGGCTTGAAGGATATCCGCATAGTCCTGTAACGTCAGCCCCGGTTCGATGGACGGCAGCGCCGCTCCACTCGGATTCGTCGGCTGCGGCCCCAAATACGACTGATCCCACGAGCGCGAGGTATAAGGGATCCATTGCGCGCATCCTTGTCCCGGCCAATACGGGTTTTTTAGACACCAAACAGGTATTCCAACAATGTCCGGGAATGGATACTGATTCGGGTCGCAACCACTCATTTGTTGATAAAACGTTAGTGGATCATTCGCATCCGTCAGATCGCACGAATTCGATGACAGCCCTGTCCAGTTCACTGGAGTGGTCTGCCCAGACGGCACCCACCCAGACGCAACCGGGTTCAGCCAAATGTAAATAATGTCATTGTCGTGGTCCACGCCCAATGCGGAACTGATTGGCCCCAACGTTGTGATACCGTTGCCTTTAGTAGTCTGAAGATACACGGAATTCGAGTTCTGGCTGGAGGTAGTCCATCCGTCGCTCGACGCATAATCAACGGACGCACCAAACAACCCGAGTTCTGCGCTCGATGAGAATGCCGTGGTACTCACTACTGTTGAAGAGTTCGTCGTCGATACAGTATTGGACGAGCCTACGAGATCACTGTTCGAGTAAGTGACCGAACTGGACGCACCAGGAGGAGCGTACACGACCCCCACAACAAGATACTTGGGGAACAGCGGCTGCGAGGTCGCATTTGTCTGAGCGCTGACACAGTGTGATGAAATGATGATGTTGCCGCACAAAGCCAATGACATCGCGATTAAATGCTGTAGCGCTCGTTTCATCGTATTACTCCTCTCGATTTGGTTCGGTCTTGAGACTGACCATGCCGCTGTCAGATGAACAGTAAGCCCCGCGCGATGAACCAATAGCAATTGTCAAATCGTGCTATTTATTGTCAAACCGCGTCTCGCTGTGGAAATTTGGAACTGTGGGGATTTACGAGACGGTGAGGTCGTCGACCGAGCCCGCGGATTCGCAGAGTAAGGCTAACCGCTGAGTACGCAGTTGCCCCGGAGTCAATCCATGCACTTTACGGAAGTCTCGATAGAAATTGCTGATATCAGCATAACCCGACTGGCAGGCTACTTGTTTTATTGAGAGCGTTTGGCTTTCGAATAGCGCGGCGGCTCTATTCATTCTCGTCTTTCGCACGTATTCTCGCAGAGCCATACCTACTTCTCGCTTAAAGATCCGCCGTAATCGCGGTGCAGATAAACCGATGCTTCTGGTTGTTGACGCCAGCACGGGATCAACATCAATTGTCCGCTCGCCGATGATCCTAAGGATGAATTTGATCCGTGGGTCTATGCAGTTTTCTTTGCTGCCAACGGTAGCGTAAGTCGCTGGGACCATTCCGCTGGGTAAGCATGCTTCCAGCCAAACTCTCTGACGTTTTGCGGATTCGGTTTGGTTGAGAATGGACACCATTGAAGCTAAAGGTGTTCACGGCAATCCAGACATGCACCGCCGTATGAATGACGCAGGTTTCTCTTGATCGCAACTAACAACAGTGTTAGGTAACCCAACCAAAACGTTAGGTGGAGACGGTTGAGCACATGGCTATTGAAAAATCTCGCCTCTTCCAGAAATTGCGGGGCCGTGGCCCTCCAAACGGCCTCAGTGCGGCAGAGTACG